>ERZ724560.11-NODE-11-length-33684-cov-5.754954_pt1 | contig 33684 bp, 32 predicted proteins | sample MGYA00375854_ERZ724560 | MGnify/ENA primary metagenome ERZ724560 (study PRJEB28725, sample SAMN03264854) | marine sediment metagenome | biome: marine pelagic biome; feature: marine oligotrophic desert; material: ocean water | place: Pacific Ocean:North Pacific... | reverse complement strand
CATGTCTTGCCACGATCACCACGCCAACCCCCTTGGGCTGTAGAACCTCTTCAATAGAGTTTGCAATTTGAGCTGTCATTTTCTCCTGAACCTGAAAACGCCTAGCATAAACATCAACCACTCGAGCAAGCTTACTAATTCCAACTACTCTATTAGTCGGTAGATAGGCCACATAAGCTTTACCGGTTATTAGAGCAATATGATGTTCACAGTGTGATTCAAAATCTATTCCTCTAAGAGTGACCATTTCATCATAATCCTCCACTTCTTGAAAAGTTCTATGGAGGTAATCATTAGGGTCCTCGGCATAGCCACTGAACCAATCTCGGTAGGCCTTTGCCACCCGTTTAGGAGTGTCGAGCATGCCCTCTCTATCTGGATCATCGCCAGCCCACTCTATTAGAGTTCTAACGGCAGCTTCTGCTTCCTGTTGTGACGGAGTCTTATCTTCTTTACTCATATTTCTTACTCAATAGGTTAAATATAATCGAGAAACTATCTAAATGCAGATCAATATGCAAGGATTGATTAAGATTATCCAAGCTCATCAGAGGAAGAATTCGCACTATATAATGCCCTTGGATTCAATGCTTTTATAATTTCGATATCCATCTCAGCAAGAGTCTCTCTTGGGCTGCTATTATGGATTAATTGAGGATTAGATCGAACCTCCTCAAAGAAGACTGTTTCATAGATAGCGCATAAGGGCTCTATACCTGAGCCGTCTGGTGATTCAAACACGGTTGCCATTTTATTCATGTTTCTATGGAGAACGAGTTGCTCAATTGACTCTTTATCTAGATAAGGCATATCACAAGCTATAACCAGCCATGCGTTCTCTCGCTCAAAATTTCCTGCTGATAAAATTCCTGCTATGGGTCCGATATCATTCTCTTGATCCACAATTAGAGGGTATTTAGCTCTATTTGGCTCATCTGTTTGGTCTGGTCTTACCGAGACATGTAACTGCTTTGTAAAAAGAGATATAAGATTTGCGGATCTATCTAGGAGAGTAACGCCCTCAAATTTAATCAGTGCCTTATCTCGCCCCATTCTCCTGCTGTGACCACCAGTTAAGATCAAACCATTAAGTAAGTTCATGACAATTTTTATTAATAGAACTAACCGATATCTCTTTTGCCGCCTGATTTGCTCACAAGAGATATCTCAGTAATCTCAATCTCGTGGCTCAAAGATTTGCACATATCATAGATAGTTAAAGCTGCTACACTTGCGCCGGTTAAGGCTTCCATTTCAACGCCTGTTTTTTGTTCAACAGAGACACTACAATTGATAATTAAATCTTGATTCTCATCAGGTTCAATTGAAATATTGCATGCATTAATATTAAGCGGATGACAAAAGGGAATGAGTTCGTGTGTTTTCTTAACCGCCATAGTCCCAGCGATGATCGCTGTATCTATTACTGGACCTTTTTTTGTTTGTAGATCCCCATCTTTAAATCTCTCTTTTATTTCCTGACTAAATATAACCTTTGCACTAGCCGTTGCTTTCCTTTGGCTAGCCTCTTTAGATGCAATGTCCACCATTGTTGGTCTATTTTTTTTATCAATGTGATTTAACATGTCTATACCTTTAACAGAATATTACAAAATACTGTCTAATATTTCTTGAGTATGTTCACCGCGTCTAGGACTTTTTTTAATCTCCTTGATTGAATTATCAAATCTAGGCGCTGGACTAGCTTGCAATTGGTCGTCAACTTCCACCCAAATATCACGCTCATTAATGTGGGGGTGATGCTTGGATTCCTCTGGAGTAAAAACAGGTTCAACACAAGCATCGGAACCCTCAAAAAGATCCTGCCAATGGTCTAAAGGTTGCTTGGAAAAGCTTTTGGTAAGTTCCTTTTTCATTTTAGGCCAAGTCGATTGGTCCATTTGTGATGCAAAATCTGTGTTTTCAGAGAGTCCCATTGTTTTTACAAATTCCTCATAGAATTTTGGCTCGAGACATTGCACAGAAATCCACTTATTATCTGCCGTTGAATAACAGCGGCTCCAAGGAGGTCCATCGAGAAAACTTTCGCCTCGAGTTGGACTTAATAGGCCAGCAACTTGGGTGGACATCAATAAATTCATCATGTGAGCTGAGCCATCAACAATTGCAGCATCTACGACAGTGCCTTTCCCAGTTTTTTGTGCATTTAGTAAGCCAGCCAACATCCCTGCAACTAAATAAAGAGAGCCTCCACCTATGTCTCCAACCAATGTTGGTGGGGTAAAGGGTGCTTGACCTGCTGGAGACGCGTACCAAAGAGCCCCAGATAACCCTATATAATTTAAGTCATGTCCTGCCTGTTTCGATTTAGGTCCATCTTGACCCCAACCCGTCATACGACCGTAAACCAAACTTGGATTTTCTTTTAAAACCACTTCTGGGCCAACGCCTAATCTCTCCATTACACCAGGTCTGAAACCTTCGATTAATCCATCAGAAGTTTGCAGTAGTTTTTTTAGATTTGTTAAATCATCTTCTTCTTTTAGATTCAGAATGATTGAACGTTTACCTCTATCAATGATATTTCTTTCGGGCATACCCGGCATGGGTTGAGAATGACGGTGAACAACAATAACATCAGCACCTAAATCGGCCAGCATCATTGAAGCGAATGGACCTGGTCCCAAGCCTTCAATTTCAATTATTCGAATCCCTTCCAACATGTCTTTATTTTATTATAAATTTTTCAAACTTTGATACATCTCTTTGGTGCTCAAAGCCTGATCAAAAGAATCATAGTAAAGCAATAAATGAAGTTGTTTAGAATTTTTCTTATAATGGCTCTACATTTGTATTCGAGAGATCATGGGTCTAACACTATTTGAAAAGGTTTGGAATCAGCATTCCATTTGCAACTTAGGTGATGGGAATGAACTATTGTACATCGATAGAATCTTCCTTCACGAGAGGACTGGGAGTATTGCTCTCAAATCTTTAGAAGAAAGGAACCTAGCTATTCGTAATCCCTTGCAAGTGTTTGCAACGATTGATCACATTGTCGATACCTTTCCAGGAAGGGATGACGAGACGCTTATGCCAAGTGGTTCTGATTTTATAAAATCGCTAAGAAAATCTGCCAAGCAATCGGGGATTAATTTCTTTGATCTTGACAACCCGGATCAAGGGATTGTTCATGTGGTCTCGCCTGAACAAGGCATTGCTCTGCCTGGAATGACCTATATTTGTCCTGACTCGCACACATGCAGTTTAGGTGCATTAGGAACCTTAGCTTGGGGGGTTGGGTCCACAGAATGTGAGCATGCTCTGGCAACAAATACTCTAATTAAGAAAAAGCCACAACTCATGCAAATCAATATCGATGGTAAATTACCTAGTGGCGTTACCTCGAAAGATATTGTTCTGCATTTGATATCGGAATTTGGCTCCAATGGTGCTAAGGGTTATGCGGTTGAATTTACCGGATCAACAATTACTGATCTTGAAATAGAATCAAGGCTTACATTGTGCAATATGGCTGTAGAGTTTGGAGCTGTAACCAGCTTAATAGCTCCAGATGAGAAGACATTCTCTTATCTAGAAAACAAGAAGTTTGCACCCAAGGGCGATGATTTTTTAACGGCAGTCAAGGAATGGGGGGAGCTTAAGTCGGACCCAGAGGCGAAGTTTGACAAAATAATAAACCTTAATTGTTCTAATCTTACCCCTTATGTGACATGGGGTACTAGCCCACACCAAGCCGTACCAATTGATGAAATTATCCCTTTGTCAGAGCAGCTCAATGAACACGGCGAAAGAAAATCGATGAACAGAGCTCTAGAATATATGGATCTGAGTGAAGGTGAAGCCATCAAGGGTAAAACTATCGATGCAGCTTTTATTGGGTCATGCACAAATAGCCGGATCAGCGATTTAAGGGCTGCAGCTCAAGTGCTTAAGAATAAGAAAGTAGCCAAGGGGGTTAAAGCAATATGTGTCCCAGGTTCATCTCAAGTCAAAAAACAGGCCGAAGAAGAAGGGTTGGACAAAATATTTATCTCAGCAGGATTTGAATGGAGAGAATCAGGGTGTTCGATGTGTTTCTTTGCAGGGGGTGAGAGCTTCGGTCATAACGAACGAGTTATTTCAACCACAAATAGAAATTTTGAGAATAGACAAGGTAAAGCCACAAGAACCCATCTTGCTTCACCAGAGACAGTGGCTGCCTCAGCGATTAATGGAAAAATATCTCAGGCAAGCACAGGAATAGAATCATGAAACCTTTTGAGACATTCTCTGGAATTGTGGCACCTTTGATTAGAATGAATATCGATACGGATGCCATTATTCCAAGCCGAGAAATGAAGTCTGTCTCTAAACAAGGACTCGCCGATGGCTTATTCTCAGATTGGAGATACGAATCGGTAGAATCAAGAAAAGAAAATAAAGATTTCATTCTCAATCAATCTCCATTCAACCAAGCCACTATTCTTCTTTCAGGAAGAAACTTTGGTTGCGGATCATCCAGAGAACATGCTGTTTGGGCTCTAAGTGAGTGGGGTATAAAAGTTATCATAGCCCCAAGTTTTGGGAGTATTTTTTATAGCAATTGTATAAAGAATGGCCTGCTACCCATCACTTTAGATGAAAATAAAATAGATCTATTAGAGGGCTTTGTATCTATCGACCCCTTAAAAAACCAATTATCTGTTGATCTTGCTAGCAGAATCATTAGTTTTGGTACGGAAACCATAGAAGATTTTCCTATAGGGACAAAAGATCGAGAATCCTTAATAAATGGCTTGGATGAAATTGAGCAAACCCTAGATAAAATATCTTTAGTCAACGAGTTCGAGACATCCCATAAGGCAAAGAACCCGTGGCTCTAAAAAAGCAATCCCAAAATAGATGTTTTTGAAATCAAATGGTTTATGATGTCGCTATGAAAAATCTCTTCTTAATTTTGTTATTCATTCCCTTGAGCCTTGATGCAAGTGAAAAAGATCATGAATTAATTATGGCTACTCTATACGTTCAATCTTCGGCAGAGTTTTATGCCAATTCAAGCACCATTTATCGAGCAGCTCAAAATAATTTAGATGCATTATTGTCCGATAAAAATCATACGGCAGCGCTTGAACAGTTAGAAAATTTCAGTGACAAACCACCGGCAATTATCCTTGATGTCGATCAGACAGTATTAGACAACAGTGCGTATCAAGCGAGAATCATTGAGAAGGGAACTGCTTACCCAGATGGCTGGTTTGATTGGGCAAAAGAAGAAAAGGCAGAATTTATGCCTGGTGCACTTGAATTCATGGAATACGCACAATCAAAAGGTGTGGAAATATTTTTTGTGACCAACCGAGATCTTGAGATAGAAAAAGCAACAATCAATAATTATATAGCCCTTGGTTTCAGCACTTCTTCAGAAGAGAATATCCTATCTCGGGGGGAAAACGGTTGGGGATCTAACAAAACATCAAGAAGAGAATTGATCGCAAAAGATTATCGTATAGTGATGATGTTTGGAGATAATTTTGGCGACTTTGTGGACAACAATGAAAATCTGCTCTCTCCCAAAGACAGAGTTGAAGCCATCAAGAAATACTCAAAATATTGGGGCACATCTTGGTACATGTTCTCGAATCCAATGTATGGAGCATGGGAAGGATCGATCATAGATTTTAATTACGGGCAACCTAGAGATGAACTCCTGCAAAAAAAGTTAGATGCCTTAGACTCTAAATGAGGTCATTTTTAAAATACCTATCCATTATTCTGATTACCTCTGTCTTAACGATCGTTGCTTTGATACAAATTGCACCATTTATCATCGTAGTTCCCAAAAAAGACACCCAAGAAATTGAGATTAATTTTGACCAGAACGTTACAAAGAAAGAATTAAAAGCAGTAGACAGGAAAGCTAAAAATATCATTCTTTTAATTGGTGACGGCATGGGAATTAATCAAATAACTGCCTACAGAATTGCCAAGGGAGGCCCGAATTATACTTCGGCCTTTGATAAATTTCCCCACACAGGCTTGATTAAAACTCATGCCATCAACACATTAATTACTGATTCGGCTGCCTCTGCTACTGCTTTTAGCTCAGGCATTAAAACTGTTAACGGATATTTGGGAGTTAATAAGGATAAAGAGGTGGTAAAAAATATAACGGAAATGTTACATGAGAAAGGATACGTGACAAGTCTAATTGCAACATCTGAAATTACCCATGCAACACCAGCTGCATTTGTGGTTCACAATGAGTCAAGAGACAACACAGATCAAATAGCTGAACAGTTATTTAGATCCAATAATTTTATTTCGCTCGGTGGAGGAAGAGATTTTTTTATCCCTGAAGATCTAGGCGGCCAACGAGAAGATGACTTGGATATTCTCGCTCTGATAAAAGAGGAAGAAGCCTACCTAGGATCTAGATCTGACTTAATTAATTTTCAATTAGACCCGTCAAAAAGAATTTTTGGATTATTCTCGAAAGAGGGGTTTATCCGTGAAGAAAGTGAACCCGATCTACTAGAAATGCTTGATTTTTCATTGGAGCAATCTAACAAGATGATTTCAAATAATTGCACTGGTTTTTTCATAATGGCAGAAGGCTCACAAATAGATTGGGAGGGCCACGAGAATAATTTTGACGGTGTGTACAAAGAGATGGATGAATTCAGTCGGGTTGTGGACAGAGCTCTAAAGTTTGCAGAATCAAATCAAGATACGCTCGTAATAGTCCTCTCAGATCATGAAACAGGCGGGCTTCTTATAGAAACAGATACCTGGGAAAGAAACCCTCAGCCTAGAAACAAAATGAAAATTTCATGGAACACAGCAGTTGGACTAGGAACTCACACAGGAACAATGATTCCCGTATTCGCCTATGGGCCTGGGGCAGAAAATATAGGTGGAGTGATGGATAACACAGATATATTCTTCATTATGGAAGAAGCGCTCGGCATTGATAATCTAGCTGAGAGAAAATGTTTATAATAAAGAAGCACCCTTAAGATAAAAAGAGGATGATGTGGCTGAGATAGATATATTAGTAAGTGAAGTTGGACCTAGAGACGGTCTCCAAAGCATAGATTCGATTATGTCGACCGATGACAAGAAAAAGTGGATAAAAGCTGAATCTGAGGCTGGGGTTAGAGAGATTGAGGTGGGTTCGTTCGTACGCCCAGATTTATTGCCACAGATGGCAGACACGGCGGAAATTGTCCAATACGCAAAAAGCCTACCAAACCTTACTGTTGCAGCCTTAGTGCCTAATTTTAAGGGCGCAAAAAATGCAATCGATGCCGGGGTGGACAAAATGTGTCTTCCTTTATCGGTCAGTGAAACCCACAGCAAAGCCAATTTGAATAAGAGCCATGAAGAAGTTTTAGCTGAGATAAAAAAAATAGCCGAATACATCAAAACTCTTGATGAGGACAAAAGACCCGAATTTGAAGGTAATTTGTCTACTGCTTTTGGCTGCACCTTAGAGGGCAAGGTTTCTGAAAAGGTTGTTGTGTCGCTAGGCGCACAAATGATGGAATTAGGCTGTGATGAAGTCGGCTTATCTGATACAACCGGTTACGCCAATCCCATGCAAATTAAAAGACTGATTGGGTTACTTAAAAGTGAGGTCGGTGATCACAATCTAACCAGTATGCATTTACATAACACCAGAGGCTTGGGTTTAGCTAATGCTTTAGCCTCCATCGAGGAGGGAATCACCACTCTGGATTCATCACTTGGTGGTATTGGGGGTTGTCCTTTTGCACCGGGTGCCAGTGGAAATATAGTTACTGAAGATTTAGTTTTTATGTTGGATTCTATGGGCCTAAAAACGGGCATTAATATCGAGGCTCTTATCGAAGTCAATAAAACTGTTAAAACATTTCTGCCCAACGAAGAACTCTATGGTTTTACAATAGATTCAGGGCTTCCCAAAGGTTATAGCAAAGGCGGATGGGGCACTAATTGATTGAGCTTTAAAGCTTGTATTTGAAGTCAATAAACATTTTTTTGTAATCAATATTCATTTTCTTCTGGTTGTCAAACCACGTTAGCTCAACACTAAGTTTTTTTGAAAAATTATAGCTAAGATTGAGTTGGTGACCCTTATGGCCAACCCCACCTCCACCAAAGTCTGAGTCTACAAGAGCAGCAAAGACAGCATTTGCTTCAGCGTCTTTATAAAAATAGGTTACTTTCCATAAATCATTTAATGTGAGCTTGGCTCCAATGAGGAAGGCTGTATCATTTTCCTCTGCTTTAGAGTTTTTTGCAAAATCAACAAAATAGGTAATTGGAAGTAAATCAGAACCTATTGTTGTCTTCATCTCAGCAGAGAGGTTAGTAACATTGTAGTTATTGAGGTAGTAATTATTTGCATCGACAGGATTGCCAAATAATTTGCCGTTCCATGTGATATCAGATGCCGGCCTTCCCTTGATATCATCAAAATTGTATTGAGCTACAGCAATCTTATAACTTGTATCTGCAGATACTTTTTTATTTAATCCGGCCTGAAGACCTATAATGTTTACTGCCTTAGGACCTCCTTCGTCAAACTTAATTAGCCCTATATTTCCAAAAAAACCATCCTTTTTATGGCCAATGACAATTCCCTCAGGATTGTAGTCTCCATCGAAGAGAAGCTGACTCTTATTAGGTTTAAAAAAAGGATTGGCGATTTTACCCAGAGACACGGACGAAGTAGCTGTTAACAAATAATCAATGTAAGCCTGATCCATTCCAATATCGCTTAAAGTAAAGCCAGTGCCTAGAGTTTGGTTGGCAGATGTTGTGTTCTCCTCTGCTGTGGCTAGCCTAATTTTAATTTTTAATCGTTCGTTATCTGAATATTGAAATCCTAAGCGTGAGCGGATTCTATTTCTTCTTCGTTTGGAGGACTTACTGCTATCGTCAGTGTATTCATATCGAAATCTAAAGTCATAAGATGTTGTCACCTCTGAAGCTGATAGCGATTGGGGAAAAATAAAGAAACATATGATGGACACAAAGAATAGGTTTGATCCTATTTTATAAATCATTACTTTCCTCTACCCAAAGAAACCTTTTAGAGCAAAGAAAAAGAGGATGGATAATCCAGCACCGATGGGCAGTGTGACAATCCAAGATAAAATAATTTTTCCAACAACCCCAAGATTAATTGCACCAATGCCTCTTGCTAGACCAACGCCCAGTACTGCACCAACCAGAGTATGCGTTGTTGAAATCGGCAAACCTGTTCCTGAAGCAATCACAACTGTTCCTGCAGCGGCAAGCTCAGCTGCAAAACCTCTGCTAGGAGTTAACTCTGTAATGGACCTACCTATAGTCATCATGACTCTATAACCCAACATGGCTAGCCCAATCACAATACCTGTAGCTCCAATCAATAAAACCCAGGCCGGTAGAATTGATTTAGAGGCTATCTCGCCACCGCTATTTACCACTGAGACAATTGCTGCTAGAGGGCCTATGGCGTTAGCCACATCATTCGACCCATGAGCAAAAGCCATTGCACAAGCTGTAAACACCATTAAAACGGCGAAGACTCGCTCTACCCCATCAAACATGGCACCATTTTTTTCTTGAGTCGTATTATCTATTCTCTGCAATGCAAGGGTTCCTACTAAAGCAATGATCAGCGCGAACACAAGAGACCAGGCAATAGCTTCAGTGCCCGTAAAGGTTAACCCAACATGTTTTAGTCCTTTTAAGAAAGTTACCATAGCAACTACAAAACCTGCTAAAAACATGTAGAAGGGAACATATCTTTTTGCGCTCATGAAAGGATCTGATGTTTGTAGAATTAATTTCTTAACACTGGTAAATAACAGAAAAGAAATCGTTCCAGCCATCACTGGCGAGACTACCCAGCTGGCAACAATTGAGGCAACCTTACCCCATTGAACAACATCAACTCCTATTCCTACAGCGGCAAATCCTACTATGGCTCCAACAATTGAATGTGTTGTTGAAACAGGCCAACCGAAATATGAAGCAATCAATAACCAAATTCCTGCAGCTAACAAAGCAGCAATCATTCCATAAACTAAGAGTTGAGGCGTATCAGTAATTGCAGCTGTATCAATTATCCCTTTTCGTATAGTAGATGTAACCTCACCACCTGCTAGATAGGCTCCCGCAAATTCAAAGATACATGCAACTAATACAGCTTGAGCTAATGTTAATGCTCTTGCGCCTACAGAAGTACCCATTGCATTTGCAACATCGTTTGCCCCGATACCCCAGGCCATAAAGAAACCACAAACACAACCAACAACCAATAAGATAAAGCCGTATTCAGCGATTACTTCCATAATCCTTTTCCTTGAATCATTTTGATACTAAGCGAACTAGAAGGTGGCCTACAGTCTGGGAAATGTCTGCAAGAGAACCAATCTTATTGATCACATCGTAGAAAAACATGACCTCTACAGGATCATATTGTTTCTCATGTTCAAAAAATTTATTTCTCAAGGCTATTTCTAATTCATCGTTTTCTTTCTCAATTTGCTCTAATTCAATTACAAGCTCGCTTAATACTGATGCATCGTGAGAGCCAAAGCCTCTTTTTTGCATATCATCGACTTTTCTAATCGCATCAGATGCTTGATTAGCTGCTTTTATTGCAGCCTTAGAGCAACTCATAAAGTCCTCAGCAACCTCTTTAGGAAGTTCCATTTTTCTTCCAATCATGACTCCTGAGATATCTTTTGCTGCATTGGGAATGCCATCCATGGTGAACACCAAATCCAGTAAATCCTGTCTAGAGACACTCATAAAGAGCGATTTTGGTAGATTATTTCTAATAGTATTCTTTATTTCGTCTGCTTGATTCTCTAGTTTGACTATCTTTTCTCTGCATTCTGCTGCAGTGTTCCAGTCTGATTGGGAAATAGCCTTTAAAAAATTCTCTAGTTCAGATGTGGCTTGATTGCCGAGTGACATATGTTCTTGTAATCCAGAAAACGGTGAATCTGCGAGCATTCCTAGAAAAGTGTCAGAACTCATTTTTTTTCCTCTTTGATAGCTGCGATTGTAATTATTTTTTACCTAGAAACAAGCAGAATCGGAAATTATTTCTCAGAAGTTTGATCATAGAGAAATGCTATTAGATCATTCCGGTCTTCCTGTTTCCTCATTCCTGAAAATACCATCTTATTTCCAGGTAATATTTCATAAGGCTTCTCTAACCAAAGATCAAGATTCTCTACAGTCCAAACAATTTCACTCCCCGATAACGCATCTGAGTAGTTGTATCCATCTCGGATACCAGCTTTTGAACCAATTAACTTAAATAAATTAGGTCCAATCTTGTGAGGCTCATTTTCTTTCAAAGAATGGCACGCTCTGCATTGGATATAGAGTTTGCTGCCTCTCTGTATATCGCCAACTGTCATTATCGTTTCTAGATTAGCAATACTACTAGGTGGAACAGATTCCTCTTTCTGATTATCGGGGTTCTGTTGATCGCTACAAGAGACCAATAGAAAAGAAACAATAAATAGACTTAGATTCTTCGAGCGGATCATAAGTATGTCAATCGTCACTCATAAATAACTGGACCGGTATCTTCTTCTAAGTTAAATCCGGATAATTCTGGGTGCTCTGCCATCATTCTCTTAGAGTACTCCTCTGGCAATTGGTCGATTGAATCTAACTTCACACCTGATGCATGCCAAAGCGTATGACCTTCAACATCATCCATGTCCATCCATGGCAACCAAGGCATTAACACAGTGGCTGTAAACATCGTAGATAATGAAAGGTTATTTGGATCAAGAAATTCATCCAAAGGAGCAAACATGGTCATTCTCTGTACTCTCGGTGGACTTAATCCTGGAGGATAAGAGGTTTGATTATGCAGCCAAACCGTCTTGGGACCAAAAGTCCAATCTAGGATTAAAGGTTTATCAGGCATCTGATCAATAAAAGATGTTGGTCTAGAGCCCATAGTTGAAATATTCATACCCCTTCCCAAACTAGCTCGTCTGATATTTGGTGACACTTTATTTACTTTGCCTGTATAAGGATTTCTGTAATCCCGTATCATTTCTCCACTATCAACATCTCTAAAAAACGTCAGCATATTCCCAAGGATTTCATACGATCCATCATCTTGCGGAATAACCTTGTAACTCTCCATCCCTTCGATTTTGACCATGGGGATCGGTTGCTCAGACCCTTTTTGAAAATACAGCGTCCCATTGTAGTGCCAAGGGACCTGGTCTTCATTGCCTAGAGTTGATTGCATTCGCATGAGGCTTAACAAATTATTCACTGGCAAGGTCAAATCGGGTGCTGAAGAAGGCACGGTTCCACTAACCATGCTCTCAGTTTTATCAGAAGCAAGAACCGTGGCCAAACCAAGGCCCATTAAAAACTCTCTTCTTAATAACTTCATCGACATCGTATCTCCTTATATTTCCTAATTAACATTCATTGATTCTATATGGTCGGTAACCTTATCTGCAAGGAACTCAGCCACCGCGTGATGATCTTCTGTGACCTGCCACATTGCCCATGTGCCTCTATATTGATCTTGCACTGGCTGGTTTGGATCAGCAGGACCAAGTTCAGCTTGATAGCCTAAATGTCCAAATTCAGAAACGTCATAAGCTAGAGAGGGATCCAGATCATCTCGTCTCTGGTCAAGCTTTGCTTGCCTAGTTGGGGGGTAGGGCTGAGAGGTGCTGCACCCTCCCATTTCGAAGCAACACTCCTCGGTTTGATTTGCATCAACAGGGTTGGCACAAGATTGAGAGACCCATATTCCCCAATAATCAGCGAAGGGGTGACCATATTCTGGATAGGTGTCAAAGTCCAAAGAATTGAAATACAGCCAATTCTTATAACCGATTTCCTTTCCGACCTGATTGGGAACTTCTACGAGATTAAGAACAGAATTTTCCATGATCTGAGGAAATGCCACGACAATATGCTTAACGTTATTTTTTCTGAGTTGATCAAGCGCTTCCCAATATCGATAACCCCATTCAGCTGAAGGTCTTTCTCCGTCAGTATCATGAAGGATATTGTAACCTAGGTTCTCACCCCTCATTTCACGTGTTCTTTCCATTTGTGTGAAAGCTGGAGGAGCCGGTCTAACTCTTTCATTGATGACCATGTCGCCAAACCAGCCTCCGAGAATGTTTTCTTCACTTAACTCTGGGTAATTTTCTAACAATGCCTTTTTAATATTCTTGTTAAGGGTAAGCGTGTCATTAATTTTTGGATCAAACACTTCATTGCCCGATAAAATACCGTGATTCACCATAAGCACAGCGGTGTCCTTAATTGAAATATCTTTGTTAAATTGAGCTGCAATGCCATCGGCTTGGAATTTAGCCAACCTCATGTCCTCTATAACAGGATTGGGGTAATCGGAAAATTCTACTATAGGATTAAGCTCAGGCTTACCTTTAGACCGCGTCCACCCAGAAGGGTCTTGTGGGTATGATTTCACCATCAGATTGTCAGGATCATTGACCCATTCAATAACCACGTTATCCCCGGTGGTTTTGTTGTGCTCATCAATGACGTTTCTCGCCGCAGTATAAACGTCAAAGGATTTTGAGAAACGAGCTCCGGCAGTCGTTAGATCCACCATAATGAATCGCTCAACCCCCACCTTTAGGAGCCTTTCGATGGGCCCATCAATATCGTAACGATTAGGATCGCAAAATAACCAAGACCAATCCCCTTTCCCACAAAAAGCAAGTATTGAACCGTCTTCAGTTCCGGGGTAATACAACATTCTCGGATTAGCCAACTCTTTAATATCAGGGCTCAACCAAGACATCTTATCGACAATAAAATCAATTTCGTATTGATCTTCATAATCGGTCATGATTTCAACCAAATGCTCGGTCAGTTCAGCCTTAGATTTTGGGTACGGATCAACACCTCCGATCCGCTCATACTCAAAAGAATATTTACCCGTCTCTTTTGGTGCGTTTCCGAAAACCAAGAGTTGTGGCCAATAATCAGGATTCCATAAAATACGCTGATAGACCGGGCTATTTTTATCGTAGGAAAATATTTGGACTGTGGAATCCCAAACCTGTTGCTCTCCATAGGTCTCAAACCCACCGTGTGAGACATAAAGCACCCCTACCCTTGGTCGTTGCTTGTCCTCAGGGTTGTTGGTTTGTAATTGATCCGAGTATTGAGCACAAGCTGACAAAAAGATTGTCGCCATCAAGGGTATTAAAAATTTATAGTGCCTATTCAATACCTAGTGCTCCTGGGTTCATTAAATTCTTTGGGTCCAAGGATTGTTTTATTGATTTCAATGCATCAGAGGCCAATGCTTGTCTGCCTTTTTGGTATGGATAGCTCTTCCCAACTTGAAAATGAACAGCCCCTAGGTCTGAATATATGTCTTGTATTGAGGCTCGAAGCTCGGCAACCAGAGCTCTTCCTTCTTTATTTTCTGGGTAAGTGGGAAGCATATCAAGATACTCTTGATCCAAGTAGAGTTTGTGATAAACCGTCCGCTCATCTTGCCAATATAGAGCTACTTCGTAGAGAAAGCTGTGTGTGGAATAAGTCATATACATAGCACCTGCATAAACTGAGCACTCTTCCATTGCATCTTTCTTCTCCTCATAGAGATCCATCAGTCGATTGTGCATCTCTTGCATCTTTGAGAACGATAAAAGTCCGTGCATAGGCACCCAACGTTCGCCTTGGGGTCCTAAGATTGGATAGAGTGGCATAAAGGGCATAGCCCCTAAAACCGTTGGAATCGTATTGGCTATCTCGGTACCAAAAGAAGAAACGGCTTTTCTGGTTTGTGCCAGTTTACTTTTGACTTCGCTCATGGAATGGCCTTCAACGACAAAGTGAGCTGAATAATCATAACCGGTTAAGAATCTCTTGCCGGCTATGGCCATTTTGAACAACTGAAGAATCGCCTCAAGAGGATTGCGAGCCGTCCTTAAAACGGCAAAAGCCGCTTTAAAGGCATCAGCAATTGAAGTGCTTCCAAGTTGACCCTGTTGTAATTTAGGGTCCAGTCCCCAATTACTTGATACTGATTCTTCTCGTGCAGCAGCCGCCATTGCCTGACTCATGGCATCATAACTTTTAAAACCGTAAGAACAGGTAAGACTGTGACTGGGCAATTTAATTAGGCGAAGAGTAATGCTCGCCTTGATGCCCAATGACCCAGCATCACCAGAAAATAAACCGGTTAAATCAGGGCCATAATGCCTAAAGAATGGAGTGCTTTTTTCCATTGAAGAAGAACCAGTTTTAAGAATTTCACCGCTTGCCAAAACAACGTCGTAACACAGGACAGACTCTGGCGAACCCCCGTATCTACTGGTTCCCATGCTGACACTATTTTGCGATGTCGAGCCGCCGACGGTGGCTTTTAACCCTGAGAACGGACCCCAAAAAGGTGTTCTCAAATTTCTCTCGGCAAGCGCTGCAGCCATTTCTGCCCAAGTAACTCCTGGTTCAACGGTGATAAACATATCCTCTTCGTTGATCTCAATAATCTTATTGAGTCGAGAGGTATCGATGATAATTGATTGAGCGGTAGCGGGTAGATAAGCGTCTGTATAAGACGCCCCTCCTCCACGAGTAATAACTGCAACATCTAAACCGGTTGTAACCCTCACAGCCTCTTGAAGCTCTTCTGCTGAGCCCGGTTTAATAACAGCAATTGGAGTTTCAATTGACCTGTAGACATCCATGGAATAAAAAGACAGCGATTCTTGATCGGTTAAGACATGATCTTTTCCAACAGCTGCCTTTAGCACTTTAACCAAGTTTTTCTCAATATCAGACATCTCTACTCCTAGATCTCTATTGTCCACTCGTTCCTGTTTTCAGGCAGGGGCTTAAAAATAATTCTATTGTTTATCTTTGCCATTCTACTAGCAAAAACATCTCTTAAATTGCCTTGCCATGTCAGAACAGTCAAATCCATTGAAAGATTAATTAAATCTTCCTCAAAATCATATCCTAACAAATCATTTGTCACTAGCTGCAATCGATCTCCGCCTTTTAATAATTCAATAGCTTTGTTGTGAACTGACTCAGCTTCAATATCTGGCAGTCTCCCCAATGCACTTGAGGCTTGTGACTTATACCACGGAAAATATAGTTCACTATCACGTGCAAAATACCATGCTTTGAGCAGATGTTCGCCATAGGATGTTGGGGTAATATCGGGAATATAAGACTCTTTAAATTCTTCCTTCTCTTGATCATTCAAAAACCATGGGTCCAATGCCGCCAAGCGATCAACACTTAATTCTCTGCTCTCTGCAAGTCGCAAAGCTATCGGCAAGCTGCCACCAACAGCCAGTACACTAATTCGCTCTACCTTCAGGTTTTTCAAGGCTTCCCGTATCATCCTAGCCATCGACTGCGGGGAATAATTGCTTAAATGACTAGGCCCTGTCTCTCCATGACCAGGAAGGTCGATCATTAACTTCAATGAAGCATTCTTGATCCCTTCAGAGTATCTGCGAGAACTTTTAGACGACTCACCAAGATCGTGCAGAACCAAAACTATATTGTCCTTGTCCTCGCCCTCCGAGCAATAATAAAGAGGACCATAGGTTGTGGGAACAAACCCTTGCTTTCCTGATTTTAAATCCACTGAAGATGAAATTTTGATCTCCCCATTGTTTGCAGAGTGTTCTTTGAATATATCTCTTGATCTTTGTTCCACAGCAATGGGGTCAGGCAGAAGCTCAATCACAACATTTTCTGGAAGATTATCAAGTCGTTTAGGGTGGTCAGCTATAGGATCTCCCTCATAATTAATCAGATAGGTCGGAATTTTCAACTGCTTAATTCGATCTCTAGACGGGTATAAAAAAGCAGCTTTATAAGCTGTTTGAGACTCTGCATTTGATCGAACTAAATCTAATACATAAGGCTGTAAAAATTCTGGCGGGGGAAGATCGAGTGCCATCCTGCTGCTTGCTTCTTTTTTAAACCAAGGAAAGAAAATCAGTTGATCTCTTATCCTTGACCAAATCCAAGGCATTTGACCCCCTTCAGGGGTTGGCGAAAACCATTTAGTGTAATGGGCCAGTATCTCCTCTTCCTCTTCAGGTTCAAGAACCACCAAACCATTGACAACCACCACATTGCATAGATCCGGGTATAAGCGAGCCAACTCCGTGGCTATAATTGCTCCCGTATGAAAGCCATAAAAACAAGCTTTATCTATTGCCAATGCATCTAGGAATTCTTTCAAAGCTTCGGCGTATTCAGTTATGTCTGGTTTAATATCATCTACAAAATCAGATAACCCAAACCCGGGTGTGTCTGGAGCAATAACGGTAAATTCATCACTAAATTGCTCAATCACTGAGGCCATCTCAGCAGAAGAAGTAGGACTTTGATGCAAAAGGACCAGTATCGGTCCCGAGCCAGAAACTCGATAATGGACTTGTCGAGAGCTCAAATTTACAAACCGTCTCTCAATGGAAATATTTTCGACTGATTGATACATGCTATGGGGGCTTATTATAGCTGTATATTCTCTTTAAATAACTCTCTATGTATCAAAACTCGTATCTGACAATTAGGCCCATGTGTCTAGGATCTCCCTGACGCTCAAACAAGGTGGCGGGGAAATCAGGAGGAACATTCCCAAAATAGAATCCACGGAGTGAAAAATATTCATCAAAAATATTCCTGACCCAAAATTCGTATTTCCATTGATCTCGTTGATAACCGAGAACTATATTTCCGAGCGTGTATGCGGATGATTTATTATTATGAGAATCAGAGTAATAAAAGCTACTCTTGCCGTTAATACCCATACTTAAATAGATGTCATCAGTGACAAACCATTTCATGCCCGCTGCATAAGAGGTTCTGGGTGCATGAGCTTGGTCTCTGCCTTCCAAGGTAATGTTAGACCCGTGCTCAGTAACTTTTGTTCTTAACAGGCCAACGGATGCGTACATACTCAGTTGATCGCTCGGATTTGATTTTACAGTCATCTCAAGACCATAATTCTTTCCGCTGGCAGCGTTCTGTGTCAAAAAAGTAAAGGTGTTGGGATCACCAGGATCTACTTGGGTTGAAGCCATAACCTGTTGATCTTTTCGGTCAGAGTAAAAAATGACCATATCGATCCCAGTGTTTGACTCTGAGAATTGATGATTGACTCCAATCTCATAATTCCATAAGTATTCCGGCTCATAAACAAGGGTGTCATTGAATGACTCAATCGATAAACCCGTGCCTAAATTGAACCCTCCTGATTTAAAACCCCTGCCAATACTTGCATAAATATTAGTGCTCTGATCCCATTGACTGATTAGAGATACCTTGCCGCCAAACATCTGATCACTCGGTGAGAAAGACTCGCCAAATGTGTCTGAATAATCGGCCTCCCAGTCCTCCCATCGCAAGCCAAAACTCAGTCTCATGGATGGGGAGAGCGAATAGTCAAAACTCCCAAAAATAGCTTTATTCTCTGACGCATAATCTCTGGTCGCAGACACATCCTTAAAATAGGGAGGCCAGGGACTAAATGGGTCGATATAAGTGCCGAGATCTCTAATATCATTGCGCTCATTCAGTTTTAGATAATAAGCTCCAATCACCCAGGCAAAATCATCGTCTAATGTCTTATCTAGAGGCTCAGATAAGACTCTGAATTCCTGATTAAAAGATCGCCTTGAACGCTTTGTTTCAGAAAAGAAATCATAAGTATAAGGACTGTTGGAGTCAGGATTACCCCAATCAGCATCGTAACTGACTGTAACGTCGGAATTAGTGGCACTGGTTAAGCTTTGAACAATAGCATTTGTGGCTTGATGATTGATCTTTAAGCCATAAGCTCTGGTGTCTTGAGAATCTAATCCTGGCTTATCAGATAGTGTGTTCAAACTGCCATCGATGTTCCAAGTATCCGATGAGGCATCAAAATCAGAGTTGAGTAAAAGAAAACTCAAATCTGTTATTTCACTTAATTGCCAGTTTAGTTTTAAACGTCCTGTAAGTTCTTCTTTGCCTGTGGTGTCATCACGATTAAGGTATAGATTTTTTCTAAAGCCGTCGGTCTCATCTTGTCGCAATGACACTCTGTATTTAATGGCTGTGTTACCCTCAAAAGGACCGCCAAAAGCTACGCCGATATTTCGTATACCATCGCTTCCCAGGGTTAATTCAGATAATCCTTCGAAGGAGTCAGACGGTTCTTTAGATCGCATGTAGATCATGCCAGCTAGAGCATTCGCACCCATTCTAGAGCCCTGAGGTCCGCGATGGACCTCAACTTGTTCCATGTCAAAACTACTGGCAACCCCACCTTGACCGGAGAAATCAATATCATCAATTATGAATCCCACAGAGCTATTCGGTGTGCCTTCATACCCTGATCGTTCTCCAATGCCTCTTATTTGAAAGTATCGTGGCCTGCCATCACTAACTGCCATATTAAGATTAGGCACAAGAAACGTCAGTTCTTCAAAATGTTTCATTGGTTGATCTTGTAATTGTTTTTCCTCAAGCAGCAACAGACTACCGTCATTTTCTTCAAGTAGAGTTTCCCGGTAGTTGGCTTTAACTATAATTTCCTCAATACTGTCTGCAATTACAGGGGCTGCAAAGAGTGATGCTGTATAAATTAATAGGACTGAAAAGAGTCGAAATGATAGATTGGTCATGGTATTCCTCCGCCATAATTATATGGATCAGGTTCTAAGGGTTTCCTTAAGAATCTCAGGCGTTTCAGCCACCCCTTACCTTGCTGTCATCATAGTATAATTGCCTAAGTTTTGCTAATGTTGTCATTTATTTTAGAAACTCTAATAACAGATGAATATTAACTACAAAGCTTTCCCGGTTGGCCCATTGCAATGCAACTGTACTGTCGTTGGTAATACCGAAACAGGAAAAGGTTACATCATTGATCCGGGTGGCGATCCAGAGATGATTATGCAAACGGTAGATGAGATGAATTTATCTATCGAAGCCATTTATCACACCCACGCTCATTTTGATCATTTCTTAGCTTCAGCTGAAATCAAAGAGAAAACAGGCGCTCCCATCTTCCTTAATGAAGCTGATCGATTTCTTTGGGACAGCTTAGAAATGCAGTGCAACTATTTTAATATTGATTTCAAGCCAACCCCTCCACCAGATTTCAATATTGAAGACCAACAGGATCTAGAACACTGTTCAGGAGTTTGTCTTCTTACCCCTGGTCATACTCCAGGATCTGTCAGTTTCCATTTCGACTCAGCAAAACTTCTGGTTGCTGGGGATACACTATTTCAAGGCTCTGTGGGTAGAACTGATCTACCAGGTGGTGATTTCAAAATGCTGAAGGATTCGATACAAAATAAAATTTATTCCTTGGATGAAGCGACTAATGTAATCACTGGGCACGGTCCAGAAACCACCATTAGAAGAGAAATGGAAAGCAACCTGTTTATCAGGCACGATAGTTAACTAGAAACTCAATTCTCTTTGGATTTCATAAAATACGATTGAATAAGAAAAGATAAACCCATACCAATCATCAATGTTAATACCGATAACTTTCCACGATGCGGGGTTTCACTGGTCCATATTCCAGTCGATTCAAGCCAGAATAATATATAAATAGAGATCAACAATGGGGCAAATGCAATCAGGATCTTAATCGCTGTAATCGCCTTTATTTTAAGGGCATCGAGCATAAAAAAATACTACCATGAAATATAGGCATCGTATACGATGGAAATATGGTGATTAAGCCTAAATCGTTGTTAAAAAATAAAGCTCTCAATAAATGGAACTTGTTCTGGCTGATCTCTGGTCCAATCTCAATATTCATGATTATCAACTTATTGGCAGTTGATGCGTCAACTGGGGCTGGAATTTCAGAGATGATTCAGTTTTCAGTTCGTTGGGCAGTTCCCTTTGTCTATCTAGTGATAGCAACCTCCTCTGTTCAAATCCTTTTTCCAGGACCGTTCTCTAGATGGTTGATGCGAAATCGAAAATACATTGGATTATGCTTTGCTGTGGCCATGGCTTGGCAGGCTTTGTTTATATTCATAATGTCCTATTTCTTTCATGAGTATTACTATTCTGATGTTTACTACTTTCGTGATGAAATCGAAGGAAGCATTGGCTATATCTTCCTTCCTGCCATGGTCTTAACATCGTTTAATTTTGGCAGTAAATTATTGACTCCTAAGCAATGGAAATTATTGCACACCAGCGGCATTTATTTCTTGTGGGCCTATCCGTTCAGTGTCTATTGGTGGAACCTCTACTACTACGAGAACCCTGTTCTGATTGACTACGTGTTTTACTGGGTTGGTTTTGTAGCGTTTGCCTTGAGAATAGTTGCCTGGGGAAAACAGCGATATGAACTAAGAAAGAGAATTGACCCCAACTACAAAACACCCATTGAATCTAAGATGCTCGGTGGTTTATTTATAATATTTGGTCTGCTGGTCTCAGCATCTGGACTCTATTGGCAGAATCTCATTACCTCCTTATTCACCGCTTCAGCATGGTCCGCCGAACTTGAGCTTTGGCTGCCTTTTTGGCCTTTTGAGCCCTTTCTGTCGCTCTTAGTCATCGGGATTGGTGCCTTGCTCATCACAAGGGGGCAAACCACAGAAAGTCCAGTTCTAGCAAAAGGCTCCTAATCTAGAACAGAGAAAAGATATTAGAGCGGCTTTTTTGTTATCGGGATAAGTTTTACGGTTGATGTTGCAGATGCAACGATCGTTCCTTCTTGGGTTAATGTGCTAGACATGTAGGCGATACTTTTGCCTAGACGTAGAACTTTTGACTCAGCGTAAAGCATGCCCGGATGGGCTGGCTCTAAAAAGCTTACATTGATGTCTAGAGATACTGGATTAAACTCGAAATCAAGTAAACCAATTAATAAAAGTGCCATGGAAGCATCCATCATTCCTGTGACAAAACCACCTTGGACAATTTGTGCTTCTGAATGGCAGAATTCCGGGACAGCTTCAAACTCAAGGATTGCAATCTCTTTTGATGAATCGAGCTTCACGCTCCTAAAGTTCATTGAATCAAGGCTAGGAGGTCTATTGGCGTCTAATAATCTCAGTTTTTCCTGTTCGTTCATTATCCATCCCTTAATTTAAATTCAATAATCTACCCGCCGATGTAATACATTTCTACCTTCTCTTCATCTGCATCATTTTGCTTAAGGTATCTCAGTTCGCTATAGCGATTGTCTCTTTTTCGCCAAATAGAGACTAACCTGTCCTCAATCTCATAATCGTCCATACCAGATCTGATCCATGACTTTATATCAGCGCCAGTAGAAGCAAATAAACAGTTATATAATTTACCATCTGAGGATAATCGGGCCCTTGTGCAACCACCACAAAATGGATTAGTCACAGAGGAAATAAAACCAATCTCAGTTCCTAAATCATCAAAGATATATCTTGAAGCCACTTCACCTTCATAATTTTCTTTGATTGGACTTATCGGCCATTTATTTGAGATTAATTCAATAATCTCTGAACTTGGAACAGTCTCTTTTTGCTGCCATTGATTGATATTGCCAACGTCCATGTATTCTATAAACCGAAGGATGACTGGCTGATCTTTAAAGTAATCCACCATGTTAAGAACGTTCTTATTATTAACACCTCTCTTGATCACAGCATTGATTTTAATTTTCTCAAAACCAGCAACTTGTGCTTCACTAATCCCATCAAGAACCCTTTTAATATCGCCTCTATTACCGGTCATCAGTCTAAACTCATCGGGATCTATAGAGTCTAAACTCACTGTTATTCTATTGAGTCCAGAGGCTTTTAGCTCATGAGCGTATTTTTTTAATAAAACACCATTTGTGGTTAGTGCAATATCATCAACTCTATCAAGTGTCGATAAGTCACCAATAAAATCAGTGAGGTTCACTCTAAGAAGCGGTTCACCTCCTGTGATTCTTATTTTACTAACACCAAGTTTGGTGAATATTTTTACTAAACGAAACATCTCATCAAAACTAAGCCGTTCTTTTGAAGGTAAGAATTTAAATCCTGGGTGAAACTTATCCTCTGGCATGCAATAGACGCATCTGAAATTGCATCGATCCATAACTGAGATTCTAAGATCTTTAATTGCTCTTCCCAATTGATCTCTAATGGGTGGTAAATGTGAAACTCTCTTCATTGTCTAGCTAGCCTTGATTAATCAATTCCATAGGTGAAATGTATTCATAGCCATGCTCTTCTGCAACGGCTGCTATAGTTAGATGTCCATTGCAAACACTTAATCCTTCACAAAAACCAGGGTCGTCTCTAAGGGCAGCAGTAAACCCATTATTGGCAAGCTTTAATATGTAGGGGAGCGTGACTTCGTTGAGTGCATATGCTGATGTCAATGGAACTGCTCCAGGCATATTGGCAACACAATAATGGATAACCTCTTCTTCTATATAGGTAGGCTCGGAGTGAGTAGTTGGCCGACTGGTTTCACAGCACCCACCTTGATCGATCGCCACATCGACAATAACTGAGCCTGGCTTCATGGATTTAATCATTTTTCTTGATACGATTTTTGGTGCAGAGGCACCTGGAATGAGAACAGCTCCAATAACTAGATCAGCTGCCTCAATAAAAGCTGTGTTATTTTGATCGTTAGCTAGAACAGCATTTAATCGATCGCCAAAAACTGATTCTAAATAATCTAGTCTTCTTGCTGATTTATCCAGAACTGTAACATTGGCCTGCATGCCTATAGCTATCTCTATGGCATTTATTCCAACCACACCTCCGCCAATAACCACAACCTTGGCAGGCTCCACGCCTGTTACCCCACCCATCAAAAGGCCTTTACCACCTTTCGCTTTTTCAAGACAACTTGCACCGGCTTGCACCGCCATCCTGCCAGCAACTTCACTCATGGGTGTAAGCAGTGGGTAAGAACCGTCTGTCGCTTTTACCGATTCATAGGCTATTGCTTTTGAGCCCGATGCAATGAGTGCCTTTATTTGTTCTGGGTCAGGTGCTAAATGCAAATAAGTAAAGAGTATTTGATCCTCTTTAAGTAAGGCGCATTCATCCAATTGAGGCTCCTTAACTTTAATTATCATCTCCGCACGATCAAATATCTCTTCTCTGGTTTCTGCAATAACTGCGCCTGAATTTATGTATTCTTGATCGGTCTTACCGATTCCGTGACCCGCTTCTGTGAGAATCATGACCTCATGACCTGCTTCAGTTAATACAAGGACGCTTTCTGGGGTTAAACCAATTCTGTATTCATCTGGTTTTATCTCCTTGGGTACACCTATCAGCATTAATCTCTCCTAATCAACCGTCGGCATCGCCAAATTTATATCCTGATCTTCATCCATATCAGGCCAACGAGTGGTCACTGTTTTAGTTCTTGTGTAAAAGCGAACACCGTCCATACCGTAAATGTTAGATGCTCCATAGATTGAATCTTTCCAACCGCCAAATGAATAGAACGATAAAGGCACTGGAATTGCTACATTGATCCCAACCATACCAACTTGGACAGAGTTCACAAATTCTCTAGCTGCAGAACCTTTGGAAGTAAATAAGGCAACTCCATTGCCAAATTGATGTTGATTGGCGAGTTCCATTGCCTCTGAAAAATCTTTGACTCTTATCATCACTAACACCGGTCCAAATATCTCATCAAGATAAATGCTCATGTCACTCTTTACATGATCAAATAATGTTGGACCTAGAAAAAACCCTTTACTCTCTGATGTAACTGGATGATCTCTGCCATCAAGAAGCAGATCAGCACCTGAATCTTGACCCTGTTGAATATAATCCATAACTTTTTCTTTATGCTCAGCCGTTATTAATGGCCCCATATCATTTTCAGAATTTTGACCTGGTCCAATCTTTAATACTTTTGCCTTCTCTAACAACTTATCTCTTAGGGAATCAGCCACACTCTCAATAGCAACAACGACTGAAATAGCCATACATCTCTCACCAGCAGACCCGTAAGCAGCTCCAATAATAGCATTAGCCGTTTGTTCAATATCTGCATCTGCTAAAACGATGGCATGATTTTTAGCGCCTCCCAAAGCTTGGACCCTCTTGCCATTATCTGAAGCCTTACTGTGAACATATTGAGCAACTGGTGTTGACCCAACAAAACTAAATGTCTTGATTGATGGATGCTCTAGGATTGCATCGACTATTTCTTTATCGCCATGAACCACATTCAAAACCCCATCAGGCAATCCTGCTTGTTGCATTAATTCAGCCAATTTCATTGAGCAAGATGGGTCCTTCTCAGATGGTTTTAGAATAAAGCTGTTGCCACAAACAATCGCGATTGGGAACATCCACATTGGTACCATTGCTGGAAAATTAAATGGGGTCACCCCTGAGCAAATACCAATAGGTTGGCGGACGGAATAACAATCGACACCCGTGCCGACCTGTTCACTAAATTCTCCCTTCAGCAGATGCGGGATTCCGCAGGCAAAATCAACCACCTCAATACCTCTTTGCAATGAACCCGCTGCATCAATCAGCACTTTACCATGCTCCAAAGTAATCAATTCAGTCAGTTCTTCTCGATGGCTCTCAAGAAGTTCTTTGTATTTGAACATAACCTGGGCTCGCTTGGTTATTGAAGTTTTTGACCAAGAAGCATATGCAGCTTCAGCTGCATTAACTGCCTCCTCTAGGTCCTTCTTATTACCCATCGGTAACCTTGAAATAACCTCTCCAGTTGCAGGATTGAAAATATCGCCAAAGCGATCAGAACTCGATGACTTAAGAGAGCCATTAATCCAGTGATCGATAATTTTTTGTTCCATAATTCGGACTTATTTAGTCAATTGCAGCTATTGATTCTTTAACCGTCTGTACTGCGGTTATTACCTGTTCTTCAGAGGCAATTAACGGTGGACATAAGGCTACCGTGTCCCCTGTTGTTCTGACCAGAACTCCTCTCGAGTAACATTCTCTAAAGACACTAAGAGCTCTTGCTGTGGGCTTGCCTTCAATTGGCTCCAATTCTACTGCACCTAACATGCCAAAATTTCTAATGTCAATTACGTATTGAGAGCCTTTAATGGTTTGTAATTCTGTCTCTAGAGTTGGGGCTAATTCGCTAGCACGTTGAAACAAGCCCTCCTCTTCATAAACCTCCAATGCAGCAACTCCAGCAGCAGCTGCAAGCGGATGACCTGAATAGGTATAACCGTGAAAAAATTCAATGCTATCTTCAGGGCCGGTCATAAATGTATCGTAGATTTCCTCCTTAACTAAGACTCCTCCCATTGGAATCATTCCACTGGTCATGCCTTTAGCAATGGTCATAATATCTGGTGAAACATTAAATGATTCAGCGCCAAAACTCTTGCCGGTTCTACCAAAGCCTGTAATTACCTCGTCAAGAATCAATAAGATACCGTGCTCATTACAAATCTCTCTTATGCGATCCAGATATCCAACTGGAGGAATTAAAACGCCTGCTGATCCAGCTATCGGCTCCATAATCACCGCTGCCACTGTTGAAGGATCGTGTAAGGCTAAAATTTCTGACAATTCATCTGCTAGATGAGACCCCCATTTGGGTTGACCGATAGAGTAAGCATTGTGTTCAAGATTATGAGTATGCTTTAGGTGATCAACACCAGGCAACATTGAGCCAAACATTTTTCGATTGGGTGACATTCCACCAACAGAAATCCCACCAAAACCGACACCATGGTAACCCTTCTCTCTCCCAATTAATCGAGTTCGATGACCTTCACCTCTCGACCTATGGTAAGCCAAAGCAATTTTCAAGGCTGTATCAACGGCTTCGGATCCAGAATTGGTAAAAAAAGCATGGGTTATCCCTTCAGGCGCGATACTGACTAATTTATTTGCCATTTCGAAAATTTTTGGATGGCCAAGTTGGAAAGCAGTCGCGTAGTCAAGTGTTTCTGCTTGCTTTTGAACAGCTTCCACAATTCTAGGGTGGCAATGACCAGCATTACAACACCATAGACCTGAAACTGCATCTAATAACTGCTCATCTTCATGAGTGGTATAAAACATACCGCTAGCTTTTTTAAACAATCGTGGGTTTTTTTTGAAATATCGATTGCCAGTAAATGGCATCCAATAGGCATCGAGATTAGGCAATTGATTTGACATAAACTAACTCCGTGAAAATATCGCTATATGATACACCATATTTTAGGTGTGTTTCAGCTTGTAATCTAGTGATCATTTGATTCATCATATAGAGTTAACAATGAGTGATACAGATAAAAAATCAGCAGAATTTATTCCGGTAGCGATCGCAATATTAACGATTTCTGATCGAAGAACTATGGAGAACGATGATTCAGGTAATCTCTTGGTTAAAGAGATTGAAAGCTTTGGACACCTTCTAGAGGATCGAAAGCTTTGCAAGGATGATCGATATCAAATTAGATCTATTCTTTCTGATTGGATAGTTAATGATTCTGTCCAGGCTATTATCACCACTGGTGGAACTGGAATAACTGGCCACGACGGAACACCGGAAGCTGTTGAACCTCTTCTTGATAAAATTATCGACGGTTTCGGTGAAATGTTCAGAAGTCTCTCATACCAAAATATTAAAACTTCCACTCTACAATCCAGAGCACTTGCTGGGGTTGCTAATGGGACCTTTATTTTTTGCCTTCCTGGATCACCGGGTGCATGTAAAGATGGCTGGGAGTTTCTAATCAAGGAACAGTTAGATTCTCGGACTAAACCGTGTAATTTAGTTGAATTAATGCCTAGACTTAAAGAGTAGAAATAACTGTATGACTCAAGCTCCCTTATTAGAAACCCATATGTTTCCATGCTTGAGTGATAACTACGGCTTCTTAATCCACGACCCAATTCATGAAATAACAGCCACCATTGATACACCAGAGGTGACAGCTATTCAAAATGCTTTGGAGAAAAAAAATTGGTCCCTGACCCATATTATTAATACTCACCATCATTACGATCATGCTGGGGGTAATCTTGAATTAAAAAATATCACCGACTGCCATATTATTGGTCCAGAAGCAGATCAATCGAGAATCCCAGGAATTGACCAAACCATTGCTCACGAAGAAGAATTTCAGTTTGGCGAACATAAAGTAAAGGCCTTTCATACTCCAGGGCATACTCTAGGGCATATGGTTTATCATTTTGAAGAACAAAGTCTAGCCTTTGTTGGCGATACTTTATTTGCTATGGGCTGCGGAAGGCTCTTTGAAGGAACCCCAGAACAGATGTGGTCCTCGCTTAACATCATTAAAGGGTGGCCTGAGAAGACCCAGTTATTTTGCGCTCATGAATACACTCAAGCTAACGCTGAATTTGCCCTTACAGTAGACCCTGATAATGAAGCTTTATTGAAACGAAAAATAGATGTGGAGAATCTAAGAAATAGCAACCAGCCAACCGTGCCAACAACTCTAAGCATAGAAAAAGACACCAATCCGTTTTTAAGGGCAAACGATAGCAATATCAAAGCTCATTTAGGTATGCCACAGTCCTCTGATCTTGAGACTTTTGCAGAAATAAGAAAGCGTAAAGACAACTTTTAATTATAATTATTAGTGTGCGCCCGTAGCTCAGCTGGATAGAGCGTGTGGCTACGAACCACAAGGTCGGGAGTTCGAATCTCTCCGGGCGCGCCAAAAGGAGAAAGAAATGCGAAGAATAATTACCGGACATAATAACGAGGGCAAATCAGTCATTAAGATTGATGGGCCGCCACTAAGATCAGTTGGTGAAGATGTTGGAGGCTTATTTGAAATATGGAACACAGATGGAAACCCCATAGACAGTTTAGATGCCATTGACAGGACCGATACAGAGATAATCCTCTCTCCCTCTCCGGGCGGATCAAAATTTAGATACTTCAAAATTAATCCCACACCTGAGGGTATTCCTGCAGATGTTCTAGAGGAACTTGCAGCCCAAGCATTTAAAAGTATTGGTGCTGAGCATGAAAGAGTTGACACCACTAGACACCCCACAATGCATAAAACAAAAACCATCGATTACATCATTCTCTTAGAAGGTGATGTGACCCTACTCTTGGACGATGATGAGGTTCAATTGGAGCCTTTCGATGTTGTTGTACAAAGAGGTACCAATCATGCATGGATTAATAATGGTTCAGAGCCTGCTTTATTCATTGCAGTTTTAATTGACGCTGATATTACAGAATAGCAATGCTCTATCTGAAAACATTTATAGGCATTATTTTTCAAGTAACCTTGATTGGATTGTTTCTATTATTACCAGCCCCTAATTGGTATTGGCCCGATGCTTTCATTTGGCTGGTGTTTTATTTTCTCTTAAATCTTATTACCTCGTTTTGTATATGCGCCTACTATCCAGAGAGCATGGAAGCAAGATTGGAGTCTAATTTTAAAAACCAACCAAAAAACGACAGAATGGCCACCGCAATAATTATTATTGGCATAGCTCTGGCACTAAATATGATTGCTGTTGATGTCTTCTATCTGAATATTTTTGAAACACCAAAAGAAGGGAGTCATCTACTTGGATTAGCTATCTTCACTCTTGGTTATGTCATTATATTATTCTCGATGATTCAAAATGAATTTGCCCAATCAGTTGTTAATATTCAAGATGAAAGAGATCAGGTTCTCGTGGATACAGGGCTTTATAGCTTTATCAGGCACCCGATGTACACGGGGTTCATGTTTTTCATCTCGGGAATGGCTCTTTGGTTAGGCAGTCTTTTTATGGCAACGCTAGGTACTTTAATTTTAATGTCTGCGTTCATTCCCAGAATGATCATTGAAGAACAGACATTAGCTAGTGAACTAGAGGGTTACGAAGATTATTTGAAAAGGGTTAAGTACAGATTATTACCGAAGATCTTCTAATCACTTAAGAGCAATAGTAGCCTTGCCATCAGTTGCCTCAGATAAATCACCAAACCTTATGCTTCGCCATGCATTAATATCATTTTTTACGTAAGCATTTAAGAACGTGGTGCTAGCAGAAGCTGCGATCTCGAGTTCTTCATATTGAGGCGGACCTGGCACATCAGTTCTACAAATAAGACCCCCTAAATAGTGATCGGCCCCCTCGATTAAAACGTAGTGATGTGGAGCAAAAGATCGAGTCATCGACTCGGGTACCTCATACTTGAAGGGTGCGTTAATCCGACCCGAACCCACATCGCTAAAATCCTTAGTCCCTGTTGAAATCAATGTGGGTACTTTTACTCCTTTCCAAGGATCTGGAGGCATTAGCGCCATTGTGCTTGGATCACTAATCATGAGTAAGACTTTAAATCGAGTCTCATTGGAAGTTTCTTCATAGCCATCCATAGGGTTCACCAGAGTCATCCCAGCAACAATCATGGCCGTTGCTGCCCCCATTGAATGCCCGGCTGCTACCAGTTTAGTGGTATCAAGCTTATTCTCTAGATCTGGAACCAGCTCCTCTATGGAATCCAGAGAATCAACAATAAAACTCATGTCTTGTCTGCGGCTATCTGTCACAAATAGCATTTGCTGATACATTTCTCTCATATTATCGCGTTTTGTAACAAAGCCCAGTGAGGTTGAATCAACATGAGTCGGCTGGATAACGACATAGCCATGACTCGCCCAATAATCAGTGAAACCTTTGTACATGTCTCCCTTGGATCCATTGCCATGGGAAAAAACAATAACAGGAAACCTAGTATCAGCAACAGGATAAGAGACTCTGACAGGTAATTGTTTATTTAATTTTTTAAACTCTAAAGAAAATTCAGCTGTTTTAATGTCATACCGGGGCTCTGCAAAAGAAAATTCATTGTCTAAAACAGAACAAGATTGAATAGCAGAGAGGCACAACAGTGCAAACACAAACAAAAAAGTTCTCTTTTGATAAGTCCATGACATAATTAAATTATAAACATTTTTTACCCACCTTTATCTTTATTTATTACAATGCTTGTCTATGAAAGTAAATATTAAAAAAACCATCCATTGGGTCATTGCGATCTCAGTGATTAATCTTATTGCTGCTTGTTCAGAACCTGAAAGCACCGGAGAAGAGATGTCAATCGCTGGCACCATTATTACCAGTGAGAACTTTGAAGGAAAAACTTTTCACGTATCTATTTTTCATGCCCAGTCTGGGATTGGGTTTCAACAACATCCGCTGTATGAAATAGAATCATTCACAACTCAATCACCTAATTTTGAACATAGTTTCCTATATTCCTCAGAAGGCAATACTGGATTAGTGGTTTATGCTTGGCTAGATAACGATGGAGATGGAATCAACTGTACAGTGTCATCTAGGAACGATGTAGCAGGCGCGGATGTAAACGAAGATTTTCCAAATTCAAAGAAAAATTACTCTATTGAATTAACAAATCAATGTGTAGGGCCTGATTGGTTCTATCCTACTGCTGACTAAGCTTCACTCGTTTGTTTTGGTGTAGGCGCTACCTTGTTAACATAGATAGCAAACAAGGCAACAACGACATTACAAACACCAATAAATATAAACGGCGCAGAAGGATCAATAGCATCAAAGATTCGACCTCCAATCCCCGTTGAAATTAAAATTCCAAGGGCTCCAGCGAGATTAAATACTGCAACGATAGCTCCCCGTTTCATTGGGGGTGCTTCCTGACCCAATAGTGTGGTTGCTGCAAAAAAAGCGCATTGTTGGCCAACACCAAGCAGCATAAAGAACGGTCTATAAGTTGGGTCAAGCACATTACCAACAAAGAACATTGACAGATAACCTGCTGCTGCTAAAGCCATGCAAACACTTACAGCAATGATGCGATCAACTTTATCAATTAGATAACCGATGATTGGAGAAGCGATAAGAGCAGATGTGGAGGCTGTGACAAATATTAGTCTCGCCGCCTTTGTGGCTTCAGAAGTTGTCATGCCCATATCAGTCCCAGCCGCAACTCCCCAAAGGACTAAGAAAGTCCCAAGAATAACCAAATCACTTCTTGCTACAAAAGCAGCAGCATAGGCTAATAAAATCCTTGGATTCCTGCTCTCCTCGAAGCCAGATTTTACCTGGGTTAAATAAGGGATTTTTTTCTGTTCTTCTGTAGGGGTGCCTTTTTGCAAGCCAAAGGCGACAACAATGGCCGTGGTTAGACACATGCCTGCAACTACCCACATTGCATATTTTCCAGCTGTAATTTGGTCGTAGCCCATCTGTGCAAAGTTTTCTGGCAAACGAGCAAAAACCAAAGAAACAAGAATCACTCCCGTGGCATTGAGTATGCCTGTGACAGCTAGCATCTTGCCTCGCGTTCGATCCTGAGGGTAGTCTGCGTTTACGGTTCCCAGCATTCCTGTGGCCGCACCCATACCAATGGCATAAATGACTCTATAGACAGTTAATTCGCCAATCCCAGTTGCTAGGGGGTAAAGAAAATAAGACAGCCCCATTGCAGCCATACCAAAAGAATAGACTTGTCGCCTACCTATCTTGTCGGCTATCAGTCCGACTGGAAGAAACACCATTAATAATGCTATTTCTGCAACAACCTGAAGATCACCTACTATTGTCCCTATTGATTCACGTTGATACTCGAGATTCTCGATAAGCACATAAGTGGTCGCGTAAGAGATAAAAGTTAATAAACCGATGGTAGTTAGTGCGCCATAACAGAGTGAGAAAAAATTAGTTTTAGTAACCCCCTCAACCAAATCAATTCTATATTTACCTTTAGGTAAAAAATTTAAACTCACGAATGACTGACTCATGCTATCCCCCTATGATATGAAGTGTCGAAAAAAACTATCAAAGATTATAAACTGCTTATCTTTGATGAGTAAAGAATAGATGACAGATAATAAAGAAATTGAGCGCATTATTTATTCAATCTTCAATGCCTTTAAGGCTGGAGAGACAAATGCAATTGAAGGGTTTCTTCATGATGATGCAACTGTTTGGGATGTTTTTACGCCTGATTTGATCAAAGGTAAAAGTCAACTCGAGGAATTCCATAAAAGAGACCAAGATCAGAAAGATTCTCGAGGGGCCTTATCAATCAATATAGAAAAACCACTCATTAGCATCAGAGAAAATTCAGCCATTGCTTTGTACTATCTGGATTTCTCATACCAAGAACCCAATGCGATTTCTGGACGAGTAAGAATCACTGATATCTTTTCAAGAGATGGAATAGAATGGAAAATTATTCATCATCATGAAGGAATGGTTCCAAAAAACACCACATAATTTATAATCAGAGGTTAGGAAATTAAAATGATAAAGACAGTAAGAATTCTACTTTTATTTGCCGGTATATGGCTCATAACATTATTTACCTTTAGGGTCATTAATACTGACAAGGTGGCAGTAATAGTAACCGATTGGGGACAACCTGAAGGCTTCTCAGACAGCTATTATCAAGGCATTGCTCAAAGAAGCCGTATTGGTATACAAGCAGCTAGCGCGAATCAAGTATGTACAGAAAATTTCGTGGGTGATTACCCGTATCGTTCTTCAATGGGAAGCTACCCGCATGTCAGTTCTTTTTTAACAGATGGCTTTGAAGATTATTATGATAATTATGGAATGTATCGTTTTGATGCCGATGCCAATCTCTATATCAATGTTTTAGATGAATCAGTCACACTTACCAAAGAAACGGCAGACAAGTTTGAGAAAATAAAACTGACCGGTTCAGGGGACGGCTACGGAAGAAGGAACATCTTAACGGTTGACCCAAGAAACGGAGTTGATCCTCTGCCTGATT
>ERZ724560.10-NODE-10-length-34188-cov-3.217228_pt1 | contig 34188 bp, 33 predicted proteins | sample MGYA00375854_ERZ724560 | MGnify/ENA primary metagenome ERZ724560 (study PRJEB28725, sample SAMN03264854) | marine sediment metagenome | biome: marine pelagic biome; feature: marine oligotrophic desert; material: ocean water | place: Pacific Ocean:North Pacific... | reverse complement strand
AGTTAATTCAGATACAAATAACTTGCTAGCGCAAATAAAGGTAGGAAAAATCTTAGAAGTTGAAATAAATGATTCAAATAAAGTTTTATCTCTAAATTATATAAAAGACTTTAAGTCTGGTGTAAGAGCACAGAAGACAAATGAGACTTATAAAATTGAAGAATATGAATTGCTTACAGAAAAATCTCTGATCTTTAAAAAAGTTGAAATAAGCAATTCCCTTTATGCAGATGGCCTTAGGGAAGGACTGCCAGATAGCGTCATAATGGATTTGGTTTATATATTTGGTTGGGATATTGATTTTATACATGATATTAGGCCTGGAGATTCTTACAGTCTAATTTATGAAGAAGTATTCGTTAACGGAGAAAAAAAACTTGATGGAGATATCCTGATTGCTGAATTTTTAAATCAAAACTCAACACACATAGCCATAAGATATAAGTTAAGCAATGGAACTTCTGAATATTTTTCACCTGAGGGAAGAAATGTTAAAAAAGCTTTTTTGAGATCTCCAGTAAAATTTAGCTACATAAGCTCAAAATACAACCTGAAAAGGAAACACCCTATCCTACACACTATTCGTTCGCATAATGGTGTCGATTATGCTGCCAAAAGAGGCTCACCTGTACGAGCTACAGGAGACGGAACAATCTTTTTTGCAGGTGTAAAAAATGGCTGTGGTAATGAAATAGAGATTAAGCATTCTGAAGATTATTCAACAAGATATTGTCATTTACAAAAATTCAGTACAAGAATAAAAAAAGGCAAGAAAGTAGAACAAGGACAAACGATTGGTTATGTAGGAAGCAGTGGATTAGCCACTGGACCACACTTACATTATGAATTTCATGTAAATGGAAAACACACCGACCCCCTAAGAGTTAAGTTCCCAAATGCTGAACCTATAAATACACGTGACAGAAAAGAGTACATTGAACATGCAAAAAATATGCTTTCTTCACTAAAAAACTATCAAATCTTAACTAATTCTTTAGCTTCAAAATAATGGCTGAGTTGTTTATAGGTTTGATGTCAGGTACTAGTGTTGATTCTATTGACTCTGCACTAGTCAACTTTGATAAAGACACAGTTGAACTTTTAGAATGGAGCTCTTCATCAATAGAAGAAACATTAAAGGAGAGAATTTTTAATGAAGTAAACAACGATAAAATATCTAAAGTTGAAATTGAGAAATTAGATCTAGAGCTTGGAAAGGTTTTTGGAAATGCAGCTAATAAATTACTACAAAAAGCTGAAGTAAGTAGTTCTGAGGTAGTTGCAATTGGCAGTCATGGACAAACCATAAAACATGCTCCGAACGCTCCTTCTCCCTTCTCCTTACAAATAGGAAGCCCCAAAGAGATAGCTGGTATAACTAATATAAAAACTGTAGCTGATTTCAGAACTGCTGACATAGTCGCAGGAGGACAAGGCGCTCCTCTCACACCACTCTTTCATAGTATTATTCTTAAAAAAAATAAGGTCTCTGAAGGATTAGTCATCAATATAGGAGGTATTTGTAACTTAACTTACTTTAATGACTCTACTGAAAGCATTATTGCCTATGACTGTGGACCAGGAAATTGCCTTATAGATGCATGGTCAAGATCAAATAACAAAGGAGATTTTGATGCAGGAGGAGCTTGGGCCTCCTCGGGGAAGGTTGTGACTAATCTCCTAAAAGGAATGCTTAAAGATGACTTCTTTGACAAACATCCTCCAAAGAGCACTGGAACAGATTATTTCAATTTAAAATGGATTAATGAAAAAAGTTCAGAGTTTGGTGAAATTGCTACAGAAGATATCCAAGCAACCCTAACTGAGTTATCTGCCCAAGTAATACGTAAAGAACTGAAAGATTTGAAGGCTGAAGGGAAACCTGTATATCTCTGTGGTGGAGGGATCCATAATTTATTTCTAGTAAAAAGATTAGAAGAGCTGATTCAGAATCAAACCTTCTCTACCACTGAAATTGGTATAGATGCAGACTTTGTTGACGCTTGTTTCTTTGCCTGGTTAGCAAAAGAAAGACTAAAAAACACAAAATTTGATCTCTCAAAAATTACTGGAAGTAAGGAAGAAATCTTACTCGGAGAAATTTGGGAAGTTACTTAAATAGAAAAAGATTCGCCACAGCCGCAGGTGGTAGTTGCATTTGGATTTTTTACAATAAACTTAGATCCTGCTAAATCCTCTGTGTAATCTATAGTTGAACCTGCTAGATATTGAAGGCTTAGGGGGTCAATAATTAATTTTGCTCCATCTTTTGAAACACATGTATCCTCTACATCAATTTCATGATCAAACGAGAAACCATATTGGAATCCAGAACAGCCACCCCCAGTTACGTAGACTCTTAAATTAATTTCTTGCTCTTTATCAGAGTCAGAAAGAGAGTGTATTTTTTTAACTGCCCCATCACTAAGCTTTAAGGTTGAGGGATCAAAAGTATCTACCATGATTGAATTCTAATTTAATCCTGTATTCTGTTCAAAGTTAAACATTAAGTTAAAACATTCTAAAGCCTGACCTGCAGCCCCCTTGAGCAGATTATCTATGCACGCTGTAACCAAAATCTGATTATCCGTTGTTGTAGTTTGTAAAAATAATTTACAGTCATTAGTACCCACTACATCCAGTAGGTCAGGTGGTTTATCAACAACTGTAATATTTTTTAAAGGGTAGTAATAATCCTGATAAATTTTAACCATGTCTGATCTAAGAACCCCCTCAAAATTAATATAGGTAGTTGAATAAATACCCTTCATAATTGGAAGTAATTGCACTGTAAAGGTTACATCAATCTTTTCTTCAGAAAGAGAATCAACAATCTGTTTAATTTCTGGATAGTGCCGATGGCCTTTCTCCCCATAAAGCCTAAAATTATTGAGCATTTCTTTTTCTAAATGATTATCAACTGATGATCTTCCTGCTCCACTCATACCTGACTTGGCATCAATGGTTATGCTCTTAATTTTTTGTTCTAGATTTAGACTTGGAAGTATAGAAATTAAACTAACCGTAGGATAACAACCAGGAACTGCAACTAAATTAGCTACTTTTATATCTTCCTTATACAACTCGGGTAATCCATAAACTGACTCGGAAAGAAGTTCTGGATTACTGTGTTGTGTGTCATACCATTTATTCCAAACTTCTGCCTCTTTAAGCCTGAAATCTGCTGATAGATCAATTACTTTAATTTTCTTCTTTAAAAAATTTTCACATATATTCATGGAGTTTCCATGAGGAGTGCAAAGAAAAACTGCATGACATTCATTAAAAGTATCATCTTCTGGGGAAGTAAATTTTATATCGCTTTTTATACTTAAGTGTTTAAAAACATCCGTTACATTTCTTCCTTCAAGCTGTCTCGAGCTGAGCGCTATGGTTTCAACTTGAGAGTGATTAAAAAGTAGGTCGGTTAGAACCTCCCCTGTAAATCCTGAGGCTCCAATCACTCCAACTTTTATTTTATTTTTTTCTTTCATCAAGTTCTTTATTGCCCAAGTATAATTAGGGTCGCGCATTATACGGCTATGAATTGATACTACCCAACATATTTATATGACAAACCAATTACCTGTAGTACTAACAATAGGAGGATATGACCCTTCAGGAGGGGCAGGCATAACAGCTGATATAGAAACTATTACTGCTTTAAGATGTCGCCCAATCTCACTGATAACTTGCTTAACAAGTCAAAATACCGAGAAATTTGATCTAATAGAACCAGTAAATATTGATGTGTTTATCAGCCAGGCTGACTTATTGTTATCAGATTTTAAAATAGACATAATTAAAATAGGAGCTTTAGGTAGCGACAAAATAGTTGAAGAGACTAAAAGAATCCTTAACAAGCTTAAAGACACAAAAATAGTGATTGACCCAGTTATTGAAGCTACAACTGGAGGATCATTAGCAGATAAACCTACATTACAAGCACTAAAGGAATTAATCTTTCCAATGGCCTATCTCTTAACACCAAATCTAGCAGAAGCAAAAGTTCTATCCGGTAAAAATGACTTAAACCTGATTGTTCAAGAACTTAGCTTGCTCTCATCAAACTACCTCCTTATTAAGGATATAGATAGTTCCTATGAAGAAATTGTTAGCCATCTCTACATGGATAAAAAACTCAAGAAAAGTTGGTCAACGACTAAAATACCTGGGAGCTTTCATGGTACAGGATGTTACTTAGCTAGCTCTATTTCATGTTTTTTAGCCCACTCAAAAAGTTTAGAGGAAGCCATTGAATTAGGACAAAAAAATACGATAAAAGCTATTAATAGTTCAGTAAAACTTGGCAAGGGTCAAAATATTCTTAAGAGTAGATGAAAAAAAATCTTCTCACAGGTATTTATGCCATAACGCCAGATAACCTAAAGAAAGAAGAATTGTATAAAAAAGTACATAAACTTCTCCAAAATGGAGTCAGGATTATCCAATATCGAGATAAATTAAGATCAGTCAAAGATAAATTAATCATTTCAAAACAACTTAAAACTATTTGTCAAAGTTTCGATTCTCTATTAATAATTAATGATGATATCCATATAGCAAAAAAAATAAATGCACATGGAGTACATCTTGGTCAAAAAGATATTTCTTGTGATGAGGCTAGAAATATTCTTGGTTCGGATCCAATAATTGGTATCTCATGTCAGAACAACCTCGAATTAGCTCTAAATGCTCAACATGAGGGAGCTGATTATGTTGCTTTTGGTAGTATTTTTAAAACTACTACTAAAAAAGATGTGGTTTATTGCTCTCTTGAAGATTTAAAGGATTTTGTAGAAAAAATTGAGATTTCTAGTGTAGCAATTGGAGGTATTAACCTCAGTAGTTTTCATGAAGTGAAGAGGTCTGGAGTTGATATGATTGCCATGTCTTCAGGATTATTTTTGCAGAAAGAAATACCAGAATTAGAACTTTTTATAGAAAGGGATAATTAATATTAATTTTTCTGCGCAGAATATATTTTTAAAAGAAGAAGTTCCCAAGAAGAAGCGCCCTTGTTAAGCAACCCTCTTTCTGCAAAAGCAGAAGATTCCTTAACCAATCCTTGCTCTAACCTTAAATGGGCAAGCCTTAAGTAGAGAGAACTCTCGTCTTTAGCAATTCTTAATCCTCTTTCTAAAGTGGAACTAGCTTGCTTTAAATCTTTTTTCATCCACAGGTTATCTGCTTCAATCAAAATCCTTTGAATGGAAGGTTTATTGGCATTAACTTTAAGAATTTCTTTCTTTAAAAATTCTAAATCTGTTAAAAGTGATTTAACCGAAGAAGAAAATTTTTCAACTTCTAAGTCATAAAAATCTGTTTCTTTTTTTGAAGATGAAGCACAACCCATAATCAATGACATTAGGATCAACACTACAAAGTAATTTTTTATTTCTATATTCACTTTGCTTCTATAGCTTCCTTTATCTTATTAATAACTTTAGATGTATAAGATTCTTTATTAATTCTACATTTCTTTCGATTTTGAGGAATAATTTCAGGTTCAGTGCCTTCAATAAATGGAATGAAAATTGATCCTTTACACTTTTGGCCACTCAAAAGTCCATCTTTTACATCTACCCATTCATATTTTATCCTTGAAGGCCTTCTTACCTCGTAAGATAAGGGATCTAGCTTACTCATAAAACTTTTCCAAACCTGCAAGGCTCCTGATCTACCTGTTAAGGGTGATTTTCTATTATCATCAAACCCTAACCAGACTAGCATCAAATAATTACCAGCATACCCCACAAACCAACTATCTCTTTGCTCATCTGAAGTACCTGTCTTTCCGCCAACTTTCCATTTTTCCAGAACTTTTAAAGGGTACCCTCTTGCTGTTCCACTAATAAATGTTTGCTTAAGAACAAATTTTAAAAGGTAAATTGGTTCTGATCTGAATCTCTGTTCTACCTTATAAGGATAAGACAAAGATAAAACATCTTCGGAGCTTTCTACGCTTCTAATTGAGTTTAAAGGTGAAAAGAAACCTTCCGAAGCAATCGTTTGGTAAGCTTGAATTGCTTGTAAAGGGCTCATCTCAAAAGAACCCACAAATATTGAAGGATAGTTAGAGATTCTCTTTTTAATCCCAAGTTTGGTAAAAGTTTCCTGAACTGCAGAATAACCTAGCTCCATACCCAGCCTTGTAGTTGCTACGTTATAGGATTCAGACAAAGCTAAATGTAAGGGAACATCACCATGAAATTTTTTATCGAAGTTATTAGGCTCCCATACATTATCTCCTGATAAGGGTACGGAAAGCTTTGAGTCATCTAGAAGAGTAGAGAGGTTATATTTGCCATATTGTTGCAAAGCTGACAGGTAAATGAATGGCTTGATTAGAGATCCAATTGGTCTAACTGCGTTAATGGCTCTATTAAAACCATAAATATTAGGTTTAGTACTACCTACGGCTGCCACAACTTCTCCGCTAAAGGAATCTACAACTATGCCCGCACCTTCTAGTTCATTAAGTTGACTACCATATCTCTTTTCAAGCTTAGCTTTCGTTTTCCTAATACTTTCCTCTAAGTAATCTTGTACTACAGGGTCTAGATTTGTAATGATTCTTAAGCCTTTAGTTCTTAAATCGCTATCATCAAAATTCTTTCTTAGATCTAAAGTAACTATGTCATTAAAAGCAGGGTATTTTGATAAGCTTTTAAAAGTGGGTGGAATTATTTTAAGTGGCCTATCTTTAAGTTCCAAATACTCTTCTTCCGATATTAAGGAATCATTTTTAACTAAAGTCAAAACTAAGTCCCTTCTAGCTCTAGCTCTGTCAGGATTTTTTTTTGGGCTGTATAGAGAAGGACCTTTTAACATGCCAACCAATAGAGCCTTCTGATCCAAAGTTAAATTTTTTAAATCAGTCCCAAAGAAGAACTGAGAAGCCAAACCAAAACCATGAATAGCCCTTCGTCCTGCTTGAGCTACAAAAACGTCGTTGATATAAGCTAAAAGAATTTCTTCTTTGGTGTAATGAATCTCTATCAATAAGGCAGCAATTGCTTCTTTAATTTTTCTCCTGATCGTTTGTTCTGGTGAGAAAAATAAACTTTTAGCCAATTGCTGTGTAATCGTACTTCCCCCCTCCTCTATACCAAGTGCTCTTGTATTCCTTATGAAAGCCCTTGTAATAGACTTAAGGGATATCCCTCTGTGGTTATAGAAGTTCTTGTCTTCGACTATTAGTAGCATTTCCTGAAAGTCTGTTGGAACTTGAGAAAGATTTAACAATATTCTGTCTTGTAGGTGAGAAGGAAACATTCCACCTATAGAAAGTGGTTCAAGCTGAATCAAGTCTATTGAAATACCATCTTGCCTTTTTATGGATTTTATTCTGCCTTTCTCAAATTGTAATTTGTAGAAACCTGGTTCCTGACTTTTAAAACCTCTAATGAATATACTTGCAGAATTCTGATTAAGTGAAAATTCTCCTGGGTTGTCTGGCATTTTTTTTGTTTGTTCGTAAGACAGTATTTCTAACTCCTTTTTTAGTTGCCCTATATTTATATTTCCACCTTCAGCTAATTCTAAAGGCCTGGCATAGACTTTAGCTGGAACTGTCCACAAGACTCCTTCAAGTTTATTAATAACTCTGGAATCAAGTATTGATACGTACGCAATACAAATTACTAGTAGAATAGTAAGGCTTGAAAAAAGGATTAGTCTTAAGGAAAGTTTCATTTATTTTCTTATTTACTGGTCATGGTTTTATTTAAATTTAATTATTTCTAAACAAGGGCTTTTTAAAATGAAATTAGATGTCTCTTCTCTAGTTAATGCAATAGTCGATGTTCAATTTAGCATAGAAGAAGATTTTGTTTCTACGTTAGAAAAAATGTCAATTCAAAAAGGCTCCATGACACTTATAGAAGCCGAAGAACAATCTAACCTAATTGATTTGTTGAATAAAGAGTACGGAAACTCCAAGCTAAGTTGTGGAGGAGCTGCAACTAACTCTATGGTAGCAGCTTCCAACTTTGGATCTAAGTGTCATTTTAGCTGCAAGGTACGAGATGATGATTTGGGTAATTTTTATTTGGAAGACTTAGAAAAAAATAAAATCTTACATTCAAACAAAACCTCCCAGTCAGAGCTCTCAACAGGCCAAAGTGTAATAATGGTTACACCGGATGCTGAAAGAACCATGTGTACTTACTTGGGAGTAAGTAATCTTTTAGGTAGTAATGATCTCAACGAATCAGCTATAGAGAATTCAAAATATCTTTTTTTAGAGGGGTATCTGGTAACCTCAGAGTCTGCTTTTGAAGCATGTCTTCAAGCAGCTGAAATTGCTAAAAAATCAGATACTAAAATTGCAATCTCACTCTCTGCAGAAGGAATTGTTAATGCCTTTAGAAATCAAATGAATTCATTAATTGGTGTGGGCTGTGACATATTGTTTTGTAATGAAAGTGAAGCTTGTGCGTTTTCTCAACATAAAAATGTAGACCAGGCTGAAATATTTTTAAGGGAAGTGTCATCTCAAAATTTAATAACTTTGGGGGAAAAGGGAAGTCTAACCTGGGATGGAAATAAAAAAGAAACTATTAATGGATACGAAGCAAAAGCAATTGACACAAATGGTGCTGGAGATATTTTTGCCGGTTCAGTTTTACACAAAATCTGCGAAGGTGATGATCTTAAGTCAGCAGCCAAGTTTGGTTGTTATGCGGCTTCTAAGCAAGTTGAAAACTTTGGACCTAGGCTGACAAAAGCAGAATATAAAAAAATTAAAAAAGAATTTACATAATCCCCTAGAAATAGATAAACAAATCTGATAAATTGCGCCGCCTTCTATGAGAAGTAAAAAGTAATCTACGACTTATGGCAATTAAAAAGACAACAAAAACTCCAAGAAAGACTGCAAAGAAAAATACTTCTAAGAAAACAACAAAGAAGTTAGCTACTAAAAAGATAGCTGTTAAAAAGCGCACCACTAATAAGAAAGTAGCGAAACAGACTTATCAAGGTGAAGAAGCTTTTTTAGCTTCCATTGAGCCCTATAAATTAAATAAGAAAGAAAAGTACATGAGTGCTAAACAGAAAAGGCATTTTGCTAAAATCTTAGAAAGATGGAAGCAAATGTTGCAATTGGAGCAAGATAGAACAGCCGATAAAATCCAAAATAATAGCAACCATTTTGCAGATGAATCAGATAGAGCAACACACGAAGAAGGCTTCACTCTAGAGATAAGGACAAGGGAAAGAGAAAGGAAATTACTCTCCAAAATAGATGAATCTGTTGATGACCTTAACAAGGGTGATTATGGATTTTGTGTAAACCCAAACTGCGGAGTTGAAATTGGGATAAGAAGGCTTGAAGCAAGGCCTACAGCTAGTCTCTGTATTGATTGCAAAACTCTAGAAGAAATTACTGAAAAACAGCAATACGGATAAGATTCATATTTTGTTCCTAGAAAAATAAGGAATTAGTAAAAAAGACAGGTAAGATAATCAGCTCTTAGTAGAATAATTGCTGATATGGAATCCAAGATTATAGACCTGTCAAAATATAACAGAGTTCCTAAATTTGTAGCAGTTGAAGGTCCCGTTGGTGTAGGGAAGACTACTTTAACAAAGCTTCTCGCTGAATCATTTGGGTACGAAACATTCTTAGAGCAACCATCGGACAATCCTTTTTTAGGAGATTTTTACAAAAACCCTTCTCAATCAGCTTTAGCTACTCAGCTTTTCTTTTTGTTTCAAAGAGTGAAACAAATTCAAGATCTAAAGCAAGGGGATATATTTACACCAGTTCATGTTTCAGATTTTCTTTTAGATAAAGATAAACTGTTTGCACAAGTGACTCTCTCAGAGCATGAATTATCGCTTTACAATCAAATCTATGACTACCTGTCTTTAGACCTCCCTACACCAGATTTGGTTATTTATCTGCAAGCTGAGACTAAAACATTATTTGAAAGAGTTTTACAAAGGGGAAGAGAGATAGAAAAAGGGATTTCTTTTGAATACCTAGATCTTCTGAATGAATCCTATAAAGAATTTTTTCTTAATTATGATAGATCTCCAGTACTAATAGTTAATTCAGAGTTTTTAGATTTAGCTCATAACCAAAATGACTATATGCTTCTTTTAGAAAAATTATTAGAGTATTTTAATAATCCGGAAGGAAGAATGATGTATTTTAATCCTTCACCTTCTTTGGCTTAAATAAAGGAAAATATGACAAAAGACATAGTGCATCAAGTCCCGGACACAATAAAAGAAAATGCTTTGATAAGTGAAGATGAATATGAAAAGCTCTATAAAGAATCTTTAGACAACTCCGAAGAATTCTGGTCTAAGCAAGCCAAAGAATACTTAGAGTGGATTTCCCCTTGGCAACAGACTTGTGAGAGTGACCTGAACAAAGGGGAGGTATCGTGGTTTATCGATGGAAAAATTAATGCTTCTCAAAACTGTATAGACAGACACTTAGATAAAAGAGCTAATCAAGTAGCCATTATTTGGGAAGGCGATGATCCTTCTATCTCCAAATCGATAACCTATCAAGAATTGCATGAATCCGTTTGCCGATTTGCTAATGCACTTAAAGAGAGAGGAGTAAAAAAAGGAGACAGAGTTTGCATTTATATGCCGATGATCCCCGAAGCAGCTTACGCCATGCTTGCTTGCGCAAGAATAGGAGCTATTCACTCAGTCGTATTCGGAGGTTTTTCACCTGAGTCACTAAAAGATAGAATTTTAGATTCAGATTGTCAGACAGTAATTACAGCGGATGAAGGTTTGAGAGGAGCAAAAAAAATTCCTCTAAAACAAAACGTTGATGAAGCCTTAATCGATTGCCCAAATGTCCACACAGTGTTTGTAGTGAATAGGACAGGAGCTGAAGTAAATTGGGTTAATGACAGAGATGTCTCTTATCAAGAGATGGTTAGTTCAATGAGCCCCGATTGCGCGCCCGAGATAATGGATTCTGAAGACCCTCTCTTTATTTTGTATACCTCAGGTTCTACCGGAAAACCAAAAGGAGTCTTACATACTACAGCCGGCTACCTTCTACAAACCACAATGAGCCATAAACTAATATTTGATTACCATGAAGGTGAAATTTTCTGGTGCACTGCTGATGTTGGTTGGGTTACTGGCCATTCTTATATTGTTTACGGACCTTTATCTAATGGTGCAACCACTTTAATGTTTGAGGGGATACCAACTTACCCGAGCCCATCCAGATTTTGGGAAGTGGTTGATAAACATCAAGTAAATATTTTTTATACGGCCCCCACAGCTCTTAGAGCTCTTATGGCTCAGGGTAATGAGCCCTTGAAATCGACCTCTAGAAAATCAATAAGAGTTCTTGGTACTGTTGGTGAGCCTATTAATCCTGAAGCTTGGGAATGGTACTTTCAAGCAGTTGGAAATAAGAGGTGCCCGATAGTGGATACATGGTGGCAAACAGAAACTGGCGCAGCAATGATCAGTCCTTTTGCGGGCTCTACTCCACAAAAACCAGGAAGTGCGACTAAACCCTTTTTTGGTATTGAACCCGCCCTTTTAGATGAAAATGGAAAAGAAATTGAAGGAGAAGGTTCGGGTAACCTAGTTATAAAGAGGAGCTGGCCTTCACAAATAAGAACAGTCTTTGGTGATCATAAAAGATGTGTCGAAACTTATTACTCTCTTTACCCTGGCTATTACACCACAGGAGATGGAGCCAGAAGAGATAAAGACGGCTATTACTGGATTACTGGAAGGGTTGATGATGTACTAAATGTTTCGGGGCATAGGTTGGGTACTGCTGAAGTTGAGAGTGCATTAGTATTGCATGAAACAGTCGCTGAAGCCGCTGTTGTTGGCTATGAGCACGAGATTAAAGGACAAGGAATTTATTGTTATGTGACCTTAATGACGGGCGTAGAATCCAGTGACGAACTTAAAGGTGATTTAATTGCTCTCGTAGCTAAAGAGATTGGAGCTATTGCAAAACCTGATATCATCCAATGGGCCCCTGGTCTTCCAAAAACTAGATCAGGTAAAATTATGCGAAGAATTCTAAGAAAAATAGCAGCAAATGAAATTTCTGATCTTGGCGATACTACAACTTTAGCTGAGCCCAGTGTGGTAGAAGAACTTATAGAAAATAGAGAGAATCAATAATGTCTTTAATTGATCTAATAAATAAAAAATCTCTTCTTCCTTCTAGTTCAGAAGCCTTACCAGGCAGGGTAGAGGAAATAGAGGTTCCGCCCGAACATTTTGTGAAAGGCACTCCTTTAAAAGGTCCTTTTTCAGAAACCTTTGAAACGGCCATATTTGGAATGGGTTGTTTTTGGGGAGTGGAAAGAAAGTTCTGGGAGATGGATGGGGTCTACACTACGGCAGTGGGATATTCAGGAGGATATACTCCCAATCCTACTTACAGAGAAGTTTGTACTGGATTCACAGGACATAATGAAACTGTATTAGTTGTTTATGACCCAAAAAAGGTTACTTTTGATGATCTACTAATAACTTTCTGGGAACAACACGACCCAACTCAAGGCATGCAACAGGGTAATGATATTGGAACTCAATATAGATCTGGAGTTTATTGCCTGAATGAAGATCAAAAAAATTTAGCCGAAAAGACAAAAGAACGTTACCAAAAATTATTAAATGATAGTGGCTATGGGCCTATCACAACTGAAATTGTTGAAGTAGGTGATTTTTACTACGCAGAACATTATCACCAACAATACTTAGCTAAGAATCCTGATGGTTACTGTGGTGTAGACGGTACTGGAATTAAATTAGGCTAGGTGTCTTTCCAGATAAACTGATTTCCTTCCTTAACAACCTTCTTCTCATTTTGTAGTTTTATTAAATGAGCTTCGAGAGACCATTTGGCTATAGGAAATAAAGCAGCATCTACATCACTGTAGACTTGCTCGACTAATGTATCGGGGTTGCCTTTAGTTACCTCTTTTATTGCTTCTATAACTTTTTCTTCCCTTTCTAACCTATGCTTAATAATCCATTCAGCAACTGAATGAGGGTTGGGCAATAATTCTCCATGTCCTGGAGCTATATTTTCTAGGTCGTACTCTTTCAATTTATTAAGGGAATCCAAGTAATCTTGCATATTTCCATCAGGCGGTGAAATAACCACAGTTGACCCATTCATGATGTGATCGCCTGTAAATAAAAGCTTTTCCTCTTTAAGAAGAAAACAAAGATGATTAGAGGCATGACCAGGAGTATGAATCACCTCCAACTTATGGTCTTTTGCTTCAATAACTTCTCCATGAGTTAGCATCTTCTCTGGTTTAAATGATGTGTCTTGGTTTTTTGTGGTTTCAGTTATCAATCCGTAGGCAGGTATATCCACTTTATTCTGAAGAAGACTAACCCCTGGCGAGTGATCAGGGTGGGTATGAGTAACAACTATACGACTCAAATTTGAAGAACAAGATACTATTGCCTCAATATGATCTGATAAAGCAGGTCCTGGATCAACAACCGTAAGATCTTCTTCCTTTCCAACAATATAAGTGTTTGTTCCGGGCCCGGTAAACACACTGGAGTTTCCAGCAGTGATTCTCTTTACCAATGGGGTTATCTGTACGACTTCTTCGTGTTGCATTAGCTGTTAGTGATCGTCGTACCCTTCTTCGCCAGGTAACAGTCCCACATATTTACCATCTTTCATAAAAAATTTGGGTTCAATGGTTGCTATGTCGTAAGGGTTAATAGAATTCTTGTCTTCTAAAAGCTCCTTGGTATTGTTGTACCCACAAATATCTTCGAGATTCTTAATCGTAGGCATAATCATTAATAATTTACCTTCTTCAAATTGCTTTAACGCTTCCTCGGGTTTGATCCATATGCTATTTACACTTTCGGATCCATCATGAATGGCTTCTTGCCCCTCAGGAGCTTGTGCAATAAAAAATCTTGTGTCGTATCTTCTTTTCTCCACTTTGGGAGTAATCCAATGAGCCAGATAGGCCAGCCTGTCTGTAGCTAAAAAAAGCTCTTCGCTTTTACACATTTCTGCTAAAACAGGCTCACCCTCATTTAATCTTTTTCTAAAATCTATAAAACGCTCATTTTCAGCTTCGTCTTCAGGATCAAAGTTATTTCCATCTTTTCGGTATGCCAGAAGTATTCCAGCTTCTTCAAAGCACTCTCTTATAACTGCTACCCAATAAGCTAAGCCCCCTTTATCAATTCCCAAAGCTGAAGAAGCATCTTCATCACTTACACCCTGACACATATCACTTAAACGTCCTGATGAGTCTTCCAGGTCCACTTTTCCTCCCGGAAAAACATACGCGCCCCCAAAGTTAGTTTTTGCAGCCCTCTCAATTAAAAAAACTTCTAAGCCTTCTCCCTGTATATCCCTAACCAGCAATACTGTTGCAGCTGCTTTTGGTTCAGCGGGAGCTTCATTTGGATCGGCAAATTGATGATTAACTTGTTTTAAACGTTCATTCATGTTTTTTATTATGCTTTAAGAGATTGGTATAGACTACCGAATTGAAAAAATTTGAGGAGATAATTTTTTTGCTAAAGGAGAGCAAATATGGATCGACTGACTGAAGATCTATTCAAAAAACTAATTTCAGAACCTAAATCAGAGCATTCAGTTGAAGTTCTAGAAGCCAACATTTTTTATCAAAAATGGGGTAGTCCCGATAATCCAGGGATGGTTTTAGTTCATGGAAGTGGTGCACATTCTCACTGGTGGGATTTTGTAGCACCCCTTTTAATTGATCAATATGAAGTAAGTGCGTTAGACCTAACTGGTATGGGTAGTAGTGATCACCGAGAACACTATAGTCCAGAAGTTTTTGGGAAAGAGATTATAGCTGTGGCAAAAGATTCTGGTTTCTTTGATAACAGACCTTCTAATCCAATCATTTGCGGTCACAGCTTAGGTGGATACATGAGTATTCATGCTGCTAATCTTGCTTCGGAGACCATTAAGGGGGTAATTATGATTGATTCTCCCATAAGGCCGCCAGACTTTGATTATTCAAACCACCAAGGAAGTGGTCCTATAAGAAAAAGAAAAACTTATCCAGATAAAGAAACCATTTTGAAGCGCTTTAAGCTTGCTCCTGATCAACCAACTGACTTCCCTTTTGTCATTGACTACATCGCCAAAAAATCTATACAAGAAGCTAATGGGGGCTTTGAATGGAAATTTGATGATACCCTCTTTAGTAAGCTTGGATATCCTCATATGCCTAAGAATCATGCCTTTAATCTTATGTGTCCTTTAGGTTTTATTTATGGAGAAAAAAGTGCCCTAGTAACAGAACTTATTTTGAATTACATGAAATCAAAATTTAGAGAAGATACTCCCATAATAGAAATTGAAGGGGCATACCATCATGTTCTATTAGACAAACCGATTGAACTAGCTGAAACAATTAAGGAGATTGGTAAAGATTGGTAATTCTTAATTTCTAGGTGGAATGCCCTTCACCATAGTAAGAGAAACTATGGGTGCTCCCTTCCTTCTATATTCAGACAGCTTCTGATATTCAGGATCGTTATACCAGCCTTTAGCTACTTCTTCTGACGGAAACTTAAAAATAACAATCCTACCCTTAAGAGGAGTGTCTCCCTCCAAATGCTCTATGGAGTCATCATAGGTTACGAACTCTCCCCCGTGTTTCTTCAGAATAGGGAAGAACCCTTTTTCATATAATCGGTAGGTTTCTTTATCTACAATATTTAAATTAGCTATGAAAAAAACTTCAACATCTTTCATAAAGCTCTTCTCACGATGCCCTTACTTCTTTCAGTCTCCCATCCATAATAGCTTCAGCATTCGAAACCAATCTGGATACCAATTCTTCACACGTAGGAACATCTTTAACTCTCGCAACAGAAATACCAGCAGACCAAATTCCTGCCTCTAGATCACCTACCTCAAAAACCCCCCTACCTCTTTGCCCAGCAACTAATTCTTGTACATCTTCAAATTTTGCAGTTCCAGTTGACTCTATCTCAACTACCTGATCCGAAATTGTATTTTTGAAAACCCTTGCTGTGTTATGCATGGTCCTAAACATTAAGTTTGTAGAACGCTCATCAGCTTCAGTCATCTTATCTTTCACATTTTGGTGAATTAAAGATTCTTTGGTTGCCATAAACCTTGTTCCCATAACTATTGCCTCACCACCTAAAGCTAACGCGGCAACTAAACTTTTGGCATCACTGAATCCTCCGCAACCAGCAACTGGTATATCTAAAGCTTCAGCAGTTTGAGGTAATAAAACTAAAGAGGGAATATCATCTTCTCCAGGATGACCTGCACATTCAAATCCATCTATGGTGACAGCATCACAGCCAACTGCCTGAGCTTTTAGCGCATGCCTTACCGAAGTGCACTTGTGAATTACCTTAGCATCGTATGCTTTAAAAAGTTCCATAAAAGGTTCAGGACTTCTACCCGCTGTCTCTACTATTTTTATACCCGACCCAACTATCGCTTCTGCGTATTCTTCGTAGGGAGGAGGTGTAATTGTAGGCAATATTGTCAAGTTAACTCCAAAAGGTTGATCAGTCATTTCACGGGTTCTTTCAATCTCTTTTGCTAAAGCTTCAGGAGTAGGTTGTGTTAAAGCAGTTAAGATTCCTAGAGCCCCCGCATTTGCAACCGCAGAAACTAACTCTCCGGTTCCAACCCATTGCATTCCGCCTTGGATAATGGGGTGCTTGATACCAAATAATTCTGTAATTCTTGTTTTAAGCATTTTGCTTCCTCGAATATTTAAAGGGACAATAACTATAACCTCTCGAATTTATGATGCAACCCACTTTAATTGTTGCCTCTTTCAATATAAAAAAAGATAAAATGATTCTAAGATGAAAAACCTGAATAAGATTTTCTTTTCTGCTCTTTTTTTCTTTTTCTTGAATTTTATACATTCTGAAGAAATAAACAGGGGCTTAGAGATTGCCCTGAAAGCCGATGATAGTTTTTCGGGATATGGAGACAGCAAGACCAACCTCAAGATGATGTTGAAGGACAGAAAAGGGTTAGTAACTGAAAGGGTAATGGAAATGAAGCTTCTAGAAGTTCCGGAAGATGGTGATAAAAGTTTAATAGTATTTGACAGTCCAAGGGATGTTCGCGGTGTAGCCGTATTAAGCCATGCCCATAAAGTTGGTTCTGATGAACAGTGGCTTTATCTGCCTGCTCTCAAGAGAGTAAAAAGAGTAGCCTCTAAAAACAGAACAGGGCCTTTCTTGGGAAGCGAGTTCTCACTCGAAGACCTTTCTTTTCAAGAAGTAGAAAAATATTCGTATGAATATCTAAGAGATGAAAATATAGATGGAAAGGAAAGCCATGTTATTAAAAGGATCCCACTTGACCCCTACTCAGGTTACACAAAGCAGATTGTATGGATCAGTAAATCAAATTCTTTGATTCATCAAATTCACCATTTTGATAGGAAATCATTTCACGTTAAAACACAAACCTTTTCAGGTTACAAAAAATACCTGAATAAATTCTGGCGCCCTGGTGAAATTCATATGATTAACCATCAAACCAATAAAACAACCACATTATTTTTTCAAGATATGGCTTTTAACACTGGATTATCAGATAAAGACTTTACTCAGAATAGCCTTAAAAGATCAAAATAAATGGTTTCTAGCTTTTATAGGGATACCACAAAAGCTTTTTTAGTAATCTCACTAATTTTTATTAGCAGCTCGCTTTTTTCCAAAGTTGAAAAGTACGGCGAAGTTTCTTTTGAAAACAGGACTTTCTCAGAAAAGGGTTTATTCGGACAAGATAAAGATCATTTTTCTTTTACTTTATCACCGGAGTTTTACTTTGAATCAGAAGACCAAAAAACTTCTTTTACTTTCAAACCAAAAATTAGAAGAGATTCTTTAGATGATGAGAGAAATCTGTTTGATATCCAAGATTTGAGTTTAATAAAAGTAAAAAACTCCTACGAAATAAGAATTGGGATAAGAAGAGATTTTTGGGGAGTAACGGAAACCGTACACAGAGTTGATATTATCAATCAAACTGATCAGGTGGAAAGTTTTGATGGGGAAGACAAATTAGGCCAACCAATGATTAATTTGTCTTTAGAAAGAGATTGGGGTGTTCTGGATATCTATGCTCTTCTGGGTTTTAGAGAGAGGACTTTTGCTGGGGAAAAAGGAAGGCTTAGAGCACCCTTCCTGATAGATACTAATTCAGCAATGTATGAATCTAGCGCTGAAAACTTAAGAACTGATTTTGCTTTTAGATGGAGTCAATCCTATCGTGATCTGGAGTTAGCCCTTTCTCATTTTTCAGGAACCTCTAGAGAACCTGAATTTATTAATAAAAGTATAAGTTTAAAGATCCCTTACTATGGAGTAATTGAACAGACAGGGCTGGAGGCTCTCTACATTGTGGGTGGACTAGCACTTAAACTTGAAGCCATCAGCAGATCAGGCCAGGGAGATAGGTTTTCAGCAGCTACTGCCGGTTTTGAATACACCCAAGTGGGAATATTAAGTTCAAGGCTCGACTTAGGATGGATAATGGAATTCAATTACGATGATCGGTATCAAGAATCCCCTTTGGCATTAGGAACAAGATTAACTTTTAATGACATGTATGATTCTCAAATTCTTTCAGGTGTTATGAGAAACGAAGAAACAGGAGAAACTAATGTTTTCGTAGAAGCTTCTAGAAGAGTTAGAAATTGTTGCAGACTTTCCTTTGAGTCTATTTATTTTAATGGAGGAAACAATTCAAACAGCATCCAAAAAATGTTTGAATATTTAAAACAAGATGATTTTGTTAGATTTGAATTTATCTATTATTTAGGCAATTAACTTAATGAAGAAATTACTCAATGTTAATTACTTAGCCGAAACCATTATCCGATACAGGCCTCTTTGTATAATAATTTCTCTTCTAATTCTTGCTGGATTGGCCCAAGGACTTTCAAAAATAAATTTTAATCCAGATATAAATGCTTTCTTCCCTGAAAATGACACTCTGACAACTTCGCACTTGAGCATAGAAGATACCTATTCTTCTATGGATAACGCAGTAATCGGTATTGGAGTAAAAGAAGGAACTGTTTTTACCAATGAAGTTTTATCTTTAATTGAAGATTTAACAGAGAGGGCTTGGAAAACACCTCATTCATTAAGAGTTGACTCTTTATCTAACTATTCTTACGTCTCTGCAGATGGTGATGACTTGTACATTGAGCCTTTTTTAGAAGGTTCCAGTACTTATGATCTGAAGACCCTAAAAGAAAAAGAATTAATTATTGAAGAAGAAGAACTTGCTTATGGCGCAATTATTTCTAAAGACAAAAAAACCTCTCTAATAAACATTGTTTTTGACCCACCAAGAAAAGACATTGAAGCCGAATATCAAGAGTCATTGAATTATGTATTAGGTTTCTTAGAGGAAGCTAGAAAAAACCATCCTGAAGTTGATCTAATAATTTCGGGCATTGTTTACATGGAATATCAGAGCCCAATGTTGCTTAAGGCACAAATGCCAAAACTAATGCCTACAGCGATTTTGGTAATTCTACTAACACTTTTTCTTCTTTTGAGAAGTCTAGTAGCTGTTGCTGGTTCTTTCTTAGTTATCCTAATGAGTGTTGTAAGTGCAATGGGATCTATAGGTTTTATGAGCGGAGACATAGCCCAACCTTTCATTATGGTCCCAATCTTAATTGCAACCTTAGCGGTCGCTGATTGTGTTCATTTATTTACCCTATACTTTCAAAATCTAGATTCTTCTAGAAAAAGCAAAGAAGCCATGCTCGAAAGTCTTAAGTTGAACTTGCAACCCTTGTTTCTTACTTCTTTGACAACCGCCATTGGTTTCTTATCTCTAAATCTAGCCCCCGTAGAACCTTTGAGGGGCATCGGTAATGGAGTAGCAGTCGGTGTCTTTTTAGCCTTTATATTTACTGTGCTATTGCTTGCCCCAATCGTGAGCTACTTTAATGTGAAGCAATCAAAAAATATTAACTTTCAAAAGAATATTGCTAGGAAGCTCGGTAGATTTAGCATTAAGAATTACAAAAGATTATTGGTGATTGTCCCAGTTATTTCTTGTTTCTTAATGGCCTTTATTCCCCTGAACAAGACAAATGACAATCCTTTAGAGTTTTATTCTGAAAGATATACGACTTCAGCTGCTGACAGTAAATGGATAAGTCAAAGAATTGGGGGAACTTTCCCTGTTAGCTATGAGTTAAATAGCCAAGGGATCGTATCTGATCCAGAGTTTTTGAGAGAAGTGGATAAGTTCTCTGAGTGGTTGGCTTCAAATAAGGAAGTGCTTCACGTTAGTTCACTTTCAAAGATTATGAAGAATCTCAATAAAACTCTCCATGGCAAACAAGAAGAGTGGAATATAATCCCAACAGAGCCCGATCTTAGCGCTCAATACCTTTTTTTCTATGAGATGTCCCTGCCCTATGGTTTAGATTTAACTAACTCTATTAGCCAAAACAAAGAATCGATCAAATTGGTTGCTTCTCTAAAAGAATTAGGATCTTTGGAATATAGAGAATTTGCTAAAAGAGTAGAAAATTATGCTTCTCAGAATATGCCAGAAGACATGGTTTCTATCGGGACAGGCACAAGACCTATTTTTGCTTTCATGTCCAATATGCTAATCACTCAACTTACCTATGCTCTTGGGATAGGTATAGTTTTAATAACTGCGACAATTATTCTTTTTTTTAGATCGCTAAGATATGGGATGTTAACTTCGGTTACCAACCTTTTGCCTATTGGAGTAGCTTTTGGTATTTGGGCGATAGTTAGTGGTGAAATCAGTATGCTTGTTGGTATAGGGATGGGTACCACTTTAGGAATTATTGTTGATTTTACAGTGCACTTCTTAAGTAAATATCTACACGCAAGAAGACAAAAAAATCTTAGTGCTGAAGAGGCAGTGGAGTACGCTTTTGAAACTGTGGGCTTTGCATTAATCATTACTTCTTTTAGTCTAATTCTAGGCTTCTTAGTTTTATTGCAGGCTTTCTTTATACCCATACATGGATTTGTACTTTTTTCTTCAATAGCTTTTTTATCAGCCCTAATAATTGATCTACTGTTGTTCCCCGCTTTATTAATCACGTGGGATAAAAGATATAATTACTAACCTTATAAGGAATAAAACATGAACGAAAAAGCTTCTAGTGAGTTTAACTACGAAAAGAAATATATAGAAATTCTTGGAAAGAAAATGGCTTATGTGGACAAAGGCCAAGGAGATCCGACGGTTTTTTTGCATGGGAATCCCACATCTTCATATCTCTGGCGAAATATCATGCCTTACGCTGAAGAAGCCGGTCGGATTATTGCTCCTGACTTGATTGGTATGGGAGACTCAGAAAAACTTGAGAATCCTGGACCCAATAGTTATACCTTTGAAGAACACGCTAAATATCTCTACAAACTTTTTGAAGAACTTTCTTTGAATAATATCAACTTTGTAATCCATGACTGGGGTTCTGCTTTGGGGTTTAACTGGACAAGACTAAACCCCAGCAAAGTGAAAAGTATTATTTATATGGAAGCCATCATAGGTCCAATTGAGTCTTGGGAAGATTGGCCTGAAAATGGTAGAAGCATTTTTCAGGGCTTTAGGTCTGAAGCTGGAGAAGAAATGGTCCTCGAAAAAAATATATTCGTTGAAAGAGTATTGGCGGGTGATGGTGAATTAACGGAAGCTGAAATGGAAACTTACATGAAACCTTTTGAAAACCCAGGAGAGGACAGAAGGCCAACTTTAACTTGGCCTAGACAAATTCCAATAGCTGGAGAGCCAGAGAATGTTGTCCAAATTGCTGCTGATTACGAATCTTTTTTATCTGAAAGCAATATCCCGAAGTTATTTGTAAATGCCGATCCGGGTGCAATATTAGTTGGCAACACAAGAGAGAGATCGAGGCTCTGGCCAAACCAGAAAGAAGTGACTGTGAAAGGCGGTCATTTCATTCAAGAAATTTCTCCTCACGAAATTGGAGAGCATTTAAAAGAATTTCTAAGTAGTCTCGACTGAGTTTCTTCTAACCAGCTTAAAAGCTAATAGAGCTGCAGGAATTAAAGATAAAGAACAGAACAAGAAAGATCCAGAATAACTATATGCTTCCACTAATCCTGGTGCTATTTGATTGCCTGTATAGTTAGATAAGTTTAGTAATGCCATGAAGATACCGAAGTTGGTAGCGCTAGTCTGCGATGTACAAAGTGACATAAATATAGCGAACATACAGACTGAGATTGCAGCCCCAGTCATATCCAAAGCAAAAATAATAGCGTAAGCAGAGGAAGTGGATATTTGATCGACATATAGTCCTAATAGGCCATAAACCATTATTTGAATACCTATAAAAAGAAAAAGTAGAAAATGCCTTTGATAATAAACCCCAAGTAACCCTATAAGAAGTCCTGTTGCTCCTCCTGCAAGCAAACTCCACTTTCTTAGACTACCTATCATTTCTCCAGTCCAATTAAGCTCCTCCAAAAAGAATTTATTGTAAACAGGTTCAAATACACCGAGTCCAAGATTAATAAATAGAATAAAAATGACAGCCCACTTAGCTCTAGGATCATAAAAAACCTTGCTAATTTCTTTTAATAACTCCATGGGAGGTAAAAAGTTCTTTTTCAAAGAATAAGTCTCGTAACCAACCTTGAAATCAAGTTCCTTGGAAAAAAAGGGTACTAAAAAAATTAGAATCATGATTACTATCAGAGCAGCTATTCCAAATGAAATCCCATAAGAAAAGAAAAGAGCAGTTCCTAAACCCATGCCGATAGCATTTCCAACTACCTTACTTCCCCACATTAAGCCATTGGCTTTACTTAGAGTTTTTTCATCTAGACTGTCGGCTGCTAGAGCATCTGTGGATAGATCAAGGAAGGCTATGGAAAAATTTATTGTCATTACAACAAGCCCCATAGAAGAGATAGGCAAATTGGACCCTAATAAAGTTAACAGAAGTAAAAGACTAATTATTACTATCTGACTAGATAAAATCCAAAATCTCCTTCTTCCAAATTTTCTAATCGTGAAAGCATCTATTAAAGGAGCATAAAGGCCTTTAAAAATCCAAGGTAAAAGTAAAAGAGAAGAGAATTTAGCTAACTCAGCTACCGTGGCACCCTGAGAGGCATAATAAGTATTGAGAGCAAAAAACAAGAACCCATTAGGGAGGCCTTGAGCAAAATATAAATTCGATAGGCAAAATAAGTGCCAGGGAGACCCGGAACTTAATGCTCTATTTTCATATGAAAGATTAAACACTTTTTAATTTAGTTTTGGTCAAATACTTCTTTGATTAATTTATAAGAATTAGTTTTTGCTTCAAAAGGTTCACAAATTGTAATTATCTTTAGCTCTTCTGGATCTGCTAGCTTGATTAAAGGTTGCAGTCTCTCATAAATGGTATTTTTAGACCCTACAAATGGTCTTTTTGTGTCTTCACTCAATGGATTGCTGCTTGTTTCCTTAACTTCTTTAAGGGCCTCTTCTACAAGTGGGAAACTAGAAGATTTACCCTGCTGCACTCTCTTTCTCCAAGCGGAAGCACTGGCAGATAGTGAGATTGCCTCTTCATCAGTTTCAGCACATATAGCGAAAATGCCTACACTCACTTTTGGAACTTTAGAAAACACTGAGGGTTTAAAATTTTTTCTGTAACGATCAGCTAAATGCAAACAATCTTGTTCAATAAAATGTGCCAAGGAAATCGGCAGACCGAAAAAAGCGGCTAAGTCAGCCCCATTTTCAGAGGAAACTAAAAGCCAAGTCTCCGGTAAATTGCCTAAACCGGGAGTTACATCTACTGACTCAAAAGCTTCTGTTTCTGGTTTCTCTCCGATCAAAAAAGATCTCAAGTCATTCATTTTAGTAGTAAAGAATTCTGGACTTGTGGTTTTAGAACCGTAGGCTAAAGCCCCAGCTTGAAAGGGATTGCTTCCTGGTGCCCTCCCCAAACCTAGATCTATTCTTCCAGGATATAAAGATTCTAAAAGCCTGAAATTCTCTGCAACCTTATATGGGCTGTAATGCATTAACATAACTCCACCAGAACCTATTCGAATTGAACTTGTTTCGTTTGCTAAAGAAGGGATAAATATTTCAGGAGAACACCCTGCAAAAGAATCAGAGCCATGATGCTCAGCTACCCAAAATCTATGCATCCCAATAGAATCACAAAATTTTGCTAGTTCTATGGTTTCTCTAATTGCTAGATTTGCATCTGTGTTTGAAAAAATTGGAGACTGATCAACTGCACTTATCTTCACTGTTTAAGGTCCTAAAGGCTTGTCTTTAATGATCTGATCTAAATACTCAGACATTCCAAATCCAACTTGCCCTTTATAACTATATTCCGTCATACCTTCAGCTATTCTAGTCGTTAACATTTTTCCTTCAGGATCTTCTCTTTTATTTCTTAAGGGGATAAGAGATAGAACCCTTCCCTCTATTTCATATTCTTCTTTATCTGTTTTAGCCCAGGCTTTAATGTTGTTTTGGTAATAATCTTCGTCGTACTCACTTTCTATAGAACAATCTTTTATGGTCTCATATGCACCGTTATTTAGGACTAAGCCACCCCTACGTTCCTTACCTTCTCCCTGATGAACAATACTCAACATGAAGCCTATGTCTTTACTTATATTAATAGTTAACCATCTGTACCACTCTATTGCTTGCCAATATCTCGGTCCCCAACTCTTGTCTCTCAATCCATAACCTTGAATTTCCCATTCTTCATCTCCAACTTTAATTGATCCTTTTCCTGAGGTGTGTTGCTCATAATGAGCTTTAGAAAAACTCTTCTCGGGATCTATATTCAAAGAAGCTCCGTCTTTTCTTACTGTTTCTCCACCAAACATTGGTGAAATACCTAGAATTTCTACCTGTACATCACAATTTACAGTTGGATTGGATTTAAAGGCCTTGCTTGGATCTACCATTTGCTTTGGATCAGTTAGTAACAGGATTTTTCCACTATATGAGATAGTTAATTTCTTAAAGGGTTCCAAAACCTTAAAAACCATTCCACCAGCATTAAATTCATCATTATTCTTTATTCTTGGTCTACCAAACATAAAACCAACTCTTCCATCCGGAAGGTAAAGACAACAGGTCATTTCCGCATAGCCTTCGTTAGGCCTATTACCCAATCTAAACCATCCACCCATTTTTTTCTCATGGTCAAAAACATTGAAATACATACTTTCATTGTAATTACTTGAAGAATCAGGAATGTGGTTAAACTCATCCTCTGGTTCTAATTTGACTATAAAATCACTCATAAAATAAAAATTAGTCTAATAAATAGCTATTAAAGTCAAAGCAGTTTATTAGAGAAAGTTTGTAGAGGCTATAATTAGGTAACAAAAAGATGACTATAAATCTATACACATCTCAAGAAACTAAAAAGCTAGACAGCCTAGCTATAAGAAAACAGAAAATTCCTGCTTTCACCTTAATGCAAAGAGCTTCTGAATTCTCGTTTAATGTGCTGCTAAACAACTGGCCTAATACTAAAAAAGTATTTGTATTTTGTGGTAGTGGAAATAATGCTGGGGATGGTTATTTAATAGCCCATCTAGCTAAAGAAATAGGAATGGAGGCATTCATAATTCAAGCATCACCCTCCAGTAAAATTTCTGGAGCTTCAAGAAAGGCTTTTGAGTTAGCTACAGCTTCAAAAGTAAAGAAAATTTCTATTAAAAGTTTTAAAAATAAATCTATGAGAGATTCAGTTATTGTAGACGCCCTTTTGGGTACTGGTATCAAAGGAACTGTAAGGAGTGGGATATCTAAACTGATAGTAGAAATTAATAAAAAATCAAAAAATACTCCTATACTTTCGGTCGATATACCATCAGGTATTTGCTCAAACAGAGGCATCGGACTAGGTGAACATATTCAAGCTGATGTAACAGCAACATTCATTGGCAGAAAAAGGGGTTGCTTTACCTCCATAGGCAGGACTGCTTGTGGAAACGTTGTGTTTGATGACCTAGGAATTTCTTCATCAACTAAAAATCAAATTAAAACTAATTGTCATCTTTTAGATATGGAAAAAAGTCTTCCTAAGCTAAAAAATAGAAAAGGAGATGCCCACAAAGGTGATTTTGGACATGTATTAATTATAGGAGGTGACAAAGGTTTTGGAGGAGCGGCGATTTTGGCATCAAAAGCAGCCGTTTTCTCTGGTTCAGGTCTAGTAAGTTTGGCTACCAGAACTCTTCATGTCGAAGCTGCACTGTCTTCTTGTCCAGAATTAATGGTGACTGGAATAGAATCAGGTCAAGATATAGAAGACCTTTTAACGAAATCTACGGTGGTAGTGATAGGACCTGGATTAGGTCAGTCAGCTTGGTCAGAACAAATGTTACAAAGAACTTTTATGGAATCAAAAGACAGGAACTTACCGGTAGTTCTTGATGCTGATGGGCTCAACCTCCTTTCAAAACTTAAATTTAGTACCGGCATCCCTAAAAAAATGGTTTCAACACCTCATCCTGGAGAAGCAGCTAGATTGCTTAATAAAGAAGTATCTGAAATCCAAAAGGACCGATTTAAATCGGTAATTGGATTGGAAAAGAAACTTGGGTCTGTCTGTGTCCTTAAAGGTTCTGGTTCTTTAGTTTGTTATAAAAAAGGCGGTGAACAGGAAATAGGTGTATGTGGTGCAGGAAATGCTGGTATGGCAAAAGGAGGAATGGGAGATGTATTGGCTGGCTTAATAGGTAGCTTTATATCTCAGGGCCTCAGTTTAGTTGAAGCAACCGAAACAGCTGTTGACCTACATTCAAAAGCTGCAGATATAGGATCCCTAGAACTGGGTATGACCATCACTCCTACTGATGTGATTCGCAATATTAGATATTTCCTCAGATAAAAAATGAATTCATCTACTTTGATTTCTAACGGAAATCTAGAAACCGAAGACATTGGGAAGAAAATTTCAAATTCAGTTTTAAAAAAAAGTGATTCTTACCCTGTTTTAATATTTCTCATTGGAGAATTAGGTGCTGGTAAAACCACCTTATGCAAAGGATTCCTTAAAGGTTTGGGGCATAAAGATGTAGTAAAGAGTCCCACATATAATCTTGTAGAAACTTATGAATTCTCAAACTTAGTAGTCTTTCATTTTGATTTCTATCAAATTTCTCACCAAAAGGAATTAAGCAATGTTGGAATACAAGAATATCTAGATACTAACAACTCCATATCCATAATAGAATGGCCAGAAAAGATGGCTTCTTTTTTACCTAATCCTGACATACAGATAATTATTCATCATTCAGAAAAAAAAGAAGATCAGCGAAGCCTGGAAATTAAATCAAATGTTTCTATAAAACTTTAATTAAAAAAAATGAAAAGATATATAGATATAAGACTTAAAAATAAATTTCTTCTAGTCCAGATACTCTTATTATTTCTAATAACTTTACCTGTTTTTTCAGAAGAAACTAAAGTTAGTCAGGATTCAATTTTTTGTTTTGTAGGAGATACAGGTCATGTTAATAAAATACAAAAAGAAGTAGCTAATGCGCTTGCAGATTCGAAATGCAACGCGATTTGGCATACTGGAGATATTATTTATCCAGATGGAATATCATCTAAAGATGATCCACGATTTATAACAAATTTCTTACAGCCTTTTAAGAAAGTGTTTGATAAAAAAATTCCTTTCTTCCTTACCTTAGGAAATCATGACTACAAGAAAGAACCGAAATCTTATCTAGAAATAGCAAAAAACAATTCGCTTATAGTGTATCCAAATAATTATTACTCAAATACGTACGGTAAATTGTGTATTTTTTCTTTAGACACTACTATTTTTGACAAGCTTTATCTCTTTTACAAAAGAAGAGAACAAAAAAGCTGGTTGGGGACGATAAAAGAAGACATGGCTTCCTCATGTGAACTCTCGATAGCAGTAGCTCACCATCCTTTATTCAGCTCAGGAGACAGAAAAAAAGCAACTCCACAACTCTCAAGATTTTTGGAAGCGGATATATTTGGTACCTTTGATCTTTATATAGCGGGACACAATCACGTACTTGCCGATGAGGGGGAAAGAAGAGGAACAAGGCAGCTTATTTCAGGCACAGGCAGTCTTCCGGGGGGTTCGCCAGAGGAACAACCAGAAGGAAAATTTAATGTAGAAACACCTGGCTTCTTAAAGCTTGAACTTAAGGAAATAGATAATAAAGTTGTTGCTGAGTATTCTTTTATACAAGCACAAGATAATCTAGTCCTCTGGAAGGGACTAAAGATTGGAAGTGGAATTAGAAAAAATAATTAATTTAATAACAAGGATTTAAATGAGTTTAGTAGAAGGAAAGAATTGTTTAATTACAGGCGCTACAAGCGGTATAGGTAGATCTACTGCGTTAGCATTATGTAAGATGGGGGCAAACATATTTTTTATTGCAAGAAACCCACAAAAGGCTAAAGAGTTAACAGAAGAAATTGAAAGAGTGTCTGGTAAATCTCCCTACTCAATTATTGCTGACCTCTCTTCCTTTAAACAAATAGAAAAAGCTGCTGAAGAATATAAGTCTTTAAATAAACCGATAGATGTACTGTTAAACAATGCAGGCATTATGAATACTGAGAGAAGGGTTACTGAAGATGGGTTAGAAGAAGTTTTTGCTGTAAATCATCTGGCATACTTTTTATTAACTAATTTATTAATAGAAAAGATTTTAGAAAGTAGTCTTAAAAGAGTAGTTAATGTCTCTTCTGATGCACATCGCTTCCTTAAATCAATGAACTTCGATGATCTCCAATCAGAAAAAGAATTTAAAATGTTTGCTGCATACGGCCAGTCAAAGTTAGCAAACATTCTTTTTACTAAGAAACTTTCCTCCTTATATCAAGAAGAAGGATTAACAACTAACTGTTTACACCCAGGCTTTGTATCAACTTCGATAGGAGCACAAAATGAGAATTTAGCTTTTTTTGCTAGACTTATTAGATGGGTCTCTCCATTAATTGCTAAACCAAGCGACAAAGGTGCAGAAACTTCAATCTATTTATGTAGTTCGGAAGAAGTTTCAAGTATCTCAGGAGAGTATTTTATAGACTGCAAAAAGGCCAAGATAACAAAAGGGGCTAAAAGTAAAGAGGATGCAGAAAGGCTTTGGAAAATTAGTTTGGAGTTAACTGGGCTTAATTAAGCTAATTTTAGACAGTAGAAATAGGATCTACATCAATTGACCATCTAACTTTTCTGGTCTGTTTGGGTAAATATAAGAAGGACTGCAAATGGTCTGCAAGATTATGTAGGGATTTTCTACTTGAAGAAAAAAAGCTAACTTCCCATCTATACACTCCAGATTTTTTTTCCATCAAAGATGGTAAGGGTCCAATTGTCTTCATGCCCTTGGACAAGTGTTGAGAATTATTTAAGTAATCTAGGCAAGTCACTAAAAAGTCCCTCGACTGCAAGCCATTAAAGGATTCTGCTTGTAATTTAATTTGAAAAGAAAAGGGAGGTGATTTTGTGGAAGCTCGATCTTTAATAATTTTTTTAACAAAACTTTCGTAGTCACCTTTCAACAATTCCTCCATTTGGGGGTGTTCCTGACAATAGGTTTGCAAAATGACCTTTCCAGGTTTTTTTTCCCTACCTGCCCTTCCAGAAACCTGAGTTATTAATTGAGCTACTCTCTCACTACCCCTGAAGTCTGCACTAAATATACCTGAATCAGCATCTAGTATTGCAACCAAAGTAACATCAGGAAAATGATGCCCTTTAGCCAGCATTTGTGTTCCTACCAATATTAAAGGTTCGCCTTCTTCAATTACTTTTAAATAATTTGTAAAAGCATTCTTCTTCCGAGTTGAATCGCTATCTATTCTGAGAACAGGGAATTGACTAAACTTTTTCTTCAAATAGGTTTCTATCCTTTCTGTACCTAGACCATAAGATTCAAATTCATTATGTTTACAAGAAGGACATTCTGTGTACAAAGGTTTTTTATGTTCACAATGATGGCAATGCAGTTGAATAGGATTTGAGTGAAGTGTCATGTGAGCATCACATCTATCACAATAAGAAACCCATCCACAAGACTTACAAATTAAAGAACAGGCAAAGCCTCTGCGGTTTAAAAAAACCAACACTTGGTTCTTTTTATTTAGTTCATTGCTGATCTCTTCCAAGAGCTGCTCTGAAAAACCTTCTTCCAATACCTTACCCTTTAAATCCAAAGGGATAAAAGTAGGTAAATCTGCACCAGTGGCTCTATGCTTTAAAGTCAGTAATTTGTATTTACCATTCAAAGCATTAGACATGCTTTCAACTGAGGGTGTAGCTGAGGCAAGAAGTGTAGGAATCCTATTTAGTTTAGCCCTGTATAAGGCAATATCTCTGGCTGAGTATCTAAACCTATCCGCCTGTTTAAAAGAAGCATCATGCTCTTCATCAACAACTATAACGCCTAAATTTTTCATTGGGATAAAAACACTAGACCTTGTCCCTATTACTATGTCATATAGGCCTCTTTGTGCTCCTAGCCAGACATCAAGACGTTCTCTTTCATTTTTAGCGGAGTGAAAAGAAGCCACCCTATCTCCAAACATTTCTTTAAATCTTCTTTCTGCCTGAGGAGCTAGACCTATTTCTGGTATTAGCACTAATGCCTGTTTCCCTTGGTCTACTAATTGTTTTATGCACCTTAAATAGACTTCTGTTTTTCCACTACCAGTCACACCATTAATCAAAAAGATCTTGTTGCTGCTAAGTTCTTTAGAAATTACTTCAATAGACTCTCTTTGTTCTCGCGTTAGCTTTTTTTGTTCTTTAGTTTCTGAACCTACAGATTTAATTGGTGGTTGTTCGATGCTTAATTTTTTAATAAGTTCTTTTTTACATAGATTATTTAATATTGGTGCTGATATGCCATAAGCCTTCAATGATTGCTGGGACATATCTCCTCTCTCTCTTAAAAGCTCTAAGGCTTCCCTTTGTTTAGGAGCTCTCTTAAAAATAGATAAATCAAAGAAATCCCCTTTGTCAGTAACTTTCCAGTAAGTGGATCTCCTGAATCTCGCTTCTGCACCTTTTCTTAAGGTTGGTGGAAAAAAATAAGAAATAACTTCTCCTAAGGGGTAGTGATAATAACGAGATGCCCAATCAGCAAGGTCTAGTAAAGTTTCATCTAAAAGAGGGTCTTCATCTAAAATCTCTTTAATATACTTGTAGCTTGCTCTTTTAGACTTAATCGGATCAGAATAAGTCCAAAATATTCCAGTTACTATTCTATTACCGAAGGGAACTTTAAGTCGCAAACCCTTCTTGAATTTCTTATTTTTATATTCCTTTGGAACCTTATAAGTGAAATTCTCTAGTAAGGGAACTGGAATTAGAACATCTATTAAATCTCCTGACATACAACTATTTTAGTCTGTTTTTTTAAGATTTCTTTGAATTTGCCATGTTGATTTGGTCTGGTATAGTGCGCGATCAAATTTGAAGAATAAAGATTAGATATGAGGCAAGGAATACATCCCGAATACACAGAAATAAAGGCAACTTGTAGTTGCGGAAATATTATTGTGATCAGTTCCACTTTAAAGGAAGACATAAACCTTGATGTCTGTTCTTCTTGTCATCCTTTTTACACCGGTAAACAAAAACTTGTTGATACAGGTGGAAGGGTTGAAAGATTTGAAAAACGCTTTGGGAAAAAAGGAAAAACAGAAAACAAGAAGAAAGAAGAATCAGTAAAAGAGCTTGAGGTTGATGCTGTTGATCAAGTTAAGGCTGAAGAGGTTGAAGAGAAAGCTCCAAAAAAAGAAGCCGCTAAAAAACCAACTTCAAAGAAAGAACCAAAGAAAGAAGAGAAAGCTCCAAAAAAAGAAGCTGATAAAGAATAATTAAACTTTCTAAATTACTCCACTAATAAAATCTATTATCTTTTTTGAGATAGCCTTTTTACTATTTTTAGAAATGAAATAATCATCTCTAGGGGTTATAAGGGTGACTTCATTTTCTTCGGAATCAAATCCTATATCTGTCTTTGAAACATCATTTGCAATAATCAGATCTAAATTTTTAGAACCTAGTTTTTCCCTGGCGTTTTTTATTACGTCTTGAGTCTCGGCTGCAAATCCAACCACGAAAGGTCTTTTTGTTTGTGAGCTAACGCCCTTTAAAATATCAATATTTTCTTCCAATTCAAAACTTATAGATTTTTTACCTTTGTCTTTCTTTATCTTATTTTTGTATTCTTTGCTTGGTTTGTAATCAGAAACCGCTGCGCTTCCAATAAAAATATCTGTTGAATTCAAATGATGTTGAACCGCTTCATTCATCTCTTTTGCTGTCCTCACACTTACAAAGTGCAAGTGCTCTGGAGCATTTAAATCAGTAGGTCCACTAATTAAAACTACTTCGGCTCCAGCTTCTAAAGCTGCATTTGCTAAAGCATAACCCATTTTTCCAGAGCTTCTGTTAGTTAAATATCGTACTGGGTCTATGGGTTCTTGTGTTGGCCCAGCAGTTACTACAACTTTTTTTGAAATTAATTTCCCTCTTTTAAATAAAGATGAAAAAATATTTAATACTTCTTCTGGTTCAAGCATCCTTCCTATGCCAACATCGCCGCAAGCCTGTTCTCCTGTTCCAGGGCCACAAATAAGAGTGTTATTAGCAACTAGTTTAGAAACATTGTCTTGTGTTCTTGAATCTCGCCACATGGCCTGGTTCATGGCAGGAGCTATAGCAATAGGACCATCGAAAGCTAAGGTTATGGTTGTTAGTAAATCATCTCCCCTTCCACTTGCAAGTCTAGATATAGTTTCTGCTGTGCAAGGTGCTATTAATAGTGCATCTGCCCATCTTGCTAATTCTATATGGCTCATTGCAGCTTCAGCATTTATGTCTAATAAATCTGATGAAATAGGATTGGCTGAAAGTGCCTGCAAGGTTAAAGGAGTTACAAACTCATGCGAAGATTTAGTCATAACAACCCTCACATCTGCATTCAATTTCTTTAGAGACCTTACTATTTCGGCCGATTTATAAGCTGCAATTCCTCCCGTAACTCCAAGAAGGATATTTTTATTTTTTAAAGATTTCACTTCTTTCTCTTGTACGAAGCGCGATTATAGCTTCATAATCTTGCTTGAGGTTAGTCCTTCTGGTATAAAACGCGCCTTTCATAAAGGTTTTAAATAATAATGTCTAAAGTTTGTCAGGTTACAGGGAAAAAACCCTTAAAGGGGAATAATGTTTCTCATGCAAAAAACAGGAGCAGAAGGACTTTTGAACCCAATCTTCATAAGCACAAGTTTTGGATTGAGTCTGAAAAGAGATATGTAAATCTAACTGTATCTGCTAAAGGCATGAGAATAATAGATAAAAAGGGGATTGATGAAGTTCTTTCAGAGATTCGATCAAGGGGTGAAAAGATATGAGAGAGAAAATTAAACTAGTATCAACAGCAGGAACCGGGCATTACTATACAACTGATAAGAATAAATCTACGACGCCGGACAAAATAGAAATTAAAAAATTTGATCCTGTAGCTAGAAAACACGTAATCTACAAAGAGGACAAGATTAAGTAATTCCCGCCGCTTCCTTTATAACTCTTTTCTTTAGAGTGCTACTTTTAGTAGCTATACTGAAAGCAAAATTTCTTGCTAATTTTACCCAAGGGTCTGACGTTTCAAATCCCTCTTTAAAAAGTTCCATCATTGCAGCCATTGTTAAATTTGGAACCTTTCTGGATCTTTCATAATCTTTAAGAGTTCTTTTAGATCCAATATCCAGTCCGCTTCTCCTGGCCTTTATAAGGACAGCACTCAGACTAGTCACATCGGACAAACCTATATTTAGTCCTTGCCCTGCCAGGGGATGAAAAGAATGAGCTGAGTCACCAACCAAGGCTATCCGCTCAGAAAAATAACTTTTTGCATGCAACTGATTAAGTGGGAAAGACCTTATATCAGTCTTTAAATCTATCTTTCCCAGTATTTGTTCTGTCTTTTCTTCCAGTTCTTTTACAAATTCTTTTTGAGTTAACTTTTGAAGTTTCTCCGCATAATCAATTTCAGCTGACCAAACAAGTGAGATATTAGATCCTTCCATTAAATCAAAAGGCAAAAGTGCTATTGGACCCGTTGGCGTAAATAACTGCCAGGCAGTGTAGTCACTGTCCCTTT
>ERZ724560.7-NODE-7-length-40735-cov-3.843184_pt1 | contig 40735 bp, 36 predicted proteins | sample MGYA00375854_ERZ724560 | MGnify/ENA primary metagenome ERZ724560 (study PRJEB28725, sample SAMN03264854) | marine sediment metagenome | biome: marine pelagic biome; feature: marine oligotrophic desert; material: ocean water | place: Pacific Ocean:North Pacific... | reverse complement strand
CGTCGGTTGGGTAGTGAGGCCGGTGAGCGAGTGGAGGGTGGTGTGGGACACCGGGGGCCACGGGACCATGCGCCCAGGGATTCGGACAACCCTGGCAATAGCAGGCATGGACTGCGACATCGAGGTCTGCCTGAAGGACCGTTCGTGGATGCGTCACATGTTCATCATTGGACTTCGATTCCTGCGCGAGCATTTCTGCGTCCACCCGGGTAGGCAGTGCATCCACTCTAGCGAGCGCACCATCCCTAGGATAGCACTGGAATACTGATTCCACCAGCACTCAAAAGCACGGCCCTACACGGCCTCCCATGACCATGGCGGGAGCAGAAGCACCGTATGCTCCCGAGGAGCCTTCGCCGTGGTGGCTGAAAGGACTGGCCATCTTCATGGCACTGGTGGTGGTTTTCATGTTATTCAATACCGCGACGAGCATTCTTACTCCAATGCTGGTCGACGAATTCATGCCTGAAGATTTCGAGGATATCGAGCGCTATCCAGAGGATGGTACTGAGGAGGAGAAGGCGGAATGGGACAGGTCGAAGGCGGAATGGGATGCGTTGATGGAATACATGGACGACATGATGGGGATAATCGAGTTCTCCGCCGTACACAGCGGCTTGCTGGCCCTCATGGGATTGTTCTGCATCCCAGTGCTGTGGAGGGGTGACAGGGAACTTGGGGTCAAGCTGGTAGGGGCCTGGATAGGAGTCAGCTTCCTAGGAGGTATGGGCATGATGTGGATGATGTCGAAGACTGGTTTCATGCCCGAATTTGATTATGGTAATGAGATGGAGGCGGATTATTTTGAGTTCATAGAAACGTTCAGCACGATTGCTGGATATGGGCAGATAATTCTCTGCAACGCTTGTTTCCTAGGAATCCTAGCTCTGGTGGCGAGCAAGTCAAAGCCTGCGACATCCTTTGACATACCCTCTGGATTCCGTCCTGATGAACCGCCCCAATCTTGAAGCGGCCTCCGCCACATGGAAGGACCATGGAACAGATGGTGCAAGGCATACTAGTCGTCAACACGGAAACGATACCGGGCATGGTGATTACCGAGACTCTAGGTGTAGTCAGTGGCTCGACGGTCAGAGCGAAGAACATCGGCAGGGATTTCACCCAAGGACTCAGGAACATCATGGGTGGCGAGCTCGTGAAGTACACCGAGCTGCTGGAGGAGTCACGCCAAGAGGCGATTGGCAGAATGGTGGCAGATGCAATGTCACGAGGGGCCACCGCAATTGTGAATGTAAGATTCGCTACTTCGGCTGTGACGGCTGGTGCGGCGGAACTGTTTGCCTACGGTACAGCGGTTAAGGCCGAGTAATCGGGGGTTTTTCGATGGCAGATGTAGGTGGCTTGCTGGTACTAGGAATAATCCTATTAGTATCCCTTCCCTTCTTACTTCTTGCTCTATTCGGAATATTGTGGATGGTAGTCTATCCGGTGATGCTCATTTGGGCTTTCCTCTTCAGCGGCAAGAAATTGAATCGGCAGATCGCCGACACCGCATCCAGAGAGGCCTCGCTGAGGGAGTCACTCGGTCGCGATCCCCTCACCACGATTGACGGCGGCTATCGCAGTGACATCACCTCTTGCGGAGTTGTGTGGTCCGGACTCGTGTTCGGACCCAGCCACTGGCACCTACTGATTGGATGGTTCAACAATTTGACTGGAGGATCTATTGACATATTCCAAAAGGTCGTCTCTGCAGGTAGGGCCGAGGCCATGCAGAGGTTGCGATAGAGAGCCGTCGCCGATGGATGGGACGAAGTGATAAACGTCAGGATAGACACCTCGGATATGGCCCCTCAAGGTGCCAACCAACGAATCAAGGGCGTCGAGGTCTTCGCCTACGGAACCGGTGTGAAGTACGGCTAGGACTCGTTGTAGATCGGCGTCTCGTCCAGATGCATCGCGAGGTTGAACAGCCACCACGAAATCAAATCAAACGACTCGACGAGGTTCTGCACGCCCGTCCCATTGTCGGTCACCATCATGTCGATCATCGTATCGAGGGTGTCGCACGGTGCGTGGTAGCAGTCCGAGCCTCCGGTGAGTGAGCCGAAGTCCATCGAGACCACGCCGAGCTGGTCTGCTATCCTCTCGTAGTCGCTCCTTCCCCTCTGTGACTCGTGTACCGATATGGAGAGTCTCTTCTGGTCACTCGAGTCCACGTCCTTCATCGAGGCGTAGCCCTCGGTGTTGTATATCTCCCTGCCTAGGCGCAGCGCCTCGGCGATGTCGTTGTTGTTCGAGCCTATCCACTCGGCCAGCCTGACCATTGGCCACTGCTCGTTGATCTGGTTGTCCGTCTCGGGGATGATGTCTACGACCAGAGTGTAGTAGCCGGGCCAGTTGGTCCCGACTGCGTCGGCATTGAGGTAGTTCGAGAGGGTGACTCCTGCGGGAATGTTGTCGATCCACCTGTCGACGCCGTCGTAGCCGTTCTCCTCGTTGGACCAGAAGCACACGACGATGGTCCTGCGGTGGTCGAACTGGGCGAGGCCTCTGGCTGCCTCTAGGACTAGGGCTACGCCAGCGCCGTTGTCATGCGCACCGATGCGCGTACCTCCTCCAGGTGGGCTTCCAGCCTCAGCGACATCGAGGTGCGCGCCGAGCACCAGCCACTCGTCGGGGAACATCGTCCCCTCCTTGTAGCCACAGACGTTGACCGCATAGGAGAAGTCGGAGATCCAGTACCTGTGTACCTGAGCGTCGTAGCCCATTCCCTGCAGCTCGCCCTGCATGAAATTCACAGCCCTCATGTACGTCGGATCATTCAGGGTGAATGGTCCCCAGCGCTCGTTGTATCCCGAATCAGGATCAGCGAAGAGCTCCAGCCACTCGAAGACGTTGAGTCCATCAATCAGGCCGGTGCTGTGCAGTGCGCCGTCTTCTATGGTATACGCTGAGTCGTTCTCCCGCTCGACAGGGTGCTCTACGTGTGTGTAAGGGGACTGTTCAAACTTACTTGACGAGAACCACTCCGCCCAGCTCTGGTTGGTCTCCCGCAACGGCCATTCGACCCGTCCTAGCTCTCCCAGCAGGAAGTGCGTCACATTGAGGTTTGACGGCGCCAGCATCTCGACGCTTGTCGTGCCAGCACTGTCGAAGTACAGCGTGGTGCCATTCACCACATATCCGGATTCCTGATCCAGCACCAAGTAGGGCACATGGACACTCATAGGGCTTGAAGCACTGAACTCTACCAACTGGAACTGCGCACCGACTAAAACCTCAGGAGATATTGTGAGGTCGCTTGACGCAATCAACTCGTTATCGGGTTCTGCGGAGAAGCAACCGGTCATGGTGGTCGTCAGCATGACCAGCGCGAGGCATGCCGCGTGGACACGTGTCATCGGTGCGGATTGGTGCTGGCTGTATATCAGTTAAGCCGAACAGGGCAGTTTGAAGACCCCGTGGCCCCACGCAAGCCCCTCCACAGGAGTCGGTTGCATGCAGAGTCCGATTACGCGCATCGAGCCGAAGATAGCCGCACGCCTATCCAAGCAGAAGTACCAGTTAGTCGGAGAGCACGGCGGCGTCAAGGTGTGTCACTGGACCAAGCAGAGCCTGATTGCCGACCGTTCTTGCTACAAGGGCACCTTCTACGGCATAGAGAGCCATGGCTGCATGCAGATGGCGCCTAATGTGGACACCTGCAACCTAGCCTGTACCTACTGCTGGAGGGAGCCTCACTCGGAGACCTTGCACAAGATCGACGACGACCCATACGAGTTGTTCCTCGAGTCTGTGCGTGCCCACCGCCGCCTCATCACAGGCTTCGGGGGCAACCCGAAGGCCGACCCGGAGAAGTTTCGTGAGGCGCAGGACCCCAAGCATGTCGCAATCTCCCTGAATGGCGAGCCCACGCTCTACTCTCGACTGGGGGAGTTCATCGATGTCTGCCACCAGCACGGCGTTTCGACCTTCTTGGTAACCAACGGCAGCCTGCCCAAGGTCATCGAGAATCTCGACCCGTTACCAACGCAGTTGTATGTCAGCGTCGATGCCCCGAACAAGGAAATCTTCGACAGACTTTGCAAACCCAAGTTCGACCAAGCAGCCTTCCACAAACTAGAGGCGACGCTCGAGCTGCTTCCAAGCCTCGATACGCGCACGGTGTGCCGTCACCCCCTGATCAAGGGCGAGTCGCTGGGCCACCACGAGGACTACGCGAGCCTAGACAACATAGCCGACCCGGACTTCATCGAGGCCAAGGGCTACGTCTACGTCGGCAACAGCCGCAACAACCTGAGCATTGAGAACATGCCCAGCCACGAAGACGTGATGGGTTTCTCGCATCGGCTGGCACCGCTTGTGGGGCGCGAGGTTCTGTCAGACAGGAGGGAGAGTCGGGTCGCACTGATTGCGAGGGAAATGATCCCGGTCACGCTGCCTGAGAAGGTCAGAGAGTTACCCAGAGATCTCGGAATAGCCAAGCCGCAGAGGTTCGTGCTGCCTCAGGCCTGAACCATCGGCCGGCTCGAGCCGCAATCGGGACAGCGCTGCTCTTCGCTGTCTCCGTATACGTGGAAGCAGGCTGGGCAGTTCTCTGCGAGAATCAGGTTAGCCTTGCCCTCGACCTGTAGGCGCTCAACGTCGACACGTTCCAAATTCAGGGAGTCGCGCTCGATGCCTGGAAGCTCGAATCTCCCGGGTCCGCCTATCTTCGTCAGCACGTCCGGAGGTAGTGTGACCGTTCCTGTATCGTCTATGATGAGCTCGCGGCTGCCTGATAGGTCAGCGATGTTCACATCGGTCCCGTGCTGAGCGACGAAGCGGCCGTCCCTGAGTTCTAGGGAGCGTTCGCAGAAGGCGGCGACCTCCCTGTTATGAGTGACTAGGAAGAAAGAGACGTCCTCTTCCCTATGCAGTGTGTCGAATATCTCCAAAACCTCTCTGCTGGTTATTGGGTCGAGGGCGCCGGTAGGCTCGTCAGCCAAAATCAACTTTGGATTTGTAATCAGGGCGCGTGCTATCGCAACCCTCTGTTGCTCGCCGCCGGAGAGTTCCTCAGGCATTCCGCGTGACCTCTCTCCCATTCCAAGGCGGTCGAGGAGAGCCTGAGCCTTGGCTCTGGCCACGCCTGGCAGGACGTATTGGTGAAGAAGAGGCTGGGCCACGTTGTCTAGAGCGTTCATATGTGGCAGAAGGTTCGCGTCCTGAAAGATGAAAGAGACCGTATTCTGACGCAGATTAACGAGTTCCGTCCCTGTCAGCCTAGTCATCCTGCTACCTGCCAACTCTACCCCCCCAGCTGAAGGCTTCATCAGGCCCCCTAGGCACTTGAGAAGAGTGGATTTACCCGAACCAGAGGGGCCGACCACTGCAACGGCCTCGCCCTCGTAGACAGAAACATGGAGACCTCGCAGTGCGACCACGTTTCCGTCTTCGGCCTTCGAGTCATAGACATGGTAGAGTCCGTCTGCCTTCAGAATCTCGGCTCTCCCGTCACTCATTCTTTCACTCTCCCTTCAGTACCACCGCTAGGTCTGCTTGCAGAGCCCTACGAGTGGTGTATAGCAATGCCAACAGCACGGCAAATAGGACAGATGCGTTCACGATGGCAAGATCCAGCCATGGCCATACCAACTCTCTGGCTATCGGGGCGCTCTGACCCAAGAACAACTGGAAGATGTAGCCGAAGATTCCGAAGAAGCCGTTGAAGGACTCCGCAATAGCGAGTCCGAGAACCACGCCAAGAGCCATGCTTACAGTGAGTATCGAGAGAATCTCAAACAGAACCAGCCTCATGACCTGATTGGGGCTTGCTCCGATGGCCTGGAGGATGGCCAACTCCCTCTTTCTCTGAGTAAGGACCAGCGAGAGGAAGACGAAGGCGGAAGCGACGGAGGCTAGCGAGGCAACGATGAACTGTAGACTCAAAAGTCCGGGTGTACCGAAGATTAGACCTCCGTTTCGTTCGTTTTCACGATGAGCAGTTGACCAGTCGGAAGCCGCACTTATTCCGTTTCCATTTGCTATCTCTGCGCTGACCTTTCTGAGAGCGTTCGCACAGTCCTCATCGGTCTGGTCACACAGTTCGAAGAACCAGCGAGTTGAGGAGTAGGCATCGGCAGTTGAGTTTCCGACCAGTTGTCGATATGAGGATTCGCCGATTACGATTGCCTGCTCCGCCTCTGACGATGAAAGTCCTGGGACCCATCTATGACCTCCTTGGTACGTGACTGATGATTCTGTGACTGTAGTCGTAACTATCATTTCGAAGTTAGGAGCCATTTGGAAGGCATATTCTGTGTACTCAATGGACTGTTCGCTTCCAGTTTCTAAATCATTGAAAACCCCTCTAGCGGATTCGCCAGCGGTGAAACCGCCACCTGTCCAAGCTGAAACTACCGAATTGATGTCGTCGCCTGGAATCGCCTGAGTATCCCAAATCAAGGTGTCATCATGGCCATCGAAAAGTACCCATGTTCGAATCAAAGAATTCTGTCCCTTGGGGCTGGTGAATATATCAGCCACTGAAGTCATCGAATCGATGTCGGTGATATAGCTGTCCCCGGCCCTCTGAATGGCCAACATGACCTCTGCTCTGGCCTGCTCCTCTGTAACTGGAGAATCGAATTGGACTTGCATGTCGGCACCTGTCTGTGCAGAGGTAGTCCGTTCATCTACCACAGTTCCAGTATAGCCCTGAACAGCAGCTAGAGTCACGATTGACAGCGTGAGTAGCATGATTACAGCCAAACGGTTCACGGATTCAGAAGATCCAGATCCCCGCAGCCCTCTCCTGATATCAGAGACCGCGGGGGACCATGACAGAAGCATGGTCAGAATATTTGGCCCTGCAGCGCCAATCCTACCTAGAACCAGAGCGCCACCAACCCAAAGGAAGAATGGTCCGAGCAAGAGAAGTAGTGCATTCAAGATGAAGTTGGATATAATCCCATCAGAACCGAATGAACCCCAGCCCCCATTGGACTGAATCCAACTTTCCAGATACGCCAGCAGGCCGATTCCGAAGGCAACAACGTGGAGCCATGTCCTTGGCTCCCGCTTCTCAGAAACCTTTCTGACACCCTCATCAATCTCTATTCTGAGGAAGTCCCTAGTCCTAGATCTGCCAAACAGCAGTGAAACCCCCACCGTGAGCAATACTACGAAGAAGGTCGACCCGAAACTCAGAGTCGGATTGATTTCGATTCCCCCGGATCTGAATGACATGAAGCCCACGGCGTCGAGTACTAAGGGAACCGACAAAAGGGCCAACGTGTAGCCGACAAACCAAGCAAAGAGGCTGGTGACGGCTAATTCTAGCATTATCAACCCAGTAAGTGTTCTCTCGGTCCCTCCGATTACGCGGTGGATGGAGACCTCCCTCTTGCGCTGCTCGAGAGATAGGACGAGTCCATAGATCAGGACAGAGAATGAAAGTACCACTATCGGAATCATCAGTACGTAGTCGAATACCTGGATGATTCCCAAGAATATGTTGAGGAATGTGATGGTCCCGGAAATTAGGTCGTTGTATTCTACCAGAATCCCGGCCGTGGTGTAGTTGCCTGCTTCGACATCCGCTTTCAGAGCGTCAAGCCACTCGGTGGCATCTGCAGTGGATGTGGTTGGCAATTGGTTCCTATCGACTGCAAGACCGAGGTATCCGTGATCGTTGTCCATCAGAATGAGTTTCTGCTCATCGCTCAGAACCGCATCGGATACCATCACAGGATTGAACAGCAGAGTTGGATTTCCAGCACCTCCTTCCTGATACACTGCTGCGACAGTAAGATTGTGTACGGTCATATTCACTCTGCAGTAGGCATACTGCGACTGGGCGTTGAAATCCTCCTCTCCTTGGCAGTCATCGAAACCGTCACCGATGTTGAGATAACTAAGGTAGCCCGTAACATAGGTGAAGGTCAGAGATGAAATGGTATCATTGACTCCAACTCCGGCGCTGCTAGCTACCTCAGAAGGCAGCACAATGGATCTGTTTGCAGCAGCGTCAGCGGCACTTGCGGGCCAGCTGCCGTAGATGATTCTCGAATCTTGGCCTCTAGTGGAATGCCTTTCTCCGAGTTCCCCGTCCCAAATGCCGTCGCCATAGAGTCGGAGTGTCCTATCGCCATTAATCGGTGGCCCCGATTCCAATGCCTCAGGATAGTCCCAACTAACATTCCCCCAATCACCCGTCGGTCCGGTGGCTGCGATTACATTGAGTGGCTGTGGGATGATGAAGTCTTCATCGAAGAATCCGTCCACCCTGACTCCTTGGCGCCCATAGACGAGGCCACAATCGGAGAATTCCTCCATCTCCACGAACCCGTCACACATCGACTCCCAAAGCAAGGAGTCGTTAGTGCGTCCTTCTGCATCGTTTCCAGGATTGTCGGCGAAGTCGACCTTAGCATCGAAAATCTCCTCCTGTAGCGAGTACTGCAGGAATGCCTGCGATAGACCAACACCGTAAGCGAGAACGGTTGAGATTACCAAAGAAGCTAGGAAGACGCCAGCGAATACTGCCAAGACTCGTTCTCTGCTTCTCCAGGAGCTTTTGGCGGCCATAACGAGGTTGTTTGGCAGAGACAGAATTCTTACTTTCAGAGGTGGTTTTTCGGTTTTTTCACCCTTCTCTCTTCCTATTTCTATGCCAAACAATTCTCCGAGCAATATGAAAGGTAATGTCACAATACGCAGAATATCGAATGGGCTCATTCGATGGCCCCCGAGTCTTCTCCCCATGCCGAGCGGATGTCGGATGCAGCCGTGACACCGTCCTTGAGAAGTAGCATCCGATCTGCCATAGAAGCAAGTGTGGGATCATGGGTCACCATTAGGACTGACATTCCGTCCTCTTCGCAGAGTTGCTTGAACAGGTCGATGATTTCCTGACCGCTCTTAACATCGAGGTTTCCTGTCGGCTCATCAGCCAGCAGCAGAGGTCGGGAGCCTGCTATTGCCCTCGCGATAGCTACTCTCTGCCTCTGACCGCCGGAAAGCTGGTCTGGGATGAATTCCATGCGATCTGATAGCCCTACCTTATCGAGAGCTTCCCTAGCCTGCTCCTCTGCTTGTGTGGAGGGAATTCCCGAGAGTTCCAGTGCGAAGACAACGTTGTCCAACGCGTTAAGCCTGTCGATCAAGGGGAAGTCTTGGAAGATCCAACCGACTCCATTCCTGCGGACATTGACCACACGGCTGGGGCTTTTCGTTCCGTAGTTGAACTCATCGAGAGAGATCGACCCAGAGTCCGCCTCGAGCAATCCTCCGATTATGTTGAGCAGGGTCGACTTGCCGCAACCAGAAGGGCCCATCATGGCTACGAGTTCGCCGGGCTTGATTTCGAGGTCTATGCCCTTGAGTACCTCCAGCCTTCGACGGCCGGAGCCGAATCCCTTACGCAAGTCGGAGACTTGAAGCACATATCCTCCAATTGCAAACGCCGTTTAAGCGATTTTGTGGTGAGGTTTGAATCCGCTCAGCGGCACGCCTTTTCATACGCTCTCGAAAGGGCCTCACCCTGGGCTTCTGGACTCAGTGAGGCCCTTACGTAATCGATAAGCGAGTCATCTGGAATCCTAGGTACTCCACCTGCTCGCTTCCATGCCTTGTGCACCCTCACGACCTCATCGGTCCAAGCCCTGAGATCGGTCGCTGGCAGAAGGCACCGCTCGGGAATCACCTCATTGTGTGCGGGTAGGTCGGCGGCTAGGACGGGGCAGCCAGCTGCCATCGCCTCGGCAGGCGGGTAGCCGAAACCCTCAGAGATGCTGGGGAAGAGCAAGGCCTCGGCGTGCTGCAAGGCGGCCACGAGTTGCTCGTCGTCCAACTCGGCCTCGCTTCCGATGTGGAGCATGAGGATGTCGCTGGCTACATCCTCAGGGAGGCTTGCCACGACCTCTCGGACGAAGTCGAGACGCTTGCGCGGCTCGTCGCTGCCGACGGTGATTAGCAGGCACTTGGAGTCGTCGTCGTGTTCGGCTATCAGCTCGCGCGAGCGAGGGTTGCCCTCCGGGTCCCAATAGTCGAGTTCGATCTGGTGCCGGACGAGCGCGGTGGGCTTGCCAGGGAACATCCTCTCGACGTCTCTTCTGGTCATCTCGGAGACGCAAATCAGCAGGTCCGCCCTCGCTAGCCCCTGCTTCAGTCGCCTGAGGTCTCGGCGGCGGAATAACCCCGGACTCTGGTCGCCGACTGGAACCCTGACGTCGCCGGCCTTGATTCGGCGTGGCTCTAGGTGGAACATGTCGTGGACGGTCACAGCTACTGGCACATCGCACTGCTCAGGGACGAGGTGGGCCTGCTCCTGGTCGGTTATGTGCAGGAGATCAGCTTCCGAGCCTGCCATCGATGACGAGACGAACGCGGGGTGCTTGCGCCACCTAGTGAGCAGGCGGCTCGGTGCGAAGCTCAGAATCTGGTGCTCGAGAGTGCTTACCTTGGACCATCCAGGGACCATGGCACGCTGGAGCAGTGACTCGACCGCGTGGTGGGCCCGACCAAGACCAGTGCTAGACGGTAGGGCAGCCCCCCTAGCCAGCACAACCCGCTTGACCATGCGCCCACCAAGGCGTATCGGACTTAAACGAGGGCGGGTGATGGGTCGAATATGACGAGTAATGCGGAGCACGGTTCCTCTGCGGGCGGACTCGTTGTCGCTAAGGGCAGTTTCGCCGCGATGGGGGGAGCAGAGCGCGACCTGATTCGCAACCTGCCTGCATTTGCGCAGAGGTTCCAAGTGAGTGTCGCAACGCTCCACTCGGTGCCAGAGCTGGAGTCGGTCTGCGCACGTCTCGGGCTGCCTCTAATCTCTCCCGACGAAGCATGGGAGACACCGACCGACGCGTTCTCTACGGTCCTCGACTCCGGCAAGGACGCCGCCGCAAAGGCCTGGGGGGGCTGCTCCGGACTCACCAAGACGCTTGCCGAATCGGAAGCCGTCCACCTGGTCAGTGGCGACGGCAGCCTAGCTCTGCTAGAGCACATTCCGGATTCGGTGGCAGTCCACCTCCACCTGCTCGAGCCGCACCGAGGCCTGCACGAGGACGTCTTGCACAGACAAATCGATGGCTCGCCCAAGCGTAGTCTGGGTCTGACCAGCGCCCTGCTGTCACGAGCGAGGCGTCGCGACATCGGTGCCATCCGGACTCTGAGCGACAGGGAACAGACGGCGATTAGCGGCAACTCCAGCTACACGGCGGCTAGAATTGGTGAGGTCTACGGCGTCGATGCAGGGGTTCTCCTCCCCAGCGTAGTGTCTGACGAGTTTCCCGCTGAATCGGGCTCGGACGAGCCTTCCGAGCCTCGGGCCATGACTGGGCCATACGTGGTGAGCGTCGGCCGGGCCAGCTGGGTGAAGGGGTCGTGGGAGACGGTCTCAATGCTGTCGGGCAGCGGAGTCTCGCTCGCTCATGTGGGAGGGGGTTCCCCAGAGAATCTCGAGCGTCTGTCCCAGCACGCCGAATCGTGCGGAGTTGAGTTGTGGGTAGCCCCACGCCTCAGCTCCCCTGAGATGGCGGCCTTGATGCGAGGGGCCAGAGCCGTTGTGAGCATGGCTCACGGGGAGCCTTTCGGACTCACGCCTGTGGAGGCGATTTCGGTCGGAACGCCGGCTCTGGTTGTCGATGAGGGCGGCTTCCGTGACACTGTGGTAGACGGCGTCAACGGCTGCCTCCTGCCTCGGGGCGACCTCGGGGCTTGGCACTCGGCCCTCGAACAGGCGGCTGACGGAGCGACCCGTGCTGCATGGACAGAGGCGGGTCGGGCGCGAATCGCCGACATGGATCTCAGCCCGGAGGCTCAATGTCGTCGGCTGGAGTCGATATTGCACTCTCTTTGAGAGTGCGATTCGATGAACACATGGCCAAATCATTCAAATCGGTCCCTTCTGACGAGTTTTCATGGACGAAAGTAGCAAGGAGACTACAGGAGACCGCTCAACACAGATTGCTCTGACCCTGGGACTGCTGCTATTCGCATCGGTCATCCTCGGCTCGGGGGCACTAGGAGACGACCGTGACACGAATGCAGCCGGCGATGACCGTGACGCTCGTGAAGACGGCGATGACCGGCTTGCGAACGACAGGGTAGATACGGATCTCGGCGAGGAAATGCAGAGGCTCGAGATGGCCTGCGATGGCGGCGAGGGCGACATCGAGGCCTGCGAGGAACTCAGGGACATCGTCGAGAGCAGGATGACGGCGAATGGTGCTGGCATGCGAGGGATGGACGAGCGACGCGGCCACGAAGACCGAGACATGCGAGGCTCAGGTCAGGTACAGATGCAAGTTCCTCCAGAGGTCCTACACCAAATGGCTGGGCTGTGGTGCCATGACCACGTCTTCGACACCTTCTGGGAGAACACCCATGCCGTCGAGCTGGAAGACGGCTCCGGATTCGAGATAGTCACCTATGATGATGAGGATAACGAGGAGAGCACGGTGATTAGTCACGATGCGATGTGGCAGATCACAGCCGGTCTCGAGCCGCTCGTCGAGTCGTGCACCCACATGATGGCCGCTCTGATGGGCGTGCCCATGCATCAAGACGAGCACGAGGACGACTGGAGGGAGCACGAATGGTGCGAGGAGCACCCGGATGCCGCGGACTGCTCATGGATGCATGACGAGTGGGACGAGGACGACGAGTCGGACACTCCTGATGAGGATGAGGACTCGGGCGAGGACGAACCGCGAGATTAGTCCAAGGTGATGCGCTCGGCCTTGGGCCCGAGCCTGATGACAACCACCAGTGCCGCTATGCCAACGACTAGCAGCGCTGCCGACAGGATTGGGCTGAGCACAGTGGCCGAGTCCGAAGGCAGCCACACCGGCATGATGTCGAACAGCGACTCGCCACGAACCAGCTTGCCCCCTATCGAAGAGGCCATCGTGGTCATCAGCATCGCCATGGCAGCAGTTGCGCCCTGTAGTGCGCTGAGCGACTTGTGCTGCCAGATACCAGGTCCGAGACGGACCCTTCCAACGACGAACGAAGCCCAGAACCCGAAGGCTAGACCGGTGTAGACGAACTTGTTGTAGAGCAGGGCGCTGTTGACCACGTTGTCAGCAGCGAAAGATCCGCTAAGTGCAGCGATGGGCATGACCGCGAGGCCTAGCAGGGCCCCGGCGATTGAGGCTTTGTCCATGGTTACCATCACCCGCTCGGATGAAAGCCATCCTCCGGCAATTCCCGGGAGGAAGGTGGCTGTCGCGCATCCGATGGCGCACAGCGAGGCCAGCATCATCGAGCCCACCACCACCTCGGCCATCGCGGCGTGGAACGTCGCTGGCCCGAACATCACTCATCACCCTCCGGCGGATTGTCGGGGTCCGCTACCCACTCCTCCTCAACCGGGTCCCACAGCCACCCTGGATTCTCATCGGACGGGACCAGTCTCGACCAGTAGTCCTGGTCGGGTTCGAGTCCGGGTGGCTCGGGGGGCGCCTCAACGGACTCGACCTCATCGGTGTGGTCAATCTCGGGGCGGCCCTCCCACGGGGAAAGTCTGGCCTGCAGCGAGAGCAGGAACGCCATGACGAGTAGTCCGAAGGCAAGGGACTGCATCCTCGCGCCCCAAATCTCACCGTCGAAGGCAGCAGGCTCAGTGGCGACAGTCAGCCACGGCTGGACGATTGAGAAGTCGCCATTGGAAGTCGTCACCTGGTACTGGATTCTGGTCTCGCCGATAGTGGCAGGAAGCATGGCGTGCCACTGGTCGCCCTCGCCTGTGACCTCGGCGTCGTGTGGCACCCACTCGCCCTCGAGCATCCACTGGACCGAGACCGAGGTCGTGTTCCTCGTCCGAATCTCGGTCGGGGAAGTGTCGCCTGTGACTCTGGTCTCGGGGGACCAGTCGAACGCGAACCCGGGTAGGTTCTCCGGAACTGGCTGGACGTCCACCACGTAGCCGCGGGTGAGCGACGAGTAGGCCCAGTTGTTGCTGTTCGGGGTCGAGCCGTGGTGAATCTCCGCCAACAGGGACTGGATTCCTGGCTGCTCGGGAGCCAGCATCACCCAGGTCAGCGTTACCGAGCCGCTGGGCGGGACCACGACCTCGACGTAGTTTCTCGTGCCGCCGTTGGGGTCCTGCAGGATTCCCCAGCCGTGGTCCTCAGGGTGGTCGTCGTTGCCGTTGGCCGAGCCGAGTAGGAAGACGCCCAGCAGACGATTGCCTGACAGGCTCATGCCGCTCGCTGTGACATGTACCGCGGTGGCCGTGCCGGAGAATGCGAGGGGGTCGACGAATATCGAGATGGTTCCGTCGGACGGACTGCTAAGAGCTGGATCGCCGTGACACGAGCCGCCGCAGGTGAAGTCGCGGTCGGCATCCCCCTCGCCACCTGGATTGGCCATGCTGGCGCCAGTGGCGAGCAGGAGCGCAATGACTGCCAGTACCGCGACCCTATGGCGCATCACTCTGACCTCCTGCGGCTCTCCGCCAGCGTGATTCCGATGGCTGCGGCACCCAGAAGTAGTAGCAGTGCGGCTATCGGCAGGGCTAGGAGCTTGGGCGAGCCGGTGGGATCGGTGTCTATCGATTCGGCAGCGGCAGTGGCATCGACGCTGACCATGTTCGCGCCCGACACCCAAACAACCTCATGGCCGTCTACGACCGTTGTGACGGCGTAGTAGAGCGTAGTGGCGACCGGGGCGGTCTCGCTCCAAGAGGTCTCTGCGGTGACTCCTGCGGGCTCCATGTCGAGCGGTACAGGGTCCCCCCAGGCTGGCACGGAGTCGAGGGCGGTCAGTCCGACAACGGTCGTGATTGGACTGGTGGAACGGTACACCCTGTACTCCGGTGAGGAACCGGCCCAGGATAGGCTGACCGTCGAGCCGTCGAGTGAGGCAGAGAGCTCCGAGACTGAGTTGGCCGAACCTAGGACCACCTCTTCCTCCAGCGTGTCCGAGTCGCCCATGTCATCGATTACTGTCAGTGCTACCGTATGCACTCCTCCGGGAAGCAGCACATCAATCACCTGCCCAGACAAGCTGACCCCGTTGACCGTCCAGAACCAAGTCACCACTTCTCCGTCCGAATCTGTCGACGCGCTTCCGTCGAAACTGGACAAAGTTCCTGGGATTAAAATCTCGGGCGAGGTGGACCACGCGGCGGATGGAGGAAGGTTGGCGATTGTGACTTCTTGGGAGGCTGATGAGGTGAGGCCCCACGGGTCTCTGGCGATGACGGTGACGCTCCATGTCTGACCGGGCTCTAGCCTCGAAGAGGGTACCACTGGCTGGCTGTCGAGGTCGGGAACGTGGAAGTCGTTCCTCGACCACTGGTAGTCGAACAGTACCGTCTCCTCGTCGGGGTCATTGGACGTGGCTTGGGCCACGAGGTCGTGAATCGAATCAGGCACGCCGAGCTCCGAGCCGCCGAAGTCCCCTCCCAGTGACACCTCGGGTGGGCTGGGAGGTGCGTTCTGTATCACGCGTGCGTTGGTCTTCATCGAGGAGCCTAGGCCCTCTCCATCGCCCGGTATGACCTGTACCGACCAGTGCTGGTCCCTGACGGTCTCGGAGGCCGGGACGATTACCATGTCATCGTAGTCCCTGACCCACTCACCGTTGACCCACCAGCGAATCTCGCTGTTCGACTCCGAATCGCCGTCGATGTCGCTCTGTTCCCAGACGACTGTCAGGTTCATCGTAGTAATCAGGTCGCCCTCCGGCAGCATTGAGATCGAGGTCACGACCGGGGGCGAGTTCTGTATCACGACCTCGCTGGTCGTCACCCACTCCGACCAGATTAGCCCATCGTAGACCCTGGCCTCGGCGACCCATGACTCGCCCTTCGATGTGGCCTCCGGAGGGACCCAGTTCAAGTCGTTGTAGGCAGAGATTTGGGTTCCATCCCTAAGCCATCTAATCTCGGTCGCCTGCTTGGGATCTCCGTCAGGGTCGCTGTACCCGACGACGACCTGCAGGGCATCGGTGGTCACGGCATTGCCCGGGGGCGAGACGTAGGCTGTGGCCGATGGCTGCAGGTTGGAGGATCCGATGACGATTACCGCGGTCCAGACCACGTCGCCGAAGTCGGTCCCATCGTGCGGCTTCACAGATGCCTGCCACTCGTCTCCCGATCTCGTCCAAAGGCTCGATACCAAGGTCTCGCCATCGAGATCTGGTATCGTAGCTCCATCGAGATGCCACTGAATCAGAGTGTTCTGCTGGGTGTTGCCATCGAGGTCGAAGTACTCGTAGTCGAGGTTGAGGTCGTCGTTGTCCAAGGGGTCGGTCGGCGTTAGCTCTAGGTCCCTCGCCACAGGTACCGTGTTGCCTATGGTCACCGGATCAAGCATCACCGGCTCGCCGTCCTCGTTGACGTCGGATGGGGTCACCTCGACCTGCCACTGCTGTCCCCTCCCAATCCAACTGTTGGGCACATCGGACAGGTCGTCGATGGATGTAATCCTCAGGCCATCTCTCCACCACTTAATCTGCGTTCCCTGCTCGGAGTCGCCATCGGCGTCGTGGTAGTCGTAAGAGACGCCTAGACCGGTGCCTTTGGTTGGGCTGGTAGGGACGTAGGTGACGTTGGAGGCGACGGGGGCGGTACCTCCCGAGCCACTGGCCTCCGAGAGGGTCCACGCTCCTGTGCCCCAAGTATCGCCGGAGTTCTGCCCGTTGCCATTGGCATACAGAACGGCCAGCGTGAAGTCGACGTCGCCGGTCCCAGCGGCGGGCGCGATCCAGTCTGCGCTCCAAGAACGCGAGGCGTCGCTGCTGTGAGTTAGTTCACCGCTCTGTAGTTTGACGTTCAAACCGAGGTTGGCCCAGCTGCCGGCGCTCGCGTCCAGATTGAATCCACCATCGCCGGAGACGTGTGGACCGCCATCCCATTGCAGGGAGTAGGTCGCACCTGGAGTGTACCCGCCTGCTCCGAAGGGTAGGCCGCTCATCGACGGCGACAAGGAGCCCGAATTGGAATGGCAGGTGCAACCGGTGACGGACTTACCGGTCATGCCCGTAGACTGCGAATAAGCGGATTGCGAGAGCGATACTAGGAAGAGTAGTACCAGCAGCACGGCTAGTCGATGGCTGCGCCCCATGTCCCGCACAGGTTCGGCTCGGCTGAATAAGTTCGCGGCGCGTGGAATTTTGCTTTCCGCTGCATTGATGGATTAAGTGCGGGTGGCCCGAACATGCGCACCGTGGAGAGAATAGCAATAATCGGTGCGGGAAACATGGGCTCGGGAATCGCCCAGAAGAGCGCTCAGGAGCACTTCGGGGTCCAGATGATAGATCGCGAGCAGCAGTGGGTCGACAAAGGTCAGCAAACCATTTCAGATTTCCTCGATGAGGCTGTGGAGAGGAGGATTTTCTCGCCGGCGCAGATTGAGGGCATCAAGAGTCGCATAACGGGAGTGGTCGGGACTGAGAACGTCGCAGCTGACACCGACCTAGTCATCGAAGCGGTGTTCGAGGACTTCGGCATCAAGACCGAGGTATTCGGCATTCTGGACAAGGTCTGCAACGAGCACACCATCCTAGCAAGTAACACCTCGTCGCTATCCGTCAACGACCTCGCCGAGGCCGTCGGCAGGCCTGACCGCTTCGTCGGACTGCACTTCTTCTACCATCCTGCCAAGAACAGACTGGTCGAGATTATCCCAGCCGATACCACCTCTACCGAGGCCCTTGCCGCCGTCGAGCAGTACTGCAAGACCATGGGCAAGGTCGTCATCATATGCAAGGACAGGCCCGGCTTCGTGGTCAACCGATTCTTCGTACCGTGGCTGAACGAGGCCTGCAGGCTGCTCGAAGAGGGTGTTGGCACGACGGCACAAATCGACGCGGTGGCCCGTGATGCGTTTCGCATCGGCCTCGGCCCGTTCGCGCTGATGAACCTGACAGGCTCCCCGATAGCCATGCACTCCACCGACTACCTCGCCACCCAGCTAGACACCCCTCGCTACTCGGCGACCCAGAGCCTGCGCGACCTAGTCGCAGAGGGCAGGACATGGGATGTCGAGGGAGAAGAGAGGTGCGACGACGAGGTTGCGGTGAGGATTCGCGAGCGCCTTCTCGGTCAGGTCTTCGCCGTCTCGTCCCAGATTGTAGCCGAGGGAATCTGCTCGATGGAGGATGTCGACCGAGGTGCCAAGGTCGGTCTGCGCTGGGCGCTCGGGCCGTTCGAGATCGCCAATAGAATAGGCGTCAGCGAGGCCGTGCGGATGGCATCCGCCTATGCCGATGAGGCGGACTTGGAGCTACCCGACTGGTTCACCGAAAGGCAGGAACCTTTCGATTTCTCATACATCGACGTAGAAGTCGAAGGCGGCATCGCCACGGTGCGTATTAACAGGCCCGAGGCAATGAATGCGCTGAACGTGACCGTGGTGTCGCAGCTCGGCGAGGCGCTGGACGGGCTGAACGCCCGCGACGATATCACTACAATCGCCCTCGAAGGGGCTGGCAAGGCCTTTGTGGCCGGCGCGGACGTGAAGTTCTTCGTCGACAAGATCAGAGCCGGTGCGATCCAGGACATCTACGACTTCACCGCGCACGGGCACGCTGTACTGGACAAGCTGGAAAGCAGTCCGAAGACCACCATAGCCATGACCACCGGGTTGGCGCTGGGCGGCGGACTAGAGCTGGCTCTAGCCTGCGATTACAGGATAGGAACCCGTCGCACCCAATTCAGGTTCCCCGAGACCGGCATCGGAATCTACCCAGGGCTCGGGGGCACTCAGCGGACCCCTCGAATCTGCGGCATCGAGTGCGCTCGCTACGCGGTGCTAGCGGGCAACTTCCTAGATGCTTCTTCCGCCGAGGCACTCGGGCTGCTGACCCACCTAGTCGAGCCTTCGCAGGTCGAGGCCACGGTGGCCTCGATAGCATCTGCCGGCAAACCGAGGCAGAAGTACCCCGGCCAACCGGCTGACCCAGGTAATCCGACCGTAGCCTTCGCGAACTCGTTCTACTCTGAGAGCAACATGCCCTCGCTGCTGTCAGGAGACGTTCCCGACGGCTTCGAGACTGATGACAAGGCGGTCTCGAGGCAGCTCAAATCGCTGTCCCGTGCCGCACCAATCGCACTCTCGATGGCCAGCGACCTACTCGACTCGGCTGCTGGCTCAGACCTAGAGTCGGGACTCGAGCTCGAGCTCGAGGGTCTCGAGGCGATTTTTGATACTGAGGACGCGTTCGAGGGCCTGAGCGCACTGATTGAGGGGCGCAGACCGTCCTACTCCAACGCGTGAGAAGGCTGAATACTCAAGGCTCTGCTCGACAATCATGGTATACGGTTGTCCGCGTTGTGGTTGGACAGGCGACGATCCGATGAAGTCACGTGGTGTAGAAAGCAATCCTGTAGCATATGGGGGAGATTCGACTGGGCGACCATGGAGGCAAGATCCTGGTTTTGTAGTGATGGAAAAGCAGCATGTTACCAAAGCTTACTGCCCCGAATGTCACAAACCATTGCCCAAATCTCAGCAGTCAGGAATGAGTCCCACACCGGGACAGTTCGAACAGAGTCTAGGAAAAATTGTCCTATTCCTAGTACTGGCCGTTGTCGGGTTTCTACTGTTTACTTGAACTAATTCTTGCCGGGGGACTGAATCCAGGCAGGTGCCCTGTAGTTAGCAATCGCAGCGTATATCGCTGCCCTCAGGCTTACCCTCGACACATCGGCCAAGGCAACTCCATCTCCCATCGTCTCTTCCAACCAGTTCTCCAATAGTCTGTCCATGTGGTTTCCTCCTACTACTTAGTGTAGTTTTCACACTGACGACCGATTTCCCATATATCAACCGAAGGGTATTCATGATTACACCGAGGTGCATTTTATACACTAAATGGCTCCTGCACAACCTGTTTCCAATGTCGTCTGGTCCCATGCGAATCTCAGCCTCGGACATCAAGAAGATTCACGAGGAGATCTCCGTAGTGGAGGATAGTGGCGCGTTAATCCGCAGAATGTTCGGGGAGTACAACGACGACGATTACGATATCAGTTGGGAGGTCGATGCGGCCGTGGACGCGTTCTCGATCTTCAGCTCGAAGTGGGCCATAGAAATCCTAGCCACCCTGTACATCGCCGGCGACCGTCGCTTCAACGAGATGAGGAAGCTCCTGCGCGGCATCAGCAGCAGGACCCTGTCGGACAAGCTCACCACCTGCGTCGAGAATGGACTGGTGGACAGGGTGGTCGAGGACGGCCCGCCCATCCGAGTGGTCTACCGCCTCACGGAACACGGTCGGGAGGCCGGCAGGTTGCTGAGCCCCTTGGTAGCTTACATGAAGCTGCATCAGGGCAGAGTCGTCGGACCGAAGTGAGTGCGCATCCCGAGCATGCCCGACACAACCAACCGTATGCTTCAAAGGTCGTACGTCGACGAAGGGTGTCATGGCCCTCATCGAGCAGTGGCGCAGTACGCGCCCTTGGTACGTCGATGGATTGGCTGCCATAGCAGGGGGCGCCCTCGGCCTCGCGGGCCTCCTGCCGCTTATCGCGCCGGCAGCCCAAGGCACTCTGGCAGCGCCTAAGGACCATCCCTGGGAGCATCCACTGAGGAAGCGCATACTCAACACGCTCGAGCGGTCCCCGGGAATACACTTCCGCGAGTTGCAGCGCCAACTCGACGCTGCCAACGGTACGCTCCGGCACCATCTCGACGTACTGGTCAACGAGCGGTCCGTTACCACGATGCCTGTCAACGGGCGCACCTGCTACTACGCGGGAGCGCCTTCGCAGGTGGAGATTCTCTCAGGCACTGGGGTGACTGACCAAAGTCGCGCCGCGGAGATGCTTCCTGTCGGACTGTCGACGGTCCAGCGTAAGGTCGTAGCTAGACTGTCCAAGGCCCCCGAGCCCGTATCGCAGGCCCAACTGGCTCGCGACCTCGGGCGCTCTAGGGCGTCGGTCCACTCGGCGATAGGGGTGCTGCGGCAGCGTGGAATCCTGTGCCCGGCCAAACTGGCTCTGGCTCCGCACATGTCCGGGCTGCAGACCTCCCAGGTGGACTACCCGTGGTTGGACGTTCGCGTCGAATACGCCTGAGTTAGCATCTGGCAGTGGCCAAGCCTCTTGTGCCCCGGAATGCGCGCGGAGCGCGCATGTTCAGACTGAGGGTGTCCGAATCGCCGATGCCAACGGGCAGCAAGGACCCCGATGTCCTGCTGGCCTGGCTGCTCGATTCGATGGGTCTAATCAGGCGGAAGACGGAGGGGGCTAGCGTCGAGGACGAGCAGGGCGCGCTGCACAGGATGCTTCGCCAGACCGTACTGGTTGACCCCCTCGGGGGATGGGACGCCAGTGCTCTGGGCGACGCAAGCGGGCTCTCCCAGACCGGCGTCCACCACCAGCTCGTCAAACTGAGGGAGTCCGGGCTTCTGGCCGCAAACACCGAGGGGCGGTGGCACATCCACGTCCTCAGGGGGGGCTCGGTCAGCGCGGCCGTCGAGTTGGTAGCGGTCCAAGCCCGCGCGATCCTCGACCTGCGGCTGTCCGAGCTAGCCGATGTGGTCTCCGAGTCGGATGACAGGATGGTCGCATCGAGCGAGGACGACGACATCGCCTTCCGCATCGAGGTAGCAGAGCCCGGAGTTGCCTACGAAGGAGAGGACAGGTTCGATGCGCTGGTGCGCGACCTCGGTCTTGGAGGGGAGAGGGTCAAGCAGGGAGACAGGTTGTCACGCGACCTGCTCGAGGAACTGGCGTCCAGCGGCAGGGCAATCACCCTGCTCGCTCTAGCAGACAAGTGCGGCGACTCCCGTGCTCGCGTCCAGAGGTCGGTCGAGCGCATGCGGGCGGCGGGCATCGTCGAGCGCGTACCGATGCTGGATCGCATAGCTCAGGACGTATATGGGGGCCTGATGCGTCAGCACGATGCGCGAGGCGAGGAGTGGCTGATGACGAGGGGTGGTGTAGGCAGGCTGGACGACTCCGTCTCCAAGGCCCTAATATCAGGCGTTAGGAAGAAGAAGCTGAACATCGAGAAGGTTCAGGAGATACTCGGTCCGGTCCCGCTGGACTCCCAGAAGGTCCTGCTCAACACCCTAGGAGGCAGAATGCCGTACGGATTCAGGGTCGCCGGCAGGGACGGGGCTGCAGTCAAGGAGAGGGTGATGCGCAGGGTGGACAGGACCCTGCGTCGGATGAGGACCGTGGCGCAGAGGCTGGACGAGGCCCTTTGCGAGCGTGACGAATAATCACGCGGAGTGGTTCTCCAACATCTTGAGGTCGCAGACCGCCAGCGCCTCCTCATGGGTGGCCTCTAGGACGACCGGGCAGGCCAACCCGGCCTCTGCCGCATCCTGCCATGTCCCAGCGCACACGCACCATCTATCTCCCGGTTTCAGTCCGGGGAAGCCAAACTGAGGTGTTGGGGTAATCAGGTCATTGCCCTGTGAAAGAGCGAACTGGAGGAACTCCTCGGTGACTATCGCGCAGACCGTATGCGACCCCGAGTCGCGCCCGTCAGTATTGCAGCAGCCATCGCGGAACCATCCTGTGAGTGGTTCTGTGGAGCACTCCTGCAACTCCGTTCCCTTGACGTTAATCGAATCGTGCATCAGGCCACCGCCCCGGTGGAGCAGGCCAGTCCTTCCAGATACTCCGAGACCCTCTGGCCTAGGCGCCGTTGGTCGTGAATCGAGTGCAGCTCCACCCTCATGGCCGAGGCCCCTGGCAGTCCCTTGGTGAATGACACCGCGTGGCGCTTGAGGTTCTTGTTGCCGTGTTCGCGATAGAGCTCCGAGCTCAGCTCGATGTACCTCTCCCAGCACCAGTGACGGGCTACGGCAGGGTCATCTACTCCCCATGGAGGCTTGCCGTTGGACCATCCGAGGTCTCGTTTAATCTCGTGGAACAAGGTCGGTCTGCCGATGGCCCCCCTACCTATCATCACCCCTGCGGCACCGGTCGCCTTCAGGCACCGGGTGGCTGTGACTGCATCAGTCACGTCGCCGTTTGCGATGACCGGGATGTCAACGGCCTCGACGATTTCTCGGATTTGCTGCCAGTCGGCCTCGCCGGAGTACCTCTGGCGCAGTGTCCTGCCGTGAACGCATATCCTCTCTATGCCCTCGGCCTCCAAGCGTCGAGCGACCTCGAGCGCAGTATTCGGTCCGCTGCCAGTGCCGAGCCTGACCTTGACGGTGATTGGAACTTCGGCGACGTCGAGGCAGGCACGAACCATCTCGACCACCCTGTCGGGGTCCCTGAGCAGAGCCGCGCCGGCGTCATTGCGGCATACCTTTGGAGCGGGGCAGCCGAAGTTGATGTCAATGACATCGGCCCTGTCCTGCAGTAATTCGACTGTCTCGACCATCTCCGAGGTGATACCGCCGAAGATCTGTGGAATGAATGGTTTCTCTCGCGAGTCGCTCTCTACCTTGAGCCACGAGTTCGTGTTGCGCCTAGTCAGGCCCGAGGCGGCGGTGAACTCGGTGACGGTGACATCGGCGCCGCACTCGCGTGCGAGCAGCCTGTAGGCAAGGTCGGTGACGCCTGCCATCGGGGCGAGGAACAGCGGCACTGCCTGATTGGACACGGGCCGCGGTTCGGTAACTCCTCTATGAGTCCGTCGAGAGTTCAGAAGGTCGATTCCCAGTCATCTACGCTTTGCGAGCGTTCCCAGTCGGCATCGGTGATGCTGCTTCTGATCTTGAGTATCTCACGCGCCAGCAGCCAGTAGACCAGAGCCAGCGAGCGTCGGCCCTTGTTGTTGGCCGGGAGCACTAGGTCCACATTACGTAGCCTGTTGTTGGCGTCGCAGATGCCCACGACGGGTATGCCGGAGCTCACTGCCTCCGACAGCGCCTGGGAGTCCGCAGCCGGGTCTGTGACCAGTATCACTTCGGGCTCGATGTAGGTTCGGAGTCTTGGATTGGTCAGTGTGCCAGGGATGAAGCGTCCTACGATGCGCATCGAACCGATGCTCTCCGCGAACTTACGGGCTGGGCGCTGTCCGTACTGCCGAGCGCTGACGATGAGTACCCTCTCGGGGTCGTAGCGGGACAGGAACTTGGCTGCTACGCGTATGCGTGAGTCGGTGTGGTGGACGTCTATCAGATGCAGCCCGCTCGAATCCTCGCGCATGGTGTCGAGGAACTTCTTCATGTCCGCGGACTTCTGGTTGGTCCCGATGTGCACTGCGTGCTGCTCGTACACATCATGCGGCACGAGAAGGGCTAGACTCTCATCCAAGTTGAATCCTCAGCGTCGCGGCGACCTGCCATTGACTCATAAGCGCTACGCATAGCCCCATGTCGGCCAGATCTAGTCCAATTCGGTCAGGGGGGTGCATTCGCCGCTCTCGTGCACCTCAGCGAAGCGTACGCACGGGCGCGTGATGGTCAGGTACACATCGAAGTGGTCATGGAACGACAACTGCTCTATCGGTGCGGTGATTCCGTAGCCACGTGCCTCTACTTCGAAGGTCCACTTGCCCTCCACGAAGGTGCCGTTGCCCAATGTAAATCTGGTCTGGGGGTAGTCGTTGCTGGTCACGATCTCCCAGAACGGGTCGCCACCTGCCTCCTTGACGCCGGGCTCCCAGAGCCGAACCTCAACGTATCGCACATCATTGGTCTGGTTGCCAATCACCTCTTCGATTTGCGAGGACCAAGGGAACTGGGCCCGGAAGTTGATGACTAGCATCGTCACGCTGTCGTCGAACTCGATGAGCTCTTCCGTCTCGTAGGGATCAGCGGCCTCCAACCCGGTCGACTCGAAGGTGTGGTCCCAGCCAAATGTCTCCTCCTTGTCAATCACCAGCGGCGACTCCCTCCAAGACTCCATCACCTCCCTCTGGGCGGCTAGGCCGAGGCAGCCGCTGGTCAGAGTAGATGCGAGTAGGATGGCGAGGACAGAAATCGCTGTGCTGCTACGCCTCATCGTCACTCGGAAGCCACTGCATGTCTTCAATCCGCGTGTGGTTCGTCGGCTGTGCGAGCCGATAGTGGAGTGCTGCCGATGCGGTCACTCTTCCTCGGTGATCTCACGAGGCTCGTGGACTTCCCTGAACACCACGATACCGACTCCCAAGTGGTCCCTGAGGGTGCGGACGAGGCTGAATTTGGTGAAGGCCCAGTTCTGATCGTAGGCGATTGCCTCGGGAGTGGTAATGGTGAGGTCGTCGTCGTCAAACTCCACCTCGAAGTCGTCGCGCCCGGTGTTCATTTCGAGTAGGGTCTCGACCTTCTCCTTGCGGTCCTCGACGACCTTGGTGATGCGGTAGTCATAGCGCAGCGTCGCCCCCGCCAGAGGGTGGTTGTAGTCTATCCTCGCGCGCCCGGCGCTGAGGAACTGCAGCACGCCCGTGCGGCCACCAATCTCCACTGGCGAGCCGATGCCGAGCATCTCTGGGTCGCGCACGCTGCGCAACAGGACGTTTTGGCTGATGGTCTCCACGAGGCTTGCGTCGCGCTCCCCGTAGGCTTCTGATGGCTCGATGTCGAAGCTGTAGTCGGTCTCGGCCTCTGCCTCTGCCAGATGGGTCTCGAACCCGGGAATCAGCCGGCCGTCGCCGACCACGGTGACCATGGGCGAGTAGGTTCGGTTCTCGTCGTGGGCATCGTGCTCCTTGGCGACGTCCTCGCGAGTGGTCTCGATGAGTTTCTCACTGTCCGCATTGAACAGGTCATAATCGATGTGAACTATCGTCCCTTCGTCCATCTTCGGGCCTCCTAGGCGACCCGCCGACCGGCTCCCCCTTTTTCATTCAAACGGTATCACCGTAGGTGATATCTCATACCCCTAGTGCTCTACAGAGCGGTCGCTAGAGGATAGGGCCAGAGCCCCTCCGAGCATCACAAGGACCCACCCTGCCCAGACTAGGTGGCTTCCCATCAGGTTGTGCACCGTGACCCTGACCGTCTGCACCTCCTCGGTGCCCCCCAGTATCATTGAGCTCAGCAGGTCGTTGGACTGGAAGATATCCAGAATCATGATGGTGTCTCCCTTCAAGCTGGTCATCCTGTCCACCTCGGAACGAGAGTTGACCGCTCCACTGGGGGAATCGAATCTCAGCATCCCCGGCCTCAGGGTGTCGATGAGATCCCCGTCCTCCCTGACCTCCACGATTACCCCCACGAAGCCGTCTCCGACTGAGAAGTCGTAGTTCTCGTCGGCAGCCGAGATTAGTTCCGTGCCTACGAAAACGAGTTCGTAGCCGTCGTGCTCGACAGGCTGGTCCAGCTCGAGGGTGACTTGGTGAGATGGGTCCGAGCGGTCTACGAGGGTCGTGGTCAGGACGTGGCCGACTAGGAGCAGTAGGATGCCCAGATGAGCGAGGTGCGATGCTAGCAGCCTCGTGCGCGGTGCGTTGCTACTGCCGAGGCCGCCTTCTCTGAGCCTAGGCAGAGTGGTGCTGGCCGTGCGCCATGCCTGCTGCGCGGTCGATGGCAATGCAAATAGCAGCCAAGTCAGCAGGAACAGTGCGACTGCGCCTCTGGTTATGCCGTTCGTGAAAAGCAGTTCCGGGTCCCCGGGAAGTGCAATCTGGTCGGCTGCACTGGCTAGAGCTATTGAGATGAGAAGCACGACTCCGACCATCCTAGAGCCCCTCTCGGGGGTGATTGAGCGACCCCATGCATACAGAGTCAGGCCGACGGCTAGGAGTCCTATCAACGGGGCTCCGTAGAACTCGTGAGCCTGTAGGCTGGAGCCGTCTATCTCTATGGTCAGAAGCAGCCAAGTCAGGAGGAGGAAAGCCGCGCCGCCGTACCACGGCACCATCCTAGCAGCTCGGGTCCGCGCTGACGCGTCGGAGAGTGGGAGGAGGGCCCCCTCAAACTCGCCCTCGTCCTCGGGCGACAGCAGCCACGGAGCGAGGAATGGTATCAGCCCTGCAACGGCTTGCTGTATCTGGGAGATCCACAGCCAGCTGGAGAACAACATCAGCAGCACGCCCGACGCGATCCAGTGCATCGGCGGGTGGGTGGAGTCGCCGTGGACAATCAGCAGCAGCAGGGCGAGGCCGACTGCGAAAACCGCGGTCGAGCCTATCCAATAGGCAGCGGCGCCGAAGAACAGTAGCAAAGCGACGGACAGCTGGGGTTTTGACTCGAGCATCGAGGTGCCGCCCGAAGCGGCTAGCTCGGAGTGCTGCTCTTGGCGTAGGTGAGCGTAAGCGTAGTAGCCGAGAATGACGATTACGACGAGGTAGGAGGTGACCTCAATCCCCACCGGGCTGAACTCGGCTATGTCGATGACACGAAGGTAGGGGTCATCGGCCAGAGTGCCCTCGCCGTCTGCCACGAAGCGGTGCACCGAAGCCCAAACACCGTTTGCCCTCGTCACCAGCGTGGCGTGGAAGGCAAGCGCGCCTGCAATCAGGCCGGCGGCGGGTGCAGCCGAAACCGCGCTGGAGCCGGGCTTGGCTCTGACGTGGACGATTAGCAGCAGCGCCAGCCACGGCAGTATAGAACCGGTTTCGACCGGGTCCCAGGCCCAGTAGCCGCCCCAGTCGAGCACCGTGTATGCCCATAGCCCGCCCAGCCCGATGCCGATGCTGCCGAGCACGAATCCCGCTCGGGCCCAGTGAAGCTGCGCTTCGTGGATGGCCTCCGCCGAATCGCGCCTGAGGACCCCTGCGAGGGCGACGCTGGCAGTGGCTAGGCACAAGGCGTAGTAGGAGAACACCACAGGGGGGTGGATGACCATCAGGTCGGTCTGCAGCAGCGGGTGCAGCTCCCCTTGGGTCCCAGTGGTAGCTGCGAAGGGGCCGAGAAGCCATGACAGTACTACCAGCGCTGCCACCCAACCGTGCATGATGCGGACCTCGAGCGAGGTCTGCTCTTCTCTTTGGGCCATGAACCAAGCCACCACTGCCAGAATGGCCGCCCAGAGCAACAGCGGTCCGGCCCTGCCGCCCCATACGGCGGACACTCGGTACAGCAACGGCAACTCGCTGCTGCCGTAGCGAGCCACCAGTTCCAGAGAGGAGGCGTCTACGACAAAGGCGCCGACAAGAAGGGCGAACGGGGAGATTTGCGAGGCCATGGTGACGTTTTGGACCAAAGTGTCACTCGCCTGTTCGGGACGAGTAATCTGATGCAGGCTGGTCAGCAGCGCCAGCGCGAGCAGCGCCGTCCCCAGGCCGGTGAGAACGGAATCACCACCCGTAGTACCTTGCCCTGCTGTAGCCGAAGGCCAGCATGGCAGGCACGATTCGCTTGAAGTAGAGCCCGGGGCGTCGTACCAGCAGCCTCAGTCCCACCAACGCCTTGCCGCTGATGCCCATGTCAGCCATCTCGTCCGGGAAGCAGCGTGCCATCACCGACATCTCGTCGTCAGTCAGTTCGAACAGCGCGTTCTTGCCACGCAGGATCTTGTCGTAAGGAGGGAACTCATCCTTCCAAAGCCTCGAGTACTCTGACAGACGCTCTGCGCTGAGATCGCCCTCCTCTATGGCCGCTGCAGCGGTGTCAGCGGCGTAGACCGCCGACTTCAGAGCGAGGTGCGAGCCACCCTCGAAGAGCGGTGAGGTGAAGCCAGCGGCGTCGCCAACCAGCATCAGCCCGTCGTGATGGGTGTTCTCGAAGGGGCCTGAGATTGGTATGGTCCCACCGAAGGCCGGGCTTCCCTTCGCCTTCCAAGGAGGGCGTACCTGCTCCAGCTCCTTGAAGTGGGTTATGTCAATGAACTCATCTAGCGCCTTCTTGGCCCTTGGTCTATCCTCGGTGACCAGTCCGACGTTGGCCCGTCCGTCGCACTTGGGAATCATCCACAGGTACCCCTTCTCGGCGTACTTCGGCCAGATGTAGAAGTCGAGGTAGCCGTCGGTTGGCACCTCGAGCAGCTCGTACTGCATGCCTGCCACCACCTTGCCCATCTCGTTGAGTGGCTCGTCGTTGCTCTGCCTGACAATCTTCGAGCATACTGCGGCGACTCCGGATGCGTCGATTACGACCTTGGCCCGAATCGGGAACTCGTCGCCCTTGCCGTCGCACAACCAGCCGGCGAACCGACCGTCTTCCTCCAACCTCTCCATCGAGGAGAGTTTGTGGCCGAGGTGCATGCTGGCTCCGGCCTCGACAGCCTCTTCGGCAATCCATCTCTCAAACAGGTGCTTCTCTAGCACGTACCCTTCCTCAGTCAGGCACTTCTCGGTGCCGTCGGGGAATACCACCCTGATTCCGTGCACCCGCATGCTGATGACGTGCTCTGGTAGCTCCAGCTCGAGGTTGTCGCAGGCGATGTCCGAGATGCACTCGCCGCAGTGAACCGGCGTCCCAATGGCGGGATGATCCTCGATTAGCACGGTGGAGAGACCCCTTCGAGCGGACTGCAGGGCGGCGTTCCCACCCCCTGGACCAGCTCCGATGACCAGCACGTCGCAGGTGCTCACTGCATCGCCCATGGTACCGTGGGAAGGCCTGATATCAAAGAAACCCTCGGTCCCGCCATCTATGATGGCGAGCGAACCTTCTCATTCTGTAAGCGCTCCGCCGGCTCATGGTCTGGAAGCGGTTGTCGGGGTACGTCAGGTCTCTGGAGGAGTCCGACGATATACTGCGGATACCCGATCCGGTGGATGTCGAATTGGAGGCAGGGTGCTTCGCCGATCGCTTCGTCAAGCGAGGAGGGCCTGCAATCAAGTTCGAGCAGCCCCGCTTGTCGGACGGCAGCATCAGTGAGTTTCCGCTGTTGATGAACCTCTACGGCACCACAGATAGGACCTACAGGGCGCTCGGCGTTGAGGAGCCGAAGGAGATTGGCGAGGGCATGGTGGCTCTGATGAAGCCCGACGTAGGAGGTATACTCAAGGCGCCATGGACCGGGGTCGGCCTCGCCATGCGAGGCATGTCAATGGCGCCTCGCAAGGTCTCCAAGGGGGCCTGTCAGCAGGTCGTGATGGAGGAACCCGACGTCACGAGGCTGCCGATTCCGCGGACCTGGCCGGAAGATGCTGGTCCGTTCATGACGCTCCCGCTAGTGGTCACCGCCGACCCGGACACCGGCGCCCACAACATGGGTATGTACCGCAGCCAGGTGTTTGGCCCTAGGGAAGTGGGCCTGCACTGGCAGGCGCACAAGCACGGCGCCGATCACGCTGACGCAACTACTGGCAGGATGCCCGTGGCAATCTGCCTAGGCGGTCCACCGGGGCTGACCTTCAGCGCCATCTCCCCATTGCCGGACAACCTGTCCGAGTATGAGTTCGCAGGACTGCTCAGCGGCAAGAGGCTCCCAATAACCAAGTGTGCGACGAGTGATTTGTGGGTGCCAGCCGAGTGTGATGTCGTCATTGAGGGCTACACGGTACCCGGCGAGACTCGTCTGGAGGGTCCATTCGGCGACCACTTCGGTTACTACTCGCTGGCTGAGCCGTACCCGGTGATGCACGTCACTAGGATTACCCACCGCAGGGACGCGATGGTACCGATGACGATAGTGGGCACGCCGCCGATGGAGGACGGCTACCTCGGCGAGGCCATTGGCGATGCCTTTCTGCCCGTGCTGAGGTTTCAGCACCGCGACCTCGTCGACCTATTTCTTCCGCTAGAGACTGGTTTCCACAACCTAGCCATCGTCGCCTCCAAGCAGCGCTACCCGAGGCAAGCGCGCAAAACCGCGCTGGGCCTCTTAGGCGCCGGCCAACTGATGTTCCAGAAGGTCACCGTCGTGGTGGACGAGAACCACCCGGTCAAGGATCTCGATGCCCTCCTAGACGCCATAGACTACCGGGTGCACATCCCCGAGGATCTAGTATTCCTGCGGGGGATGGTGGCCGACACGCTCGCCCACGCGGCGCCGTGGGACAACATCCACGACAAGCTAATCATCGACGCTTCGACGCCACCGGAAGGCGACCCGCACTCCAAACTACCCGAGCAGGCGGGCTGTCCTGAATCGTTGGAAATATCGGCTTCGGCGGTGAAGGGCGTCGTCCAAGCTAGGATGCTGCGCTCATCGATGCTGGTGGTCACAACGAACATCGAAGGAGGGCCGAAGCCGGAGTCCAGCATGGAGATGACCAGCGAGGAGGGTGCTGCGAGGCAGCGCGAGGTGATTAGGGAAATCTGCGATGCAATCTGGTCGCTGGAGGCGGCCCACAACCTGCGCTGGCTGTTCATCACAGACGACGACGCCTATCTGGCTAGCGACGACTGGCGGCGGCATCTGCTCTGGCAGCTGTTCTGCCGCTTCGACGTCGGCCGTGACCTGCACTTCGACGAGGGCGGCGGCCGAGTGGCGTGGGACGCCACCGCGCCGATTCCATCGAACAAGGGGCCGATTCCCGTTCGGCGCTGGCCCGGCGTCACGATACACGACCCCGAGGTAGCCGAGAGGGTGGATGCGTGGCTGGCCGAGGGGGGCTACTGATGGAAGTCAGGGATGTCCTCGAGTTCGTCAAAGTGGAGCACACACTGTTCTCCCTCCCATTCGTTCTGATTGGTTTCGTACTGGCTGACAGAGAGTTCGGATCGCAGAGCATGGATCTGGTGTGGATCATAGTGGCCGCTATCGGCGCGAGGGGGCTTGCCATGGCCCTCAACAGGATAATTGATCGGGAAATAGACGCTGAGAACCCGCGTACTGCGTCAAGGCACCTGCCGTCAGGGACGATCTCGAATCGCGCAGCTTGGATGCTGTCGGCGGCCTTCCTCGGGATGCTCCTTTTCGCTGCATGGAGATTGAACGAGGTCGCTCTGAAGATGGCTTGGTTACCTGTGCTAGCGTTCGTGGCGTACCCGTACACCAAGAGGGTCTCATGGATCTGCCACTTCTGGATTGGGCTCTGTCTGGCTCTGGCTCCCGCAGGCGCATGGGTGGCCATCTCCGCTGACACGCTCGGCTGGGCTGCCATCACAGGGATGTTTGACGGAGGGACGGAGTTCCTGTGGTACCCTGAGCTGTTCTTCATCTCCTTGGGGGTGGCGCTGTGGATTTCGGCATTCGACATCAACTACGCGCGCATGGACGTGGATGTGGATCGCGAACAGGGGATTCGCTCGTTCCCTGCGAGTTACGGGAACCAAGCGACTATGGGGCTGAGCGTGGCATTGACCATCGGCTGGCTGGCGTGCTTCCTGCTGACTGGGATGCACGAATTCACCGACAGGCGGGGCTTCCGGTACACCCTTTGGGTCCCCGCTGTTTTGCTGATGGCTCTAATCAACATCCTCGTGATGACGAGGGGTGCGCAGGCTGCAACTGAGTCTGACGAGGCGATGGGGGGGTTCCAGAAAACACTCTTCAGGGCCTCGATGTTCACAGGGTGGGCTTTGCTGGCTAGTCTCATGTTCGTAGCGTATTACTCCGATGGACTGGAAGATTGAGGCGATACGATGTTCCGACTGCACGCAGAGTACGAGACCGCCGGGGACCAGCAGCAGGCAATCGACCAACTGGTCGAGCAGCTCGAGGCCGGCCAGGAGCGTTGCGTGCTGCTGGGCGTGACCGGTTCGGGCAAGACCTTCGCGATGGCCAAGGTCATCGAGAAGTTGCAGATACCTACGCTCGTGCTGTCGCACAACAAGACCTTGGCTCGCCAGCTTTGGCAGGAGATGAGCGAGCTGTTCCCCGAAAACGCGGTGGAGTACTTCGTCAGCTACTACGACTACTACCAGCCCGAGGCCTACATCCCGGGCCGCGACCTCTACATCGACAAGGAGCTGCAGATGAACGAACGCATCGAGCAGGAGCGTTTCTCCACCGTGGCCTCCCTAGTCTCGCGTCCGGACGTCATTACCGTTGGCACTGTCTCCATCATCTACGGTCTGAACCCGCCCGAGGTGTTCCAGCAGAACCACCTGAGGCTGGCCGTGGGCGACCAGGCCGACCCGCAGGACGTGGTCCGACAGCTGGTCGGCCTGCAGTACCGCCGCACCACCGGGGAAATCGCGCGCGGGGACATTCGCCTGCGCGGCGAGGTACTTGACATCTGGATGCCGAGTCGCGACGACCCGTTGCGCATACGCTTCGGCTGGGACGGCATCGAGCGTATCCAGGTCTGCGAGGCGGTCTCGTGGGAGCCGCTGGACGACTTCGAAGAGGCCTGGATCCACCCTCGCGAGTTCTACATGACCAGCGAGGAGCGTTTCAATCAGTCTCTGGAGGACATAGAGGCGGAGCTCAATGACAGGCTGGAGTGGTTCAACTCCAAGGGAATGGAACTCGAGGCGCACAGGCAGGAGCAACGCACCAGGTTCGACCTAGAGATGCTCAACGAGGTCGGCTCGTGCAAGGGGGTCGAGAACTACTCGATGCACTTCGACGGCAGGCAGAGGGGCGAACGTTCCTACTGCCTGCTGGACTTCTTCGCGATGTGCGCGGAGAAGTACCACGGGGGCCCGGAGAGGTACCTCGTAATCATGGACGAGTCCCATGTCACCCTGCCTCAGGTCACGGGAATGCACGGCGGTGACTTCTCGCGCAAGAAGAACCTCATCGACCACGGCTTTCGGCTACCATCGGCATACGACAACCGCCCTCTGCGCATCGACGAGTTCCAGGAGCTAGTGCCGCAGATGATGTACGTCAGCGCGACGCCCGGCGAGCGAGAACTGCGCCACTTGGCGGAGGTCACCGGGCAAGAGGTCCCAGATGGCTTGCTACACGTCCAAGGCGGCGGCGGGGCGAGGGAGCCGGAGCGCGACAAGCCGCGCGAGAGGGTGATGATGGAAGGGATGCTGAGCCAGATCGAGGGCGTTGCCAGGATGGAGATTCGGCCAACTGGGCTCCTAGACCCCGGTATCGAGGTCAGAGCCACGGCCGGTCAGGTGCAGGACCTAGAGGACGAGATCAGCAAGCGCGTCGAGGCCAATGAGAGAGTGCTAGTGACGGTGATGACCATCAAGTTCGCAGAGGAGGTTGCCGAGTACCTCAATCGCCAGGGCTTCAAGGCGCATCACTTGCACAGCGAAATCGACACCCTAGAGCGCACTGAAATCATCAAGGCTCTGCGCATAGGTCACATCGACGTCATCGTAGGAATCAACCTGCTGAGGGAGGGGCTCGACATACCCGAGGTCTCGCTGGTCGCAATCTTCGATGCCGACAAGGAGGGTTTCCTACGCAACGAGCGCTCGCTGCTGCAGACCATAGGTAGGGCCAGTCGCAACGAGCGCGGCTCAGTCATACTGTACGCGGACTCCGTGTCCCCGGCGATGGAGGCTGCGATTAGTCAGACGCTGGCTAGGAGAGGCATGCAAGACGCCCACAACGAGGAGCATGGCATCGTTCCCCAAACAATCCGCAAGGCGCTCCCTGTGATGGGCGAGGAGGTCGACGACCTGCTGTCGGGCGCCGCGGGCAAGGGCAAGGGAGGCGGTCGTAGGATGGTCGCCAAAGCTCCCGGCAAGCGCGGGCTCGAGGGGCTGGCGCAGAAGTTCGGCCTCGGAGCTGGGGTCTGGAATTCCTCGGACTCCGTACTGGACAACGTCAGCCAACCAGAATGGGTGGCAGCAGCCTACGAAGCGGTGACAAACGAGGACGAGGGAGATGTCGCGAAGCTGATTGCCAGGCTCGAGAAGGAGATGCGGCAGGCCGCTTCGAGACTGGACTTCGAGCGCGCAGCCCAACTGCGCGATCGCATCTATCAGCTTGAGAGTGCGTCTAGTTGAAGGTTCGGAAGCGCTGCGAGGGGCGTGTCGGGCTACAGCAAGGACGACTTCTCCACTCCTGTCGAGGACTACGACTTCTCCGCTGCCGGTGACGTCTCCTCGCTGATTGACCAGATGGGGCGAGCAGGTGGCTTCACCGCAACCAAGTTCGCGCACGCGCGCGACATAATTGGCGATGCAATGGCCAAGAGCGGGCAGGAAGGCGTCCTGAACTGGCTCTCTTTCCCTGCCTGCCTTTGCGCTACGGGAACGCGCGGTTTCTTTCTAGAGGCACTCAAGCGAAAGGTGTTCAATGTGGTCATCACGACCTGTGGGACACTCGATCACGACATCGCTCGCACCTACCAGCAGTACTTTCACGGCGACTTTGACTTGGACGACGTCGCTCTAGGGGAAGAGGGGCTGAACCGGCTGGGCAATGTCATCGTGCCGAACGAGTGCTACGGCGAGGTCATCGAGGAGGTCGTGCTCCCTTGGTTGGAGGAGATTGAGGAAGAGCGTACCGCCGAGCGCCCCGACAACCCGTGGCTGGGCTTCGGCTCGGTCGAGCTCTGCTGGGCGATGGGTGACCGGATTGAGGATGAGGGGTCGCTGCTGCACTGGGCGGCCAAGCACCGCATACCCATCGTTATTCCCGGACTTTCCGACGGCGCGATAGGTTCGCAGCTGTTCATGCACCGGCAGAAGAGCCCTAGCTTCATGGTTGACTTCTTGGCCGACGAGCAGATCCTCTCAGACCTAACTTGGACCGCGGAGGAGAGTCATGCGCTGATGGTAGGAGGGGGGATCTCGAAGCACCACGTAATCTGGTGGAACCAGTATCGCGGGGGTCTGGACTCTGCCGTAGGCATCACCACCGCCCCCGAGCATGATGGTTCACTCTCGGGCGCGCGCCTGCGCGAGGCGGTATCCTGGGGCAAGGTTCGGCCCGATGCGCCGCAGGTGATTGTGGAGGGTGATGCCTCGCTGTTGTTGCCCCTGCTCGGCGCTGACCTGTTCCGAGACTAGTGGGCGACTATCCGACTGTGCCGTGCAAATGCATAAAGGCGGTCAGCAGAGCGGGCGCCCTCATGTCCGTTGAATCGATGGTACAGGGAATGATTGATGCACTAAATGACGCGCTTGGCGACGCAGGCAAGCACGACCGCGGCAACAACGCCGCAGGAACACGAGTTAGGAAGGCCATGCAGGCCTGCAAGACGACCGCACAGGATGTCAGGAAGCAGGTACAGGCCGACAAGAACTCACGTTGAATCTTCGTCCCTGTGAGCGAATACCTCCATCAGGGCCACCCTCATGGAGACCAGTGGGCGCCAGCCGTCCCCTCCTGCTTTGAGCAGCGCATCATGTAGTGGGCCCAGATCCGGGCGAAGGTCCCTGGACCGGTAGCTGGAGGCCGCCGGACTAGTGTCCTCGGTCAGGGATTGGATGGTGTGGCTGTGGTGCAGGGCATTAGTGAAGCGCGACCATAGGAGCGTCATCTCCTCGAGCATTGACTTGGGCGTCCACGCTCTCCTGCCGCTCATGTCTATCACGCCCTGGACGGCCGCATCGGTGTCGGACAGAATCAACAGGGAGAGTGCATCTGTTGCGTCCCTGACGTGGACCCAGTGCCTCGCCTCAATGTCAGGGGGATGGATTCCCTCGGCTCCGTCCCTGACCCAATCAGCCCACTCATGGATAATCTCCTCGCTCCAGTCGATGGCTCCCTCAGGGACCAGTAAATCGTGGATTCTGACAACCAGGCTAGCCTCCCCATGCTCGACGTGAGCGGGCACTATCGCGACATCCCCGCTCGCACCCTCGCCCAGACCGACGGTCACCTCGGCCTCGCTGGGGTCATCAGTGAGCATCGCCCCGGCTCGGTGCAGCCTGTCGGCCAGGGCGTGATAGAAGGCGTCTACCGCGCCACTGATGTGGACTGTCTTGGGCATCCTACCACTACGCCGCAGACTCTGCTTGGACGCTTTCGATTGATGTGAAGTGAAGGAGCCCGTCGCGCAGGACGTCGATGATCAGGTCGATCTCGGCCGAGGTTATGGCGAAGTGTGGGGTGAACCTCAGGGCGTTCTGGCCGCCGTGTATGACACCGAGGCCGTTGAGCCTGCACCACTCCTCGACGCAGCCGAAGCCGATGACGGGTAGGGTCCCGGGGTCCAGTTCGGCGCACAGCAGCAGACCGGTGCCGCGGACCTCGGTGATGGTTCCCGGAATCTCCTCGGACAGCGCCTCGAGCTTGCTCACGAATTCGACTCCGCGATCCCTGATGTTCTGCCTCAGCTCAGGGGTTATCCTGTCGAGCACCGATATCGCGGTCTCTAGGGCCCTTGGGTTGGTGGTCATCGTGTTGCCGTAGATGCCGACGACGTACAGCTCCGCGGCGGTCTCGGAAAGACCGACCACGGAAAGCGGGTATTGCCCCGCGTTGAGAGCCTTGGACCAGGTCTCCATGTCCGGAACCTCGCAGTCCTCGAAGCCATCGTAGTCGACGATGCTCAGGCAGCCCTGGCCGCGCAGGCCGGCTTGTATGGAGTCGATGATTAGCATGCTTCCGTGCGCTGTGCAAAGCGAGCGTGCGGTATCGTAGAACTCCCTGGTGACACATTGCCCGGGGTTGCCCTCGCCCATCACTGGCTCCATTGCCATCAGCTCGATGAAGAAGTCCTCGTCGTCGGCGCGGGCGAATGCGGCCCTCAGCGCCCCAACGTCGTTCGAGTCGACGAACATCACGTTGTCGCGGTCTCGGAAGGTAGCTAGGTTCTGCTCATAGCCCTCGCTGCACGAGTCCGAGATCATGGCTGGCCTCTGGGTCCTCCCGTGGAAGGCGTTGGTCAGAGCCAGCATCTTGGTGGGCTTGCCCTCGTGACGACCATCCTTCTCGGTCATCGACTTGGTGTTGGCATCCGCGATTCTCATCGAGATTGTTACCGACTCGGAGCCGCTGTTGAGGCAGACGAAACGCGAGAAGGGGCAGCTCCCCCTCCTGTGCCCAACCTCCTTGCGAAGTCTGTCAGCTAGGCGCTTCTGACTGAAGGACGGGGTCATCACGTTGGCCATCACCCAATTCTGTTGCATCGAGTGGATGACGTCGTCCGGACCGTGTCCCATTCCCAGCATGCCGTAGCCGCCGTTGTCATGCAGCACGGCCCCGTGGGAGGTGATTATCCATGGACCTCGGGCGGCTATAGCGACGTACGGATTGACGGTCGGGGCCTTGTAGAAGTTCACATAGTCCGATTGGAGCTCTGACACGAGATCGGTCTCCGCCATCTCAAACAATTTGCCCCCTAGGTCTCCCTTGAGACTCTGGAAGTTGTCGGATGCCTCTTCGATCGCCCTGCTCAACGAGGGGTCTGACTCTAGGAAGTCGCGAATCACCCCGTCGCCCAGTCCGAGGGTCCTAGCCTCACCGGTGCTACCGCGAATCTCCGCTAGCGTCTCCATCCCGCCTCCCATCGGCTACGGGAGCGTTAACGCCCACATCAATATTCTCCGGAATCGGATCACAGAATCTGCACTATGTCGCCGGAATTAGGAGAAACACGATTTCCGATAATCATGCAAAAAATCAAACTCACTTTAGTTTTACAATTGAAAATTTGACCATAGGATGAATTTTCCAATTGGATTATCAGTCTTTGTTAACGGATAGTATAAGTGCTAAGCAGGCCACTGGAAGCATAGGAGAACTGCCCGGGGGATGCACTTCTCCTCCCAACGGGGGGGGATTTGAATGAGCGATGAATACAGAATACAGGAACTACTGGAGAGGGATGTCTACGTAGGCGAGACCAGGGTCGGCGTGATTACTGGCGAGCGATTCCATCCGCGCGACGAGCTCGTGCGATCGATGCGAATCAAGGTAGTCGACGACGTAGCAGAGGAATACATGAGAAAGCCAGCGGAGTTCGCTCCGTTATCGAAGGAGCTGGTGCACAGCATACGTACAGACGGCGGTGTGAAGCTATCGAAGTCGATGCGGGAGCTGCAGCGCAGATGGAGGAACACGGTGAGGATAGACGAGAAGCTGTGGGCGCCCGACGAATTGCTGGACAGGGCCGTTTTGGACAACGACGGGATGGATCTGGGCAACGTAATCGACCTGGTGAAAATTAAGCGGACCTACAAGGGACTGGTCATCCAGCCGCACTACATCGTGCGCTCTAGGCACAACCTGCCCGAGACCATCGTGGTCCCGGTCGGCCAGTTGGGGCGAACAACGGCGAGACTGGACGAAATCATACTGAGATGCTCGATGAAGAGGCTGGTGACGCTTCCCAGCTACCTCAAACTGAACAGTGACACCCCGGAAGAGGAATAGTCCGTCAGGAACATCTTGAAATCGGATTCGGCTCTCGCACGCCTGCTCAAGGGCGCGTAGCTTAGTTTGGCTGGAGCACCCGGCTGATAACCGGGAGGTCGCAGGTTCAAATCCTGTCGTGCCCACCAAATCGGCTCGGATTCGCTGTCGGCAGAGTCATGAAGGGCCTTCAGGTCGGCTCCCTGTCACATGCCCGTGGTTAGTGGCTCGTCCGGCCGTGGTGTGGCATCCTCTCTGGCTCCCCTGATGGGGATGCAGTACATCGAACTCGAGAGTCGTAGATTCCCCGATGGCGAGGGTTACGTGAGGGTCCCGACCGAGGCCATAGACGCCGTGCGCTCCGAGCCGGTGGTGCTGGTCTCCAACACCTACCCCGACTCGGGGATAGTAAGCACCCTGCTGCTGCTGGAGGCCATAGCTGACGTTCGCAGAGGTGATCTCTCCAACCTCAAGGGTGAGGAGCCGCAGAGCATGGACGACGTCGGCGGGGGGGTGTTCCTGGCGATTCCGTACTACGGGTACTCGCGGCAGGACAAGCGCTTCTCCAAGGGCGAGGCGATCTCCGCGCGCGTCATCGCCGAAATCCTCGCCCGCGGCTGTGACGGCATCGCCATCCGCGATCTGCACGAGCCAGCGGTGCTCAAGGGGATGGACGTCCCCATCGAGTTCGTCAGCTCGATGCCCGAGATAGCCGATCTCCTACAGTCGGAGGTCTCCCCCGACTTTGTGCTCAGCCCAGACAAGGGGGCAATCTCGAGGGCCACCGAGGTGGCCGGCCTGATAGGCTGCGACTTCTCCTACCTCGAGAAGACCAGAATCGACGCGCACACGATAGAGCACACTCCCAAGGACCTCGATGTCGGTGGCAAAGTGGTCGCGATTGTCGACGACATGATCAGTACCGGCGGGACCATCTGCCGGGCCAGCGACGCGCTACGCAGGCAGGGTGCGACCGAGGTCCACGCCGCCTGTACTCACGGCCTGTTCACCGGCGGGGCCATACTGCGCCTGGCCAATCACGTCGACGGCGTGCACAGCACCGATTCGCTGCCCAATCCGAGGGCCGTGGTCAGCGCGGCACCGGCTCTTGCCCGAGGCCTGCAGCGGCTGATGGAGTAGTACAGGCGACCTACGGTCGATTGCATCGAATCCGTTTCGTTTATATCGACCACGCCGTGCGGCGGCTTACCCACACGAGGAGTAGTTCCAATGAGTGTACACATAGCATTTGAAACCCCGAGCGACATACAAGAGCAAGTCTACGAGATGGTCAAGACTCTAGGCAAGGACGGAAGAGGCCGCCTGAAGAAGGGAGCCAACGAGGTCACCAAGGCAGCCGAGCGCGGCAACGCGAAGATGGTGGTCATGGCTGAGAACGTCAACCCCGGCGAGCTTCTGGCCCACATCCCAATGATTTGCCGCGAGAAGGAGATCCCTTTCATCTACGTCGAGGACCAGGCGTATCTGGCCGAGGCTGCTGGAATGAGCCTAGGCACCAGGACAGCCGCAATCGCGGTGATGGACGTCGACAACGAGGCCGAGGACAAGTTCAAGGAAGTCAACGGCCACTGCTCGTCGCTGTCGGAGTGAGTTTACCGGAGTGATTCGAAATGGCACAGGAGGCTTGGCCCGCGGAGGTCGTCGAGGTCGTCGGCCGCACCGGGATGAGCGGTGAGGCCATCCAGGTCAAGGTCCGCGTCAACGACGCAGCTAACCCGCGTGACGTCGGTCGAATCATCGCACGCAACGTGCTGGGCCCGGGTCGGGTCGGGGGCGTTCTGATGTTGCGGGACACCGGCCGCCAGGCCCGCAGTCTTCGCGGTCGGCGGCGATTCTCAGCCCGCGCCCCGCACCGGCAGCATCCCTCCCGCGGAAAGCGAGCCTGGACCGACCACGCTCTCCATCACGCGCGCCTGG
>ERZ724560.6-NODE-6-length-42344-cov-3.830992_pt1 | contig 42344 bp, 41 predicted proteins | sample MGYA00375854_ERZ724560 | MGnify/ENA primary metagenome ERZ724560 (study PRJEB28725, sample SAMN03264854) | marine sediment metagenome | biome: marine pelagic biome; feature: marine oligotrophic desert; material: ocean water | place: Pacific Ocean:North Pacific... | reverse complement strand
GCCATATCAGCTGCGTTAGCAGCGGTTACGCCCATCTCCTCAGCGGTTACCATTCCGTACCAGACCCAAGCCACGACGTCCTTGAAGTCGGAGTCCATGTCACGGGTTGCCGCTCCTAGCGGCTCCTTGGACATAAGCTCCTGTGCAATCCAGATGTCGACTCCGTTCATTGAACCGTCGCCATCAAGTTGCCACTTCTTGGCTACCATTGCGGACATATCGCCAGTGAAAGCATCGCACGAACCGTCGATGAACTTGGCAGTTGCCTCTGCAGCGTCAGCCACAGGGACGGAGGTGAACGAGATGTCTCTTGAAGAGAACCAATCCACCATGTTACCCTCAGTTGTGGTACCGATACCGACGCAGATGTTTGCGCCGTCAAGTCCAGCAGCTGAGTTACCAGCAGCGGCAGCCGGGAACACGTCTTCACGTACCAGGATACCCTGTCCATCGAAGAAGTTCATTCCGGCGAAATCGGCGTTCAGATCTGCATCACGGCTGGTTGTCCAGGTCGTGGTGCGGATTAGCACGTCGATGGTGCCAGAGGCTAGCTTGTCGAAGCGGTCCGATCCTGAGGCCGGGATATACTCGACATCGGTATCGGGGTTCAGCCCTAGAGCAGCTGCAACAGCGCGGCAGTAGGAGATGTCCAGACCGGAGCGAACTCCAGTTCCAGCATCCAGGTATCCCATTCCGTACTGGGACTCCTTCACTCCGCACTTCATTGAACCGCGATCGATGATCGTGTCCAGCGTGCTCACAGGCGTAGCTTCTGCAATTCCAGCAGCTCTACCTTCCTCTCTCGCAGCATCCACATCCTCTTGGGTGATGTCGGATCCCGCACAGCCCGCTAGGGCCGCAGTCATCATTAACAGCATCATTGTTGTAGCGAGCAAAGTTCGCATAGTACCTCTACGAGGTATGTTTGGTATATACCTTCGCCATGATGTGGATAATGCACCGGATTGGCGCAGTCTAGCGATATTTCGTTGCACCAGCAATGCTGGCGCTGGATGGCGCAAAATTGGAGGTTTTAGGTTGGAAGACGGGGCGACCGAAGTCGCCCCGCCCCCCGGTTTTCCGAGTTTCGTAGGAGGTGATCCATCTGCAGGTTCCCCTACAGATACCTTGTTACGACTTAACCCTCCTTGTCGAAGGCAGGCTCGAATACCACACAGAGAGGTAGCCTCACCCACCCACAACTAAGATGGTTTGACGGGCGGTGTGTGCAAGGAGCAGGGGCATATTCACCGCGCCTTTTTGAGACGCGATTACTACCTAATCCAGCTTCATGAGGGCGAGTTACAGCCCTCAATCCGAACTACGAACGGGTTTCGGGATAGCGTCTATCCTCTCGGAGTTGCAGCCCATTGTCCCGTCCTTTGTATTGCGCGTGTAGCCCATAGCATTCGGAGCATACTGACCTACCGTTGCCCTCGCCTTCCTCTGACTTCGCGCCAGCGGTCTCCCTATAGTCCCTTGATCTGCGGACAGATCTTGGCAAATAGGGATGAGGGTCTCGTTCGTTATCTGACTTAACAGAACGCCTTGCGGTACGAACTGACGACGGCCATGCACTACCTCTCGAACAATCCAGCAAGCTCGTTACGCTGGCCTTCATTTGTCCGTCGGCCATGGTGAGTTTTCCGGCGTTGAATCCAATTAAACCGCACAATCCTCAGGTTGCAGTGCTCCCCCGCCAATTCCTTTAAGTTTCAGCCTTGCGACCGTACTCCCCAGGCAGTGGACTTATCACCTTCGCTTCGACACTGAGGGCGCTCGGAGCACTCCCAACATCAAGTCCACAGCGTTTACACCTAGGACTACCCGGGTATCTAATCCGGTTCGTGCCCCTAGGCTTCGTCCCTGACCGTCGGATCCGTTCTAGTGTGGCGCCTTCGCAACAGGTGGTCCTCTCAGGATGACAGGATTTTACCCCTACCCTGAGAGTACCCCACACCTCACCCGGTCCCAAGTCTGGCCGTGCTCGCAGAATTCAAGACGTTGAGCGTCTTGATTTACCCACGAATGTACCAAACCGGCTACGGACGTTTTAGGCCCAATAAAAGCGACTACCACTTGAGGCGCCGGTATTACCGCGGCGGCTGGCACCGTCCTTACCCACCCCTTATTCCAAGACCTTTGAAGAGTCAAGAAAAGCATCGGTCTTACCCGATGCACTTGGAGTTCCCTGGTCACGATTGCTCGCATTGCCAAGTTTTCGCGCCTGCTGCACCCCGTAGGGTCTGGATTCGTGTCTCAGAATCCATCTCCGGGCGATGTCTCTCAACACCCGTACGCGTAGATGGCTAGAGGGTACATTACACCCCCTACAACCTGATACGCCGCAGGCCCATCCTATGCCGCCGGAGCTTTCATCCACCCACCGTTCCAGGCGTGGTGAACTATGGGGCATTATTCTCAGTTTCCCGAGGTTATTCCCCAGCATAGGGCAGGTTACCCACGTGTTACTGAGCGGTACGCCGAGTCCCTAAGACTCACGACTCGCATGGCTTAATCGAACTCCAATAGCGGTAGCCTCCGGCAGGATCAACCGGATTTCGCGTGAGCGGAATCACATGATCCTTGCAGAGTCTGTTTATCACAAGTTGTCACTAATTGGTTATTGGCGCAGATGCACTTTCATTGATTGAATGTAATTTATCTGCTTCTTGCACCCCCTGTATCGGGGGCCAAGTCATAGTTGTGGTTAACCTCCTCAACCACGAACTAGTTCGTGGCCGCACTTCCTCGGCGGCGCCACACCTGAAGGAGGATGTCATCGCACTGAGTGCTCAATCTCCAACGCCGGTTAGACGCAGCGTCTTGCCGACCCTCATACGGTATTTCAACGTGACGAGGGGGGTCAGTATCGGCATCGCCGGGCAGTACGCCGGTTATCGACTCAGTCGGCACCGAAGAACTCGCGCAGGACGGGGTGCATCTCCATCGCCTGCTCCTTCTGGATTTGTTCGTAGGTCCGCAGGATTATGCCTACGGCTAGGAGCAGTCCGGTTCCAGTCGCGTTACCAACAGTTCCCAGCAGGTCAGCACCCGCAGCAAGCAAGCCGACGAAGGCTCCGGAGAACAGGGTCACGGGAGGGATGTAGCGCTCGAGGATGCGCTCGAGGACGACCGGGTTCTTGCGGAACCCAGGGATTTGCATGCCGGTGCGCTCGATCTGCTTGGCGACGTCCTTGGCACCCATGTTCGTGGTCTCGATCCAGAACTTCGCGAACACCGTCGAGCCGGCGGTCATGAAGAAGACGTAGACGAAGACGTGCGTCATTATCTGACCAAGGCTGTGGCCGTAGGCGTCGCCTGTCTGGTTCAGCAGCGGAATCAGCCAGTCGCCGACCCCGTTTACCATAGACGAGTACCATGCGAAGCCGTCCGTAGCGGCAGTGGCGCCCGGCTCGTAGGCCCCGAACCAGTGCGCCTTGCTCCAAGCCCCGTTCCTTCCTAATATCGGGACGGTGGACAACACTGGGTGACTCCAGAAAAGCAGGGTGAACATGTTGACGTTGGCGAGCAGGGCGGCCATCAGGATGACCGGGATGTTGCTAGCGTAAACTAGGCGAATCGGGTACTGGCCCCTGTGACCGCGGACCTTACCGTGAGTCAGGGGCAGTTCGAGTTTACTAGACTCAGCGTACGCTACAACTAGGAAAACAATGATTGAAGATGCGAGTGCAGCAATTGGATTGGCGTGATTGAGCAGTATCAGCTCGAAGCCGTTCTGCGACACCAACTCGGAGTTGGTCGCGGTGCGCAGCGTGTAGAAGATCATCGGCAGGGTCCCCGAGGGCGGGTTGTCGAAGCTCATCGGTGAGCCTTGGACGACCGGTAGGGGTGACAGGGTTCCGACGAATGTCGACTGGGCGACACCGGCGGCGATGAACAGCGAGATTCCGCTGCCTATTCCCCACTTGCTGACCAGCTCGTCCAGCAGGAACACGAGGTAGGAGCCGATGAACAGCTGCGAGACGATGATGACGTTGGCCCATCCGAGTCCGTAGGTGCCTTGTATGGCAACGCTTGGGTCGAGGAATCCGTACACTTGTGGTATCGACTCGACGGGAATCATGAACAGGACCAGAAGCTTCTGGACGCCTTGGTACAGCTGCTTGTCGCTGGAGTCCTGTAGGTCCAGCTGGATGATCTTGGCCCCAGCGAACAATTGCATGATGATTGAGCCGGTGACGATTGGGCCTATCCCAAGATGCATGATCGAGCCAGAGGCACCGGCCATGATGGCCCGGAACGAGGAAAAGATGTCGAGCGTGGAGTCTGAGAGCCCGTAGATCATCACGTTGGTCATCATGAAGTAGATGATGAGGACCAGTACGGTCGTCCACATCTTCTGGTTGAACCTGACGTGTCCCTCGGGCTTGGTTATGCTGGGGTAGACGTCAACCAGACGTGATAGTGCGTAGAGTCTGCTTGACTCGGAACCAGAGTAGGCCAGGCACGTGATAGCCATTGTCGCCCCCAGCCCCAGCAGTGCGACGCCTACCAGCAGGAATCCAACTGCGGCCTTGTCGACCCATCCCCAATAGGCTAGGGCCAATACGAAGATGAGCCATATCAGGCCCTTCAGAGACTTGCCTATGAATGGAATTTCCCTGATGTTATCAGGCAGGTCCCGCATGGTCGCCCACATGACGTAGCCGACGTAGAGGAATGAAACGAGGAACATCTTCAGAGCGCGCGTCTGCTCGTCCGCAGAGCCGTCGAACAGGTCACCCCTCAGCCAGTATAGCAGGGCGCCCCAGTAAATCACCACCATTATTGCGATTCCAATCGGGCTCGCTCGGCGGTCGACCATGGGAATCACTCCTCTTCCCACTCGTCCCAGTCGCCGTCGCCGTCTTCCCCGACGGTTACGGAGCCACCGGCCGCCTCGACCTTCTCGATGGCACGAGCGCTAGCCTCGGCGACGGTGATGTTGATGGCGCGGTCGATTCTGCCCTTGCCGAGCAACTTGTCGTAGCCCATCTCGCCGAGGTCTATGGAATCGCCCTCAGCGAGCTCCTGCACCTTCTGCAGGTTGATCGAGATGTTCACGTTGCGCAGACTGGGGTGTCGGTTGAAGCCGTACATTCCCCAGTGCCCGGGCATGTACTTCAATCGCGTCATCAGCCTGTGCTTGTTGATTCCCGCGTTGCCACGACCGCCTCTCTTGCCGGCCCCTCGGCCGGCCTTCTTGCCACGGCCGTGATAGCGGCTGCGACCTCGGAACTTGTTCGTTCGTGAAACCATGTCTATCCCTCAAATCATCCTTCCCACGAGGTCTGATATCGCCTCGCCCCTGAATCCTAGAGCGCCGCCAGTGGAGAAGCTGCGCTTGATGCCTCCCCAGCCCTTGGCCCCCCTTGGCGGGTGCAGCCGGAAGACTGGCTTCATCCCCTCGACGGCGTTGGTCCGTGCATCGCCTGAGGCGATGGCTTTCGATAGCGCGTTTATGGTCGAGAACTCGCTTCCGGACTTGATGACGGCGTTGGTGATTGGCTTGTCCCCAATCATGCGGCCCCTCTGCGAGATGAGCTCGGAGATTGTGTCAGCGTCGACCTCGCCCCAAGTAACGTAGTCCTTGGCCTTCTGCAGCATCCCGGCGTAGGCAGGGTTGTCAGGCACCAGCACGGCGTGGTTGACCTTGGTCAGGTTGAGCATCGACATGGTGTGGCGGATCTTCGGCTTGACACCGCGGTCACTGCGGACGCGTATCACTAGGAAAGTCATCTGATGATCCTCCCCTCGGTGATGTTGAGCCTAGTGCGGTCGGCCTCGGTGATTCGAGTCCGGTTGAGCTCGACCAGCGCATTGAAGGTGGCGCGAGCGAAGTTGATTGTGGTCCGGGTCTGTCCTGCCGAGCGCGACCATACGTCGGTGATGCCGGCTAGGACTAGGACCCTGCGGCCGTAGTCCCCAATGACAAGGCCCTTACCCGCGGGTGCGGGCATCAGTGTGACTCTGGTCGAGCCCGAGTCCCCGGTCACCTTGAACGGGACGCTGGTCCCAGGTCCCTCCGAAGACTCCCATGAGCCATTGCCGCGCATCACGGTGACGAGATTGAGCTTGGCCTTGTCGATGGCCTTACGGATGGTGCTAGCAACCTCCTTGCCCTTGCATACGGACAGGCCGACGTAGCCGTCCCCGTTGCCGACGGCGCATAGCACGTTGAATCTCACCCTGCGGCCTGAGTCGGTCATCCTCTGAATCATGTTGACCGAGAGCACGTCGTCGGTCAGGTCCGGCAGTAGGGCGTCAACGATCTCGACCTCGCGTACGGGCAGGCCGGTGTCCAAGGCCTGCTCGTAGGTGTAGATCTCCCCGCTAGCGACCATCCGGCCTAGGCGCGTGCGGGGCTCCCATGCCCTCAGCGCGGCCAGCGGGTCGGGACCTCTGCGGCGGCGGGCGTCCCCTGCCTGCTCCTCCTGGGGCGCCAGCGCCATGGCTAGGCCAGGGGCTAGGTTTACGGGTTCCTCGACGGGCTCCTCGATGGGCTCCTCTGTTGGCTGCTCTGCCGGTTCCTCGCTCATACTATGCACCCTCTATCGCTTTCTTCGCCGACTCGACCGCTGCGGCGATTGAGTCGTCGATGTGAGTTCCGTTTACCCTGTCGTCATCAGGCAGCACGTCCGCACCGTGCGGCACGTCCAGTCCCGCGTCGACCATGCCCCTGAGGGCAGCGAACACGCGTCCACCCGACGACGAGGATGCGAGTCCGATGTCTAGTATGGCGCTGTCATGGCCCGCGGCGATGGCGGACTTGGCGAGCGCGTACCCTGCGACGTAGCAGGCGGGGACAGACTTTCTCGATGCCCCTGCGGGCCAGCCGTGCTTGGCCAGCGTCTTGCCGTTGACAGAGGCGACGATGCTGTCTCCGCCCATCCCGAACTCGACCAACTGGCACGTCACTTGGGTGTTGGAGACCCTGACGACTGCTCGGGGTGCGCCGCCCCTTAGCATCCTCAGACGGCGCCTGTAGTCGGTCCTGCCGCTGCGGCGCCGCTTGAAGCGCAGTCTCTGCCGCTTACCGTGGGCCATCACTCATCACCCCCTAGAGAAATTTCGTCTAGTTCCATGTTCGAACGCATGTGGGCTATCGACCTGTATGAGCCGCCCTTCGACTTGCGGTAGTAGTAGCGGTACTGCGACGGAGTCAGAGTTCCGCTCGATCGGAGTTCCTTGAGTTCCCTGCGCTGAGCCCTAATCAGGCTCATCCAGCGCTTCTTCTTCGGGTTGCGTGAGTTGGCGCTGCCCTTGCGCGAGCCGTGGCCCTTGCGGCGGCCCTTCGACCTCTGGGCCGCTGCCTTGCGGGCCCTCACTCGACTGGTTCCCTTGATTGGCTTGGCCCTGATCAGACCCTCCTCAATCAGTTCCCGGATGTCGTCCTTCTGGACGGCGCTCGAGACCTCGTCGAGGTAGTCCGGGTGAATCCAGACGCGGTGGACGCCGACCTGCCTGCCCTCCTTCCTAGAGAGTATCTGGGCGGCCATCCGCTTCTGGTTGGTGATCATCATTGCAAGTCCCCCCTGCGCTCGAAGCGTCTCCGGTTCAGTACCCTGAGCCCTAAGTCGTCGGCGCGGTCGTGGATCTGCGCTCGCTTCCTGTTGCCGACCGTGGAGCCGATGCGGACAGCCTGACGCTCTGGGTCGATGCCGTCGAGGTCGGCTGGCTTGTGTACCATGACCTCCTCGAATCCTGATGGGTGCAGGCCTCTGACGGATGCGATCTTGCGGTACCCGACCCTAGCCATGGGGGATCGGTACTTGCGGTTGACTCGCTGGCTCGACTGCATGCCCTTCGGCTTCCTCCAACCAGTCTTGGAGAGTCTTCTGTAACGGAACCACTCCTGCCTCCTAAAGGCGGGCTGCTTCTTCTTCTGGGCGTTCAGCAACTCGATGTCAGAGATTGTCGAGTCGTCGAGAACCGGCTTCTGCCGGGCGACGTGGAAGTCATCCCACTCGTCGTCGAAGAAGTCGTCGTCGTCATCGAAGTCGTCGTCGCCAACCTCTTCCTCGTAGTCCGGCTCCGGTTCGGGGGCGCCATCGTCCTCGGCCAGTCGGTCGATTAGCTCGGCCTTCTTGCCGGAAACGGGCAGCCCGCGCTCGCGCAGGATGTCCTTGAGTTGGGCGACGGTGAGTTCCTCGTATTCCTCGTCCATGCTATCATGCTCCCTTCGAGACGATGTAGATTCCATCTTGGAAGACTCGCCTGTCTCGCTTCTTGATTTTGCAAGCACTCTCGATGTTGGCAGCCGTCTGACCGACCTTCTCGCGGTCGGCCCCCTTGACCACCACATCAGTCTTGTTCTCGACGCGGACCTCGACCTCGGCAGGGCTCCAAGGCAGCGCTGCCACTCGAGGGACCTTCTCACCGAACAGGTTGTTGATCGTGAACTGATTGCCATCCACCTTGAGACTCATGGGGAAGTGGCTGAACACCGCCTTCAGGCGATACTCGAAGCCCTCGTCGACGCCGCGGACCATGTTTCTCAGGTGCGCAGCCCAAGTCCCGGCGAGGGCCTTGTCGGAGCGTCGGGGGAGATTGATGAACACCTCTAGTGCCCCCTCGTCCGTCCTGACCTCGACCTTGTGGTGACGGAACTCGCGGGATAGCGACTGCCCGTCCTTGGAGATTGTCACGACGTCCCCGTCGATGCTCGCGCTCGCGCCTTCAGGGAGTGCGATCGAGTGCGAGATGTGGGCTAGTTTCGGCATCTTATCCCTCCTTCAGAAAATGTATGCGAGAAGTCTCCCGCCAACTCTCTCCTTCTTGGCGTCGTAGTGGTTCATGACGCCCTGGTTCGTGGTTAGTATCAGCAGCCCTAGGTCGCGTGCGGGCAGGTACCTTGACTCCCACTTCTCGAACTCGGCGCGCCTCACGGAGTGCCTCGGCTTGATTATGCCGCAGCGGTTTATGGCCCCTATGAGCTCAACCCGGTAAGAGCCGCCGCGTCCGTTATCCAGCTTCTCGTACTCACCGATGTAGTCGGATGCCTGCATGATGGAAAGCATGCTGCCCAGCATCTTGCTGGCGGGCTTGACGGTCACTTCGTAGTGGCCGGCTTGCTCGGCGTTGAATATTCGCGCGAACGCGTCACTTAGGGGGTCAAACTGCATTTACATCACCTCACGAGTATTTCTTGAATCCTATATCGGGAGCCACGTCCCGAAAGCACTGCCTGCACAGCCTCAAGCCGTGCCGGCGAATCAGGCCACGCTTGCGGCCACAGCGCCTGCAGCCATTGGAACGCCCTATCTCCTTACCGTGGTCGTGCGCCATCCTTCTCACTCCTCCACTATCTCAAGCTCGTAGCGCTCCTGGAACCACTGCTTGCTCTCCTCACGACCAACCCTGTGCCTCATGCCGACCTTGGATCTCCTCTGTCGGCGTCTCGACACCCGATGTCCCGGCCTCTCGAGGACGACGTTGATGTCCATCCCGAAGATGCCGATGTCGGGGTCGTACTTCTGCGTCGGGAAATCGGGGTAGTCCGAGATGCCGAAGGAGAGGTTGCCCTGAGAGTCGAAGTTGTAGGCTGGCAGGTTGTTCTGCCTGACCCAGAACGCGTCCGTGAGGAACTTCTGGATCTCGTCATCGCCGCGAATTGTCACCTTGCAGCCTATCGGAGCGCCCCTACGCGTCCCGAGGTCGCGGTTGGTCTGCGTGGCCAGAGTGCGCACTGGCTTCATGCCGGTGAGCACCTCCAGAACCCTCTCGGCGAGCTGAAGCCTCTGGCCGCCCTCGCCGACACCGATGTTGACGGTGACCTTGGTGATGGACGGAGCCATCATGGAATTGCCCTCATTGCTCATGACTCAGCCCCCGGGATGTCAGACTCTGCGCCGATGACGAACACGTAGTCGGCAATGGTCTGGAAGTCGTCGAACTGGACCTCGTTTGCCTTGGACGAGCGCTTTACATCGTGCTCGCGGACGGTCGCCGTCTCGCCGATGTGGCTGCCGCCGGTCAGGTAGGCCAAGGCGCCTTCTGCGAATGGCAGATGAGATGTTATCGCCTGCTCGGGCAGGGAGATTACGACGCTGTCGCCGCTCTTGTAAGCTGAGGCGTCGTCCATCAGCAGGTTCCTGCCGTCATGCAGGTGCAGCTGCGTCTTGGCGCCGCGAATCGTCGTCTTTCCGGTGACTCGGCACATCTTGCTGCTCGCTGCGCTCGCCGGAATCGGTCGGTAGCGGAGCTTGCCGTTGTCATCGAGTACGCAGCGATAGTTACTCTGACCTACTGTAAGGACATCCATCAGCCCAACCCCACGGCCGTCGTCGGTCTCCACCCGTCCGTCGACCATGACCTGTCGAGAGTGCAGGATCCGCTTGGCCTCGCGGCGGGTGTGGGCGACGCCGAGGACGTCGCGCAGAACCAGTGCCATGGGCATGCAGTTCTCGATGGAGTGGCCGCCGGGATTGGGCTTCTGGACCCATATCGAGGATTTGCGAGGAAGGGGCCAGCTGCGTGGCATGACTAGACGCTTGATGTGGCTCCTACTCATCGGCGGCACCCCCTGACCTCTCCATCAGCCTCTTGATCCTCAGCGGGTCGCCCTCGAACAGTGCCGTGACGATGAGGTTCGATGGCCTGATGGGAATTCCCTCTTCCTTACCGTCAGCGGTCGAGGAGGTGATTCCGTCGACGAAGATCATCCCTCTCTCTGTATCGACGCTGGCCACCTTGGCCTTGATTCCGGCTCGGCCCCTGGATTGGCCCAGGCGCTTGCCTCGAGAGTCTGCTTTGACGCTGTTTGGATTGCTGAAGTCGCCGCGCAGGACCTCTACTTCGTCGCCCGCTCGCACGGTGACGGTCCTGATGCCCTGCAGTTCGGGGTCGTCGGACAGCAGCCGTGCGCGTATCCGCTTGCGCTTGACGTGCAAGGCGGCCTTACCACTGGTCCGACGCTGCTTACTCGGATGCTTGCTCACCATACTCATCACCTCATACTATCTGCTTGGCAGTGGCGGCTATGCGCGGCCACCGCTCCGCTGCCTCTCGGCTTACAGGGCCCTTGATGTCGGAGCCCTGCACCTCGCCACGCCTGTTCGTGATTACGCAAGCGTTGTCCTCGAATTGGACCCAAGTCCCATCGACGCGCCTGAACGGACGCGCCTGTCGGACAATGACGGCGTCGAATATCTGGCGGCGCGTCTCGGGCGTCCCGCGATTCACGGTCACGCGAATCATGTCGCCCACTCCAGCCGAGGGGTAGCGCCGCGCTACGCCTCCCTTGTTTAGAACGGTGATTAGTTGCACCACCTTGGCACCGGTGTTGTCCACGCAGTCGAGCTTTGCCTGCGACGGCAGTCCGGCTGTGACGCGCCCGGCTATACCCTTCATTGCTTGGCCTCCTTTTCTATGACGCAGAACTTCACCGTCTTCGACAGCGGCCTGCACTCCATGATGCGGACTCTGTCGCCCTGGCTGACGCCGCCTATGCACGAAGGGAGGTGTGCGGCATAGCGCCGCGTGCGCTTCTCGTAGCGCTCGTACTTCTGCATGTAGCGCGTGGTCTCCCTCTCGACCACTATCGAATCGGTCATGCCGTGCGAGGACACGGTGCCCTCAATGATCTGGCCGCGCACCCTGAGGCTGCCGTAGAACGGGCAGTTGTCACTTCCGTCCCACTCTCCCTCGGGAGAACTTACGTCGACGCCTATATCCCTCATCTCAGCGCCTCCCGTACCTGCGGTTTATCCGATCCTCGGGGCGCTGGGTGACGACTGAGCCGTCGATTACCTCCCCCGAGTCGATTGTGAACTTGATGACGTTCTTCGCCAGTCTGACGCGACCGCTGTCGGTCAGAACGCGAATGGTCCTGCGGGTCTCGTCTAGGACGGTGCCGCTAAGACCAACCAGCGTCGGGTCTAGTGAGTCGACTACGGTGATTGTTCTCGACAGCCAGGGCAGGTGCATGACTTCACTCATCTATCGCACCTCCACCTGATAGCCGTTCTGCTCGAGCACCTTTGCGGCCCTCTTCTTGTGATCGCCCTGTAGCTCGATGGTCCGTCCCTTGACGGTGCCGCCACTGGCGCAGGCGCCCTTGAGAATCTTGGCGAGTTGGCCTAGGTCGATAGCGGTGTCCTCAATCCCCTCGACGATGGTTACCATTTTCCCGTACCTCCTCCTTACTACTGAGATTGTCGCCTTCTGCTGTTCCTTCGCTATCTCTTGGCATATGCACAGTTCGTCAGGTAGTCCACACAGGTTGCATATCCCGGCCATCTGCCTACTCCCTCTCCTGCTTGTTGATGCTGGTGAGCAGTCTCGCAATGCTCCTGCGCGTCTGCTTGTACTCTCCTGAGCTCGATGCCGAGCCACCCAGTGCCTGCTGGGCTCGTAGTTGCAGGAGCTCCTCGCGGAGCTCCTCGAGTGCGTCCTGACGCTGCTCTGGGCTCATCGTCTCGATGTCCCCCGGCCTCACGTGCGTCATTCACTCCTCCCCCTTCTGTTCTATTCCGGCCATCATGTCTACGACCGAGTCGACAACGCCCTCGGCATCTCCCCCGGCATCTCCCTCGGACTCCTCGGTCGCTGAGGCAATCTGCTCAGCCTCCTCATCGGAGGCCTCTATGACTGCGATTTTTGCCAGCGGCGGCAGGCCCGAGTCGGCGCGCTCGGTGATTACTATCTCGTGCGGGAGCTTGGCGTCGGGACGCATGATTTTGACCGTGCAGCCAATCGTGCCCAACTTCTTGACTGCGGTCGAGAATCCAGTGTCCATGAACTCGAGTGCGGTCTCGCCGCAGAACTTGATATGGCCCTGCTGGAACTTCTCGACCCGGTGCCTAGCGCCTGTAATCTTGCCACTGAGTACGACTAGGCAGCCTCGCGCGCCTGCGTCCATTATCTGCTGCGCGGTGCCGTGCCCGGCGCGGCGGAAGAACCAGCCGCGCTCCAGCGAGCTGGCCAGGCGGCTGGCCATAATCTGGGCGTTGAGGCCGGGCCCGGTGATTTCGTCGACATCGAGATGGGGCCGCTCCATCTTGACATCGCTCTTGAGACGGTTACCCAACTCGTGGATGACCTTGCCCCGGCGACCTATCACCCTCCCGACTTGTTCTGCCAACAGGCTGATCTTGGTGCCTTCCGGGGTGCGGGTGAAGGTCAGACCGCCGAAGCCGGCACGCTCGGTCTCCCTCAGCAGGAACTCGCGGACGAGCTGGCGCTCGACATTGCGGTCGATGAGTTTCCTGATGGTACTCTGCTGCTCAGCCATAATATCACCTCAGAATACGTCCTCTCCCTCTCCAACACCGAAGTGCTCGAGGAAGATCTCGAGATTGACTTGGTAGTGGTTGCTGGGCGTGGCACGACCCATGGCCCGTGGGCGCCAGTTTGTGGCGACCTGTCCGCGGTGCGCGGCGACGTGTGTGATTGTCATGTCCTCGGCGTCGATGGTGTCGAAGCGCTGGCGTGCGTTTTCCATGGCGCTGTTGATTAGTTTGATGAATTCCTTTGAGGCCTTGTTCGGGTACTTGCCCGGGCCCATCTTGCCCTTGCGGTGGCCCGCCATGGTGTTGCCGCCGCGACCCCTGCGGGAGCGGCGGGTGTATGGGATGGCGCGCTTCTTGGCGATGACGTCCTCGAGGTAACCGACTGCTTCAGCGGCGTTCATCCCGCGAATCGCCTTGGCTATGTGGTAGCAGTGCTTGTGGTGGCAGTCGATATTGACTGCTCTGGCGGTGACGAGGTTTGAGCCCTCCAGCAACTGGGAGTACCCGGACTGTGGCTTGCCTGCTCTCCTGCTCATTCTCCTTACCTCACTTCAGTGCCACGTGCTGTGACGAACGGGTCGCTCCGACGCCCGGGCCGGTGTGCGTGACCGACTTGCGCGTGTGGGCGAACTCGCCCAGCGCGTGGCCAATCATCTCCGGCACAATCTCGACTCTGACGAAGTCCTTGCCGTTGTGGATTCCAACGGTCGTCCCGACCATCTCGGGCAGGATGTACATGCCGCGGCAGTGGGTCTTGACGATCTTGCCGTCGTTGGAGCGGACACGCTCTAGGAGCTTGTAGCACTCGAGGCTCAGGCCGCGTGACAGCGAGCGCTTGGCCCGAGAGGGCATCAGGGTGGCTATGCAGGGCGCCTCGATGTCATCCTCGGGCGGATACAGGGGCAGCTCGAGGAGCTGTTCCATCGTGTAGCCGCGCCACATGAACTCCTTCTTGCGGCGCTCGGATATCCTCGAGCGTCGCTTGCGAGCCTGGCGCCTCGCCAACTTGGGCGAGCGGAACACCTTCTTCGACCTGCGGCGAGCCATCCTAATCAGTCTCCTGCTCCCTTACCCTTCCGCGTCCGGTCCGGCGCGGCGCGATGTTGCCGACCTTCTTACCCGGCGGCGCGTTGCGGCTCACCGAACTCGGGCCGTGTACGGCCTGGTGGTTGCCTCCGCCATGCGGGTGATCGACCGGGTTCATCGCCACGCCGCTGACAGTCGGGTATAACTTGCCACGGGCCTTGGCCCGGTAGTGAGCTGCGCCGGCCTTCATCAAGGGCTTCTCGGTACGTCCATGGCCGGATAGGACGCCGATGGTAGCTCGGCAGTTCGCCGGCAGATCCTTGATGCGGCCGCTCGGTAGGCGGACGCGGGCCCTGTCATCCATCCTAGCCTCCAGAACCGCGGAATTCCCACCGGAGCGGGCGAACTTGCCGCCGTCGCCGGGACGTGCCTCGACGTTGCATATCGGAGTCCCCTCGGGGATCTCGGAGAGACTGGTTACGTTGCCCGGACTAAGGGATACGTTGTCGCCGAATGACAGGCTCTGGCCTATCGATATGCCCTCGGGCGCGGCGATGTGTTCGATGCTGCCGTCGTCGAACTTGATTTTTGCCAATGGGGCTGTGTGGGCTGGGCTGTGCACGAGGTCGACCACCACGCCGATCTGGTCGTATCCCCGAGGAATCCTGTTCGAGGCCGGGAATCGGTGGCTCGAGACCTTGTTCTTGGGGCTTGAGCCGCGGCGTTGTGAACGTGTGCGCTTGCCCATACTCTCACCTCATCAGAACGCGCCCAGCTTGAGCGCGGCCTCCTCTGCATCGTAACCCTCGGCAAGGCGCACGCTGGCGTGCTTGCCTGTGATTGTGAATCTGGTGTTCACCTTGTCCACCTTGACGTCGAACATCTGCTCGACAGCCTCTCGAATCTGCGGCTTCGTCGCTTCCTTCCGGACGATGAACTCGATACGGTTGTTGTTCTCCCTATAGCCTCCGTCCTCGTCTGCGACACGGCGCGCCTCGAGAGTCTTCTCGGTGATCCAAGGCATGATGATTATGTCATACGGATCGGTCATCGAAATCACTCCAGCTCCTCTATCGAGGCCTTGGTCCACACCGTCAGGCGGCCGGCGTCACCACCGGGGGCGAGGTCCTCGGCGGACAGGTCCCTAGTGGCGACCACGTCTACGCCGGGGACGTTTCTTGCGGCCTTGTGGAGGCCGTCCTTGTTGGATACGACGAGAAGGATGCTCTTGGGAGTCCTGTAGCGGCGGCCGCGCATCTTACCCTTGCCCGCGCGGATGTTCCTGCCGCTCTTGGCCCTCTCTAGGTCGGCACCCAGGCCGAGTCCCTCCATCATGGCGAGGAACTCGCGAGTGGAGTATTGTAGAGGGAGGGACTCGATGTCGTACTTCTCCTCCGAGTCGTCGCGCGACTCCATGTAGCCGTCGACGATGATGGGGAAGCGTACGCCGTCTTCGAATCGGTGGCCGCGCGCGGCCACGGTCCCGGCGTCAGCGGTTGCCGCGATGGCGGAGTCGCGGGCCATGCGTCGTTGCTTCGAGTTGGCCTTCTGTGACCAGTCCTTGGCGACCAGCGGGCCGTGCGCCCTGCGACCGCCGCGGGTGTGCGGGTTCTGGGCGCCTGTGCGCTGGCCGGTCTTACGCATGATTCTCGACACACCACGCCCCTTGCCCCACCACTCGACGGAGTGCTTCATGCCGGGCTGAGGGGCCCTCTTGCCATCGTGCTCGCGGTGACCGTAGGGCTGTCTGCGATTGGCCCGGGAAGCCAGCACGGCTGAGCGGATTACGTCCTCGCGGACATCGGAGGAGAATGCTGCTGGTAGGGTGATACTCTTGCCGTCGTTCGCCTCGACGAAGTAGTACTCCGCGAGAAGCCCGGCGTCGAGCTCTTCCTGCTCTACCGAATTAACCAGATTGTACGCCTTCGTCTTCATGGTATCACGCTCCCTGCTTGCTCGAGGTGCTCACGTAGGTGATGTCGACCTCGGGCTTGGCCGCCCTAGGGCGAATGGCGTCCCGGAACCTCAGCATCCGCTTGGAGGGGCCGGGCAGACTGCCCTGGATCAGCATGTATGGATTGGTCACCTCGCCGTAGTTGAGGAAGCCGCCAGCGGGGGTGATGTCGGACTCTCCCGGGTCGGATATCCTCAGGATGCGCTTGTTCAGCTCGGTTCGATTGTGGTAGCCGACTTGGCCGGCCTGGCGGATGGTCTTGCGGACGTATCGGGTTCCGAAGTCACCCATGTTTCCACCTTGTCGCCTTCGCTTGCTGTTCTTGTGAGATAGGAGTTTGATACCCCACCTCTTGATTGAGCCCTGCCAGCCCTTGCCCTTGGTGACGCCTGCAACATCAATCTCCTGGCCGGTCTGGTAGACGTCATCCAGCGTGATGGTTCCACCCATCTTCTCCTCGGCCCAGTCCAACTTGGCGGCGTTGTCGCCCCCAGCCAGTGCGACCTCCATTATCTCGGGGGTCTTGCTGGAGACGCTCTTGACGAGGGCCGGTTGTGTGGAGACTATCAGGCGGACCTCGCAGAGGTCTGCCTCGCGCAGGGCCTTCAGGGCCTCCTCGGGCGAGCCATCTCCTCTGGTTGGGATACGGCCAGCGCGCTTGGAGGGCTTGCGGCCCTCCTCTGCGTCGCGCTCGCCTCGGCTCTGGTTGGCCATGCGTGGCATAAGGCCCTCGGGGCCGCCGTCGGAGTCGTGCCAGGCCTCGCCTGCCGTCTGCATCCCATAGGGAGTCATGCGGTAGCCGCGCACGGCCAGCACGCTCATCGGAGGGGCCTCGATGACGGTGACGGCCTTGCGGACCTCCTGCTGGGCCGAAGGAGAGTGAGGGTTATTGTCGCGAATCAGGACATGGGTCATGCCGGCCTTCCAGCCAGCGAATCCCTGAACTCTGATCTCAGAGGAGTCTGACTCAGGCCATGAGCTGATTCTGCTGAACTGCCGGTTCGCCCTCTTACGAGGGCTATAGCCCATGCTACCACGGCGGGGTTTGCTGCGGTCTGCCATATCGTTTCCTCCGGGCGTTTGCCGGCATCGGGCCGCAAAGCGGCTCTCTGCCGGGCCCACTGCGTCAAGGAGGAACCGTGACACCGGACCCGGACCGCGAGTGCGGTCGGGGCGTGCAGGGTGCTTCAGCAGTGCCTATTGGTGTCTGGTTCCTCACGTAGTGAGCGGCCTTGCGACAAACATACCCTATTTGAACGAATCGGGGTATGAGCCGAACCACCCCTACGGGGTGTAAGTGGAATCCCGGGTTTGTGCAACGATTTAGAACCCTGACTACCAAGGTGTGAGTCCATGCGGTACGGAATAAGCCATCCGAGTCTCACCTCGGGGGTAATCGAGGCGCGTGCCTACCAGCTCGAGGCGGCGGACGAGGCGCTCTCCGGCTCGACGATGCTGGTACTACCCACCGCAGCTGGTAAGACAGTGGTGGCCTGGATGGTGTTAGCCGACCGGTTGGAAAGCAGCGACGGGTGGGTCTTGGTCGTCGCTCCGACTGTCGCTCTGGTCGAGCAGCACCTGCGTGGCATCGAGCCCGTGCTGGCTGACGCCGCTTCGGTAAACCCGATATCCATTACGGGGCAGAACCCAGTGGCCAAGCGCGCTGATCTATGGGGCTCTTCTAGGCTCGTGGTAGCCACGCCCCAGGTTGTCAGGAATGATGTCATTAGAGGAGTCTTAGACCTCTCTGGCTGTGCCCTGCTGGTGGTTGACGAGGCGCATCACTCCACGGGCGACCACGCAATGGCGCAGGTCGGCGACCTGTATCTGTCGCAGGCCTCCGAACCCCTCGTCCTAGCCACCACGGCGAGTCCGGGATCGAGGACCGATCAGGTTGAGGAGGTCTGCAATCATCTGGGTATAGGTAGAATCCACATCAGGACTGGTGGCGATGCGATGGTGGCCAAGCACCTCGCTGGACTGGAGGTGCAGGAGATCAAGGTCGAGGTTCCGGACCGGATCAGGGAACTTGCGGAACCCTTCGTGATATGGCAGAGCGGGATCGTCGATCGCGAGAGACGGCTCGGCAGATACGTGATGCCGGGCGCCATCGGTCACGCCGGCCTCTCCAATGCGATGGAACGGGCCCAGCAAGCGATATCTCGGGGCGAATCCAGCGCCTACCAGTCGGTATCGAGGATAGCCACGGCGATGCGCTTGCATCATCTGATCAACCACCTGCTTTGCCAAGGCGTCGCCGCCTCAAGGGAGTTCCTCGAGCGCCTCTCCAGAAGCGAGCAGTCCCAGAACAAGTCGACGCGTGACTTCCTGAGGGACAGGAGGGTGTCTAGCCTTCGAGTGAGTCTGTCGGAGATGGAAGAGGTTCACAGCAAAGTGGGCGCGGTGCGCAGGCTGGTCTCGGAGAGGTTTCGCAGAGACTCCGGCTCGCGCGTCATCGTGTTCGCCACGTTCAGAGACACCGTCGCTGCCGTCGATGAGTCCCTCAGTGAGCTGGAGGGGATTCGTCCGATTCAATTCATTGGGCAGTCCAGCCGAGATGGCAGTGGCGGACTTACTCCCAAGCAACAGATCGCTAGGCTCGACGAGTTCAGGTCTGGTGGGGCCAACGTCTTGGTAGCGACCTCCGTCGGGGAGGAGGGCCTGGACATCCCCAGTGCCGATCTGGTCGTATTCTATGAGCCGGTGTCCAGCGAGATACGAACCATACAGAGGCGAGGCCGGACGGGTAGGCACAGGGAGGGTGAGGTCGTCGTCCTGATTGCGGAGGGCACCCGGGACGAGGGTGCTAGGGCATCCGCCGAGAGGCGTGAGGGGTTCATGCAGCGGGCCGTGCACAGGGTCAGCAGGAAACTGCCTCGCAGCCATCACAGGGACCTCTCGAACCTAGGCAGATTCGAGGTGTTCTCCGAGGGGAGTTCTGTCCGAGCATCGGAGTTCGTTTCCGAACAGCGGGAGATGCACAGGGTGGAAATCAACGAGTCTGACGACAGCGAGGCCACGGAGAACAGTGGCCCTTCCGCTCTGCCCCCAGAGACATTCAGAGCCAAGGGGCAGACTGGGCTGGAGCAGTTTGGCGTCGAAGAATAGTTTTGCCTTGGGGAATAGCCTCAAGCATGACACTTAGTCAGTCGCCGATTACCGCAATTCTAGTGCGCAATTGCGCCAGCCTAGTGTTGTGGTGCCCCATAGAGAAAGAAAGCATCTCCGTGAGGTGTATGACTGGGATGTTGGTGGCCAGCCCAGTCGACCTCGATGCCTTACCCTGGTAGACGTCGAGGACAGTGTGAGAGAGGTTGCAAGCGCTCACGATGAGGTCTGCGCCCTCGGACTTAGCCTCGTGGAGCACCGCGGCTGCCTGCCGCAGCACTGTAGGCTCCTCGGAGAAGAGCCCCGGGACTCCGACGCTCTGGGTGCGCCCCTCCCACTGCACCGACCTCCCACCAAGCGCGTCGATAATCAGCTCGAGGTACTCGGGGTCGTGGACGTCGTCGTCCCCGCAGGCCCCGGCCTGCTGGATATTGGGACCGTAGAACCCAGCGACATCGAAGTCAATCGGGTTCCTCACCTCTGATTCCAGCCTCTCGATTCCGACCTCCTCGACGATGACGTGCAGGAGGTGATGGACGTGTGTGTCGCCCGAGAACCTCCTGCCACATGTCCTCTCCAGAGTCTCGTTGATCTCCCCGAGCAGGTTCGGGTCCTCCTTCAGTGTAGCGAGGTCTTCCTTCAGGTTGCCCGCGGTCGCGGCACATGGTGTGATGATGTCGAGACCCATTTCCTCGGCCATCGAGAAGGTGCGTGCGTTAAGGGTCAGCTGGAGGCGTCTGCTGGCCTGCTTGATTATGCCGGCTCCGCAGCTGGTGGCACCATCCAGAGGAACCAGTTCGATGCCCAATGAGCGTGCTACCGGTTCCATCGTCTCTGCCACCTCGGTGGCACTGCTGTGGGACACATTTCCGGGGTGGTAGGCGTACTTCAGGGGCATCAGAACCTACCATCCACTTCGTTGAAAATCGCGACGACCTCGTGGTGGTCGTCGACGGAGGAGTTGAACTGCTTGGGCATCTTCCCGATGCCGGCGGGAGGGGCCACCATCCCGAGCATGCCGTTGAACACGTTTCCACCTGTCCTGGTGAAACCGAGAACCATCCGGGCAGTGACGCCAGAGAACAGGTTCCCGAGCAGCCCCATGGGGCCGAGTACCTGCCTGTAGACAACTGTGTCATTGACTCTGCCTCTGCTCTTCACAGACCATGTGTACGACCATACGTGCTTGCCGTGGCGGCCGTTGAAGGCATCCCTAGAAAGAGTCGAGGTCCGTGCGTCGAGGAGGGCCTCGGAGATGATTCTGGTCGAGGCGTTCTGACGGCGGATTGAGGCTAGGTCGGTCTCGGCCTTTATGCCGCCCTTGGAGTCCATAACCGCATGCATCTCGGTTATGCTCCTCACCGACGAGCGCGGGTCATTGATTCGAGCCCAGGTCCGTGCCAACACGGCTGGGCCGAGGTATGCCTCGGCGTGAGGAGTGGCGTCCGAGCAAGAGTGCAGCAGGGGTGCGCTGCAGAAGTCGGTCGACGAGTGCAGGGCGTCCGCCGTCGAAGTCTCCATTGTGCCAATCACTCCCTGCGAGGTCTCGGCGCCGTCCCTGGCCGCCGCGACCATCCACGGCTTGGAGGACTCACGCGCCCTCTCGAGCGGCCAGTGGTCTACCACTAGGTCGCGGATGACATCGAACGCGGGCAGGGGCTCTACGCGCAGCCTCAACCCACCGTCGCGAATCGGGGCGACCGAGTCCAGCCTGACGCTGCCGGGCAGAACCAGCCTGCCGTTGACCGATATGGCTGTGGTCGGATCGTCGCTGGGGCCGTCCCTGAACGACAGGGTACCATCATGGGTCTCCTTCAGCATCCTCAGCGACTCAAGCACGGTCATGTGACCCGGCAGAGCGCAGACCCAGGTGTCCTTGCCGGTGCTTGCACTGACCGGGTCGTAGCGAAAGATGCTGATCTCGGCCTGAATTACCTCAGCCGTGGTATTGGGGACCGAGAAGCCGTCATCACCGGATGCACCTGTAGCCGAAGCACCGGAGACTAGGTCCTTGATCGCCTCGACCTGTCCCTCGTGGAACTCGCCATTCCCGTCGACTGCAGCCATCGCTGCAAGAGCGTTGATGGCCCACGCGGCAGCGGGGGCGTCGTAGTCGACGTCGCAGTCGACGCGTTCGACCAGTCGAGTGGCTCCCAATCCCTCCAGACGTTCGTCCCAGTCCTTGCCGGACTCGCAGTAGAACTCGTAGCTGCTATCTCCCAACGCCAGCACCGAGAAGCCGACGTCTCCCATCTTGGGGGCCGAGTCAGCGCTAGCCTCTTGCCACAGCCCCTCGGCGGTGTCGGGCATGTCGCCCTCGCCCCAGGTCGAGCAGACGTTCAGTATCCTCTTCATCGTGGCCATTGAGGCCAAGTCGAACCCATCCATGTCGTGCACCGTGGCATCCAGCCCGTAGTCACTCGCCCGTTTGGCAAATTTAGCCGCGAGCTCTTCCGAGTTTCCGGACTGCGACCCGAAGAAGATGTTCAATGTCCGGTCCCCTATAGTCAGTAGCGAATCGAGATCATCGCCCGAGACCTCCACGGGACCCTCGGGCACCGCCTCCTCTTCTGGCTCGGACATTACCACCTCTTCTGGCTCGGGCTCCTCCTCCCCAGTTCCCTCGACAACAATGATGACATCGACCGGGCAGGCGTCCGCTGCGTCGAAGATGTCATCGGAGAGTGAGGAAACCGCCTCTGGTTTCAGACCGGATTTGTCGACGTTGCGGTCGTAACCGCCGTCGACTCTGACGTCGGGCTTGATGAAGCAGGTGTCCTCAGTGACCTCAAAGACATCGGGAGCGGCCTCCTCGCAGGCGTCGCAGGTGATGCAGCCATCGTCGATGAAGACGCTGAATATCTCCATGAAGCCCACTCACGCCTACCGGCAGTATGGGCACCCTGACGCGATTATTGAATCTAGTGCAACCGAGGTCTACGGCCGTAGGCCGTATTCCACCCTTGGCCTCACATCATGCCCATTCCGTCGAACTCGCCGCCCTCAGGCATCGGAGGGCTGGCCCGACTGGAAATCACGTCGTCGATCCTCAGTATCATCACTGCGGTCTCCGAGGCGCTCTGGATCGCCTGCTCGACGACCCTGCTCGGCTCGAACACCCTTCCCTCGTTCATGTCCGCGACACCGCCCTCGTAAACGTTGACGCCGAAGTGCGACTTGCCCTCGGAGTGCGACTTCCTGAGGTCGATGATGGTGTTTACCGGGTCTAGGCCGGCATTCTCGGCGAGAGTTCTAGGGATCACCTCGAGAGCCCCTGAGAAAGCCTCGATTGCCATCTGTTCCCTTCCGCCTATTCCCTCGGCGTAGGAACGTAGTTCACGGCTGATAGCTGCAGTGACGGAGCCGCCTCCTGTCAGTACCACTCCGTCCTCGTGTGCCACCGCTACGACGCCCACTGCATCATCGAAGGCCCGGCGAATCTCGTCCACGACGTGCTCTGTGCCGCCCCTAAGGAGGACCGAGACGCTCTTGGCGTCGGGGCAGCCTGTGACGAAGACCATATCCGACTCGCCAATCTTGCGCTCCTCTACCTTGGACGCACTTCCTAGGTCGTCAGAGGAAAGGTCGTCGATGTTCGTGACTATCCTGCCGCCGGTTGCCTTTGACAGAGCCTCCATATCGCTCTTCTTGGCCCTGCGTATAGCGAACAGGCCAGCCTTCGACATGTAGTGCTGAGCCACGTCGTCGATGCCCTTCTGGCAGATGACCACGCTTGCTCCGGAGTTCTGGATCTTGTCGACGAGTGACCTGAGGTACTGCTCCTCCTCATCGAGGAACTGTGACAGCATGTTGGGATCGGTAATCTGGATCTTGGCATCTACCTCAGTCTTCTTGACCTCGATGGCCGAGTTGATTAGCGCTACCTTCGCACCGGAAACGCTGCGGGGCATCCCGCTGTGGACGCGTTCCTTGTCGAGGATAATGCCGTCGACGAGGGAGCTGTCCTTGATGGAGCCGCCCTGCCTCTTCTGCACCTTGATGTCATCCAAATCGACCACAGTCTCCCCGTCGACCTCCTGGGCCACGGAGAGAACCGCCCTGACCGAGATGTCAGCGAGGAACTCCTTGACCGCGCCTGCGCTCTTTCCGGTGAGTGCGGTCTTCGCCACCTCCTCCAGCATATCCTGGTCGACTTCGATTGAATGCGCCTCGATTAGTTCCGACGCCTTGTCCGAGGCGAGCCTGAAGCCCTCACAGATGACCGTCGGGTGCACGTTCTGCTCGACTAAGTCCTCACTTCGCTTGAGTAACTCCCCGGCTATCACGACCGCGCTGGTGGTGCCGTCGTAGCAGTGCTGCTCCTGGGTCTTGGCAATCTCGATAATCATCTTGGCAGCGGGGTGCTCAATGTCCATCTCCTTGAGTATCGTGGCGCCGTCGTTGGTGATGACCACGTCGCCCATGCTGTCGACCAGCATCTTGTCCATACCCTTCGGACCGAGAGTGGAGCGAACCGAGTCAGCGACTGCCTTCGCAGCAGCGATGTTGTTGCTCTGCGCTGAGCGCCCACTGGTACGCTCAGTGCCTTCCTTGAGGATGAAAATTGGCTGTTGACCGCTGTACATAGGAAATCACACTCCGGAATCCGGCGACCAATGGGGGGGTCATAAGCCCTCGCACGGGCGCGAGCGGGTGTGCATCGCGGCACTATTCACGGTTCTGCTGGTCCAACCAGCGCTGGCCGTAGTGGATCCACTGCTCGATAGACCATCCCTCAGGGAGGCCCTCCTCTGGAATCGGTGGCACCCCAGGTGGCAGCTCGGGCTCTGGCTCTGGCTCGGGCTCTGGCTCGGGCTCTGGCTCGGGCTCTGGCTCGGGTTCCATTGGAGGTGGAGGTGGCATCTCGGGGGGCTGTTCGAAGATTTCTTTCGCTCCCCCATACATCGAGTTGGCCACATCGTCGTCTGCCGGGAGCTCTGGCGCGTCGGGTATCGACTCGTCCCCGCCCCATCCACTGCCGTCGACGGTCATCTCGTATGTGTCTAGGGTCGAAATCTCCTCCATCGGCGCGGTCGCGCTCTTGAATATCCTAAGGGAAGCCAGCAGAACCGCGCCCATGACTCCTATCCCAATCAGTAGGAAGAGAATGTTTCCTGCCCACCATGCTGTCTCTTCTACGTCGACCCCCGTCTCTATGGGGTTCAGCTTGTGCATCACGACCGAGCCGTTCATCGATACCTTATCCCTGTCTCCGTCGACCTCTAGGGTTATCTCGAAGGTCATCTCGTTCGCTGCGAGGTTCTCGAGGTTGTCCTCGGTCACCGTCAGCCAGACCGTGATGGTCCTCGAGTCGTTTGCGAGCAGGACGAAGTCCCTGTCTCCGGCGTCGACTCGCGCGTCGAAGATGTTGAAGAAGATGTCAGAGTTCCTGTCAATGTCGGCCCTCAGCAGCTGGTCATCAGGATACAGGTTGACCACCGTATACACTAGAGCGTAGTCGTCCCCGCTCTCGGTAATCTCCAAGGGCATGGGGGCGAGCACTTGGAAGAATCCCTGAGTGCCGACGATGAAATCGGCCTTCCCGCTTCCCGTTACGGTGAGGCCCTCGCTGGCGGCCTCTACGCTGGAGGCAATCAGGGTGACTTCGCGCTCGCCGGAGGCGGAGAAGTCGAACGAGTATCGAACGGTCAGGTTTAACGACGAGCCGGCCGGGATGTACGGAGTCCTACCATTGGTCAGCCCGGTCGCCTGAACCCACACGTCGGGGTGACTGGTTTGGAAGTCGATGGTGAAGGCGTCGTTGACGTTACCGTTGTTCCAAATCTCCCAGTTGACGGTCCTTGCATCGTCCCCTCCCCTGAACACCTCCTCGGTCATGTCGAGATCCTCGACCTCGACCAGATTGGTCTCAGGAACGGTGAGCCATATACTGACTGCAGATTGGTAGCCGGAATCATCTTGGCTGGACGCTACAATTACGATTTCATAGGTCTCTTTTGTGATTCCATAAGGCATCGGAAGCAGCAGCATGACGGTGCTGTCTCCTCCGAACGGGTCTATTCCGAGGCTCTGCTCGGCGTTCAGCGAGACGCCGAGTTTCCAGTCGGACAGAACCGACAGATCGAACGCCTCCTCGGAGTTTCCATTGTTAACCATCCTAATCTCAATCAGCCTGAGGAAGCCATCTGCAGCGGCCGTAATCTCCAGGGTCTCTGGCTCGAGCATTAGGTCGTGTAAAACCGGGACCTCGATGTATATGGTCCAATCAGCAACGAAGTTGGCAGGGGGCCTGCCGCTTGCAAGCAGGGTTATCGGGTAGGTCCCGGGAGGCATCTCGTCGGGCACGATGACGGTAGCAGTGAGTTCAAACTCGTCGGTGATGTTCATCGAGAGGCTGGTGACTACGGAGCCGTTGGCATCGTGCCAGATCAGGTTCTCGGCACCCCAGCGATTGTCGCCGAAGGTGGCGCCTAGGTTCCAGGTCGCTATCTGGTTCCCGGTGTTCTTAACCACCATAGCGACATTCCCGGTTGTTCCTGGATACAGGACCGCAGCGGGGTTGGCGAGTGTCTTCTGGTCGAGGGTGATCGAGTACGCTGCTATGACCGATACGGGCAACTCGATGTAGACCTTGGAGAGGTTCGTCGTCCCGTCATTCACCCAGACAAACCAGTCGAGTTCCTCGACGCTGGCACCCTCAGGTATGCTGAGGTTGAACCAAGTGTCCATGGTCTCCAGAGCGTTGATGACCTCCGAGACGACGTAGTTGTCATGGTCGAACATGTTGTTCGAGTCAATCCTAAGTGGGTAGTTGTTCATCCACGTCTGGTTCGAGACCTCGGTGTAAAGGCGCAGCGTGATGTCGACATACCCGTTGTTCTTGATCTTGCAGTAAAGCGATGGAGGTCTAGGGTCATCGGGCACAACCATGTAAGCGTTGGGCAGCGGGTCGTCGCAATCGACGTCGACTGTATACTCGGCGACCTTCTCGAACCCGAACAGGAGGAATGAGTCTAGGTGGATGCCTTGGTTCGCTAAGGAGCTGTTGGAATCGAAACGAAACGCGAGTGTATAGTCTGCGTTCGGGTGTACGTCGGTCATGTTCCAGACCAGTTGCGACCACTCTCCGTGGTTCTTGGACAGGTTCTGCGCGGTGTAGTTGTAGTGGGCTAGGGAGCCTCCGGCATCAGCCTCGAGCCTGATCTGGTCACCGGCAGCCATCTCGCCCCAGGCCTCGGTGACTAGATGCATCGAGATGAAGTCGAACGACCTCACTCTAATCTTGCAGAAGTTGTTGCCGTACAGGGCTGAGACCGCCGAGTCGAGGGTTCCGTACTTGAGTCCGTGCCCGGGGTCGTCGCAGTTGTCGAACGGGGTGAACCAACCCCACCAGAGCCTGTCATGCCTGTTGCTGGCGTAGTCCGAGCCTGGCCTCGACACCCTCCAGTGCCAATCGCCCTCTGCGCTAGACGCGTTCTCCATCCTCCAATGGCCGTACCAGTCTGGGTCTGACGAGAGGGAGCCATCCGAGTTGTAGCCAGCGCCTGCCCACGTCGGCTCGTTGGCGCTGAGCTGGTTGGTGCAGTCAATGACCTGATCGCCGTCCACGTCCCCGCAGAAACCGTTGTCCATCGCGTCCTTCCAGGCTGCTACCGGGACCTCCCTATCCAACTCGTTGTTTTCCTCGTTGTCGTCAGCTAGGCCACCGTCTATGGTGCCACGCAGTATGATGCCGCCGTAGAGATCGCCGTGGTCATCGATGGCGCTGTGAGCAGCGCTGGGGTTCCAATAGAATGTCTCGGTTGTGGACTGCAGGCCGGACAGTGTCATGTTGACGTAGTGCTCCTCCATCACGAACCCAATCGGATGCCACACCTGCATCCAGCCCTCTGCGTAGGCAGGCTGGCTGGACGTGCCCGCCTGAGTGAATGTGACGCTGACGAGAATCCATTGGTCACGGAGGACGTACTCGGCGGTCGAGTTGTCTGACTGGTTCCACTGATGGGCCGATGTCAGGGAGTCGCCGAGCTCTATCGAGGTGACTTCGAAGTCAATCAGCGCCTTCGGGGTGGCCGCGCGCTCGTCGACGGCCGCAGTCATCACCGAGTTGGCGGCCAACGGGGCCATGCTCATGACTAAGAGCAAGGACACCAAGAGGAACGGGGACAGGCTACGCATGTGACGAATCTTCGGTCCTACAACCGTGTATGAAGGTTCGCTAGCAGCGTTCGCCGCCCGGAGGGCGGCATTCAACGGATCGGCGGCTCTCGGACGCTTCCCTAACTGCCCGGTGGTGGCACGGCTCCGATGAAGGGCTTATGATGACTCGATGAGACGTGACTGCTGTGACCGTGGAGGGACTGTACCAGAGGTTCGTACTCTACACAGTGGTCGTGTTGCAAGTCACGCTGGTCCCGATAGTCGGATTCTCCCTGACCTACTTGCTTGAGGTGGATCAAGACAACTTCTCCATTGCCATGCGAACCGAACTTGTGTACTGGATAGTCATCGCCGGTCTGCTGTATGGATTCCTGTCGCTCCTGCTGGCTCTGTTATTCGGCGGTTACAGGCCTGCCTCGGTCGCTGACAAGGGCGGATGGATGCCTATCCTAGGCCTGAGCAGGAGAGCGGGTGACCCAGAGTTGATCGATAGGTCGAGGCTGGCCCTGCAGGCGAGTCCCTACGGCAGGATGGCGAGGATCGTGCACGAGAAGACTGTCGACGATGGCCATGACCTGATAGCAGTTCACGGCGGACTCCAGCTACTGGCCGTACCTATGCAAGTGCTGCTAATCGCAGTGCCGCTGCTCATCATGGAGGGCGTGCCCGAGGAGGTTATCAAGTCGGACCGGGCCTTCGAGTTAGGCATGGCAGGCTACATGATTGCCCTGTGGATGGCAGTGAGGATCCAACCCCTGGTGTCGAGTTGGCTGGTGGCTTACGCGGCGATGTTCAGGAGCGTGCTCTGGCGGATATCGAGGTTCTCGTGGCTGCTGCCGGTACTGTTTTTCTGGGTCATCGCCAGAACCTTCCTAGCAGCCTCCCTCACCTGGCTGGATGTCGACATCACGCAGTGGGACGAGGTGCAGCTCGAAGCAATCCTATTGCACGTGGTCGCCCCTGATGCGGTGGTCCCCGATACCGCTGTAATCGACTTCCTGGTGGCCATATCGGTGCTGCCGATGGCGACCTTCACCACGATGTCAGTACTCGGGGGGGCGCACGACATGCCCGGTTGGATGAGGGGGCAGGAGAGTGGCCTTGAGAACCTGCATATGGACCTGCTTGAGGGTCCGGGGGAGTCAGGCAGCGATGAGGTCGTCTATCCTGAGGAGTCCGATCCCCCTGAGGCCGAGGGGGATGTCGAGGAAGAGGCTGAGGAGGACGACTCAAGCAGGATGATTGATCTTCCCTTCAGGCTGTTCGAAGACTGATTATCGAAGCGGTGTGGCCCGTTCGACCATCTCATTCAACAGAATCCACCCCGAGCCGATGGCCAGGCCGAATCCGATTGCAGACGGGCCGAAGGCATACAGGAATGCTAGGGAGGACAGCAGGATTGCGGGTGCCAGCGCACTAGGCCCGAACCTAGGGCTCTCGCTGCCGATGTACAAGCAGGCGAGGAAGAGTGCGAAGGACTCGATTGGTCCCACCTTGGTCAGTCTCCCCTGAGGTCGGCCAGCACCGCCTCGACCCTGTCCATGCCCTTCTCTATTCCATCTCTGTCTATGGTATAGGCGAAGCGGAGATGCCCCTCGCCCAACTCACCGAAAGCTGTTCCAGGGGAGCAAAGCACTCCTCCCTCGAGCAGTGCCATTGCTATCTCCTCACTGTTCATCCCCGGAACCTCTACTCTGGGAAATACGTAGAACGCCCCGGTGGGGACGTGACAGGAGACTCCTGGAATCGCATTGAGCCGTTCACATATCAGATCTCGCCTAGCCTTGAACTCGGCGCACATCTCCTCGGGGTAGTCGGGGGCGTTCTCAAGGGCCTCGAGGACGGCGTGCTGCATGGCATCGTTGCTGCATGCGGTGACGTAGTACTGCATCTTGGTCAATTGCGACATCGCCTCGGCGTCCGGAGATAGCAGGTACCCAATCCTCCATCCGGTCATGGCGAAGGTCTTGGAGAACGACTGCACCATGATGACCTTGTCGTAGCCCGCCCCCAGGAAGGAGACGTGCGGGGAGTCGTACACTATGCGGTCGTAGACCTCGTCGCTAATCAGCCAGAGGTCGTGCTCCTTAGCGAAGGTCACGAGCTCGTCCCTTTGGGACTCGTTCACGTTGCCACCGGTGGGGTTGCTAGGGAAGTTGTACAGGATGGCCACCGTGTTCTCATCCACTCTGGACTCAAGGTCCTCGAGGGTCGGGACGAAACCGTTCTCGAAGGTGCATGGGTACAGGTTGGGCTCGCCTCCGCAAATCACCACGTCCGGAGGGTACAGGGGAAAGTAGGGCTCGGGCAGCAGCACGTTGTCCCCGGGATTTACCAAGGCTAGGAAGATGTCGAGGAGTCCATTGGTACCGCTCATGGTGATGCAGACGTTTGATTCGTCCAGACTTGGGACTAGGTGGTGCCACATCTCGGCAACCTTCTGCCTCAAAGGCGGGAGTCCGGCGGTTGTGGTGTACTTGTTCCGGCCGCCTTCCATTGCCTTGGTGAATGCCTCTATAGCAATCGAAGGAGGCTGGAAGTCCGGTTCCCCCAAACCGAACTGCACTGCATCATCTCCGGCCATGTCAAACATCCTCCGAACCCCTGTAGGACGGATGCTGCTCGCACGCTCGGAGAACCTCACCATGGCCTGCGGACGAATGTTCTAGGCTTTGAACAAGGCGCTTCGAATCCTATGGATTCGCTATTCGGGGTCCTGTTCGGGAATCAATTCAGCTTCGAGCACTTCCTCAACTGCCGAGTCCTCCTCCCTGCGCCACCTCGAGAGCAGGCTGTCAATCTCGCCGTCCGAGCGGAGTCGGACGAGGGACAGTGAGGCCAACCAGATGACGAAAACCACAACGATTCCGAATATCACAAGCGGTGGTACGGAGAAGTTCGAGGCACTGCCAGACGTGCCGTGCACGGTCGCTAGCACCGGTAGCGAGTGGCTCTCTCCCGAGACCGCTCTGACCTCTATCTGATGGGGGCCCTCGCCGAGTTTGGTCGGATCGAGGATGACATGCCACGAGAATGGCGTCAGGGCACCGATCTCAGCGGGCTCGGCGGAGTATGTCGCCTCGTGCCACTCGCCTCCGTCGATTCTGAATTCAACCCTGTCGACACTGCCCATCTGACCCCATGCGTGTCCTGTGACGTTGATTGTGCCGTTGGAGTCGACGAGGTTCAGCAGATGGTTCTGGAGGCTGACGTCCAAGGAATCCGTTTGCCCTGTCTCGGCGATGTGCTGTGCCAGCGCTACGGCTGCGTGAGCGTCCACCATGCCATATCCGAATTCGCGATTCCAGTATGGGTCAACCTCCGGTGCACTAGGCTCTCCCATCCTCTCAGATGTCTGCTTGAGGACTTCCTTAATCTGCAGGGGGGAAAGTTGGCCGTTGGCCTCAATCACTAGTGCCACAACACCTGTGACTGCGGGTGTCGCGTAAGATGTCCCGCTGCCTCTTCCTGTGTAGGTGTTATCTGAGGCATCGCCGCCAAGGAAGTTGTTGCATCCTCCACTGGAGACACAACCTTCAGCCTGAATAATATTGGTCCCAGGGGCGCTTAGCTCTGGAATCAGCTCGTTTACCGGGTTGCCATCGCCGTTGTCTCTCCTTGGACCTCTTGATGAGTAAGAGGCGATGGTGTCATCGTCCCGGTTCACTGTGTTCTGGTCATCCGTTGCGGCTACTGTAATCGATAAGGAAGAAGCGCTCATGCCGGAAAGTCCGTCGTTGTCCGGGCCTGAGTTACCTGCTGCGTTTGAGACTGTGACGCCAGCCAGCATAGCATCATCTAGAATGCGGCTGTGCATATCAGAGCCGTCTGATTCTCCATCCTCATGGCTAGTTATTCCCCATGATAGTGAGATTATGTCTATTCCATAGTTTGCCTCGTCCACTCCGGGCCAAGCGTCGTCCCTGTGATCGATTATCCACTGCAGGCCGTTCATCGCGGACTCGTAGAACTCCTGCTCCAACAGATAGTTCTCGAACGGTCCCGCGCCGACGTCGGTGCCGATTCGTACATCGACCAGCGAGGCGTTAGGTGCGGAGCCGTAGTAATTCGACTGAGAGCCGTCTGCCTCGATTCCCGTGGCACTGGCCATCCCCATGCACGCGGTACCGTGCTGGTTGCCGTCATCGGGGTCGAAGGAGCCGTCCTCCTCGCGGCCCCCCGCTAGGAGGCACTGGGGGTCAGTGTGCATGTAGCACACGGCGTCGTACCCGGCCACGAACTTGCCAGAGAGCCCGGGGTGCTCGTTGTCGACCCCGGTGTCGGTCAGTGCTATGTTTACTCCGTGTCCACTGACTCCGAGGTCCCACGCACCCACTGGGTACTCCGTGGAATTACTGGCCTTGACCGCAGGCGTTTGGATATCACCGTAGAACACCAGAGAGCCGTAACGCTCGACCATCACCACGCCCTCTAGCTGAGATAGGGCATGCACATCTGAGGCATCCACGTCCCCGATCAGTACAGCGTTGACCGAGGGCAAGTCCAGATGTATCTCGTGACCCATTCGGGCTAGATCGAGTCGGTTGGAATCGGTGACCCTGCCGTCGTAGGAGAGTCCTACGTTGACCGGGCCGGATGCTGTCTGCAAGGAATCATGGATGCCATTCCTGTCAGAGTCCAAGGAGGTCCACGTCCACCATGGTCCCGGACTCGCCCAACTCACAGGAGCCTGAACTGGAGCCGTGGTCTGTTGCCCCACGTCGATTAGTTGCAGCCCGTCTTCACCGAGTGTGGATATCTGAATGGGGGCCACGCTACCGGCCAGTGGGACTAGAAGCAAAGCGCACATGATGGCGTGGAGTCCCTTGGCGTCCATCGAGTCACGCGAAATACGCGAAGTCCTTCAACCCAACCTATGCCGGAGTTACTGAGATGCTGTACGCACTGGGGCATATGGTGGGGGCACTGGGATTTGAACCCAGATCAGCGGGTGTCTTCCACCTAGCGTGCACCTGGATTGCGCACGCTCTCGGGTTGCGATAGGTCGGTGCTCCAGTTGGTCATCAAAGCCATCAGAAAAACCACTTGTCGTCATTCCCGTGCAACTGGAGCCCGCGGTACTACCAGGTTATACTATACCCCCTTAGGAGTGCATCGCCATAGGGCCTCGCTCTTATGATGCTCTCGGTCCTTCGAATGAGACCTCACAATGAACCCATGACCGGGCCCACCAACAGAGCCAGCGCCACCCAAGTCCCTAGGATTGCGGAGGCGAGGCCCCACGCGCGCGGGCGAATGCCTACGCTCAGCCAGCCGAACACCCGCGAGAGATTTCCAGGTGATAGGGCGACGAGTCGTGCTATGTTAACCACAATCCCGGCAGCGACTAGGAAGCCCAGCATGGCAAGCACGGAGAGCATGATTCCCAGTATGTCCGACCTAGCGACCGCGCCCACTCCTTGGGGGATTAGCGCAGGCGTGCGCAGCCACAGCAGCCAAGCCAGCCAAAGTCCCAAGTAGACGTCCTCGGCGAAGCTGGCTCTGTCGCGCCAAGCACGGAATCCAACAGGTAGGCGCGAGTATGTCACTGTGATCAAGCGCTCGGCCTCGGCTATCTTGCCGTGCAGCAGCACCGACAGTCCGTGGTACACTAGGGCCACCGCGAGGAGTAGTTCCACCCAGATCCAGAACGCACCGAGCCCGAACGCGGCCATCAGCGCCACAGGCAGGGCCCAGAGTCCGAATCCCGCTGCCGCGCCGGCTGCGGTCATGAGAGCTCCGGCACCTGGGAACAGAGGCTCCTCAGGCAGCTCCAGCTCCCGGTCCCTCGGCATGGCGAGGACAGCCAGAGGCAGCAGAGCAGTGCCGATGATTACCGAGAATAGCGACAACGGATTATTACCTGAGCCTCTGGAGGCGGATGACACGGCCTCGTCTATCTCCAGTGCCGACATCGTACCCGGTTGCCAATCGGTGACGAAGCCCGCTGAGTCGATGATGATGACAGCGTCCGTGGCACCACTTGGGAATGCCTTACCAACGGCAGCATCTGCCTCGTCCATGAGTAGGGGCCATGACTCGTTGAGAGTCAGGGAATAGGTGTCCAGATCAACTGACTGAACGCCCTCGCCGGTGGCGATCTGGATGAACGCGATATCAGATTCGCTGATTATCTCGGTACCACGGAAGTCGTCGAACTGCCTGATTGCGTTAGGCGAACCGGTTCGGAACAGCCCGACAACCACGGCATCACTCCCCTTCAGCAGTTCCGGCAGCTTGACCAGTTCACCATCGTGCGATAGCAACACGAACGATGGGGCAGCTCCCTCCTCCCTCGGGGCGTTGCTGTCTATGTCGGGCAGGTGCATGGCAGGACCGAGTGCTGCTATCGCAAGCAGCAGTAGTATCGCATAGGTCTGTATCGGCAGCATCGCTTCGCGCATCGACACCCCGATCCAAGCGATTATCCCCAGAGGGACCACGACTGCGGCCCACATCGAAGACAGCATCGGCTTGGGGTCCTGCGGAATCTCGAAGCGAAGGACTCCGATTGCGTCGCAAAGCTCCCCTGGATTCTGGTCCGTGACCGTGAAGCAAGCGTCAATCATGTATCTGCCAGGCAACAGAGGCTTCTCCGAGGACCAGGTCAGTATCGTTCTGTTACCCTCACCGGTCCTAGTTCCATGAGGAGTCTCGAAGTGCTCCAATCGCTGGTCCTCCTTACCGAATCCGTGGACCATCTCGTCCCAGTCCAGGGGCCCCACTATCTCGAGTACTTGCCCATCGAAGTCCCCTGGTCCCCATGGAGAAATTGGTGTGAACTCCACCCTTGCCATTCTATTGGAGTCGATGCTGTATTCCAACTTCGGTTCGATGACATCCCCGTCGAAGATGATTCCGGAGGTCGCATCATATGTCCCCCACCACAGAACCCCCTGCTGTAGGCAGTCGTGCTGTACATCGACTTGCAGCGAGATGGGGTCCCCGGATGCCAGTGAGACGTTGACATCGAGTGCCTGTACTGTGAACTCGTGGGCCGAGAGGTAAGATTCCTCCATGGGCAGCGAATTGGTCTGAGCGTTCTCTATGACCACACTGCTACCGAGAGACAGGGTCACTGAGAACGAGGTCTCGGCACCAGCGGAACCCGGTAACACGTTAGTCAGCCTACAGCCGTCGTTGGTGGAGTCCAGAGATGCAAAAAGCCGTACTGTGATGTTACCCTCGAACCTGAACGACTCCGCCAAGGGTGCAGATTGGATGTCGATGAGATTGGGGTTTAGTGCGGAACTAGTCTTGGTGAACTCGGCCCTGCCGAGGGGCTGACCGGTGTTGGTGGTCCAGTTGCGGTCCAAGAACGGCTGTTCCTCTGTTCCCTTCAGATACAACATGTGGGTGTCAGGGAGTGTCCATTCGATGCCTGGGCCTTCAGCTTCCATGACATCTTGGGCGTTGACCATTAAGGAGGTCGAGGTAACCGTCAGAAGCATGGCCAGAGCAATCAGGATCCCGGCTCTAGCAGCTCTAGTCCCCGATTCCATGCCACTATCTCCTTCTCGCTCAGTACAAACCCCTCGTCTTGATGTTACAGGAACCTAAATGCCACCACAACGGCCATTGCCGCCCCTGAGAGCGTTGCTAGGAAGTTAACTGAGTGCTTGCCGATGTACCCCTTGTTCTCGAGTAGTTCCCCAAGGATGGAGTCAACTTGGCACCCCAGCCAACCCACAATTGTTACCGTGATGAAGATGCTGGCAGCGCTCATCGTCTCTCCATAGACAGGGGCAAGCAGTGCGGTTGACCCAGCGATGATTATGGCTCCGAGCAGTGCTGCCATCGTGCCCGTCGGGGACATTCCCCCGTTGGTTCCGGGTGGCACCGCCTCGAGCGTGATGATGCTGCGAGTCCTAGGATCGAGGCTACCAATCTCCGAGGCTAGTGTGTCTGAGAGGGCCACAGAGACACTGCAGGTCACGGCTAGGAAGTACCAATCTCCATCGCCAAACCAACCGAGAATTGCGACCATCGATGCAGCCGCACCGTTCGCCATCACATTGCGCCAACCTCTTGCGCCCTCATTGGACTCCTGAATCGACAGCGCTCGCTTCTCCTCGAAGCGCCACTTGGTCGCGATGGAGGCGACGAAGAGGAATATCACGAGAATGATGAGCCAGGTCCAGTGCCCTAACAGAGATACCGTGAGCCCGACCCCCATCGCAGCGAGCATTCCGCTCAGGTCGAGCATGTCACGGAGCTTGGATACCAGCAGCAACCCGGCGACTAGAGCGATGGAAATCATCTGGTCGTCGGAAAAGTAGGTCGATGGGTCCACCATTCTGCTCGTTCTCGCTGCCTTGTGCAGCGGTCATGAAGGATTCCCCTGTGAGAAGTCCGTTCCCTAGGAACGGAATGTTGACGGGCAGGTAGGGGCAGGGATGAAAACGGCCGGGCGTCATCGTCGGTCATGGAGAACGGGATTCCCCTTGAACAGGCCGTGGAAGGTGGCTCCCGGGCCTACGAGGATGCCCCTGAGGCCGAAGAATCGAGGGGCGAGAGGAGCAAACTCGCTTCCTGGCTGCTGATTGCCTCCTCCTGGGTGTTTACCCTGCTCATCATCTTCCTAGGTTTCTTCCTAGTGGGTATCCTAGAGTTGTTCGGCCTTTCAGAGGACGTATCATGGGAGTTGATGGGGTCCTTGGTCTACGTTGCAGTCCTCGCGATGACCGTGCTGTACCTCCACTGGGACGGGGACCTTGGCGGTACCCTTCAGATGTTCAAAATAGGCTCATTGGGGGCTGGTTTCATCTTCCTCGTTGGCCTGCCTTTCATGATTACCGTGATTGACTTGGTTGCGACATCCATCTACGACATGCTGTACATCGCGCTATGGGGAGAATCGTCCATCCCCGAGATGGTGTACTACGTGGACGATTCGGAATACGATATCATCCGTGCACTATCGTTCGTCTCTATTGTGATTGCAGCCCCAGTGGTGGAGGAAATTCTGTTCAGAGGATACATTCTGGATGCCATCAGGGAAATGCACGGGGACGTGTTGGCGGTCTTGGGCAGTTCCGTGTTGTTCGGACTGTTGCACCTAGAGCCGTACGTCGTCGGCATGGCGACCGTGGGAGGAATCATCTATGGCATTGTCAGAATCAAATCCGGTAGCCTGTGGCCTTGTATAGTCAGCCACATGTTGTGGAATTTTTTCGCCTTCCTCTATATCTGGTACGGGTGATTGTGTCGCTCAGATCGCCCATCACTCGCGGCGCCCGAAGCGCCCGGTGCGGTTCCTCATCACTGCGACGGGTTGTCGGAGGGGCTGGTGCGTATGGAATCTCGCTCAAACGATTGCGCCGCAGGCTCCGCAGTACAGCTCACCCTTCGTACTGTCTCTCTGCATGCTCCACTGGCCGCATGCCGGACACGGTGGCAGACCCTTCTCGCTGGCCTTTACACGTGGCCCTGTGCGGGGCTTCTTCTTGTTGGGCTTGAACCAGCCCTTCTTCGGTCGCTTCACCTTGGGCACCGCACCACCGTGCTGACCAGAGCGGCCGGCACTCAAGAGGTTGCCCGAAGACGCGAACATGTCAGCCGACGGAATCATCAGAGGTATGGTCATCGCGGGTCATGCGCTGCACGGTCGTGGGAGCCGGGGTGTCCGGGCTTTCATGCGCAGTCAGGCTCCTAGAGGCAGGACACGAGGTGGAAGTAATCTCGGACAGATTCAGTCCTGACACCGTGTCGGACATCGCCGCTGCAATATGGTACCCATTCCTCACCGCGCCTGCTGACAGGGCAGACGGTTGGGGTGTTGCGACTTACACCGAGTTGGAGAGGCTGTCTGAGCGCGAGCCGCAGTCCGGGGTGCGCATGAGGGATGGCAGGGAGTACCTCAGGCAGGCAGTCGACCCTCCTGAGTGGAGTGAAGACATTGCTGCCTTCCGAATACTGGATGACAGCGAGATTCCTGAAGGCTACGTCTTCGGGTGGCAGTTCAGGGCACCAGTTATCGAGATGCAATTGTACATGCCATGGCTTCGCTCTAGAGTAGAGGCTCTAGGAGGCTCGTTCGTCCAGTCGTTCGTCGAGGACCTCAGCGAGGTGTCCGGCGAGGTGGTGGTCAACTGCGTGGGATTGGGGGCTAGGGAGCTTTGCGGTGACGAAGAGGTCAGGCCGGTGAGGGGACAGGTCATTTTCATCGACCAGGACCCAGGAATAGGTCACTTCGACCAGCAGCCTGAGACACTGACCTACACCATCCCTCGCAGCGACGTCACAGTCCTTGGAGGGACTGCCCAGGTCGACGACTGGGGGATGGATATCAGGGCCGAGGATAACGATCTCATCCTGAGCAAGGTGGAGGCGTTGTGGCCTGAACTGGATCGCTCTAGGATAATCGGAGGTGCCGTAGGACTGCGTCCGTCTCGCAGCGAAGTTAGGCTCGATGTCGAGTACATCGGCGAGAGGAAGGTTGTTCACAACTACGGTCACGGCGGCGCCGGAGTGACTCTATCTTGGGGATGCGCCGGGGAAGTTGCCAATCTTGTCTATCAGTCGGCGTGACCAGCCCAAGCTGCCTCTGCGTGCAGCATCTTCGACTTCACCGGGATAATCTTGCGGTACACTTCGGCCGGGCTAGCGACCTCTCCATCCACGGTGAGTAGTCTCTGCAAGGGTATGCCGAAGTGCTCCTCATTGCGCTGCAGCAGCGGTTCGACCACGGCCCAGTCCAAATCTGTCATTTCCGTGAAGGCCCCGCCGTTGAGCTGGGAGTCTGACAGGCGCTTGTGTGGGTCGCGTACGTAGATTGCACCGCCGCTGGCAAGAGAGAACAAGTTGCCACCTGGATACGGAGTCTCCAGAGAAAGCATCTCCCCTCTCTGGTCGAACATCATCCCGTTGATGATGACGAAGCCCCCTCCTTCGAGCGGGTCACCTGCCATGAATGACTCAGCGAGGTAGTCCAGTGCTGTCCCGTTTATGACGACCTTTGGACTCCCAACGGCGTTAATCATCGGCCTGCCTGCGGCATTCCCGAGGACGAACAGCCTGCCTCCCTTGGCCCCGTAGCCGTAGCACTGACCGACGTCACCGTGGACAACCAGCTCACCCGACTTGTGTATCTGGGCGACTTGATCCTGGGCATTGCCGTGCATTGTGATTCTCATCCCGTCGCTGCCGCTGCCGAGGTAGTCGCCGACAGCCCCCAAGACATCTATCTCAACATCGGAGGTGTCAGGTCCGAAGCCGTTGCCGATGAAGCGATGGCCCCTGCAGTGCAGAATTAGGAAGCGTTTCCAACCGGCCTCGTGAAGTGCGACCAGTTCTAGTGCAAGGGAGTCGGTGCCCTCGGGAGGCTATGGCCTAGCGTCGACGACAATTCTTTGGTTTTCCGAGGTTGGAGAGGGGCGATGTCCAGGGGCCATCTGACCAATGAATCCGTCACAAGGCTGGTGCCTAGCCGCATAGGTCGTCATTATGAGCGAAGCCTCGACCGAATCGAGCCAACGGCTACGTCTCAACGAGCCGGTGTCATACATTCTGTCCAGAAGCAGGGTGAGTACTTCCCATGCCCATTCTCGGCCCGCCGATGAGGCGTTTCCCTCTATGGCCTCGATGGTAGCGAGAGCCTCGGGCCAGCTCATGTGCGGTAGTGCCTCTAAGACCGATTGGTACGCGAGGACGGGGTCCGTGTCAGAGAAGCCCAAGGGCGACTCCTCGGTAGCGAAGGTGGACATGTAATCCCCGGGAGGGTGGGTGTCCACCACATCTCCGAATTTGTTCGTCATGATCAATTCCTTGCTGCCGTCTTCGCTCTGGACGACGTCGAACAGGAAGGCCCCGCCGTCTGTGTATGAGCCGCCTCTTGCATTCCAGTACTGATCGGCCCGGCGCCAGAATCTCCTGTCCTCCGAGGCGAGGCTTTCCAGAACAGCGTCTATGACCTGTTTCTCAGAGCCGCAGAACGCTATTCCGACCTCGCCGCGTTGGTAAGCGAAGACCTGGGGCCTCAGCATGCTGGTATCGGTGATACCAATCAGCCTGTGGGTGCTGTCTTCGGACTGTGCGATGATGAAGAACCACGGACCATCGGGACTGCCGTGAATGTGCGTCCTCTGGATGGCAGAGTAGACCTCCTGCTTGTCCTCGGGTAGCATGACGTAATCGAGCTCGCTGGTGGGAGCGAGGCTCTCTATGACATGCTCCATACTGTATCCATAGACTCGTCGATGTAGATCGAATGCCAGCGCGCCGACCTCTGTATCGGTGAAGAACAGTGGCTCCATCCCTCTCTGGGCAAGGTAGTCCTTGACCGAGACATAGTTGGAGAAGTCGCCGTTGTGCACCAGCGCGCAGTCGATGCCCTGTCCGAAGGGGTGAGCCCCTCCTGGATGGGTGACCCTTCCACGAGTCGGGTAGCGATGGTGGCCAATCCAGACGTGAGCGGTCATGTCCTCGAGGGAGTAGTAGCGGATCACATCCTCTGCGTAGCCGACAATCTTGAGAATCAGGAGGTCCCTCCCGTGGCTCAGCACGAATGCGTCCGTCCTACCGTCCTTGGCATAGAACTCCACATTCAGATTGTGAGTAGTGTGGAAGACGAACTCATCTGAGGCGGACTGCCTGTCTTCAGGGTCGATGGGGGCATTCAACTTAGTTTCGATGAACTCGTCAATCGCGCTATCTCTAGGCCTAACGAAGTAGCAGACCACATCGGGAGGTCTAGTGTCCAGATTTGGTAAGTCACGCTCCCAGGAATCGAGAGTTCCCATTTCGTGAGTGTGGTCGAGATGGAAGTTCGGGTGGATGAAACTCTCCTCGACGGCATCCCTCACATCGGGACTGAGATATGCAATTGCATACAGGAATGACTCTGAAAGTGTCCTTGCGCCGACCCCGACCTGCCGAGGATCTCGCCCCACCATGGCGACTCCTCCTCCCTTGCCGTTTCCTCGGTTCCTCATCTGCTCCAACGAGTCGAAAAGGTGTCGACCTGCGACTGGAGTCTCAGAAGCCAAGCCCACTACTCCACAGCCCCCCTCGGCTGCGTCCTCCTCGCGTCGCTCAAACTTGGGATGGTTTGAGGTCATCTCTCTTCTAGCATTGATTATCTTCGAGGGGTCAATCATTCAGCTCCCTCCTGGCCAATATATTCCAGCAAGTCAGTCCTACCGCGGAGTTGTTTTACATCATCCATGCCCAACTTTCTCAGAATGTCTCGTATTCTCCACTGCATAGCCTTGTACAAGTTATCTAGCCTCATCTCGGCCCAGTCCAGCTGTACCCATTCCTGCAACTCTATGTCTGTTGTAGTCAGCCCCCAAGGGCAGCCTCGTCCGGATGGGCCTCCCTCACAGTTGGCGCATCTGGTGCAACCCATGCCAACTAAATCAGTAGTACCGAGAACGCACCCATCAGCGCCCAGAGCGATTGCCTTGGCGATGTCATCTGCAGTTCTGACTCCTCCACTGGCAATCAGTGTGACCTTGTCTCTGACGCCCTCCTTCTGCAGGAACTTGTGGACCTTAGGAATAGCCAGCTCGATTGGCATGGCGATGTTCTTCTTGGCGATTTCCGGGGCTGCTCCGGTGCCTCCATAACTGCCGTCGAGATGAATGATGTGAGCTCCCGCATAGTACGAGCCGACAGCGACCATGTCGACATCGTGAGGTGTGCTGACCTTCACAGAAAGTATTGCCTTGGGGTTCACAGTCTCAATCCAGTCAAGGTGCTTCGAGTGATCTTCGACCGAGTAGGTCGAGTGGAATGGGAATGGACTGAATAGACTGACGAACGGGACTGACCCTCGTAACTTGGCAACCTCCTCGCCCGCCTTGGCAGCAAGTAGGTGACCACCTAGTCCGGGTTTGGCGCCCTGTGCGTACTTGAATTCGACAATAGGGGCAGCTTGGATGGTCTCCTCCTCGACTCCGAAATACCCAGTAGCTACCTGAGTGATTACATTCTCCTTGACCTCGTACAACTCAGGCGGGTAACCTCCCTCGCCTGTAGACATGTAGGAGTTCCAGCGCTTGGCATTCTTTGCTCGGGCCATCATGACGTTGATCGAGACAGAGCCATACGACATTCCTCCACCGTACCAAGGAATGTCAATCCCAATCTCATTCTTGCCGTCAGCGCGGCGATTCAGTGGGATTGCAGTATCAATCTGCTCTGAATGCTCTAGCCACTCTTCCTCAGACAAGAACTGGAAGCCAAGTCTGTCAAAACCCCCGTCACTACTGCCTGACTTGTAGTTCATGTCAGAAGGAACCTTGCCGGTCTCTGCCATGTACCAAGTCGAGAGGATTAGTTCGTCCGTCCAGCGTGCGTCGCCGAGGGCTTCGGGGGAAGGATACTCGCCGAAGGCACGAGCATTCATTCCGTTTTGCAGCAGTCCTGTGGTCTTGTGGAGTAAATTATCACTCGGCTTCACTATCTTGCCCTTGTAGGCGTCATACGCATCAACCAGAATCTGAGGAAGCTGCATCAACAACTACCTCCAACATATCCAGCGATTTCTTCGAAGGCCTCGTCCTCGAGATGGCTTACAAGCATGGAGCGACCGAATTCACCTCTGAGTCTGCGAACCTCACGGACCCCCATCGCGCCGAGGATTTCAAGCAGTTGATCTCTCCAAGAGCCGCATAGATTGGTCAGGCGCTGCTGCGCCCATGTCTCGTCGAGGTTCTTCCGCAGCGTGCCTGAGCCCAGTGCTCGCTCCGGGACCGAGCACTCCTCGACGGCACCCTGCCGAAGACCCCCCACGCGACATGCCCGCATCAGCCCCCGACCGACCACCGCCGCTTCTTGCCAGAACTCCTGGCTGCCATCCCCGCCCCGAGGCGCGGGCCTCAGTCTCTGCCGCGCCCACAGTACTCCGCTCCGCCCCTGTGCTGACCTCTTACTCACGCCCCTTCACTCTCACCACC
>ERZ724560.5-NODE-5-length-43309-cov-3.824626_pt1 | contig 43309 bp, 40 predicted proteins | sample MGYA00375854_ERZ724560 | MGnify/ENA primary metagenome ERZ724560 (study PRJEB28725, sample SAMN03264854) | marine sediment metagenome | biome: marine pelagic biome; feature: marine oligotrophic desert; material: ocean water | place: Pacific Ocean:North Pacific... | reverse complement strand
TTCGAGCCCGGACCCCATGCGGTCCCCGCGATGTCTAGGTGCACCCACGGGATTTTGTCGGCATCCTCGTCATAGCCGCGGTGCGGCACGAAGTACTCGAGGAACGAGGCAGCGGTGTTCGACGAGCCCGCCTTGCCGCCTATCGAACCGTTGCGGATGTCTGCAAATGCGGAATCGGTCATGTACTTCCTGAACTGGGCGTTCAGCGGCATCCTCCAGACCGGTTCACCCGACCTGTTGGCCGCCTTCCTGACTCGCTTGCCGATCTCCTCGTCGTTGGCCCACATGCCGGTAATCTGGTTCCCTAGGGCAACCACGATGGCACCGGTCAGGGTAGCGAGGTCGACGATGTACTCAGGGTCGAACTCGCCGGCCTTCCACAGCCCGTCCGCGAGTACATTGCGTCCCTCTGCATCGGTGCTGAACACCTCCACGGTCTTGCCCGAGTAGGTCTCGAACACATCACCCGGACGGTATGCTCCCGACCCTGGCATGTTCTCTGCCAAGCAGGCGACTCCGTTGACCCGGCGTTCGTAACCGGTCGCGTGCAGGGCCTCCATCAGTCCGAACACGGTGGCCGCCCCGCACATGTCGTACTTCATGTCCCACATGCCCCCCGAGGGCTTGATCGAGATACCTCCGGTGTCAAACGTGATTCCCTTGCCGACGATGCATGGCCTCTGGACACCCTTGTCTGCTTCGGGGTTGAGTGTGAACAGCACCATGCATGGCTTCCTGTCGCTGCCCTTGCCGACGTTGATTAGGCCACCCATCCCTAGCTCCTGCAACTTGTCCCAGTCGTAGACCTCGACGGAGACGTTCTCCTTCCCATCGGACCATTCGACCGCCCTGCGGGCGTACTCCATAGGGTACAGCACGTTAGCAGGCTCGTTGCCGAGATCGCGAGCCAGATGGACCCCCCTGACGACCGAATGGATTCGCGATAGTCCCTCTGTGAGCGATTCTTGATGGCGCGGGCTGGCTTGGAAGCCAACGGACCAGGGCTCCGAGACGTGCTCGTCGTCGACCGCTTGGTGCTCTAGGAACTCGTAGTCCCGCAGCATCATTCCCTCAGCGAAGTCGAGCATGCGCTCGCTCGACCAGCCCGAGGTGAATCGCACAGTCAGCCCAGTCCCGTTCTTCTTCGACAGGGAGGACATCACCCGTGCGCCGATGTTCCGAGACTTCCTGTGCCCGAACTCACCCTTATCGCCCATCCCTAGCAGAATCACCCTGCACCCGGGAGTCCAGACCACCATCCTCTGGCCCTTCTTGCCCTCGAAGTCATCCGAGGATATCGCCTCCCGGACAAGGCTCCGCTGACTTCGACTCAATCCCGAGAGGGCATTGTTCGGGGCCTTCCCGGTTCCCTCAAACAGGGGCAGCAGCAGTTGGCTTCCAGCTTCACCGAATTCGTCATTGCTCCATTCCATAATCACGCCGAACCCTCCGATTCGGTAGTGATATACAAAGAATTGCCCTCAAAAAACCAAGTTTAGAGGCCATTTTAATTTCAAATAGTCTGAATTATCACTTAAACTTGCGATTTCGGCTGTTTATCGCCGCTAGAGCGAAGGCGACGAAAACAAGTAGCATCGAAGGGGCCGGAAGCAGACCTGAGCCACCTCCCTTATTCCCAATGACACTCTCATCGACAGATTCGTTGACCCACATCGAGGCATCGATTACCCGCTTCTGGTAATTGATGCTCCAAGTTCCTCCTTCGACTAGTGTGAGGTTCCTAGCATCGAGAGAGACTTTGGTCTCGTTAGTTGCATTGATTCCGAACATTGAGGATTGCCACAATAACTCTCCACTAGAATCCATGTAGTGGAGTGATGCGTTCGAGGTACTAGCTCGACCTAGATTGACCACATGGGCATCCACTAAACCATCCCCGATTTCTATACTTTCGACGACTAAGCGGGCTCTCCAGTACCATACATTCTGAATCAGATAGCGCATCACATCAAGCTCCTCGCCCAATCTGTCCGAGATTGCTTCTACTGATCCTAGTAGGAATTGCTCGTCATCGGTCTCAAAGGTGAATGTCGGGAAGCCCATGACGCCGTAACCGTAGTCGCGACTGGTTCCACAGTTAGGGTACAATCCTTGATTCGCGTTTCGAATTGGGATGTCCGATATGTTCGCATGGACATCATCTCGGATGAAGTGGAATAACTCCCAGTCTGAGGGCTGTTGGGGCCATTTGCCCCAGGGGTAGAGCATTATCCACACCCCAGTATGCATCGTGACATACAGATCGGCGTCCGAGACCATCGTGTTCATGTAGTTCGCATTCGCTTCTGTCTCGGATTCACTGAATGCACTGCTCCCCGGTTGGGTCGTTGGGCATGTGTTCCAGTAATGATCGTAGTTCCGATTCAAGTCCACCTGATTGATGTTCCAGCGTGTGTCGATGTCATTGCCATCCGCATTCAGCATGATTAGGATGTGCAGTTCCGTCGTCGAAAGGACATCGATGACTTCTTGGTCCCCTGCAGCCCAACCCTCAATGTAGAATTCAGCGGTCAAGAAAGCCAATTCAGTTCCTAGATGCTCATTCCCGTGGTGCCCGCCATCGATGTAGACGACTTCCTTCTCGGTGCCATCCGGTTTGAGATTCTGCGCCCAATCAGAGATTTTGAGCACCCATAGATTCCTACCCAGTTCGGTTTCACCGGCCACTGTCAGCACGACAATCTCAGGGTAATCAGAAGCCCACGCTTGAACATCTAGTGTTAGCGTCAGATAGGAGTGGTACCAGTGCTCCTGAATGATGTCCGGCTGACCAATCTGTGCTGATGCAGCAGGCGCAACTGGTACAGTGAGCATCAGGGATGTGAGGATGATTGCTGCCCAGCGGCGCATAGCGCCGCTGAGAAGGCCATCACGTACAATCGTTGTCACTTTCTGTGAGCCTATTGTCTACTAACCATGGCTAGCGATGTGAGCGGCCATGATCTTGGTGGCGATGAGTGCGGCGTTGAACTGAGTCAACCGGTCCTCTCCGGGTACAATCTCGTTCACGTCCGCTCCTATGACCTCAGCACCACTCGCGAAGAGTCGCTCTAGGATCTCAACCGCACCCCAGTGACTCAGACCCCCGGGAACCGGGGTGCCGGTGTCCGGAACAAGCGACCCGTCTAGACCATCGACATCAAAGGTCAGCCAGACAGGACCCTCTATGCTGTCAATCCTATCCATAAGGGCAGCCCATCCGGCCTGCCCGTCGCGCACTCCCATAAAGTCACGAGCGAACCAAGTCTCCACTCGCCCATCGTCCTCGGCGAAGGCGGCCTCCTCACGGGACAGAGCCCGCGTTCCAATCTGCACCACCCTGCCGACGCCGGCATCGAGGGCCCGGCGCACGGCGGTGCCGTGAGAGAAACGCTCCCCGCCGAGATTGTCTCTCAGGTCGGCGTGGGCGTCGACCTGAACCAACGTCAGGCCGTTTAGGTCGCCTTCTATCTCGGGGTGACTCGATGCCGCCTGCATGAGTGGAGGCAGGATGCCGTGCTCGCCGCCGAGGATGACCGGGAACTGTCCCCCGTCGAGCCACTTGGCGGCGTAGTCGCGAATCGAGTCCAACTGCTCGAGCAGGGTGCCCGCCTCGGAGCCCCAGGCCTCGGCAGTGTGGATGCTCAGGCCGCACGGCAAATCATCGGGTAGTAGGGGGTCGTAGAGCTCGACCTGTGAACTCGCTTTGATGCAAGCGGCCGGGCCCTTCTCGGTGCCCTCTCCCCAGCTGGTGGTCATCTCGAATGGCACCGGTAACACAACTATGTCCCAAGGCCCGGAGTCGGACTCCTCCAACCCTAGAAACCTCGGTCTGGACGAGTCTTCCACGACACCGCGAAAGTAGCGAACAGATTAACCGCTTCGGAGGCAGAATGGCGAAAATCGAGGCCGGTCGAAGGACTGTTGAAATAGCGCGGCCTTCCATATTATGCCACCGGAGGCGGACGCGATGGGTCTAACGCTAGCACAACTAACCCAGGCGATACGCCGCAAAGTCGACATCGACATGGAGACCATCGTTGCCGAGTCCATAGCCGAGCACGCACTGGGCTTCTTCGGCTTCTCCAACCGCATAATCGACAACGCGCTTGAGCCTACCGACCGCAACCTGTTCTACCAACTGCAGGACTACGACCTGCTGACCACCGAGTCCGAGGAGACCACCCTGTGGGACGGCAGAGAGTGGAGGATCCACTACTGGAAGTTCAAGGCCAACGCCGAGGAACTGGCTCGCCTGTCTGAGGAGGACGTGGACTCAGGTGAGGACGAGGACCCCTACGCCGGCATCTACGAAGACGTCCCCGTCTCTCTGTGGCGAGAACGCTCCGGCGAGGAAGACGACTACGAAGAGCCACTGTTCTGAGCAGCAGGACGGGAATTGGTTCATATTCTCTGGGTCGAGGCACGTTCCGTGCCTCGCGTGAGAGCCTCCGTCGTCGTGCTAATGCTTCTTCTTCTCAGCGGACCTGCCTCAATGGCGGTTGGCGAGGGGGATGAGCCGACCAGTTGCACGGTGATGGTCGACTGGGGCGTCGAGGAGCACTGGGATGGCGGATGGAACCTGACATACGACGTCCTGCATCGCTACCTGATCGTTTTCGACCCCGCGTTCACCAACGGCAGCTCGCCGAGCGCCCTCAGCGTCGAGGTCGAGCATCACAGGGACGGCGAGCAGATAGCAGACGCCACCAACACCTCCGTGCTGAGCGCCGGGGGAGAGGTCGACATCGTGCTCTCCACCGAGCCTATGTTCGGCGACTCGGTGTCAATCTCAGTGGTCACCGCCGAGGCATCCTGCTCTAGGGACCTTTCGATTACGAACTGGAACCAGCCGGTCGCGGACCACGAGATAACCCGGGAGACCACTTGGTCCATGGAGGGTGCCGAGGAGGGTAACGGGATTGAGTTCGAGGGACGGGGCTGGCAGCAGAGGACCGGGAGCACGCTCGAATCCAACGAGTTGGGCAACGGGACGCTGTCGCTGGATTCGATGAACGGCACCGAGGGAATGCTCCTCGAGCTAAACCTCGACCGAATCTGGCTCAACGAGACTTACGACGGCGTCGAACTGCTCCGACAGGACTTCGAGATGAGCGGGAACGGATCACTCTTCCTAAACTCCACCGAGCAGGGGGAGGGCGGCGAGAGCGACGGCTTCTCAGTGGACGTCCAGGTCAACGACGTCTACGTCCTACGCTCTTGGGACGAAGGCGAGCTGACTGAGCGCTTCCTCATCGATGGCACCGGTTGGCTCTCCTTCAACGGAGGGGACAACAACAGCAGCGGAGGAGGCTTCGGCCAACTCTCGTCGTTCTACTACGAGACCTGGGACGAAGACGACCGCCGGCGCTTGCAGCACCTACAGATTGAGGCTAACGCCACCCTGCGACTCAACGGGGCGGGAGGGGAGCACTTCTCCTTCGACCTCGACGAATTCAGGGTACTGGAGCGCTGGGAGGACGGCACGAGGGAGCAGCAGCACTTCCTAATCCTAGGAGGGGGAGAATTCGGTTTCGTCATAGAGGACGAGTTCTTCGAGGTCGAGGTCAACGGCACCATCCCAGTGATTCACATTGAGACCCAAGGTGGCGAGACCGTAGCAGAGACCATACGAGTTGATGGCACCTACGATGGCGACGCCGAGGGTAGTTTTGGTTTCATCAGGAGGATTGTCGACTCGGGCTCGCAGACCAATGCCACCGGTGCGTTGTTCGAGGTTGACAAGATTGAGAACGAGTTCTGGTTCAACGTCTCAGCCACGCCCATAGGCCCAATCACCGAGGAGTGGGAGGCAGAGCACAACCTGACCTACGAGTTCACCGTTCCTCAGACGGACTGGGGCAACCGCACCATCCGATACCAGTACATCGAGGACAACGGCACGGTCAACAACGAGTACCCCGAGCACTCGCCCATCATCATGCAGGCCGAGGCGCCCGAGGCCGAGGTCATGTTCGAGAACCACATCTCGAGGGAGACCGGCGCCGCCCCGGAAATCGTCGTCACCGGCGACCGCTTCTCGTTAGTGGGCAATGACGCGATGATATTGAGCATCGAGGTGATGGCCATAGTCGAAGGCGAGATGGACGGCCACACCGTCGAGGTCGCCGAGTGGCTCGGCGACTACGGCGAGAGCAGCCACGCCTCGGGCAGCATCGTCAACGAGGGCCCGCTCGCCGGGCTGCTCAACGAGATTCATCGCTGGGTGGAGTTCGACATGGGCGACAATGGCTCTGTCGAAGGCTTCGCCTTCGTTGAGCACCAGCTGGTGGACAGGGTCCTGTCACCCTCGGTGATATCCGAGGAGGAGAACACGCCCCCCTCACTGATTTCAGTCGTCTTCCGCGAGGGTAGGCTGCTCACCGAGGGCGACTCGGCCCACTTGGAGGTGCTCGTGTACGACTTCGACACGGACGTGACCGAAGTCACCGCCGACCTGTCGGTTCTGGGGCTCGGCGTGGTCGAGCTCTCCGACTCAGGACTGCTCGGCGACCACACCATCCACGACGACATCTGGACCGCTCAGGTCACTTACGACGGTCTCGAGCACGGGATTTTCGACGTATCTCTGAGCATCGAGGACTTCTGGGTCACCGTCGAGGAGCAGGCGCCGATCGAGATCACCAACGCCGCGCCTAGGATGCTCTCGTTAGACTTCTCTCCCGACACCGCCAGGCGCGGCCAGACCGTCGACGTGACCGTGACTGCACTGGATGGTCATGGCGTCGCCTCGGTCGGCATCGACCTGTTGAGCGCGGGAGGCGATCCAACCACGCTCTCCGAGTCAGATGGCGCGTGGGTCGGGCAGTTCGTCGTGCCTGCTGGGATATCTCCGGGCGAGCGCCCCATCCCGGTCAGAATCACCGATGGTGACGGTGAGACCGTGATGGCGACACACATCCACCCCAACGGCTACCCTGTAGATGCCCCTATGCTGTCCATAGAGAACGAGGCCCCCTCAGTCGGCTCAGTCAGCGTTCTCAGGTCCGGTGAGGTGATTGAGACTATCCAAGTACCAAACACCGGCGACGCCCTAGCCCATACCCTCGAAGCGACCATCGACGACCCGGACGGAATCTCGTCCGCGCAGGCCAAGATAGGCAGGCTCGCCCCGATTGGGAGCTCGGATGCGTGGCTGCTCATGGTCGATGACGGGACGGGAGGGGACCGGGTCGCGGGCGACGGCGTTTACACATTGCAGTTCGACGCCCGGGCCAGCCTTCCCGAGGGCAACATTACCATCCAGATACGGGCCACAGACACCTACCTGTCAACCACACCGAGCATCGAGCAGAGCCACACTCTAGCACTTGAGAAGCTGGGCTCCGGCGGCGGAGGGAACTGGTTCAGCGAGAACTCCACCACCCTAGTTTTCGTCGCCCTAGGACTCCTCCTGATAGTCGGGGTGACGGCCGTCGCCATCTCGCTGCGGAAGTCGGACGCCGATTGGTGAGATTCGGCACCAGCACCTAGTATGTCAGTTGCATGAATCTCATAAGACGCCGCGCAGTCGAGCGGGCGTGCACACGCGCGAGGAGTTGTATATCGCAGGCAACTGGGTCGAGCCTCATGGCGAGGGCAGCATCGAGGTTACCAACCCCTCGAACGAGCAATTGATCGGCTCCGTACCGGTCGGCTCGGCAGCCGACGTGGACGCCGCGGTGGCAGCAGCGAGAGCGGCTTTCCCGTCCTGGTCACAGACCACCACTGAGGAGCGCGCCGAGTATCTGAACAGGCTGTCCTCGGCCATCAAGGAGCGGGCTGAGGACCTGTCCCAGCTCATCACGGCCGAGGTCGGCACGCCAATCAACTACTCTAGGATGGCGATGGTCGGCACCCCCAAGGTGGTCTCCCGCTCCTACGCGAAGATCCTTGAGGGCTTCGAGTGGGAGCACGAGGTCCGTAACTCTCTGGTTGTCAAGGAGCCAATCGGCGTGGTGGCGATGATTACTCCATGGAACTTCCCTCTCCACCAAATCATCGGCAAGATCGCACCCGCTATAGCGGCCGGGTGCACGATGGTCGTCAAACCTTCCAAGGAGGCACCGCTGAACTCCTTCGCGCTGGCGGACATTATCCACGAGATTGGGCTGCCAGCAGGCGTCTTCAATCTCGTATCGGGTCACGGCAGGGAGATCGGCGAGGTCCTTAGCAGCCACCCGGATGTCGACATGGTCAGCTTCACCGGCTCGACCAACGCCGGAGTCAGGGTGAGCGAACTCGCCTCCCCGGGAGTCAAGAGAGTAACTCTAGAGCTCGGCGGCAAGAGCGCCAACATCATCCTCGACGATGCCGACATCGCCAAGGCCTCGGGCTCCGCCATCTACGCCTGCTTCAACAATTCCGGCCAAGAGTGCTCTGCTCTGAGCAGGCTACTCGTCCCCGAGTCGAAGCGAGACGAAGTCATCGAGACGATATCCGCGAAGACGGCCAAGTACTCGGTCGGTGACCCACTCGACGAGTCGATGCGCTGCGGGCCGATGGTCTCGAAGAGGCAGCAGGAGAGCGTGGCCTCGTACATCACGAGCGGGATCGAGGAGGGTGCCACATTGGTCGCCGGCGGCCCTGGGATGCCGGAGGGCCTAGACGGAGGGTACTTCGTCAGGCCCACGGTGTTCGCTGACGTGACCCCTGAAATGACGATATTCAAGGAGGAGATATTCGGCCCCGTCCTGTCCATTTCCACCTACTCGACCGAGGAGGAGGCAATCGCCATGGCCAACGATTCCGAGTACGGGCTCTCGGGGGGCGTCTGGTCGGGCGACGAGGAGCGGGCTATGCGGGTGGCTCGTCAGATGCGCACAGGGCAGGTCAGCATCAACGGCGGCGCATTCAACGTCTCAGCCCCGTTCGGCGGGTACAAGCTCTCGGGCAACGGGCGCGAACTCGGTGTCCATGGCCTCGAGGAGTACCTCGAGATCAAGTCGATCCAACGCTGAGGGACGCTATGAGCAGACCTCGGCTATTGGTCGTCTCCGGCAGCAGTGGCGTGGGCAAGTCGACGATATCCGCCAGGGCAGCGTCCTCCTTGGGATTCTCCAAGGTCGCCTCCACGGACACCATCAGAGAGGCCCTAAGGACCCAGTTCGACGCCGAACAGGAGCCCGCACTCCATCGTTCCTCCTTCGAACCCGCTGGAGGCGGTGCGGTCGAGGACTGGCACGATACCGTCGAAGTCCTATCGGACGTCGTTCAGGCTGTGGTGGACAGAGCCGCCTCTAAGCGCTCTGACCTACTCTTAGAAGGCGTTCACATAATCCCCTCCAGCGCCGTTCTGGATGGTTGGAGGGAATCAGGGGGAGCTGCCACCGGAGTGCTGCTCCACGTCGGCGATGAGGATACCCACCGCCGGTTCATCAGCATGAGGGAGAGGCACAACGAGAGAGGGTTGGGACACTACCTAGGCAACTTGAATCGCATCAGGGCGATTCAGGATGAGATGCTGAACAATGCCAGCGAATCGGACTGGATGGTGTTCGATGCCAGTAGGGCCGACCCCATGGGCGAGATAGCTGATTCTCTGTTGGACTAGAATCCAAGGGCCTCGAGAATCATCTCGGATCTACTCTCCAGCTCCTCGAGGGACCCGTCGTTGAGTACGATGGCATCAGCCTGCTCGATTAGCATCTCGAGCCCCCATCCCCACTCACGCTCCTCACGCTCGGCGAACTCCGTCACTCCTCCGTCCTCGCCTCGCCCGCGCTCCTCGAGCCACTCCATCCTCAAGCCCGTCGAGGCCGACATCGCGACCACAGTGACGTCCTCGACATGCTGCCGGAGGTGTTCCATCTCCTCTGGCTGCCGCATACCGTCGATTAGTACATCCGACTTTTCCAATGCACTCGTCAGGCTAGGAATCAACCTCTCGACAACAACCTCCTCGCCGTGCTCCTCGCGCATCGAGAGTGCGGTCAGGCCCACGTTCTCGGGAGTCTCAGGTAACCCCCTCGACGTCATCTCGGCTCGCACTATGTCGCCCAGTGAGAGGATGCTCATACCTCTCTCGGAGGCTACTCGCGCGACAACGCTCTTGCCGGATCCCGGAGGGCCGCACAGCACAAGCACCCGTCCTGCCATGGAATGCCCTATCGTCCCTCGGACATGACGCTTGCTGGTATATTCTACCTGCCAACCCATTCTGCATCCTTGCGCTCGAGGAAGGCCGAAACCCCAATCTCCTTGTCCTCGGTGTCGAACAGGGCCACGAACTCCGAGCGCTCGGCTAGTACTCCCTCAGTGAATGGCAGGTCCAGAGCAGCGCGAACCGCCCGCTTGGCCACTTTGACCGTGTAAGGTGACTTCCTCGCTATGTTCTCGGCGAGCTCGAGCGCCGCCCCCTCTAGGTCCCCGGGCTCGACGACCTTGTTGACCAGACCGATTCTGAGTGCCTCATCGGCCCCCACCATCTCACCGGTCAGGGTCATTTCCATCGCCTTGCCGTATCCCAACAACCTGCACAGGCGCTGGGTCCCCCCTCCGCCCGGAATCAGTCCGAGGTTAATCTCCGGTTGCCCGAACTTAGCCCTAGTAGAAGCGACCCTCAGGTCGCAGGCCAGAGCGAGTTCGGTCCCACCACCAAGAGCGAAACCATCGACCATCGCTATGGTAGGCTTGGAGAGGTCCCACACTGCCTCCCAGGCATTGTCGCCGAAGAACTCGCGAACATCGTCGGAGTTCTTGCCTGCGAACTCGGAGATATCGGCTCCCGCGGCGAAGGCCGCTGGCTTGGGCCTCGCGCCATCCTCGGGTGCCGGCGGTGCGGCACCGCGGATGACGATGGCCCTGACGGAGTCGTCGGACTCGACCCTGACGCACTGCTCCTTGATGGCTGCGTGCGAGTCCCGATTCAGGGCGTTGAGCTTCTCCGGGCGATTCAGCGTCCAGACGGCAATCACCCCACCAGAGGGGCTGCAGCCCTCGACGAAAACGTCCTCTGCGATTAGAACCCCGCTCATGGGACGCCCACAGTACTCTCGCGCTTGAACATTCAGTTAGGCGTCCACTACTCGTCCTTGGTGACTGGCGGCGGCATCGGTGGCATGCCCGGTGGAGGTGGCATCGGCGGCATCCCAGGTGGAGGGGGCATGCCATCGGGAGGCGACATCGGCACCTCAGGGGGCTCCTCTGAGGCCTTCGGATGGGTCTCCTTAGCCGGCATCTCCAGAGGCATCCTGATTTTCAGTATGCGTCCGTCGTCAATCCGGATGTAGGACACTCCCTGCGGTTTGCTGGAATCGGCCTCTTCGGGCTCCTCGAGGACTGTCAGCCCGTGGTTCGGGTCCTTGAGCAGCGCAGCGAGATCTTCCCCGTCCTCAACAGCCGACCAGGCCCTCGCTTTGGAAGCCCTCCTCTCCGCTAGTTCCATACGGCGTTTCCTGACCAGTTGCGAGCGTATCTCGGCTCGTTTGACCCTGCGGTCGCTGACGAATGCCTCGACCTCCGCCTCCTCTCCCGTCTGGGCATCGGCCTGTGCGACATACTTCGATGCAACCACCGTGCCATCGCCCGGAATCGGGGGCATCGGAGGCACAGGCTCCTTATCGCCCTCCACCGCTGAAATCGGTGACGGCACAGGGATAGGCGCAGGCAGATCCTCGGAGGGCTGCTGAGCTGCTTTGCCCCTGCTACGTTGAATTTTACCCTCGCGACGCTCACTCGCTCCCTCGAGTTCCAGAACCGGCTCTGGAAGATCAAAATCAGCCTTGGACTCCACCACCACGGCCTTGGGCTTAGGCGGTTTGGGCACGGGAGAACGCCCCGAGAACATCAGGATGGACACTAGGGCGAGCAGTATCGTGCCGCCTGCGATTCTGGTAATCATGCTCGCCTCGCCCTGCAGGACCAGAAACAGCGGAATTCCCATCAGAACCGCCGCCCAGAGGACCAAACGAGTCAGCGAGACCATGCCTACCGGTCTGTCACGGAGAGCGCCCTGCCTTCACCTTGACGGGGACCCGAGGAGCTCCGCGAGACGATTCATCGCCTTCGCTCTGTGCGTGATTCCACTGCTTTTCCCCTCCCCCCACTCACCGAAGGTGCGCCCATCGCCATCGTCAGGGACGAAGATGGGGTCGTAGCCGAAACCCTCGTCCCCCCTCGCCTCATCCGAGATTCTACCTCTGCATACGCCCGTCCCGACCCACATCCCGAAACCATCGGAGACGATGGCGACGGCTCGGTACTCAGCGCCTCTTTGACGACCGTCGGACAGCATGCTCAGTACTCCCTCGAGTCCAATCTCCCTCTCCACGTCAGAGGACTCCGCCCCGGGCCAGTCATCGAATGCATCTAGGAAGATTCCGGAATCCTCTACCATAATCGCCGAACCCTCCAGCCCCGTGCCTCGAATGAGGCCGAGGGCCTGCTGAATCTTGGCCACGGCCACCGCTTCGAGGCCGAGCTCCTTCGGCTCGTCGAAGTCGGGCGGCTCGCCATCGAGCAGCAACTGCTCGACCCGGTGGCCGGATTTGCCGAGCACTGAGGACGCCTCCTCGACCTTGTTGGGATTACTAGTCGCGAAAAGTATCCTCATCGCATCGCCTATCCGTGATATCTGACCCTGCCTCTGATGTCTTCGAACCTCGAGACTACTTCCTTGGCCCCGAATTCCCCATCGCCGCCCTCGAGATAACCCTCCACCATCGCCTCGACAGCGCCGCCTATCTCCGAGTGACTGGCCGTGAGGCACTCGTTGAGAACCTGCAGATCCAGTCCCATGTGCTCGAGCTCGGGAGAGATTCTGGCGAGGCCGAAGTCAATCAGACTCAGGCACCTCGAGCCATCAACGAGGATGTTGTGCGTGGTCATGTCACCATGTGAGAAGCCAGCCTCGTGCAGTCTCCTAATCAGTGCCCCTGTCGACCTCACCTCGTCGAGCCCAGCCGAACCGTCCCTGAGAGCATCGCATAGGGGCCTGCCGTCCAAGCGTGATAGGACCATCCAGCCCCCATCGACATCGAGGTCGTGCAGTGAGGGTGAGGGGAAGCCGATGAGTTGCAACCTCCCTAGGACCCTAGCCTCCACAGACATGCGTTGACGGGTTAGCATACGGTCTAGATCGGGGTGCCTGTAGCCACGCGGTCTACGCAATTTCAGGACCGAGGGCTTATTCATCCAGAAACCAGCCGTCACCGTAGCCTCGGCACCTTCGTGAAGCACCTCGGAGGGCGCCCAAGCCGGTGTGGCGGCGGTGGCCATGCAACTCCGATGAGAGATGCCTTCAAAGCGGTTGCACATAACGAAGGGCCGGGAGAATGACAATTGAGCTTCCGTCCGCCCCGATGCCACGTGGCAGCCTGATTCCGGGCACTTACTCCGATTTCGAAATCGAGGTCGAGGCAAGGCGCCTACAGAGTGCTATCAATCAGCCCGTGAGGTGGAGTCTGGACACCTGCAGGGCGATTGCGCCACTCACGTTGGAAATCAACAATCTGAAGCAAGAGAAGGACGTTTTCCTAATCGCTCACTCATACCAGACCCCGGACATCACCTACGGCGTTGCTGACTCTGTTGCAGACAGCTATGCGCTCTCCAAGGACGCCCGGGACGCGCCGCAGCAGACCATACTGTTCTCAAGTGTCCGCTTCATGGCGGAGACCGCTAAGATAGTCAGCCCACACAAACTAGTCCTCCACCCGTCTCCTGATGCGGGCTGCTCACTCAGCGACGGAATAACCGCTCAGGACGTGCGCGACCTGAGGCGGAGGTATCCAGGGTCTCCTGTCGTGTGCTACATTAACACCAGCGCCGAGGTCAAGGCCGAGTGTGACGTCTGCGTTACCAGCAGTAACTACATGAAAATCTGCGAGATGCTTCCGGGGGACAGGCTGATATTCGTCCCCGACCGCTTCATGGGCAAGCACCTACAGAACCACCTATCGGGCAAGAAGGAAGTCATCGTCTTCGACGGCGAGTGCGAGGTGCACGCGGCATTCACCGGGGACAAGATCCGCAACTGGAGGAAGCGCACGGCCTCGGTGGGAATCGATCTGAGGGTGCTCAGTCACCCCGAGTGCGATGCCGACGTCATCGAGGAGAGCGACTTCGTCGGTAGCAGTGAGGTTCTGATGAATGAGGCCATCCGTCTAGTCTCGAAGGGCAAGAAGGACCTGATGCTGATTACCGAGTGCGGCACCGCCGACAGGGTAATTGCCGAGTCCGATGACGATCTGAACCTCATTGGGGCCTGTGTGATGTGCCCTCACATGAAGAAGACCCAGCTGGAGGACATACTGCAGGCGCTGAGGAACCCTCTCCCCGAGCAGGTCATCGAACTGGATGCGGATGTCATAGAGAGGGCCGGCCAATGCCTAGATGAGATGTTCAGACTGACCGAGCAGTCAACCTCGACGCTCTGAGGCGGCTTGGTACGCCCACACGAACAGCAGAGGAATCAGCATCAGGATGGCCGCTTGCAGGATGACCGATGAGTACGGCTGAAAGGTCTCTCCCGAGTAGACCTTCAGAGAAGGCATCCCGTCAGAATCGACCTCGACCCACGCCACGTCCTCCAGCAGCACCTGGGGGTCCAACTGATCGACGTCGTCGTCGTGGGTTATCGCCAGAGTGGTGTTAGCACCTATGTCATGCAGGTAGACGTCGTTGACGGTGGCGACTTCCTCTGGATCCAGAGATGGGTCCCAGAAAGGTATCTGCAGGAAAGCCACGCGCCCGTGGGCAACGCTAGGGGATGATGACTGCCAGATTGGATCCGAGATAACCACCTGCTCGCCAGTCAGAATGTTCACCAGTACGGTTCTGTTGACCGGACCGACGTCGACCACCGCTACCACCCAAGAGTCGTCCATGTCGATGTCGATGACCTCGGCCTCGCCGTAGTCCACAGCGATTCCCGAGATCTCCTCGAGGTACGCGTCCTCGTCCTCGGAGGCGGTCACATCCAGAGTCAGACTAATCGAGATGCTTCCGGAGATGGAAGTCACGTTGACAGTGGGGGACTGCGACGCCCCGTCGGCCCAGGCCAGAAGCTGCCCTGACGCGGCCATGACGGAGAAGCTCCCTTCCGAGGCCTCGAATCCCACAGGAACCTGCTCGTCATCCATGACCTCGAGACGGTCCTCGTACACCATCACGAGCAGAGCTCCCCCCTCTTCCGACTCGGCGATGGCCACATCCAGCAGCGCCTCGCTCTCTTGCAGGCTGAATTTCGGCGTGAACTCGGTTTCTTCGGACCCAAGCTCGTAGTAGTCCACCCTGCTTGAGTCATGTAGGGCCAGCCAGGACCCTGATATCGCTACGGCAGGTGAGGAGGCCCAAGGCTCGCCCGAGATCGCACTCCCTTTCTCGTCGCTGACGTTCCAGACGCTAATCGAGACGCTGGAGGTATCAGGGTCCTCCTCGACTGAGACTAGCCAGCCGTCAGAACCGGCAGCCGAGGTGGGCCACTCGACGCCCTCGACGGGAAAGTCCTGATGCGTCGCGTCCCAGAGCAGAACCAGTCCGGTGGAGAGCAGCAGAGCCGCGATGATCGCGCTGGTTTGCTTCCTGCTGGGCTCCCTAAGAGGCGCGAATGCAGAGACGATGCTGCCGAGAAAACCTCGAATGGACTTGCCGGGATCGGCGATGGCGCGGGCCAACCTACGGCTGAATAGACGCTCATCCACGAAGTCCCACACAGGCTGGTTCGTCTTGGCGGTCAATTGGACTGCTAGGATTCCGACAGCCATCCCCCCGATGATGTCGACCATCCAGTGGATTCCGAGGTAGATGATGGTGAAGGCGGTCAGGACTATGAAACCCATCAGGAAGCCGCGGTAGCTAGCCCACCTGCCATCGTCATCCCACCTGTGCATGGTAAGCCAGATAGCGAATGGAAGTCCGATGTGCAGGCTCGGCATGCCGTTTGAGAACGGGTCTATGCGAGTGAACCAATTGTTGATCTCGGGAGTCAGGTCGTAGGCTATGGCCTGCATATCTGGGATATGGTTCCCTGTGACTCCGACATTGAAGAACAGGTAGAACGGGATGGCGATGACGTAGACCCAGAACATGGACAACGAGACCCTGTCAGCCATGTGCCTGTCATCGAAGTATATCGGGTACAGGAAGGAGGCGAAGGTGGCGGTCATGAAGCCCATGACATAGAAGTGGGTCAACGCTTCGTCGAGCAGGGCGTCGCGAAGTCCCTGCTGGACCCACAGCACTATGTCGCCCTCGATGGCGTAGACATAGGGGGTCATGTCCAGCTGGGTGTTGGCCATGAGGATTCTGTCCATGCCATCCAGCAGATCCTTCCACAGGTATACCGAGAAGACGACAATCATATGCGCCCAGTAGCGCCTGAACATGTCGATGAAACCCTCAAGGCTGAGTTTCGCGTACTTCGGCTTGAACAGCGGCATCATCGCAATGCTGAGTATGATAGCACCCGTGACCCAGGTGATGTAGATGCCAGTGCCCGCTGCCATGCCTCATCCTTCGGGGGTCGCGAGCTCGCCATCAATTCGACCCCTCTGCGGAGCCCCCGTTCAAGTAATGCGCACCTGTGAATCCGAACCCTCGTCTAGGGTGGCTAGGATATTGTCGACTATCGAGTCGAATGAGTCAGCAGTCTCGCCATCGGGCTCCGCGACGATTCGATGCACACCGTCATCGCCCCCCCTGACTATGCCTGGGTCGAACGGTAGCGAGCCGAGGAAGGGAACATCGAGTTCCGCTGCGGCGGAGGCCCCCCCTCCCGACTTGAAGACGTCCAGCGTCAGCGACCAGTTCCCCGCCTCGTCAGCCATTGCCTGTAGCGGGATTCCCACTGGACCCATAACCGATAACTCGGATCCGGGTTCGGCAGTGCCTCGGATGGTGTAACCGCTCATGTTCTCGACCACGCCAAGCACCGGGACTGAGAGAGTCTTGGCGAAGTTAATCGACTTGCGGCTGTCGAGCAGCGCCACCTCCTGAGGGGTGGTCACTATCACCACGCCGTCTATTCCAGGCAGGTTCTGACTGACTGTCAACGGCTCGTCGCTGGTTCCCGGGGGGAAGTCGATAATCAGCGCATCCAATTCACCCCATGCCACGTCTCCGATGAACTGCTGGATGGCCCCGAGCTTGATCGGACCCCTCCAGATGACGGGCTTGTCAGGATCCTCCAACAGGAAGGCCATCGATATCACTTTCAGCCCGTGAGGGCCGTTGGCGGGGTGAATCTGACCATCCTCGACATTCAGTTCGGCTGCCTCTATTCCAAGCATCTTGGGTACATTCGGTCCCGTGATGTCTATGTCCATCAGCCCGACTCTCATGCCCCTGCGCGCGAGGCACAGAGCCAGTCCAGTGGCGACGGTGGACTTTCCGACCCCGCCCTTCCCGGACAGGACCATCACCTTGCGCTTGATGTCCTCGTCCAACTTGGTAATCCGCAGCTTGCGCTGCATCTGCTGGTAGGCCTGCTCCATCTGCGCCTTCTGCTCTGAAGAGGCACCCTCCTCCTCGGCCTTATCGACCACGCCTCCCGAGTGGTGGCTGATAGGTGAATCCGCCATGTCACTCTCGCGGCATGAGGCGTACTTGAATCCTGTTCAGGCCTCCTCAGGAAGAGTACTGCGGTTATTGCGGTTTAGTTCATTAAACCCGGGCGGCACACACACGCCATGCGACTACTATTCATCTGCGTCGGAAACACCTGCCGCAGCCAGATGGCCGAGGCGGTCGCCAAGAGCATGGGGCACGAGGCAGAATCGGCCGGGACGAGCCCCGGTCTCGAAGTGGCTCGGGACGCAATCAGGGTGACGGGAGATATTGGCATAGATATGAGCGGCCAGTACCCCAAATCGGTGGACGATGTCGACTCTTCGGTATTCGACCGGATAATCAGCATGGGCTGTGGCGTGGAGTGTCCGGCCTTACCCATCGACGACGATTGGGGGCTTGAGGACCCGGTGGGTCGGGGCAAGGATTTCTACAGGAACACGCTCGAGGAAATCAAGCAACGTCTATTGGCTCTGCAATAGACAAACCGACGCTTAGAAAAGCGATTCTCGCTTCCCGGAATCCGCACGAGTGTAGTGTAGTGGTTATCACCGGGCGTTGCCAACGCCTGAACCCGGGTTCAAATCCCGGCACTCGTACCAATCTGCTGTGCCTCCCCCTCTTCCTGCGATCGAGGAGGCTTCGACAGATTCAATATGTGAGGCCCCAGACTACGCTACATGAATGAATTCAGAATCAACATGAGTGACGAACCCGGCTCTTTGGCAGAGCACTGCGAGGCCATAGCCTCCGAAGACGTGAACATACTGGCCATCGTCGCGATAGCGGGCGAATCCGCATCTGCCGCGATACTTACTGACAACGCAGATTCCACCGCCTCGGCGCTCGATAGGATGGGCGCTGATTACTCGGTGTCCGAACTCAAGTCGGCCAAGCTAGAGCACAAGCCGGGCTCGTTGGCCGCCTTCACGAGGGGAATGGGCAACTCAGGAGTGAATCTCAGATCGCTGTACGTCATGTCGATAGACGGCGACAGCGCAACTATCGGTTACACTACCGAGTGATGCGAGCGGATATGGTCTAGTGGTTATGACAGCAGGTTCCCAACCTGCTAACCCGGGTTCAACTCCCGGTGTCCGCACCAATCGCTCGAAGGCCACTCAGCAACGCTAATCCGCAAATCGGGATTCGCACGGCCACAGGGCCCGTGGGTTAGCTTGGCCTATACTTGGCGCTTCGGGGGCGTTAGACCCCAGTTCAAATCTGGGCGGGCCCACCATTAGTGGTGACCCGTGATCGGGACTCTTCATCTCTCGACCTTCTCGCCGCTGGTCCAGTCGTAGATTCCCTTACCGGTCTTCTTGCCTAGCTCGCCAGCCTCGACCAGCCGGTTGAGCACAGGGTGGGGGCGATAACGCTCATCATCGAAGGCCTCGGCCAAGTTGTTCAGTATGTCACGTCGCACGTCCAAGCCGACTAGGTCACTGAGTTCCAGAGGCCCCATGGGGTGCCTGTAGCCAAGACGCATCGCTGTGTCTATGTCGCTGGCCGAGGCGACTCCGTCAGCCAGCATCCGTATCGCCTCGTTGCCGAGCACCACTCCGAGCCTGCTGGTGGCGAAGCCCGGGATGTCGCGTACTAGGATGGTCTCCTTGCCCATCGCAGAACCGATTGATTGCGCGGCTGTTATGGTCGCGTCCGCGCACGATTCGTGACGGACTAACTCGAGCAGACTCATCAACGGGACTGGGTTGAAGAAGTGCATCCCAATCACACGCTCTGCGCAACCGGTAGCATCGGCAATATCTCCGATGGGTAAGCCCGAAGTGTTGGTTGCAAGCACTGCATGGGCGGGAGCCAGGGCTGCCAACTCGCGGAAGAGTCTCTGCTTGAGATCCATGACCTCAGGCACGGCCTCGATTACGAGGTCGGCACCAGTAACGGCCTCGACCATGTCCTCACAGGCGCTCAGGTTGGCCGACCATTCGGACTTCTGCTGCTCGGTCGTCTTCCCACGAGCAATCCCCTTGTCCCAAAAGGCCTGAATCGAATCCATCCCCTTCTGCAGACCCTCCGGGTCGGCGTCGTAAATCCGGGTGTCCCAGCCGGTCTGGGCGCAGACCTGCGCGATCCCCGCTCCCATCGTCCCGGCGCCGATGACGGCGACGGTACGGACATCCATCGAATCACTCCCGACCGTAGGCTGCAAGCGCAGCTTGGAACAGCCGCTGCCGTGGCACGTCGTGCTCTAGGAAGCAGGTGAACGGAGCTACGTCCTTGAGCAGCTCGATTGCGCTGACGTAGGCACCGTAGACGAACGGGTCAGCCGATTCAGTGGAAGGTATTTCGATACCAAGCTTGGCTAGGCCCATTCTGGTGTCTTCGTCCCATATGGCATAGGTGTGGTTGGTGAAGTGCAGGTATGCAGAGAGTCTGCGAAGGTCCGATTTGGCCTTGTCGGTGAAACTTTCGAGCAGGAGGGTGTCCGGGTACCTGATGGCGTATAGTGCCAGCATCACTTCTCTTTGGGTCTCCTCGCGCCAGTCTCTCTTGTCCAGCCCCATCCAGGCATCAATCATGTCCAGCATTTCCGGGGTGTATGGTCTGCGGACCATGTACAGCAGCTCTTCGTAACCCTCGGCGTTTCCCTGCTCAGAGTGGTGGTGCTGGTGGAAGTAGTCGGTCAGCGTATCGAAGAACGGACTGCATCGCTCCTTGTCGAATGATGACAGAACCACATGCTGCATGCGTAAGCCCCCAGGCTCAGTCGCCCTTCCACTCGCGGTACTGGATCCACTCTTCCTTCATGTACTCGTTGATTAGCTTCTCCTCGTCCTCCTCAGTGGGTAGGACGGCCGAGAGGTACTCATCCCAAGCGGCATCATCACCCTCGAAGTCCTCTCCATGTACCGTGTAGCGCTTGCCGGCGTACTTGCCGATTCCGCGCTTGAACTTGTCAGACGGGATGTAGAGCTCCGGCTCGCCCTCCTTGCGGACCTTGCTGATTCTGCGCATCTCATCGCGCAACTCCTGGAAATACAAATCTCTGCTGGCTTCGTTCAGGTGCTCCCTGTCGGCAGGCTCCTGCGCCTCGCGCTCGTCGTATCTGCCCTTTACTCCGTAGACGTATGCCCACTGTGCACTTGAGGAGTCGTCGGTGCCGAACAGGTCGAGCCCGGTGCTAACCCACTTGTTGACGTACTTCTGGACTAGTTCGCAGGGGATTACGCCCTGCTTGACTACCCTACGAAGTCCATTGGCCCCGGTTCCAAGGTGAAACGACTCCTCCTTCAGCATCGGCCCCATGCTGGCAGCCAGAGGCTTGAACGACGAAGTGCTGAGCATCTTGAGTTGGTACTTGCCATCGCGGTCGATGAAGTGAGTGAACATGAAGAAGTCGAGCCAGTGGTCTATGGGCTCGTTGAACGAGCCAAGAATCCGAGTCCCCTCCTGAGCATTCCTCTCTAGCAACTTGGCCGCCTCGCGCACCCCTTGTTCACCGAAGAACGTGCAGAGCAGGTAGGCCATCTGCCAGCCGTGACGCTGCTCCTCGCACATGATCCTGAGCGCCGATTTCTTGTCGTATTCGGTGGGCGCAGAAGCTAGAAGGTGATTCTGCTGCTCGACCGATGCGAACTCCGTATCTCCTTGGACGCTGACCATGTTCACTATGGCGTCCCTGATGGTCTGCTGCGGGACCTGCATCCTACGCTCCCACTTCGGTCTCCCTTCGAAGTCTCCGAACTCAATGGCGTCACCCGCGGTGTCCCAGTCGAACTTGATGTCGAATCGGTAGTCACCGAGCCAAGAGGGGTCGAACCCTATTTTGGTCTGCCACTCGTTGAAGTCGTTAATCCACGCCTCGAAGTTCTGAGTGTAGTCCCCGACAATCTCTGCATCCGCCATGCGATTACGGCAGCGAGAACTGGTATATCAAACGCTGTATCGCAATCCGCACTCGTAGAGTGCGCCTAACTCAATTTCCATCGAATTCCGGAACTTCGCGGTTGACGTAGGCGGCTATACCCTTCTTGGCGTCACCACTCTGGAAGAGGTCCGACTGCAACTCCCTCTCTAGGGCTAGATGGTACTCGAGAGGTATCTCCATACCACTCTGCACACTTCGCTTGATGTTCCCGATTGCCTTGCTGGCGGCATATGGTAGGGTGAACTGCCCCGCATAGTCCAAAATATCCTGGCGGAACTCGTCTATGCTGCCCGCCCAGACATCATGAACCAAGTCCATTTCCTTGGCCTCCTCGTACGAGAACTTACGTCCTGTGACCATTATCTCCATCGCCTTCGCCTTGCCGACCAGACGAGACAGTCTAGCTGTCCCACCGGTGCCCGCGAGGACGCCGAGGGAGACCTCTGGAAGACCGACCTGTCCGGAGTCCTTGCGACCGATTCGGATGTCGGCTGCCATAGCGATCTCGAGGCCACCTCCGACGGCATGACCATTGAGGGCAGCGATAACGAGCTTGGGAGTCTGTTCGAGCCTGCTCAGGGTCTCGTTGGCGTGAAGGCAGAAGAAGTACTTGAATCCGGGGCTGACAGAATCCAGCATGCTAATACTGGCTCCCGCAGAGAAGAACTTCTCACCATGCCCGGTCAGCATTATCACCGTCACATCATCGTCGAAGCGAGCCTTGAGGACGGCCTCGTCGATGTCCCTCATCATCGCATTGGTGTAGGTGTTCACGGGTGTCTTCCCCTCGGTCAATGGGTCACCGGCCGAATCCGAACACAGTTCTATGACGGCAATTCCGTTGTCCGTCACTCCGTAGTTCACGAGGTTGTGCGGCATTGGCTGCATATCCGGCCAAGATGTCATGACCGCGCCACTGAGGGGCGCCATATCAACCAAACGGAGCAAGAAGGACGCCTTTCAGGCGTCGCTCTCGCCGAATGAGGTCCTGCCTCCACCCTTGCGAACTTGATTCCACTCATTGCCTATTTCCTCGGCCCTGACACTCTGCTCCCAGACGTCACGAGACAATGACTTCCTGAAGGGCATGCGACTAACCATCCTGCCGTCGGCGAGCTCCTTCCGGCGCAACATTCCGAGTCTGACCACCGGCCACAGGAGCCTGCGCAAGAGGCCGGGTTTGTACATCCAGCGCATGAAGGCAAGACCATCTCCCTTCCTGCGTTGGTCCCGCATCCAGTGGTTGGCAACCATCTTGAATCCACGGTTTCCGACCCTGTTCATCAGGAACCGGTTGATGGCACTGGCTCGAACCAATGGGACTAGGCGCTTGCGGACCTCGGTCTCGTAGTCGCACTCGCCTAGTACCGCTTTGGCGGCGAGCACGCCGCTGGTGACGGCGTACCGCATCCCGAAGCCCCACATGAAGTCCTGCAGACCACCCGCCTCACCCACGTAGTAGCGACCATCGTGGACGTACTTGTCAGGCATCGAGAAGTCTCCCTTCCCTCCGACCCGCTTTATCGGCTTGCGATTCAGATCGTAGTGCTGCTCGTACCATGCGATGGTCTCGTTGAGGTAGCGGGAAGTCCCCTTCTGCTGGCGCCACAGGCAGGTGCAGATCAGGCCTATGCCGTCAATCACGATGAAGTAGGAATATGCTCCCGGTGCGAGCTTGTCATTCAATTGGAAGGTGACGTGATTGGGATGGTCGGTGTGGAATATCTCTCCGAAGGCCACGGCGCTGGATTCCTTGGGACCAGCGGCGACTATGTGACAGTCCTGCGGACTCCGGCGTGTATCGTAGTGAATCTGCGCTCCAGCGTCCAGCGCCATTCGCTTGAAGCCCTGGTCGATGCAGTGTTCGGCAGTCCCGCGCTCGACTATCCGGAAGGCTACTCCCGAGGTCCTCGGTTGGGTAATCTCGTCGTCAGGGTGAACTAGGTCAATCACATCGAAAGCGTCTGACTTGAACTCATCTGGGTCGAAACCCCATTCTTGTATCTCATTGAAGAAGTCACTACCACTGGTCCAGTTTTCAATTCCTTGGAAATCGCCATCGAAACGAGCCCCACTGTCACCGCGAATTTCATGGACGTGAACCTCGCGGCCAGCGTTGGCCAGATAGGTGGCAGCGGCGAGTCCCGAAAGGCCAGCGCCAAGGACATGTATCGGCTTTGCTAATTCTGCTGCTTTTCGTGCGGCTTCCACTTCGACCTCGGCCTCGCGCCGCCTCGCATTGGCCTCATCAGCTCCAGCCCCTCGTCGGTCCACGATTGCAAGAGGGGGGTGCCAGCCTTAACGAATGGTTCGACGTTGCGTTCAAGCGCAGTACCCCAATGGAGGTTCATGCCCGGCGTCCGAGTAATCGTTGAACCCGAGCGACTCGACCCAGAGGGGCTACGAGAGTTTCTCGATACGGATGGCTGTGGGAGTGTAGTTTCCTTCGTTGGGCTAACTCGGGCAGATGATGACGGAGTAGCAGTAGAGAGACTCGAGTTCGACGCATGGGAGGAAAGACTCCCGGGGGTGCTGAATGACCTCTCTGAACAGACTCTGGAGCGGTTCGGGGTGAGCTCGGTGGTGCTGGCCCATCGAACTGGCTCTGTCGGTCCAGGCGAACCCATTGTATGCATTCACATCTCCTCGCCCCACAGGGCCGAGGGCTTCGAGGCCTGCAGCTGGCTGATTAGCGAACTGAAGCGTCAGGCCCCGTTGTGGAAGAAGGAGATTAGATCCGACGGCGAGGTCTGGAAGGCCGGCCTCGGGTAATCACATGGCGTCCATCGCGCCACTGACGCTTGCCACCGCACCCGGAACGTTCGATGCTATTCCTTCAACCATCATCCAGCCGTGGCCCTTGACTCCGTCGCCTACTAGCCGAATTCCCTCTATGCCCACATCAGAGGGTAACTCGGCCCCTTGCGGGGCGCGGTTGCACGGCCAATTTCTGTGATAGGTGTGGACGCAAAGCTCCTCGCCGTGGTCGGCGAGCCATGGGATGGCTTCGTAGAGGTCCTCGCGCCCCTGGGATATCTCCGACTTCACGCTCGGGTCCGGTACGTACTGGTGTGTAATCATCATGTGCTTGCCCTCGGGAGCTAGGCTAGGGTCGGAGAAGGTAGGTATGACGTAACCACCGACCCTGTCCAAGCCAGGCAGCATGGTCACCCCGCTGCCGCGGTGCGGGATATCGTCATCCAGAGCGAACACGAAGCCAATGCCACCTACAGCCTGCGTGTCGCGGACCTGTTCCCTGACCCCTGCCGCCACCTCGAAGTCGTCAGAGAGAGCCTTCAGCAGATTCGGATGGCCGCCGTTGTGGATGATTGCATCCGCCCCCACCCATGCCCCCTCATCGCGACCGCGACGCCTGACGCCGATGCAGAAGCGATTGCCCTTGGTGGACTCCTCGGCGTCTCCGGGCAGGATTTCGGTGACCTCGTGGGACAGCTTGACGCGGGCCCCGTTCTCGCGCAGGTCGGCCCTCAGACCGTCGATGACTCCCTTGCACCCTCCTTTGGGTACGTGTGGCCGGTCACTCCAGAATGAGTTCTGCAGCATCCTCACGACAGTCGAGGCAGGCATCTGCTCGAACCTCAGGCTGATGGCGAAGTTGGAGAAGGCATCGACGAAGTCGATGAAATCGTTGGAGAAGTACCTCGACATCCAAGTCCTGCCGTCTTCAGTCTCATTCCCCCATGGTTTCTTGGCCGACTTCATCAGCAGCCGCGGTAGGTTCAGCGTGTCCTTGAGGGTGAACCACGGCAGCACACCATAGACCGAGTTGGCCCGGTACAACCTACCGTCCTTGATCTGGCAGGCGAACTTGGTGGTGGGCAGGAACTCGACCCCGTGCCGACCGAGATCGAGTCCGCCGCTGCTGCGCTTGCCTAGAATCAGTCTAGCGAAAGGCCCCTTTCTTCCATGAGGAATCATGTGGACCGCGCCGGTGGGAATCTGAAAACCATCGTGGTCGTGCTGGGTGAATCTGCCACCGGCGAAGGACATCCTCTCGTACACGGTGACCTCGTGCTCGCCCGCCTGAGCGAGGCTGGCAGCCGATGCCAGGCCGCCGACCCCGGCGCCAATTACCACTGCCTTTCCCGGCTCGCCCATCCGTCCACCTCAGGAGTAAACCAACGCTCCTGTCGGACACCAGAGTAGGCACCTTAGGCAGTCGGTGCAGTTGTCCTCTATCACCTCGCAGAGACCCTCCACGATGAGCGCGTCGTCCTTGCAGGCCATCAGGCAGTAGGAGCAGCCGACGCAGAGCTCGTCGATGACGTTGAGCTTCACTCCGTCAGTGATGGGCCTGTCATGGGTGATGCCCGACTTAAGATCCGGAACCGCGCCCGGGGTCGCCTTGCTTCGAAACGCCTCGGCCACGGCATCCCATTGCCGCCGACTATTTCAGGTGTTATCCACAGTCCCGCCGCATAGCCGACTCTGCCAGTGCGCCGGTTTCCTGAATAGTGATGATGGGCTCGCGTGCCCCGAGGGCGAGGTGCGTTCTATGGAAGAAGAGTCGTGGAGAGGGATAGTCGACGTCGGCTCCAAGCCCGTGGTGTCACGCGAGGCCGTCGCTACCGGGCTGCTAATCCTGTCCGAGGAAGGCATCGATGTCGTCGCAAACGGTCACTCCCCGAAGGGTGATGTTAGGGAGGCATCGACAGTCGCCGCCATTCAGGCGGTGAAAGAGACCCCTCGAACCCTGCCCCACTGCCATCCCATCCCTATCGAGGGCTGCACAGTCGATTGGAGGGTCGAGGAGAACGGACTGCGCTGCACCGTATCCGTACGCACTCACTGGACCACCGGTGTGGAGATGGAGGCCCTGTGCGGTGTCAATGCAGGTCTGCTGTGCGCATGGGACATGCTCAAGCCTATCGAGAAGGACCCTCAGGGCCAGTATCCGACTTCTAGGATGGAAGGGATTCGGGTTCTGCGAAAGAGCAAGGGCGACCCGCATGATTGAATGCTGAGGCGTATTCGGCGAAGCGTGGCAACCACCGACCTCGTCAAGCACTTCCTGCAGGCGACCGAGGCTGCGGCTGTAGCGGCCTCGGCGTGGAGAGGTCTGGGTGATCGAAAGGCCGCGGACGGAGCGGCCGTCGAGGCAATGCGCGAGGTATTCGATAGCGTACCCTTCGACGGGCGCGTCGCAATCGGCGAGGGCGAGCGCGACGACGCTCCGATGCTTTGGATTGGTGAACCCCTAGGATCGTTACAGGGCGTGGCACACGCTCCTTCAATCGACATCGCAGTCGACCCACTGGAGTGCACCAATCACGTCGCTCTCAACCTCCCGAACGCGATGGCGGTCCTTGCAGCAGCACCTCGGGGTAGCCTGCTACACGCTCCCGACTGCTACATGGACAAGATAGCCGGACCGGCAGCCCTCGCAGGAGAGGTCAGCCTCGAGGCCGACACCTCGTACAACGTCGAGGCCGCCGCCGCCGCCCTCGCCAAGTCACCCTCGCAGTTGCGAGTGGTGGTCATGGACAGACCGCGACACGAGCAACTGATACGCGAGTTGAAGCAGCATGATGTGGACATAGTACTCATCGGCGACGGCGACATCGCCGCTGCCCTCAACGCAGCCGACCCCAACTCTGACATCGACATGCTAATGGGGATAGGGGCTGCCCCCGAGGGAGTAATCACGGCGACTGCCTTGAGGGGCCTGAAGGCCCCATTCGAGGGGCGACTTGTATTCAAGAACGAGGGCCACCGCGAACGCGCCGAGGCCATGATTGAGGGTGATGTGGATAGGCTCTGGGGCCGTGACGAACTCTGCTCATCGGATGACTCCGTCTTCATCGGCTCGGGGGTCTGCCCCGGCCGGACCCGAGGCGTCGAGCAGACCGAGGACGGAAGGCACTCAGTTCACTCTGAGGTCATCGATGTAAAATCCGGCGAGCACTACTTCGTCTCCTCGGTGCGATGAGTTCTTCTCCTACCACCCGCACGTGGGCACGAGGTCAGAGGATGGACACCGAACTGCTAGAGAGGACTGCTAGTGAGCTTGTGGCCCCGGGCAAGGGGATACTCGCTGCAGATGAGAGCAACGGTACGATGTCGAAGAGATTGGCTGCCGTCGGAGTCGACCCCTCTTCCGAGACTCGACGCTCCTACCGCGCCAACCTGCTCTCCACTGATGGGTACGAGTCCGCAGTCGGCGGCGTGATACTGTTCGACGAGACAATCAGGCAGAGCATGGACGATGGCACCCCAATCGCCGAGGCGCTGAGTTCCCGAGGAATCCATCCAGGTATCAAGGTCGACACCGGGGCTAAGGAACTCGCCAACCATCCCGGTGAGAAGATTACAGAGGGGCTCGATGGGCTCAGGGAGCGCTGCGTGGAGTACTTCAAGATGGGCGCACGCTTTGCCAAGTGGAGGGCAGTCATACGAATTGATGAGGGGATGCCGAGCGCTGCATGCGTATCCACCAACGCGCACGCCCTGGCCCGATACGCTGCGATTTGCCAGGAGCAGGGACTGGTCCCAATCATCGAGCCCGAGGTGTTGATGGACGGAACCCACCAGGCGCAACGCTGCTACGACGTGACTGCCGAGGTCCTCGGTGCGACATTCGCCGCCTGTGCCGAGCAGGGCATCCATATCCCTGGGACCCTGCTCAAGCCGAACATGATCTTCGCTGGCAACGACTGCCCGGACCAGGCCTCCCGGGAGGAGGTGGCGAGGCTGACCGTGGACTGCCTGACCAACCACGTCCCGCACGACCTTCCTGGAATTGTATTCCTATCAGGCGGTCAGTCTGATGAGGATGCCACAGCACACCTCAATCTGATGAACCAGATGGACGTCAATCACCCGTGGCAACTCTCCTACTCGTACGGTAGGGCACTACAGGCCCACGCGCTTAGGACATGGGCCGAGGGTGGCGCCGAGTCGGCTGCCGCCAGTCGCAGTATGTTCGCTCACCGGGCCAGCATGAACAGCTTGGCTAGGAGTGGTGACTGGAGCCTCGACTTAGAGGCCTAATCAGTTGTCGTCCAGTGCCCCAGGCCTCAGTTGCCAGACACAGATTTCGTAGCGCCCGGACAGTGCACCGCCGCGCTTGGTCGTTGCGACCTTCATGATGTCCTTGTCCTTGGACAGGACGTTTCCCAGTTGTTGGGGCGTGGTGCCGTGACGCATGGTTGAGTTCACATGCTCGAGAATCTCCGTGGTATTCGCCTCTCCCCTGTCGTCCAGGAACTTCTTTATTTTCTGCCGTAGTCTTGTTGTCCTCATCTGTATATCTCCTAATCTCTCTCAGGCTTGGCACGCTCGTGGTGCCTTACCCACTCCTCGGTCGCCCATTCCGATAGTGGGGGGGTGCTGCCGGCCATCCCGCTCTTGCGAACCGTGCCGATTCGAACGATGTTCGGATCCGACTCCATCAGTGAAGCGAGATTCAAGCTTCCCGAGTATCCTTCCCGACTAGCCAACCAAGCTGCTATCTCAGCACTGTTCCTTGGCTGCTCGGAGAGGTACTTGCGAATGACGAGTCGGATTTTTTCCGCTTCCATCTGTCTTCCTCAGCATGCTCCCGGGCCCGGCAGTCGGCCCGATGCGCATAGGATGGCGGGCGCTGATATAACCGTTCTGCACGAAATCACACTTTTTCGTTACAGATAGTTGCTAGAAAACGGGTTGTTTTCAGGATTAAACCAAGTGCGAAAATGAAACTGATACATTCTCCATAGGAAATATGTAATCAACTGTAACAAAACAAGACAATTTAATACACCAACATTACTTAGATGTATTGAGAGGTGGTGAGTGGTGTCAGAGGAACCCTCCGGAGCGCAGAAACCGGATTACTCCGACAGTGCTTGGAAAATCCGTAGCAAGCACCGCAGGAGGTTGTTGGATAGACTCACCGAGGGCGGCGCCACGGTCAGCGATCTGGCTCGCGACGTCGACCTCAGGGTTCCCCATGCTTCAGCCGAGATAAAACGGTTGAGAATCGATGGACTGGTCTCCAGTGACCTATCAGCAGGGAGCCGCGGAGCCAGGATACACCTCACTGAGTCAGGCTGGGAGTCGGTGAGGGCCGACGAGTGGGTTAGGGCATCCGAAGCCTCCCCGATGCCCGATGACTCGAGCATGTGCTGCCTGTTGTCACGCGACGGACCGAACCTCCTGCTGGGCATGATGGAACCTCGCGACTCCCCGCTGCTGCTGATTCCCGACCGCCCCCCAGTCCCGATTCCGGGGGATCCAGGGTCCACCGGAAGCGAGGGGGTCCCTTGGAGCTGGGCGATTCTGAGGGAGAGGAATCCGCGATGGTTCGACCTCTCGTCGATGGAGCCCAAGCCCAGCCCCCCTCCTCCTTCGGACCCTGAGAACATAGACGCCTACTCGGGGGAGCGTACCGTCGTCGGAATAATCCGGGCCCGCCTGCTCGACGCCGAGCGACCGATAGCGATAGCACCAGGGCAGTGGTTCTCGACTCCGGACTTCCGACCCGCGCCCCCGTTGCCTGAGATGGAATACCACAGGGGCCAGTGGGTTCTAGGCTCGTGCCACGAGATGTCACCGGAGATTAGGCCGAAGGAACCCGTCGTCGCGGTGATGGAAGACAGGCTGCCGCGATCCATGCTCCTGAGGACGGCTAGGGCCAACTCGCTCGTCATCGCGGACCTAGGTGGTTTGGACACCGAAGGCGACCCCTATCCCCTAGCGGCTCTCGACCCTTGGATAGAGAGCGCTCACCCGCGCCTGAGAGATGCTGAGAGGAGGCGCAGGCTGGGGGCACTGAGGGATAGAGTCAGCAAGTCCCGGAAGGCTAGGACCGAGGACTCTACCTGGCGGCGGTTCAGGCGGGACTGGGGCGAGTCCACCTTCACCGAGGAAGCCGACTCAATCAGCGTACTGGACCTCAGGGGCCTGAGGGGATCCGCTGCCGAGGCACTAATCAGATGGGCGGTCAACGACGATGCCAAACCCCCCCTAACCGTGGAAGTTGGCTCGGATGTGCCCGACGAACTGGTCTCCTCAATCGCCTCCCACTCCAACCTCCGACTCGCTCTATTAGGGAGCGAGGCAACCGCCTTTGCCGGCTTCGACAGGCTCGACCCCGACCCCCTCAGGCCTCTGCCGTGGCTGCGCCTGACCACGAAGGGAGGCAGGGTGCTTCCGATGCGACTGGTTGAACCCGCACAGGTACCGATGCACCCGGACGGCGGGGAGGCCGTGGAACCAGATTGGCATTCCCTGGGCGTCGACGTCGAGTCGCTCGGAGAGATAGACGAGGGTCATCTCTCAGTCATCAACTCGGCCATGGCACAGCATCCCGGCGGCAATGAGGAGTGGGCCAACCAGATGGAGGCAAAGTACCCGATAGCAGCTTGGATCGCCTCCCCAGCTCGCACTAGGTGGCCACGCTGGCAGAGGCTCAGGAAACGACTCAGCCCGGAGTGGATGGTCCTCATGGACATGGATGACCTCCCACTGGAGAGACTATCCGAGGTCGCCGACGAAGCACCCGATGCTGTGCTGCAGGAATTCGCGACAAAGATTGCCAGCAGGCTGAGGACGGATTCCGAGGCGGCTCTGAGGACTAGGCCGGCCACGGACCCGAAGGAAGCCACTCGTGGAGTCTCATGGGTGGCAGCCCAAATGCTGTCCAACGCCCCCTGGCTGCCAGAGCACATGCACTCCGACCTGCTCAGTTGGGCACTGGAGGCATGGCTCTCGGATCCCCCCAGCGATTCGATGCCAGCCCTGCAGGGCGTCGCGTGGCTGCACTCCTCGGGGCGCAGCGACGAAACCACCTTCAGGCCAATACTGGAGGGAATTCGAAGCAAGGGCAGGGAGTCGCCATCAGGTCACGACCTGCACACCTGGGCCAATCTTGCAGACATAATCCTAGATGACTCGGAGATTGTGCCGGGTGACTTGGAAGGCATACTGGAACTGCCTCCGGGATGGTGGGCACCAATCTCTGTCAGGATTCTCTCGGGTCTGTTCGAGGATGAGGATACGACGGAATGGGCCATAGCCAATCCGGTGTCATGGTGCGCGGCGGTACTGCGCCCCGTGGGGGACCGCTGCGAGGCACCCGGACTACGTTCATTCAAGCACCCCGGATGCGACTCGGAGATCTACTCACACCTGTCCCGCAGACTGAGGGGCCGGCGCGAGCGCGCAGGCCTGCCCGAGAGCGCTGACCCACTGCTTGACCTGCTGGACGCATTGGACGCCGTGAATAATTCGCACCCCCCTCCTCAGGGACGAACCCACCCGCTGTCGGGTTGGCTAGCCCAACCTCTTGAGAAATGGCCGGATTTCTCATCGGCGGAGGCGATGGACGGCGATGCGCATATCGCAGAGAGACTCTTACTGAGAAGCTCTGGCTACCATACTGGAATCGTCCCATCCACTTCGATTTCGGGATGAAATCTTGTTTTTCAGCGACCGAGGGGTTCTTGACCACCCCCAGTGGCCGTTGAATGCCCGAGCTGCAACACCGTGGCGACGAAGCCCCCCGCTGGAGGAATAGGATGAATCACGGTACCAAGCTCGGGTCACCACTTGCCGAAGACCAGTGTGACCAGCTGCAACGGAATGATCACTGGAGCAAAACAAGTGGACGGATTGTGTTAGGTCCCCGGATGACTGAAAGGAATGAATCAAGGGACTACCCCACAGTTCGACAGACGTCCCGGGGTGGGTCAGGAGCCCGAGCTTCGCTGTGAAGGCCTCCGTTACGCCCCGGGGCACACACTCCAATTGTCCACAAGAAGAGGCGGGAATCTTATGCACGACGTCGGGCTTATCGGCGGCACGTTCGATCGCTTCCATGCAGGCCATTTGGCGCTGATGGCCACCGGCCTGTCAGAGTGCTCCTCCATCGAGGCCTGGGTAACTGCCGACTCGATGGCTCAGTCGAAGGGCCCACGGGTGAACCCTTGGGAATTCAGGGTCATGGAGATTAAGGAGGCCTTGGGCGAGGATGCCGGAAGAGTCGACTTCTACGTACTCGAGGACAGCCATGGGCCCGCCCCCTCGCATCCCGATGCAACCGCCATAGTCTGCACCGACGAGACTCGGGCCGAGTGCGAGGAGATTAATCGCCTCAGAGGAGAAGGAGGACTACCGCCCCTGCACATCATCGTCTCAGACCACTCACTGGCATGGGATGGCGAGCCGATATCCAGTTCTAGAATCAGGGCGGGCGAGATTGACAGAGAGGGACATCCCTGGATTCCAAGAGCGATTAGGGAGGGCAAGGTGGTCATGACTCCTCAGGTGGAAGCCGAGCTCAAGGAGCCCTTCGGCCGACTGTTCCCAGGCCCTGAGGACGAACCATCGGTCTCCATGTCTCACGTCCTCGCCCACATCGAGTCTGGCTCTGGACCGGTCATCGCCGTCGGCGACGTCACTGTGCGCACCCTACAGGACCTCGGTCGGCCGGCCGACATCGCCCTGATTGACGGACTCACCAAGAGGCAGCCCTGGGAGGGCGCCGATGGAATCGACGCGTCCCTGTATGACCGGAACCTGAGCTGCTCCAGCCCAGCCGGCTGCCTGACACCACCTCTGCTAGAGGCCTGCGAGGAAGCCATCGAATCCTGGAAGGACTCGGGGCAGACTAGCTTGATCGACATCGACGGCGAGGAGGACCTCGCCCCGCTCGTGCTTCACCCACTGGCCCCCCTTGACGCAGTGGTACTGTACGGCCAACCGGGTAGGGGAGTGGTGGTAAGGTGGTGCGGCGAGGACGCCAAGCAGCGCTGCCGCAGACTGCTCGGAGAATTCGCTCCTGCCTAGTTATCAGGACTCTGCATCAGCCATCGTGTGCATGGCGAAGCCGAAACACACCATCACGATCATCATCGCGTAGACCCCCGGGTCGACCCAAGTCGTGTTCACAGCGCTCCAGCACAGGTAGAACCCGACGCCCAAGATAATCATCCAACTAGCCATCGTTCGATTGACGCCGCTCTCTGGGGAGAACAGGCTGGACAGTATCGCGCCTCGTGGGAGCTCGCTAATCCACGCCGAGAAGCCACCCTCGACGGCTTTCCCGATTCCCATTGCGCCTAACCCGAGGAGGGCGACTCCAATCAGCCCGAAGACGATGTCGTCAGGCATCACCTCAAGGCCATCGTGGACTACGTTCGAAGCAGCGCTGTCGCCGGTGACGAATCCTATCCAAAGCACCTTCATCCCAGAGGAGTATGCTCCCCAGACCAGATTCACGACAGTGAGCAGTAGCACCCATACGCCGAGCAGAACCGCGGCGCCCGAAGCAGCCCTGCTGGGGCTGGTCAGGGCGCTTCCCCACTCAGACTCCAGCATGGACATCGAGCCGGCGACCTTACCATTCGGTTTAACGATTGTCTGAGCGGGGAGCCGGCCCTCACAGCTGACCCTGCAGGTTGTACCTGCCCAGAGCGGCCTCGGCAATCAGAGGCTCGCTCTCGCTCATCGTGGTGATGGCATCCACCGCCTTGGGTATGGCCGAGTTGACCTGCTTGCTCCTACCACCGCGTCCCTTGCTAACGTTCCTGGCCATAATTAGCCCGAGCGTATCAAGCTCGTTGAGTAGTGAAGAGATCCTCCTAGGAGTGAGCGGCTCGACCCTAATCTTCACGCACGCCTCGGAGTAGGTTCGGTATGTCTCGCCGGTAGAGATGTTCCTGAGCCCGTTCTCCTCGTTCAGCCTGATTGAGAAAAGCAACAGCTTCTGGTGCAGGGGCAGGGTCTTCAGGACAGGAGTCACCTGATCGTACTCAAGCTGGCTCTGTGCCATCCTGACGTGCCTCGGGTCTACGCTCTTCTGAGATCTCTGCTCTGCTTTCTGCACCGAGATGCGAAGCAGGTCAAGCGCTCGACGCGCGTCACCGTGCTCCTGCGCGGCCAATGCCGAGCAGAGCTCGAGCACACCCGGCTCGAGAACATCCTCACGCAGGCCGGTGCTCACACGCTCGAGGAGGATGTCGTTGATCTCAGGAGCCCCATATGGGTGGAAGACAACGTCCTCCTGACTCAGCCTCGAACTGACTCGGGGACCTAGTTGCTGGGTGAAGTGCAGGTCGTTACTAATCCCTATGATGCAGCAGCGCGAGTTTCGCAGCGAGGTGTTGAGACTGGTCAGGTTGTACAGCAGTCCGTCACCGGCTCTGGCCACGAGGTTGTCGATCTCGTCGAGCACGATTATGTGTACTCCACCTGCTCTGTCCATCCTCTCGATCAGTGCGTCTAGGACTCTGTCGGTGGGCCAGCCGGTGAATGGGATGGGAGTATCCCCACGCCTAGTCAGTTGAGTCGCGATGGATTGGACGACCCGGTACTTGGTATCCACGACCCGGCAGTTGATCTCGTACGTCTCGACACTATGACCCATCTCCTTTCCCTTGTCAAGGAGCTGCCCAAGGACGAATCTAGTGACCACGGTCTTGCCCGAACCAGGGACCCCGTAGAGCAGCATGTTCGAGGGAATGTGACCGTTCAGGGCATCCACCAGATTTCGCACCAGAGCCTCCACCTCGTGGTCCCTGTGAGGCAGCGTGGAAGGCTCGAAGGCGTGGTCGAAGGCACGCCTGTCGACGAAGAGACTGTCTTGGCCGAGGATTTTTTCGAAAATGTTTCCTTCCATTTTCTTTCACCAGAGCGCCAACCGCGTATCCAGCCTCCTCCCTTACCTGTGTGGAGTGGGGTTCGGCCAACGCGGATTCTCAGCGAGTGTGTCGGGGGTAATAAGAGTGTCCGAGAAGTTCCGATGGCCGGATGATTTCTCCGTCCCCCTGGACCTTTTATTGATGGCTTCGGAAAACCACATCATACACCATTTCATTTCCTCTCAGTGATTCGTTTTCATAACATGAGAAGCGGTGTATTTTTTGCATTTGCCAATGCTCCTATACCACTCTCTCGGAAGCAGCCTACTTTGACGATGTTCGAGCACGCCGCGGCGCCCATGTCAGCACCGTGGAACCCCATTTGATGGCGCGCTCGAGCGAGATCCGTACTCGTCAATATAAGTCAAGATACATTTCTCACGAGTTTCTTTGCACTGACAATTTTCCCTCATCGTCGATTTCCAAGCAATCCCCGTCCTCCAACTGGACAATCGAGTCGGGCAGCTCGGGCATCTCGAATCCCGATTCGAGCCCAGCTGCACTGGCGTAGTTGTGAGTCACTAAGACCATCGCGTGAGGATGTCTGCCAGCGAATGCGACGGCATCCGAGGGAGTGTGGTGGTTAGGACTGTCCACGAAGTCCGGGATTCCCATCTCGAGTAGGACGGCGTCGGCATCCCTAGCCCTCTGCTCGATGCCCTCGCACGGCCCCGAGTCTCCGCAGTGCAGGAGCCTGAAGCCATTTTTATGAACCACCTCGTAACCATGGGGGTCAGTCTCCGGAGTGTGGCTCACAGGAAACCTCTCGAAACTCCAATCTGTCCCCGCCAACTCACCTGATTCAGAGTACGACCACTCGACCCCGCCGCCCACGACGTCATCTAGGCTGCTAGGGAACCCAGTCGCACACAAGCCAGCGAGCAACTCTCTCCCTCCGGGCCTGAGGTGGACTCCAAGGGAACTCTCTGACCCGGGGTCGGAGATGTACTTCCTCTCGAGCAGGACGAATGGGAAGCCGAAGGTGTGGTCGGCGTGCCAATGGGTAATCAGCAGGTGCTTGAGGTCCGCGGGCGAGACCCCGGCTCGCCGTAACTGGACAAGAACAGTCGGAGGCGCGTCTACGAGCACGCTGCCGTCGAGCAGAGCGAGCGCGTGCATCCGGCCTGGAGGCGAGAAGGCATTGCCCGTGCCTAGGAAGTCGATGCGCGCCACGAGCCGCGATGAGGGCACCATGACTTGACCTCATCGCCTTGTCTCTCTGGGGGCTCGCAGCGCCCGTTCAGCATTGCTTCATAAACGGGTCTTGTTTCGCGGAGGGCGAGCAATCAGGTGTCTGAACATGTCTGACTGGAGCGCGAAGAATCCATACTCCTCCAATTTGACTGAGAACTTCGTTCTCAACGGCGAGGGCTCGCGCAAGGAGACCCGGCACATCGTCTTCGACCTAGGGGACTCAGGACTACAGTACAAGGCCGGTGATGCGCTGGGCGTAATCCCCCGCTGCCCCCCCGAACTGGCCGAGGACGTTCTGGCCTCCTGCGGCTTCTCGGGCGACGAGGAGGTGGACACCCATCTGGGGCCGTGTGGCCTTCGTCAGGCGCTGACGGAGAGATACGAGATACACAGGATTTCTAAGAAGTGGATTGAGGAACTCGGACCGAGGCTGTCATCGGGAGCTGCCGACATAGAGATCCGAATCGTGCACCGGCAGAGAACATCATCCCGAGACGGCTCGGTGCTGATTGACTGGAACGGCAGCGGGGCCGAGGACGACGTCCCTGTCGGCTACGTCGAAATCGGTTCGGCCAGCGACCCTGCTGAGACGCTCTGGGCGGAGTTGACTGGAGACAGCAAGGCCATGGAGGACTACATCTGGTCGCGTGACTACATCGACGCTCTTGCGGACTTCGGCCACATCGGATTCACCCCTCATCAACTGGTTGACGACATGGACCGACTCAAGCCTAGGCTGTACTCGATTGCAAGTAGCCCCGACTTCGAGCCTGGCATGGTCCATCTCACAGTCGCTATCGTACGCTACAACCACCACGACCGCGATCGAGCCGGGCTGTGCACCGGATTCATGGCGGACCGCTGCGAGGTCGGAGAGACCGACATCGGCGTATTCATGTCGCCGACCAGATCATTCGTGCTTCCCGAGGACAGGTCGACGGACATCATCATGGTCGGCCCGGGAACTGGGATTGCTCCATTCAGGGCGTTCCTGCAGCAGCGTCAGATGGAGGGAGACTCAGGACGAAACTGGTTGTTCTTCGGTGACTGGACCGAAGAGGGGGAGTACCTGTACCGCGACGAGATGGAGGCATGGAGAGAGAGCGGTCTAATCAACCGCCACGACCTTGCCTGGTCACGCGCGGGCCCGGAGAAGGTCTACGTCCAGCACTTGATGGAGCAGCACGGCGAGGAGATCTGGAATTGGATTGACGGCGGCGCGTATTTCTACGTCTGCGGCGACAAGAACTACATGGCTAGGGACGTCCACTCCACCCTTATCGGAATCTGCTCCGAGTACGGCGGAATGTCCGAAGAAGAGGCCAAGGAGTTCGTCGAGAGCGGCCTGATGAAGACCGAGAAGCGGTATCTACGCGACGTATACTGATGACTCTCCGCATTGCTCATACGGCGGCTGCCGGAGCGCTTGCCATGTTCCGCCGCGTACTGATTGCGAATCGCGGCGAAATCGCACTCCGAATACTTCGCTCTCTGCGTTCGCTGGGAATCGAGGGAGTGGTGGTGCATGGACGTGAGGACAGACTCACTCTGCCTGTCAGGCTGGCAGACGAGGGGGCCTTCATCTCCCGCGACGACCCCCTCGCATCCTACCTCGACATAGAGGCCGTGGTCGCGGCTGCTAAGGAGGTGGGAGCGGATGCAGTGCATCCCGGATACGGCTTCCTAGCGGAGAACGCCACCCTCGCCGAGAGACTAGCCGAGGAAGGAATCGTATTCATTGGTCCGAACCCCGAGGTGCTCAGGCTTCTGGGTGACAAGATTTCAGCCAGAGAGGCAATGGTGAAGGCCGGCCTGCCGGTGGCGAAAGGCTCAGGCAAGCCAATCTCAGACGAGTCGGAGGCACTCGACATAGCAGAGGAAATCGGCTACCCGGTGATGATTAAGGCTGCCGCCGGGGGTGGTGGAATAGGCATGCAAGTGGTGAGCTCGGGGGACGAGTTCGAATCTGCCCTGAGGCTGTGTCAGGGTAGGGCACTCTCTGCCTTCGGTGACGACAGGGTGTTCGTCGAGAAGTACATCGATGGTGCGCAGCACATCGAGTTCCAAGTGCTGGCTGATGGCTCCAATGCGATTCACTTCGGCGAGAGATTCTGCTCGATTCAGAGGCGGCACCAGAAGATAATCGAGGAGGGCCCATGGCTCTCCGACGAGGCGCGCGAGGAACTCGGTGCCAAGGTGGCGGCCGGAGCGGAGGCGGTCGGCTACAAGGGTCTCGCCACCTTCGAGTTCCTGCGAGACGCCGACGGCGAGTTCTACTTCCTCGAGGTGAATCCGAGGGTACAGGTCGAGCACACGGTCACGGAGATGATTGCTGGGGTGGACTTGGTCTCACTGGGCATCAGGGTTGCGGCAGGAGAGGCCCTGCCAATGAGTCAGGACGAAGTGAGGATCTTCGGACACGCCATCCAAACGAGGATAAACGCCGAGAACCCCTACACCCTCGAACCATCACCAGGGAGGATCTGGGAGTGCCACTGGCCCGGGGGCCCGGGCGTGCGCGTGGACACGCACGCGCACACGGGGTATGACATGCCACCCTCCTTCGACTCCCTGTTGGCCAAGGTTATCGTGTGGGCGCCAAGTCGCAACGAGGCCATATCCAAGATGGACTCGGCCCTAGCAGAGACGATCATCATCGGTGTCGACACCCTGATTCCCCTCCATCGCGCCATCCTCAACGAGGCGGACTTCCGCAATAGAGAAGTCTCGATAGGATACCTCGATGAGCACCCGGGACTGCTGGGCGGAGTGTGATAGCGTGGAGATGGTGATTGTCGGGAGCATAGGCTTCGACGACATCGACACCCCGGAGGCCAGCGGCTCGGACCTGCTCGGAGGGGCTGCCACCCACGCCGGCCTAGCTTCTGGATTTCACCTCCCCCTGACTCCACGCAAGCCACCCAGGGTGGGGCTTGTTAGCGCGGTCGGTACTGATTTTCCGCAGGGGGCCCAGGAGATACTCGAGGACTCCGGGCTGAACCTAGCGGGGGTCGTCCGAAGGGACGGGAGCACGTTTCGCTGGGCAGGCAGGTACGAGGGCTCGATGGAGGACGTCCAGACCATATCCACCGAGGTCAACGTGCTCGAGGACTTCAGGCCCGAGGTACCCCAGTCGTGGAGGTCGCCCGAGGTCCTGCTCTGCGCCAACACGCACCCGCGTACACAGGTTTCCGTTCTCGACCAGTGCCCTAGTGCTGTAGTGACCGCCTTGGACTCATTCATGCTCTGGATAGAGACCGAGTTCGAGTTGCTCTCCGAGGCGCTGCGCAAGGTCGACATGGCCGTGCTCAACGAGGAGGAGGCTTGCTCCCTAGCTGGCGAGGACGTTCTTCACAGGGCAGTGGAGGCGATACGCTCCGGCAAGGCCCTGTATGGAGGGGCGGAGGCCGGGACTGGCCCTCGGAGCATGGTAATCAAGCGCGGTGGCAGCGGCTCTGTAGCCTACCTACCATGCGGCACCATCACCTTGCCCGCATATCCTACCGACGACTTGGTCGACCCGACGGGGGCGGGGGACTCGTTCGCAGGTGCCTTGCTGGCCAACGTGGCCGGCAGGAAGGGTGCGTTGAACCAGACGGAGACAATGCGAAACGCCCTAGTCCACGCGACGGTGACGGCGTCCTTCACTATCGAGGGCTTGGGTGCATCTGCCCTATACGGCCTCGAGAGGGGTAAGTACCATGCTAGGGTGGACAAGTATCGCAGAATGGTCGGTCTTTGATTACTCGAGCCGCCTGATTCCGGGAAGCGGGTGAGGGTCTCCCTTGGACGAGGTCCTCCTCAGCTGAGAGAACCTGAGTCCGCCGTCTTGACCAGTCAGCTCGGTGGGTACACGCTCTTCCTCTCCAGATACCCGACCCACCAAACGGTCCATTGCGTCCTTAGCCGAGGCTGGGGGATTGGCCGGACCCTGCCTAGCCCTTACCGCCACGTCAGCCTGGTGATCCTGGTCGCTGCGTAGGCGGATGTGCTGTGACGACTGAAACCTCGTTCCCGACCGTGCCTCCTGTCCGTCCTCGTCACTGTACTCGGAGGCGTAGGTACCGTCCGTGTTGCGAATCGCGGGGGTGGTCGCGCCCAGTAGGGCGCTAATCCAACTCGGCTTTCGGAAGGCCTTCCTCCTAGGCGCCCTGACTCTGCCCGAACTCATCGAAGTGGCGATTCTGGAAAGTCCGGGAAACTCCTCCAGACTCGAGGCATCGAGTACCGGCTGGGACGACCCCCCACTCCCCAGCAGCGCCTGCCTCGCACGTGCCTGCTTGACGACGCCCGGCCGGCACTCCTCGCGTATCGCCGAATCTGTGGGGGCCGGCAGACTTGGCCCCGTGTAGGGGCCGGTCTCCCCGAACCTGCCCTGAGCCCGCCTTATCATTTGGGAGCTGGTAGGCTGTCTCGCCTCGACGACCGGCGGGCCCGCGGCGTTGATGTAGCTCCCGACCCCGGTCTCTGAAGCAGGGTGACTCGTCGTTGGAGGAGGGGTCGTGGGAGGTGAGTAGCTGGCCGGCGGCTCCGCATCGAAGATTCCGCCTTCGCCGAACAGGTCCATGCCTACGGCAGCTTCGCCTAGAGCCGAGTCTATCCTGCTACCGGCGGGTTTCTCCTCGTCCCACTGGGGAGCCTCCTCCCTGCCCCATGCCCTCTCGTAAGCCGAACGGGCCTCCTCCTGAGGTACAGATGGTGGCTCGTACGTCGGGACAGTATCCGCCGCCACAACCTCGGACTCCCAGGGAAAAATCGGCTCCGTAGAAGCCGCCGCGGGAGCAGTGGTGGATGGTGGTGTCGGAGCTGAAAAGCCGGTGAAGTGAGACTCGGGCTCCGGAACGGTGGCAAGAAAAGACTCCTCCTCGGGTAGCTCAAGCAACCCCTTCGGCTCGGGCAGTCCCCCGCCGGCGTCTGTGAACGCCGGGTACGCAGGAAGTTCCGCATCGATATGCTCCAGTCCCATGCGGGCCTCCTCGATTGTACTGCCGTGACGGACCCTGTCCACCATCAGGCAGAGTCTGAGCAGCACCCCCTCGCTGCCGGAGATGATGTGACGGTCCCCTGCCTCCGTCTCCACGGCTAGGACTGAGGTCCGCGAAAGCACGTAGCCCAGAAGCGTCAGCGAACCGCCTGCCATAGCGACCATCGCGTACGGCGGCATCAGGACGCTCGTGCCGAGGTAGATGGCCAGTAACCCTAGGGGGACTGTTCCGGAGGGGAACAACGGGACCTTCATGTGGCGCATTCTCGAGATCGAGGCCAAGGAGAGTCGGATGCCATGCCCGTCGAACCTCTCCAGCGTCAGCTGACGCTTGGTGAGGACCGCTACAAACCTCCCTCCAGACCCGACCAGACTCAGATTGCCGAACAGTTCCGACTTTTCCTCATCTCGGTCGGGCGTTAGCCCGACAGAATACATCCCGAACCTCCAGCGGTTCCGATTGGCTATAACTGCTCGGGGTGCTGAGTGCTCGCGCGCGCCCCTTACGCGCACACGAGTAGGACGCCGAAACACGCCCCTAAGTCACATTATCAGAACACCGCTGCTCATCCCATGGCGTCCCGGGCGGCCTGTGCCCTGTTCCACAGCCCCATCTCCTCGTCCGTGGATGGCGAGAACTGCGGAATCCCCGTCGGACGCATCTCGGAGTCGACTGCCACCATGAAGAAGAAGCCAGAGCAAATCTCCTCGCCCTCCCACTCAGAGCGCGAGAGTCGGCATGAGACCACATGAATGCCAGCGGTGTGTGGCGAGGTCCAGACGACCCTCGAGGTGGTGCGGATGATGTCCCCCTGGTAGGCTGGTCTGCGGAACTTGAGAGCATCGACCGATACGGTAACGAACTCCTTGTGCGCATACTTGCTCGAGACCATTCCGGCAGCGGTGTCCATAATTGACATCAAACGACCTCCGTACAACGTGTCCATCGAGTTGGTGTGCCCCGGAAATACCTCGTTCAGCAGCACGACGGGTTCGAGGGAGTAGGGCTCGGACATGACTCTCAAGCCGTCTCGAGAGTCCACCCCCCTTCAATCCTACATTTCGGCAATCTTCGTCGAATCGGTTTTTCGACCGTTGTCTTCAATCGAGGGTGACCACTCGCAGCCCCGTGGAAGTGCCCCAACTACGTTGGAATCCGACCGTCTTAGACGACCCCGAAGGCGGACGCATCGTGCTGTGGCCGCACCTCCCTTGCGTTCGCATGCCGAACTCGCTGAGGTACCGGGAATCGTGGGACGGCCTCGCGCTGCTGTTCAGCCTCAGCGACCTCAGTGGATGGAGGCATGACGAGAAGCAGGACAGGGAGAGCCCCGGCGTGCATATCGAGGCCGCCATAGCCTCGGGGACCGTGCTGGGACGGCTGATGAAGGACCTGCAGGAGTACGATGTTGACGGCCCGAAGATTCCCGACCCGGAACAGGTCCGACTGCTGCTTCACGCCGACAATGCCAGAGGTGGCATGCCTATCTACGCCATCGAGCCAGAATTGGATGATTCGGACTGGGTGGATTGGGAGTTCAGGAGCGCCGACGAGCAGTCGCGGGTGTTCAACCTCCTAGCGACCCTAACAACCTCGCGACGCTGGCGCAAGACCCGCTCGGCGGCGGTTCAGATGGTCGAGAGATCGAAGGACGCCAACCCGGACCTAGGGGCCGCCGCGGCATCATGCGCGGCTTGGTGGATTGAGGAGCAGGGGGCCTTGACAGCCGAGCTGATATCAGAGCGCAACAGCCGCTTCGCCTCCCGTTTGAGGGGCGCGCTCGCAGAATTGAGGAACAGCAGGGTTGATGATGCGAAGGCATCTGACTCCACCTTGCTGGTACCGGTCCACCAAGCCTGGCTGCCCTCTCTGGAGGCTCCACTCCCTGCCTGCCCGGACCCACAACCGGCGAACATGGAGCAGAGCTGATGGAGGACGGCAGGATCATGGTCGCAATCCAGACCCAGGACTTCTGGATAACCACGTCGTCGCCGAGTTACCCACAGGATCCCGCGTCTAACACCGCTGAGGCGACAGTGTGCCCCCATCCCTCGGTGTACCCCGTCCACACTCTCACCCCTCCCCCCTAC
>ERZ724560.3-NODE-3-length-53000-cov-3.093015_pt1 | contig 53000 bp, 35 predicted proteins | sample MGYA00375854_ERZ724560 | MGnify/ENA primary metagenome ERZ724560 (study PRJEB28725, sample SAMN03264854) | marine sediment metagenome | biome: marine pelagic biome; feature: marine oligotrophic desert; material: ocean water | place: Pacific Ocean:North Pacific... | reverse complement strand
AAAGCCCGCAGATTAAAAATTCCGAACCCTGGGGGGAAATTGACGAGGCGTATGGAATCCAGCCAGGGGAATCAATCAACATCGGAATAATGATTGCAAACACTGGCAATGGAGACGACCGATTTGAGTTTGAGTTCGATGACTCTGAACTCCCGGATGGATGGATTAGGAGTGGGTCAATAGCGCATTCACTACCCGCGTTTATTGAAGCGACTCATACAGTAATAGTATCGGCACCGGCCAACGCGAGTTAGGAGGATTTCAACATCTACCTGACTGTCAGAGACAAGGCCAACAACACCTACCCCGAAATCGAGATTCATATCCAGACATCCATGCCTGAATTGAGCATCGAGTCTCACCAGCGCTACGAGGGAGGAGACCCGGTCTCAGGGCAGGTCGAGCTCTACTCGGTGGTCGTCAGGAACGACGGGCTAATCGACGCACAGATGGTACAGCTCAACGGGACCCTGTGCACGGACCTGAACTGCAACGACCCGCCGACAGGAGTCACAGGCACCGACACCAGAGACGTGCCGGCGGGCTCCGAGGTCGTGTTCGAGATTGCGCTGGACCTCACGAGCACCGACCCCAAAACCCACTACATCCAACTCGAACTCAACAACTCGGGATTCGACTCGGTGGAGGATTACGACTCCTTCCAGGTCAAGATCCGCTCCCCGGCAATCGAGGAAACCACAGACTGGATTGGATGGCTTCTGGGGGCGTTGCTCTTGGTAGCGCTCCTGCTTCTGACTAGGGGCGGCGGCAGGCGAAGGTCGTCAGCACCGTTCTGATGACTCTGCCTGACCTATAGGGCTATGACTCTCCGGCGCGCGGCACGGTGGGGGTAGAGCATGGGAACTATGGACAACCTCGAGCTGCTGCCCGAGCCCGAAGAGCCTAGGATGATGACCACCATCGACCCCGATGCTCCGGGCTACCCGGGAGAAGCCTACGGCGTCTCGGACGAGGAGGCGAGGGAGTTGCGATCTCCCGCCTTCCCCTTGAGGGAGATACTGTGGCCATGGGGGGCAATCACATTCGCATTCGGAGCGGCATTCATGCTGCTGGTCTGGCCCCACATCAACGCCTACCTAGCTCCCGTGCTGCCTGAGACGGAATGGGCCTACGAGTCGACCGGGATTCGGGAGCTGCAGGACTCGGGGCTGGACGGCTCGGGGATTCACGGTTGCATGGTCGACACTGGCATCGACGTCTCGCACCCGGACTTTGCCAATCTGACCCTGACCGGGTTCAGGGACTTCTACGAGGACGAGCACGACCTCGTCAGGGACGTGGGCGAGGACTCGCATGGGACTATGATGGCCGGACTCCTAGTTGCTGATGGCAAGTTCCGCGGAGCAGCCCCCGGAGTCGACCTCTCGGTCGCTCTGGCCCTCGGCCCCTCGGGCACATCTGGGCAGGAGGATAGGGTCGCTCAGGCCATCCGGTGGTGCAGGATAACTCAGAAGGCAGACATAGTCAGCCTCAGCCTCGGCAGCGAGCCTGGCGACGGCATGGGGATTCAGTCCGAGACCACACTAGCCGTGCAGGAGGCCCTAGACGCTGGCATCTTCGTGGTCGCCGCGGCCGGCAACACCGGGGACGACCCCGACATCTCTGACGTCTCGGTCCCTGCCAACCTCCCCGGAGTGATAGCAGTGGGGGCATCCACACGCAGCGGCAGCGTGTGGTCAAACTCCGCAGGCGGCTCCTTGGACAATCCCTATGGTGATGGAAACAGGAGCTACCCCGATCAAAAACCCGAGGTCACCGCTCCTGGTGTGCTTCTGTTCTCGACGACCACGACGCTAATCGAGCCGCCTTACGCGTATTCCACCGGGACCAGCGACTCGACAGTCTTGGTCACCGGCGCACTCGCGCTAATCCTCGAGTTGCATGGCGCCGCGCTGGCAGGCGATGACGGGGTCATCGATTCCGAGGACATGGGAATCGTCAAGAGGGCCCTAGCGAGTTCTTGTGACAAGACCGGCATCGATGGCAGTCCGCACGATACCCGAGGTGGGTACGGAATGCTTGATGCAGTTCAGTGGGCTTCCGACATCGCATTCGAGTTGAATCTGGCCTGAATGACGGGAATTAGCCTCGAACCGCCAATCGAGCCTACGGCTCGACGCTACCCTATGATTAAATCCGTCCCCGATTCCCCGTGACGCATGGCTAACGCCAGACGCATGCGCAGTCACCTTCTCGTCATGCTGATGCTGACGAGCCTTTTCGTCGCCCTTGTCGGTCCTGCTGCCCCTGTCTCCGCCAACAACGAGACCACCTCCGGGACCATCTCTGGCACCGAGACCTGGTCGGGCACGCACACCCTCTCGGGCGATGTCGTGATTGCGTCCGGGGCCAAACTCATCATCCAACCCGGCACCCTGGTCATATTCCCCAATGGCACCCATCTGGACGTTCGAGGCAACCTGTGCGCCGGGGTATCCAGCTGCGGCGCCAGCACCAACTCCAACTCGGCTTCGAAGATTACCATGCGTTGGACCGATCCAGCCAACGGCAGCGCCACCGGCGAGTGCTACGGGATGAGCTACGGTAACCAGCAGATTTGGGTCAGGGACCCATCGTGCTACGAAGGAGTTCTGATTCGCAACTCAATCGACCTATCCCAGACCGGCTTGAGGCACATCACCATCGACGGCGCCTGGGGGATTCCCTACTACATCCCGACCGTGTATCAGTGGAGGTACGGAGCCATGGTCATCGACGGCGCGGCCCCGGTCCTGACGGAAATCGAATTCACTGACATCAACACCACCAGCCTACTGACCACCAACCTCGCTCAGCCCCATCTCGTGGGAGGGGAGTTCACTGTTGGCACCGACGATGAGAGCAACGTGCGCGGCTCGGCGATTCAGATTTACGGCTCTGGAACGCCGGTGACGCCCCTGATTCTTGAATCTCCTGAGTTGATCGGCACCAACGTAGGTTGCAGCCGACAGGCCCCTAGCCGCCCTGCAGTGTGGGCCGAGGACACATTCATCGAGGTTGACGACGCCAGTTTGTCTGGCGACTACGGCATCAGCATGCGACATTCCGCAGGCATCATCTCCAACTCAGTCTTCACCGTGAACTGCAACGGCATCGACATCAACAGCAGGAAATCGGTCTCCAACGTCGACTACTCCATCGAGGTAATCGCCAATGAGATAGAGACCGGGGATGGCGCCCCGATTACCGTCTTTCAGGGCGGTTTGGCGAATATCGTCGCCAATGACATGGAGGGCGCCGCTGAGTCGTCTGGAATAGCCATCGAGTCGAGCGAGGTCACGATAAACAACAACGACATCGGGCCGGTCGGCGGCTGGAATGGGCTCTGGCTGCTCGGCTCGTTCGATGTCGTCGCGGAGAACAACACCATCCATGGTATCGCCAGAGAGCCGGTGAGGGCGGGCGAGTACGGCAGCAGCGCTCCTGCACCCTCGGCCTCTAGGATATACCTCGCTAACAACACCATCTCCAGCGATGGCTCGGGAGTCTGCTCGGAGACCAAGTACGACGACTGGGGCGGCGACTTCACCTGTCCCGTGGTGCACGCATACAGAGCCGGCGTCTCGATGTACGACAACACGATCAACGTTCCAGGTACCTCCGACGCTGACGGAATACGGGCAGTCGGCGCCCTGCTGGACATACAGAGGAACACCTTCAACATCCCGGGCACGGGGGCCATAGTGACCAACTACGACGACGGCTTCGCCGGCTCCCAACAGTACGGAACACTCGGCTTCTTCTCGCAGAACACCTGGTCTGGTGTGGGCATGACGTACAACGTGTCGAACAGCGCGATCACCGTGCAGTCGGAGTATATCCCGAGCCCCCCTCCAGGGGAGTACCCCGTTCAGCTCGCCTGGTCCAGCCAAGAGGCATGGCCGGCCAACCAGTTCCAGACCTCGATTGTGCCGACCTTCGTCAAGGAGTGCCCTAATTGCGACGACTTCACCCCTCGGGGATTCCCCTTGGCAGTCAACATGGACAACAACTCCACCACCTTCACCTTCGCCAACCTGTCCAACCTCGATCGCACCAAGATACACATCGAGACCCAACCGACCCCATATGCGGTTCAGGTGCGCAGAGCCGAGATGGTACGCTTCCAGACGCTGGTTGAGGGCGAGCGAGTCCAGGACACAAATGTCCTGATTGAGGACGCTCTAGGAAACGATCTGTACTCGCTGTACACGGACAACGACGGCTACACGCCGTGGTTCGCACTGCCCTCTGATTTCCATCTCGACATAAGGGGGCTGGGCGGAGGGGACAACCCCGACGGCTTCGCTGATGACGAGTACGAGGACTCCTGCTTCGACGGCATCGACAACGATGGCGACCTGACCGTCGACTCCGATGACGAGGACTGCGATCACCTTGCAGGCACTAGGGAACTTTCACGCTACTACTACACCGCGTACAAGTTCGGCTCGGGGTACGCCCGCAGCGACTTCACCTTGTCTGACACCACACTGCAGGACACTGTCAACCTCGTCAATCAGGCCCCTACCGTTTACGTCACGCAGTCTGACGGTCACTCATACCGCAGAGTAGTCAACCTATCGGGAAGCGCTCACGACGGGCAGTTGGCAGGCATCTACGCCACGGACGAGTTGGCCCAGTGGGACCAAGGAGGATATGTCCACGAGGTCCAGATCAGGGACCCCTTCACCAGCGAATGGAGCTCCGCGGGACTCGCCGTGGACACCAGCGGCATGGCCGAGGGACAGGTCACCAAGGCCAACCGGCCGTTCAGCTCTTGGTATTACGAGATCGACATGAGCAACAGGGAGGAGGGCGACTACGTGTTCGAGTTCAGGGCGTTCGACGGCATCGACTACAGCCCCATCATCTACCGCACGGTCAAGCTCAACGTGCAGGCCCCGACGATCTCGGTGACCTCCCCGAGCTCGTTTTCGACCCACTCGGAGGGAACCGTTACCTTCGAGGGAACGGCCTTCGACCACTACGGCTGTCCGATACAGTGCAGCTCCGACATCCAGGACATTTACTTCCACATCGAAGGCCCCAACTTCGACGTGACCACCCCTGCAGAGGGCGGGCCTGACTGGTCGTGGACCTGGGACTTCAGCGGCCTGCCGAAGGTGACTTCGACCTACACGTTCACCGTGTGGGCCTCGGACTCCGACTTCTGCGAGGGCTTCGTCGACGAGTGCGAGCCCGTGGAGCTTACCCTAACCATAGACAACTCGAACAGCGCCCCGTTCATCAGCGTCATCGCCCCGTACGACGGCCAGAGACTATCGGTCTCTGAAGAGACCGTGTTCGAGGGGGTAGCCCGGGACAACGACGGCTCGGTATCGAGAGTGGACTTCGAGATCAAGGATGTCGCCAACAACTACCTGCTGGTGCTGTCAGACTCGATTACCGACTTCGCACCTAACGGGGCTTGGTCCATGGAGTGGGACTCGACCAACCTCATGCACGACATGCAGTACCTCGTACGCTTCCGCTCTTACGACGGTTATGACTACAGTGAATGGGTGGAAGTCGTCATCGTCGCCGACAACCCCCCTGACGCGGGCAACAGCCAGCCTACCTTCGACTCGACGGGATGGTTCGGTGAAATCACCCTCTTCTGCGAGACTGAGTCGCAGTCCCAGGACCGCTGCACGAGGGGAGAAATAGACCTGCTCGATTACTTCGACGACGTTGACCCCGGCCAGGAACTCATCCTGTCTGTTTACGACGACGAGTCGACCACCAGCGACGACCACTTCGGCATCGTGATTAACGTCGCGATGAGCGGCGTGGCCACCTACAACCCAGTGTCGATGTTCTTCTACGACACCGACATGGCGACTTGGACGCTCGAGAACGTCGTCTTCGTCGCGACCGACACCTACGGCTCCAAGATTAACTCCAATCCGGTTACCTTCACCGTGGTCGGCATCCAGTTCGTTATTACCCCGCCCGAGCAGACCACCATCCCAGAGGACGGCCGGGCCATCTTCACCGGGGTCGGCCTGCCCGGTAAGACCGTCAGCGTCACCATCGCCGGCAACACCGTGAATAACACCGTAGTCGGTGAGGACTCTACGTGGTCGCTGGGAGTACCCGCCTCAAGGATAGATGGGACGGCTACTCCCGTATTCAAGTACGGCGGAAACGATTTCGAGAGCGCCAGCATTACCGTGTCCGATTCCGCTGGAGATGGCATGGGATTTGGCTCGATTATCGTCATACTATTGGTTGCCATAGCCGTCATTGGCGCACTGGTATACTTCTTTGTCGAGTTCGAGGAGGAGGAGGACGAGCAGTTGGACGGCACCTCCGAGGCCAAGCAGGAGAGCTCGGAGGAGGATGACGACGACTACGCTTGGGCCAAGGAGGCCGGGATCGCGCAGGACGACGAGCCGGAACCGAAGTCTCGTCTGCAGAGGCACGACGACCATCCTGGGTGGTTGTGGGACTCCGATAATCAGGAATGGGTCCCTGACCCCGAGCACTCTGACGCTTGAATCAACGTCACTCGCCGCTCGCTAACATTCTTGAGTGGACCATCGCGCTCACAGGGTGTGACCACCATGACAGTCCCCCGTCCGGGGGTTCAGGAGCGCATACTGCTGCATCTGAGGGACTATGTCGACCACGCCGACAAGGTCGAGGTCCCATTCGCTCTCTCACAGATGGGCATCGCCAACGCAGTTGCCATCGCCCGCTCGAATGTGCCAAGGGCGATTGCCGGGATGAGGGAGCAGGGGCACCTGATAGAGAGGCAGGCCCATGTCACAGGGGTGTCACGTAAGAGGAAGGCGTACTTCCTGACCGAGGACGGCGCCAAGGTCGCTGACGACATCTGGACCAAGGTCAGCACCCAGCCGGTCCGCCTAGTCCACCCCGACGGCCGCTCCGAGACCCTAGAGCTGGCTCAGGCGCTGCAGTCAACCGACCTGCCCATGCGCCATGTTGACTTCCTGAGGTACATCGATGACACTGGAACCGTCGACCTCTCGACCCTGTCTGCCGAGCTGATCGAGAGAGACCTCTCAAAGCACATCGAGAAGCAACTAGTCACCTCACTGAACGACCTCCCGAGGATAAGGAGATTCTTCGGTAGAGAAGCCGAGATAGATAGCATGGTCGCGTTGCTGGAGGATCATTCCAGCTCGATACTGGTACCGGGCATAGCCGGCATAGGGAAGACGGCGCTGGCCGGCAAGCTGCTGGAGAGATTCCCCCACAGGAGGAACCTGCTGTACCACAGGTGCCAGGACTGGGAAGGCTCGCGTGCGTTCTTCGAGGCCACTTCGGAATGGCTCTCCGCGTTGGGTCATAACGACCTTTCGGACTATCTAGCGGTAACCCCCGTTCCGCAGGCTTCGATGACCGTCAATCTGATTGTCGAGGGGTTGCAGGACTCCCCTGCGTTGATTGTCGTCGATGACCTGCACAAGGTAGGGGACGAGGCCCTGATCTCGGCTCTGAGGGCCCTGACTCTGAAGATTTCAGAGCTTGACAGCGTCGGCATCGTCATGTTCTCCCGCTCTTTCAGGATGGTGGTCCCTGAGGAGGACTCCTCAGGCAGGATAGTCACCCTAGTGATGCCCCTAGAGGGGCTCGACCAGGATTCGAGCCGTCAGATCCTAACTGCCATGCCAAATCTGGAGATGACCCAGTTCTTGCATATCTACACCCTCTCGAGGGGCCACCCGCTGGTGTTGGAGCTGATTAACAGGGGGAGCGTCGGCGATACCTTCCACGCCACTTTGGAGGCGTTCGTGGAGCAGGAGATTTTCAGTCGCCTGTCCGGACCTGAGAAGCGCCTCCTAGGTGCTATCGCCGTGTTCAGGGAGCCGATGCCGCTGGAGGCCATCAGCGACATCGAGGCCGAGACCGACCTTCTCGATGGATTGGTCGAGAAAGGCCTCGCTCGACAGGCCGACAGCGAGAACTACGACGTCCACGACCTAGTCCGCGAGTTCCTGACTCGCTCCATGGACGAGTCACTGCGCCAAGAGCTGCACTCGAATGCCAAGGCGTGGTACCGCACTCGTCACGGGGCCGCAGCAGAGCGCATTGAGTACATACACCACCTCAACGAGTCTGGCGACATCGAGGGTCTCGCAGAAGTCCTCTCCTCAGAGGGCCACGGACTAGTCAACGCAGGTCACACCGAGTTGCTCGGGATACTCAGGGCCCTCGACGGTCAGAGCTTCGACCCCGAGAGCTGGTGCATCATCAGGGAGCTGCGTGGGGACATTCTGTCGATTCAGGGCCGCTGGGACGAGGCCGAGAACGAGTACGAGGCCGCCATCCCGTTGGCTCGCAAGCACAAGATGGGTCACGAGCTGGCGAGGCTGTTGTCCGCGAGGGCCGACATCGCGGTCAAGCGCGGCGCGATGGACGACGCGCTCGAGATGCACCGCAAGTCACTGGAGATTCAGATTTCCATGAGGGACGCCGCCGGTGCGGCCCGGTCCTACAACAACATGGGATACATCTACAGGCGAAGGGGTGACAACCGACGCGCCTTGGAGGTGTACGGGAATGTGGAGGGCCTGCTTGATGCCGAGAGCGACCCGGAGCTGTGTGACGCTAGGATTCGCCTTGCCTCGGCCTTCTTGGAGATGGGCGAGATGGATCGGGCCGGGGACCACGCGATGAAGGCGTTCGAGGAGTCCGAAGAGCAGACGGACATAGTTCACGCTCGGGCGAGGGCGGTGCTCGGGAGATACTACGCGCGCGCCAAGGAGAACGAACTGGCCATGCAGTACTACTCGGAAGCATTGGAGATTCTGTCAGACCAGGCCGACCCCGGCAGTGCCGTCGAGGTCGCGATGCTGCTCGGACAGGTCCTGAGCGACGCTGGGCGCAGAGAGGAGGCAGCGGAGCACTACATGGACGCGCTCCTGCTGGCCGAGGCCAACGACTTCAGGATGCTGCAGGGCGAGCTTCTAGCACGTCTGGGAGAGGTGGAGAGCGACCGCTCGCAGAAGGTGGAGTACCTGCAACGCTCGCTGACCGTGTTCAGGGAGCTTGGCGCCGTCGATAGGATGAGAGAGGTCCAGACTTCGGTTCACAGGGCAGTGATGGGCAACTAGGTCAGGCTGCCGACCCTCTCGGGCTCACCTTGGCCCAGCCAGTTGCTGAACTCCGGACCATCCTGCTTTGAGATTGAGATGCTGCCCGAGTATTCCTCGCCGATATGCAACAGGACCTCGCTCTCAGCGAGATGGGGAGCATTGTTCTTCTCAGAGAGGTGGCATAGCACGATGCTCTCCAACTCGTCTGTGAGTGCCTCGGCTAGAATCAGTGCGGTCTGGGAGTTCGACAGGTGCCCTCCTCTACCTGAGATTCTCCTCTTGAGCGATTCAGGGTACGGGCCTGCCATTAGTCGCTTGCTGTCGTAGTTGGCCTCGATTGAGATATGGCTGCACCCAATCAGGTGCTTGTTCAGCTCCACGGTGGATTCCCCAAGGTCAGTTACGATGGCAGCCCTGCGACCATCGCCGTTGGTGGCGATGACTGCGACGTTGTCAGCATCATCGTGCGGTACCGGTATGGGCAGGAGGCTGAGGTCATCCGAGATACCAATCCTGTCTAGGCCGCCAAAGGTCCTGCACTCGGACATCGGCTGCCAACCCATTTTGGTTGCAGTCTCGAGATTGGCGTGCAGGGTCGCCTCCCACTTCTCCGATGCGCGCTTGGCAGTCCTAGAGTGGTCGGAGTGGTGATGGGTCACGAGAATCGCGTCAATTGATTGCGGCTCGACGCCCACTAGGTGCAACCTACTCTCCATCTGACGAAGCGAGAACCCGCAATCCACTAGGACCCGGGTCCCTCCGGAGCACAGGAGCGTCGAGTTCCCCCTGCTGCCCGAACCGAGGTGTGTTATCCCCATGCCCATCGCAATCGAGACAGTTCGGCCGAGCACCCCCCTTGAAGGAATCCATCGGACTCGCTAGGTCAGGGCGATTTGACGCTGACGACGGCTACGCCGTCGCCCTCGACACTCCCGGACGCGTCCGAACGACGCTCCACCATCATCATAAGTCAGCCAACGGCGCTGAAAACAGCATACAGAGGTAACACCATGCGCCGCAAGCAGACAGCGTTACTGATTACGATGCTGCTTCTGAGCAGTCTCGCTTTCATCTCGCAGACCCGCCCCCAGTCTTCGGTCTCCTCGACTGATCCGATAACGGCCGACAGAGGGGGCCCTCCCGTCACCGATGAGGATGGCGACCGCATTCCGGACCTCCACGAGTCGATTTTCGGTAACGTCAGGTTCGTCGAGAGCAGTACGGGAGTGGTCTCGGTCAACGGACTGAACCCGATGAACGCCACCGACAACATGTCCGATCACGACAACGACGGGGCCAGCGCGCTGCTCGAGTTCTGCTGGCCTTACACCCTCGACACCTGCTTCGACCGGCTCTCTCTCACCGGCAAGCCGCCCCAGTTCACCGAATCCGGATTGAGGGAGTACCTCGATCCAAGGGTCGCCGATACAGATGGGGACGGCCTTCCCGACGGGTACGAGATCTACATGTGCACCGAGGGCGGGCTTGGCTACCAGAACGCAACCAACTCATGGCAGTGCCTCTGGTTCGACCCACTCGATCCCTCTGACTCCATCGAGGACATCGACAAGTGCGATGACTTCAGCTTCGGCTGCGGGGACGGCTTCGACGTCGACAGGGACGGTGACATCGACGTCGGCGAGCGCTACACCAACTCGGAGGAGTACCTGTATGGCACCCCGGACGACTGGCTCACCGAGCGTGACGGCCTGTGGTGTGCTGGCGAGATTCCCGGACTCTCTGATGACTCCTGCCAGACGGAGGTCGCCAGAGCCACTGGAGACAGCGGTTGGCTCGGCAGCGATCCTACCGAGCCGGACTCCGACTACTACACCTGGTCGGAGGTGATAGCGGTGGGCCTAGCCGTCCCTGGGGACGGAATCCCTGATGGATGGGAGGTCCACTACGGCCTGGACCCACGCAACTCCAGCGACGCCATAATGGACACCGACATGGACGGATGGGACCTGGACAGGGACGGTTTCATAATCCCTGACATCTCCACTTCGACGGCTCACTGGGGCGAGGCGTTCAGCAATTACGAGGAGTACATGATTCACCAGGACGACGGTGCATGGGTCACTCCAGGACTGAAGGGGACCTCGTTCTCAGACGGCGAGTCTGAGACCTCCTCATTCGACCAGAGCACCAGTCCCGGGCTGGTTGATGGCGCCGTGCACACGGTTCTGGCTGACTCTGCTAGGGACAGGCTGCTGGTTGGGTCTAGGTACGGCATCTCGGTGATAGACCCGTTCGGAGGCACCGCATCTCTCCACGAGCTTCCCTCTGGGATGGAGATACACACCATGGTCAGATGGTCGCCGAACGACTCAGACTTCCTCATCATCGGCTCCAACAGAGGGCTGCACACCATCTCTCTCGAGAACGGACTGCCCCAGATGGATTCGATGTCCGAGTCGGATTTGGGTCCGGTCGAATCAATCTACCCGCTCGATACCGGAAGCGGTGATTTGGACCTCATTCTGTTCGGCAATCGCTCTACTTGGACGGCAACGGTAGCAGTTCAGGGCGACGGCGCCGAGGCCAGCGTCGGCGAGGCGGTGCTCAGTGGAGCGATGACGGACATGCTGGTTGACACCGAGGCCGACGTCCTCAGCGCCGTGCATGTACCTATGTTCGGCAGGGGTCCGCTACTGCTGATTGGCACCAATGCCGGGCTGATTGCCTGGAACACCACCGACGGCTCCACCTCAATTGGAGATCCCTGGTGGGTATTCGACCGAGAGAACGCCGAGGACTTCGTGCAGAGGGCAGACCTGCTGAACGTGACCAAGTCAGCGGTAGTCAACGCATTGGTGGTCGCCGGTCCCCTCGACGCATTGGGCGGGGTCGAGGAGGTCACCGGAGTATGGGTCGGGACCGCTGGAGGTCTGCACCTGCTGAACCTCCAACTCCTAGTGCAGATGCCTCGAACAGCGTTCGACTCGGACAGGATGTACAACCTCGAGAGGTGGGCCGAGGGGGCCAATGACGTCCGCTCCATACTGCCGATGGGCGACAACAAGATACTGATTGGTTCGCGAGATGGTACGTGGTGCCTCGAGGGCGACCACTCTGGAATCCTCGGACTATACCTCAATCAGACGAGAATACCCGGTCTGGTGACGTCCCTTACTACTCTCGAGTATGGCAGCAGCCTGTGGATTTTCGCGGGCATCTCGCCGGGCCGATACATGAACATCATGCCGATAGATCCCACCTCGAAGGACTCGGACTTAGACGGGATGCCAGACGGGTGGGAGTTCATCTACGGCCTCGACCCCACCGATCCGTATGACAGGTACAGGGACGCCGACGCCGATGGAGTCCACTTTTCCACCTCGGACGGCTTCGAGTTCGATCGCGACTGGACGAACCTCGACGAGTACAGATTCGTATCGGTCACGGAGGGCGGGTTCAACGGCACCGACCCTCGTGACATTGACACCGACGGCGACGGTCTGACCGACGGCGAGGAGTACTGGGGGTGGTTCGCAGAGTCGACCAACTTCGACTGCCACTACCTCAACGACGAGTACCTGTGCGACGAGGAGACGGGCGAGCTTGCCGAACAGGTCCACTTCGAGGGATGGCTGGGGTCGGGTGCCGGAGGGGGAACCGACGGCCCTACTGACCCCACCAACCCGGATACGGACGGCGACGGCATGCCCGACGGCTGGGAGATGAAGCATCGCAGGTGGATCGGCGACGTCTACAACGGAGGCAACCTCTGGACACTCGATCCGCGCGACCCCTCGGACAAGGACGGGGACGCGGACGGCGATGGCCTGAGCAACCTGTGCGAGTACATGTGGGGCAATCTGTTGGAGAATGTGCTCCGTGAGCGCCTGGCGTCTCATGGAGAGACCTCCGAGGCCGCGGCTAACTGGACCGCGACTGATCCCAACGACATCGACTCGGACGGGGACACCCTGCCCGATGGGTGGGAGGCCCGCTACGCCTGCTCTTGGAAGAAGGACAACGCCGGAATCAACCCACTGAACGGCTCCGACCATCTGAACAATCCCGATGGGGACGGTTACGACATCAACCACGACGGCGTCCTCGATCTCGAGGAGAGCCTAGTCAACTGGCTCGAGTACCACCTCAAGTCCGAGATACTGTACGGCGACCAGTCAGCCTCCGGCATGGAGTATCCCGAGAATTTCACCACCCTGCTGTGGAACGAGACCTGGATGAACTTCGCCGACGACTCGTTCGGGCACTTCACCAGCCCCGCCTACAGAAGCCTAGTGAATGGCACCACTCCTCGGGACGTCGGCTCGGCCAACCCCCTCTCGTCCGACTCAGACAGGGACGGTATGCCCGACGGATGGGAGTTCTACCACGCCAGATGGAGCCTGTTCGACGGACAGTGGACACTCAACCCGGTCGACGAGAGAGACAGGACGGGCGACCCCGACGGTGACGGGATGAACAACTGGGAGGAATACAACGTAATCGACAGCAACCTCAGCGAAACCGACGAACTGATCACCGTGCCCCAGTTCTACCTCCTCAGTGTGGGCGGCGAGCTGCTGGCCTCGCCATGGCTGTCGGCTGAGTCAGCAGCCTCGTTCGGGACCTTCCTCACAGAGGAGCAGATAAACAAGAGCGGCATGACCGCAGACCCGAACGATCCGGACACCGACGACGACGGACTGCTCGACGGAATCGAGCTGATATTCACTCGCTGGAACTCAACCGACGAGGTATGGACGCTGAACCCGCTGGTCGCAGGTGACGGCAACTACGACTCAGACAGGGACGGCATCACCGACCTAGTTGAGCTGAACCTGACACTGAACAACCCCGCCAACGGCGGCCTCTCGCCCCCCGACGCCCCGAGGATGTGGGAGGAGGCAGAGCAACTGGACCCCGACGAGGCGGTCAACCGTGTGTACAGGATACTGTTCAACAAGGAGGGCAGGGCCGAGCTGGCGATAGCCCAGTTTGAGTCTTGGCAGGATGGCTCGGCCGCACAGCCGGTGGTCTCGGCCCTGCTGGGTGCCTCCGACCCCAACGCCGAGGACACCGACCGAGATGGAATGAGCGACGGCTACGAGTACTGGTTCACCGAGTGGGACCTCGAGGACAACAAGTGGGAGATGAACCTCCTGACCGACAGTGACATCCATGTCGACTCGGACGAAGACTCGTTCGATTGCAACGGTGACGGGCACATCTCGGACTCAGAGTCCTTCGACAACCTCGCCGAGTACGATGCTAGGGTGTACGGCAAGCGCTCAGCCGTCGATACAATACCGAATGGGACCGGGCTGGTGTCCTACGGTGCAGATGCGGTGACTGCGCAAATCGAGGAGAATGGCTTGACGTACGAGGCAGCATTCGCCCAACTCTACGTCATGTTCTCGACCAAGAGCCTGGTCTCTGCCGAGCGCGCCGGATTGATCAACGAGATTGATCCGGACACATTCAACTACAGCATCGCCGGGGTCAGCGACCCGACCGACGACGACTCGGACAGGGACGGGATGCCCGACGGCTGGGAGTTCTGCTACTCCATCTACGGCGAGTTCCTGCCGGTGAATGCCTACAGGTGGTCGATGAATCCAATCAATCCCTTGGACATCGACTACGACCCCGACGCGGATGGCTGGTACGACAGATCGTGGGAAGACATCCCGGCCCCGCAGGGAACTTGGGATGGGAGGCAGTTCACCCCCGCGCCCCCTGAGCAGCAACTCGAACAGGGGTTCCTAGGGCTGTACTTCAGCAACTTGATGGAATACCTGAACGGCACCCACCCGTTGGACACTGACTCGGATGACGACTCTATGGTGATGAAGCCAATCATGCAGAACGGGGTTGTAATCGACTACGTGCAAGACACCAACCTGTCGGATGGCAGAGAGGTCTTCAAGTACGGCACCAACCCACTTGACAACGACACCGACGGCGACATGATGCCCGACTTCTACGAGTACTATCGAGGCTGGAACGAGGGCAACGACAACTGGTCTTCCTACCTCAAGATCTCCGTGGTCTGGCAGCAGATTACCGCGACCAACTGGAAACCGGTCAACATAACCGGGTCGAGCATCGCGAGGCCCGAGATGTCATGGACTTGGTTCACCCACGATGCAACCGATCCCTCGGACGCGGGCCAGGACGCAGACAACGACGGCAGCTGGGACTGCTCGAGCGGCAGTTGCCTCTATGTCCCATACAACAACTTCCAGGAGTACTACGGGCTCGTCAACGCCTCTCTGGCCTCACCATCGCTGGTCAGGCAGGCTGGGCTGTACGACTGCTCGGGTAACATAGTACAGGAGTGGTGGCAGCTGCGCGAATCCCTGCTAGGGACCTGCTCGGGCAGCGCTGCCCTGAGCTCGAACTACTTCCGGATGTACCGGGTCAACAACGCCGACATGCTGTATGCGCTGATTATCAACGACAACGACGTCGATTACGAGGACATAGACACCAGCGACGACGAGGTGCTGGTTAACGGAGCTTGGGCCGACGAGTACCAGAGGTTCGCAGGGGACCAGTACCACCTGCCCAACACTGGATTGGGCGAGTACGTCTACGGATGGTGGCTGATTGACATCGACGGCGACCAGATTGCCGACGGCACCGACCCGGCTAACTGGGACACCGACGGCGACTGGCTGAACGACTTCTTCGAGATCGAGGACGACATGCTGGATGGGGTCAGGGGCAACAGCGGCTCCCCCATCAGGTACGACGACCGGACCACTAGTTGATTTCTTGAGTGGAACCACTCACGCTCCGGCATGGACGAGGATGCGAGGACCCCTCCACCCGAGGCACCCGTCGAGGAGAGGCTGCTGTTTCTGCAGGAGAACATGGTCAGCCTCACCAATCAGCTCAGCATGCCTGTAATCGAGGTGGCACTGGTGCTTTCTAAGTACATCCGAATCCTGCTCGATTCGCTGCAGAACGCCGCCGCCAGCAACAATGAGGCCTTACCGCAGAGGCTGACCGAGCCGTGGCAGATAGAGTCCGATGCCGATGCGCCGAGCATCGACTCGTTCCCGCTGGACAAGCTGCTGGGAAGCTTGGACGAGGACAGGATGGACATCCTCGATACCCTGATTCGGACCATTCTGAACGAGAGCCATCTCCCATTCGTCCCGGCCCTGACACTGCTCAGGGAGTGGGAGGCTCTGGCTCGGACCCAGCTGGTAGGCGCCAGCGGACCGGGGCAGCTGTTCAGCCCCTTCGAACTGCCTGAGGGCTTCTAATCAACCGCTCTCGGCCTTGGCGACAATCCCGCTCGAGATCCACCATGCATCAACGATTGACCAGACGAAGAGAACCGGCCAGAGGACGACTGAGAAGATTAGGGGGAGCTGAATCACGAAGCAACCGAGCGCCTTGCGGTGCTGGCGGTTGAAGTGCTGCCCGAGGTAGAGGAAGGGGACGAGCGACAGGGCGAGGGCCACTAGGGGACGCAGGGCCCCCCAGGGCCCGATTCCCCCGCTCAGCTCGTGCCAAATCACCCCGATGACGCCGAGGGCGCTAGCCTCACCAGGCTCCTCGTCCGAGGCGACGCTGACCACGTACTCATCTGCCATCGAGGGTCCGCCTACGTTCCCGATGCATGAATCTGACGCCGACGCGTATGGCGAAAAGGCGAACAGCGAAGGCGTCGACAGCGACGCGTGAGTGAACCACGCCTACTGGTCACGGGATTCCCGGCATTCTCCGACTTCGAGAGCAACATCTCCGAGAAGGTGCTCGCTAGGTTGGAGGACGCGGGGCTGCCGGGCATCGATGTCGTGACATGGTTGCTCAGCGTGGACGAGGCCGGTTCGCGCGCGGTCGCTGAGCAGATCCGCGAGGGCATTCAGGTTGACGGTATCCTCCATTTGGGCCTAGCAGCGAGGAGGGATTCGATATGCCTCGAGAGGCAGGCCCGCAACCACTTCTCGATGAGGGCGCCGGACAACTCCGGGAGGTTCCTTGACTCGGGAGAGATAGTCGGAGATGGCCCCCGTACGTTGCTCACCACCGCATCTATCCACGTCATGGACGAGGAGTTCGAGCACGACGACAACGTCGGCTGGAGCGAGGACGCGGGCGGCTACGTTTGCAACGAGACCTTCTACCACACGCTGCTTGCGATTCGGGATTCTGGAAATGATCCCATTCCGACGCTGTTCGTGCATCTGCCTCCCGAGGCACATGTCGCTCTAGACACCCAAGTCGATGTAGTCAGGCGCATCGCTGCCCGCCTAGTCTCGAGACCGACCTACGAGGTCGTCGGCGGACTGCTGTTCGATAGTGAGGGAAGAATCCTAGCTTGCAGGAGGCCTGAGGGCGATGCATGGGCCGGTTGGTGGGAGTTTCCAGGCGGCAAGATCGAAGCCCACGAAGGGCCTGAATCGGCCCTAATCAGGGAACTGGTCGAGGAAATCGGAGTCTCCACGAAACCTACACGTAGAATCGAGCAGACTCGCTACGAGTACCCAGACAGGTCCGTTAACCTGCAACTCTGGGATTGCGGGGTGGTGGACCCGGACTCGATAAGGCTGATTGAGCACGATGAGGCCAGATGGCTGTCTGTGGAGGAGCTGCTGGAAGTCAAGTGGCTACCTGCCGACCTGCCGATAGTCGAGAGGTGGCGGCGCGAGGGCATCCCGCGTGCCTAGCCTTCACCAATCGTCCGATTGCCCTCGCGATTGAACCACTCCACAGGCTCGCCCTCGTCAGTCATGGCCAATCCGTCCCCCACGCTACGTGGCACGGAATCGCGACCCGCGTGCGATGTCCGCTGTTCCAGCCAGCCCGCGAGGCCATCTCCGGTCAGTCCGACTCTAATCTCCCCCCCCATCGCCCTCTCGGAGATAACAAACGACGCCTTGCCGGCCAGTGCGGCCTGACGAGACAGGGAAAACCCAGTCGACCCCCCGTCGAGTTCCATCGTCATCGCATCCAGAGCGGTGTCCAGAATCCTCTGGTTCTTCGTCGCCTCCAGCAGGGTGTCCAGAGACTCCGACGAACCAGTCATCATCACCGCTGACCTATCGTTCGGGAAGTCGGTGTTGGAAGGGACCACATCGGGAATCCAATCGGAAAACATCGCCTTGACCGCTTCGACAACCCTAGAAGGGTCCTCGTGCGGCTGGACCACCGTCGAGACGCTGATTAGCGGTGTCACGACCGCTCGAGGGCGCTCATGCCCATGAGTTCTCTGCATCAGGGGACTCCCGGGAACGCGAATCATTCAAACGATGCGAGAATGGGCCCGGGGCATGGCTCAACGCTCACCCGTGCTCGGAGCCGCATTGTTGCTGGCACCCACTCTCTGCGTCGTCGCTCTGCGCTACGGCTCGGAAGCCCTCGAGGAGGTCATCTCACAGGATGACACCCTCAGGTATTCGATACACGGCACGGCCCTCTTGGTGGGCGTGGTGATGTTCATGCGGTATCGCAAGATTGAGGATCACGAGTTCCACAGGTCGAGGGCGATACGAAAACTCTCTAGGACTTACTCGCGCGAGGACCGTGGCCTATGGGACAAGGGCGACGCCGCCATCAAGCGCATGGAGGCCAGAGCCAATTCTCCCCAGACCGGGCGCAGTGCACTGAAGGCGCAAGCGCTGAAATCTGGGACCGTCGGCTCCCTGAACACCGAACGCTCTGAGGAGGACATAGGAGAGTTCGGCGAGACGCCTCAGCCCGCCACCGGAATCAGCACCATGGTCGATGAGGAGGCGGTGGCCGAGCCGAAGCGCCAGGGTATACTTTCGAGAATCTCCGAGACAATCAACAGGAGGCTCGACGCCTCTGCAGAGCGTAGGATGGAGCGCAAAGCCTCGAAGGCCAGCAAGAAGTCACAGAAGAAAGACTCGTCCGAGGATCAATGGTCGACCCCAGCTCCATCGTCATTGACTCGTTCGGTTGTCTCCTGCGGGGCCTGCGGGGCCCTGAACAACTCTGGAACCCCCTACTGTACTTCGTGCGGCGAGTTCCTGACTTGAGGGTGGGGTTGAAAACAGTCGGTCCAGAGCCCCGGGTAGGCGAGCTCCATGGTAGGCAAGAGGGACTACTACGAAGTCCTAGGCGTGGCTAGGGATGCGACTGATTCGGAGATCAAGCGCTCCTTCAGGTCACTGGCCCGTGAGCACCACCCTGACAAGAACCCCGACGACCCTGAGTCCGAGAGGAGGTTCAAGGAGGTTCAGGAGGCCTATGCCGTCCTTTCTGACCGCGAGGAGCGTAGGAAGTACGACACTTTTGGTCACGAACAGCCAGGCGGCTCGCCGTTTGGACCAAGTGGATTCCAAGGAGTTAACATCAGCATAGACGATCTTTTCGGCGGCGGCTTCGAGAGTATCTTCAGCCAAATCTTCAGCGGAGGCAGGACAACTCGCAGGAACAGGGGCAGAGATCTGCTGATGGATCACGAAGTGCCTTTCCAAGCTGCAATGGACGGGCATGAGGACGAGATTGAGATAGACGTCCTGAGAGCTTGCGAGCAGTGCAACGGCTCTGGGTCGGAGAGCTCGGAAGGAGTCAGGGAGTGCCCGGCCTGCGACGGCCGGGGCAGAATCCAGAGGATAGAGAAGGCCGGATTCTTCACCAAGCAGGTCGTCACTGACTGCTCCTCTTGTCGAGGAGAGGGCAGGATAGTCAGCGACCCCTGCCTGTCATGTGACGGCCAAGGTCGGGCCAAGCAGTCGAAGCAGATCAAGTTCGCAGTCCCTCCAGGCGTCACTACCGGGGCCAGACTCAGGATGAGAGGTCATGGCGAGGCAAGCAGAGGCAACAGGGGCGAGAGCGGAGACCTGTACATCCAGATAGGCGTACAGGAGCACCCTTGGTTTGAGAGGGACGGCCCCGATTTGCTGATGGCGCTTCCCCTAGGGTTCGTCGACTTGGTCCTCGGGACTCGAATCGAGATTCCTCACATCGATGGATCTGAGCTTTCGATAAAGGTCCCCGCAGGCTCTAATCCGGGTGAGACCATCACGATCCCCGGTCGTGGTCTTCCAGGCGGAAGGGGGCGTCGGGGCAGGGGCTCGGTCACTGTGCTGCTGAAGTTGGACATGCCTCGCAAGGTGCCCCGCTCACTGAAGAAGTCGCTTGAGGAGATGAGGGACGACATTGGCACCGACATGGAATCCCTGCTCGACTCGATAAGGTTCGAGGCCGACAATAGGCGAAGGCCCTGACTATTCGGACTCGTCCCAGTCCAGAGCCCGGTTTGGTGTAGCGGCTAGCGGCTCGCCGCTCACAAGTCCTGAAAGCTGGAATCCGAGACTCGTCGGGTTGCCCTCAAGCGTCAGGCTGAGAAACACTCTGCTACCAGCGGAGAGGGTGTCCAGGAATATCTCGTCGTCCTGGAACAGCCGGCTGGGTGAAACCGAGGAGATTCCGACCTTCGCACCCTCGGGCGCATGCACCCTCATGGCTGCCAACTCCCACGGCTCCTCCTGGACCCTTATCCCTAGGAGCAGCGATGCCCCCTCTGCGGCGATCCTCCACACGCAAATCTCCACCTGCCTCGTCATGTGGCGCAACAGGGGCTCACCCCAGTCCTGAGTCACCGCCCTCCAGGGGCTGTCACCGAGCTGCTTCAGTGAGTACTCGATTTCCCCCTCGTCCACGACTTCGGCAGACACCGCCTCGGCGAGTCTCTCGCGCAGTCGACGCAGTCTTCGACGCTCATGCTCCTCGATATCGCTGGCCAGAGGTGCCCCACTGAAGATGGCGGCTCTGTTCCACCACAGAACCATTAGCAAGGGAGTTAACAGCATGAAGCCGGCGAACATGTAGAATCCTCTGGCCTCGTGGGACATATCCACAAACTCGTTTTCTACTGGTTCATAGGGCCCGTTGTAGGGCAGTGAGAACTCATATTCCTCCATACCCATGGCCTGCCCCCAATCGATCCTCAGTGCATGTACTCCAAGTGGGACAATCATCATCGAGCCGTCGGTGGAATTCACCACTTCTCCTGACTCCTGATTCAGTGTCATCAGCGTGAATGTTACGGGAGAGTCGCCTATCTTTTGGACGCGGACGTAAGACCCGTTCTCCTCAGTCACTGAGAAGGCGAAAACATCGGTGGTGTCGGAAGCATCGAGACTACCCTCGATTGTGGCTGCTCCAAGATCTAGGACTTGCCATCTGAAATCAGGCCCTCCAAGCTCCCATACTGTATCCGGAGCATCCCCGATAAGGGAGCCGTCACCCGGTTCTAGCGATCTCAGCATGATAGACCATGCTGCGGTTCTGCCCTGCGTGGTCAATCCGAACTCGACCGAGACGGTTTGTTCCGTGGTCTCAAACTCTTCTGCGCAGCCACTTCCGACGGGTAGGCTCGCGCCATCCATCTGGTGAAGCACGATCTCAACACTGACGATGTCTGTGAATGAACAGAACGGTTCCAGCATCATCTTGGCTCCCGAAGCAATGAGCAAGGAGTCCCCTTGCGAATCTGAAGCGGCGAGGTGCCCGTGGTAGAGCAGGGAAGATTCACCGTAGAAAGGCAGAGCCTCCCCGTGGCTCCATGGATTACTCAATTCACCCACATCAGGCGCCTCCGTGTCATCGTCGTAACGAACAATCTCGAACTCATAGGGGGAGTAATCCTCCTCCGCTGAGTGAACGAGGCGAATCCACAACTCTCCTTGGGCCGGGTATTCGAAGTAGTGCCCCATCTCTGTTCTCTCGATGGTATCCACAAGCGACTTCGACTCCTCGTTTCTGTACCAGATCTCGATGCCAATCTCACTGGGTCCCCTCAGGCTGTTTAGCAGCATCACATCTCCTGAGTCTCCGACCACCATTATGGCATCCTTGTCACTCTGATTCTCCAGTGCTCCGACGTAGAGCACGCCCTCGGAAAGGAGGTCGATTACAGCACAGCTGTGCAACTGGCAGGGCGAAGTCGTGTTGATTTGCGGGTACTCGCCCTGACTTCCAGGAGGTGGGACTATGTTCGGCAGATCCTCGTACTCCGTCCATTCATCCATCCTGCTAAGTATCACTTCAGTCCTCAAATCACCAGAATCGGTTCCCGAATCGACGAGGAGTTGCCAGGACACGTCACCTTCGACCCATCCTGACCATTCCACGAGATGAGGGTCCTCATGACTCTCCTCTACTCCGTCAGCCCAGACGACGAGCTCCATCCCCTGACAACCGACCTTCAAGCACGAAACGCCAATCCACACCGGTCCGCTGGTACTGAGTGCCTCGTCGCTGAGCACTACCTTAGAGTCCTCATCGGCACTGACTGAAGCGCTGAACACAGCCAGTGCTATCATCGCAGCCAACAGCCCTGCGCGCACGCCTTGCATGTGAGGCCGACCCGGCTGCACCTTAGAATCCTTCAAGCGAACCGCGTCAGTGCGACGGCGTATGACAGAACGCCCGCTGGCTCGTGGTGTGGCCGCAAGGCAGCGTTTCGCAAGGCTGATGCCGCTAGGTGACAGGAACCAGCCTGTTGGGTGGACACCGGGTCTAGTTCTGGGTCCGCATGACCCCGAAATCGACCCCTCTCTGGCGCCATTCTCGTGCTCGAGGAGTCAAGGCGCCGTGCCAGCGACCATCTCTATGTCTACGAGGGCGGAGATGTGCTATCCGTTCGACTCTACCGACACATGGGATGCATTGGAGGGTCTGACGCTTCCTCCGAGCCTCGCCGAAGCGGATTCGGGGGAGGCCGGTCACGGCTCCCAGCTGCTACCCGTCTCATGGCAGTCCATGCACCACAACCAGAGCCTCAACGACCTCGAACTGGAGCCTTCAGTCATAGCCCTAGTCGACGCAGCGCAACTAGCCGAGCGCCCCGGAATGCTGGTTGAGGCGCTCGATGCCCTCAGGGTACGCTTCCCAACGTCCCTCATATGGACTCCTGGAATAGCAGGCCCTGACAACTGTGCGCTCCTTTCATGGATGGGAGTCGATCTGTTCGACACGACGCGCTCGAGACGAGCCGCGTCGCTAGGTGTGATTCTCACCGAAGACGGGCCGAGGCTACCTGAGAAAACGCTCGGCGAAAACGCCGACATGGACGCTCAGTGCGCTGCATGGACGCGCGCTATCGCAGCCACAAGAACTGCGATTCGGAATGGCTCGGTGCGTGAGCTGGCCGAGCGTCAGAGTGCTTCCAGTCCACGCTCGGTGGAGCACCTTCGCCGACATGACTCCTTGATGAGGGGGCACGAAGGTGCTCGTTCCGGCCTAGCTAGAGTGGTCGGGCATGAGCACAGACTGAGATGCCACACCTACTCGAGCCGAAATGACGCCCTTATTCACGACTGGCGTAGTAGAGTAGCAGACCAGCACCAGCCACCAGAGCACCAGAGAAAGGTGCTGCTTTTGCTACCGTGCTCGGCGGTGAAGCCGTACCGCACTTCACAGAGTCACAGGAGATTCTTGAGAGCAATAGGCTCCGATGCTGTGCATCAGGTGATAGTCACCGCTCCTCTTGGGCTCGTTCCGAGGGAGCTGGAGGAGATTTGGCCTGCGGCAAACTACGACATCCCGGTGACCGGCGAATGGGATGCCGACGAACTAGCAGTGATTCACGATATGACAACCCGCTTCGCCTCTAGAGTCGGATACTCTAGGGTAATCAATCACTCAGGTGTCGACATCGAGTTCGACGGAGCAGAGTCGGTGGACACCCGTCAAGGTGATTCAGCAGGTTCGACAGAAGCGCTATCGAGATTGCAGGAGGAAGTAGAGCGAGCAAGCTCAGAATTCAGTCTTGAGAACCCGAAGAGGCCCGCTCACAGGTTGGCTCAGATGCGCGCGCTATCACGCTTCCAGCATGGTACCGATGCTTGGCTGGATGGGTCCAAGGTGCAGGGGCGACCACCAATCTTCACCATTACGAAGGATGGCGAGCAGACCGCCCAATGGAATCCGAGAAGCGGCAGATTCGCCTTCTCCAAGGCCTCCCTACCACTGCTCGACGCTTGCGATGCGGCACCAAGAGTCAGTCTGAAGCCGGGATTGGAGTGGAGAGGAGATTTGTTCTCTACCAATGTCGAATCCGCAGAGGCAGGCATTAGGGCTGGCGACGAGATTCTCGTGATGCAGGAAGGCCGACTTGTCGGCTCCGCACGCGCCGAAGCCGCGGGTTGGGAGTGGCCTGACGGCCCTGGTAGGCTGGCCCGCTCCCAGCACAGGCTGTAATCCACCCTCCGAGTGTCTACGCAGCGATTAAAGAGGGGGAGCAGGTCGCCCGGACGCCTGAGGATTTGACATGTCACGCATGCACAGCGGAGGTAAGGGTCGCAGCGGCTCCAGCAAGCCAGGAGTGAGCGAGGCGCCCGCATGGTCGGAATCCGACAAGAACGAGGTCGAGGAGTTGATCGTGAGACTGGCTCAGGAGGGGAACTCCACTGCGATGATAGGCACCATCCTTCGCGACCAGCACGCCGTGCCCGATGCCAGACTAGTCACCGGCGAGAGAATCTCCCAGACCCTATCAAGGAAAGGTATCACCAGCGCATACCCTGAGGATCTGATGAATCTCATGCGCCGCGCACTCAGTCTAATTGACCACCTGTCTGCCAATAAGAAGGACCTACACAACCGCCGTCAGCTGGAGCTGTGCGAGTCGAAGATTCGACGCCTAGCCAGCTACTACAAAGGCACCGGAAGGATAGACGAGGACTGGGTGTACAAGCAGGATCAACTGCGACTGATGGTCGAGTGACGAGCGCAGGGGATTTGAACCCCGACTCCACAGGGGGGGCATGCGCTCGCTGCTGGGGACCGAACCACTCGCTGCGGTGTCGAGTGTCCTATCGCAGGCAGCCGACCAACTCCGCAGTTCTAGCAGCCCAATACTGCTTCTGGCAGCCCCTTCCCTCCAGGGCGCCCTAGCCATCGCGCCGATAGAGGCGGCCTTGGTCGACGCCGGGCTGCCCTACCGCCGCCGATTCAGGCTACAGTCCCCCTCTGACGGCTCGTGGGTACACGTCCTCGGGCCGGCGGATGAGAGCGGCCCGAGACTGTCATCAGACCCCACGCAACTGTCTCTGGCAGGCACCGTGGTCGAGGGCCTCACCGGGCATCAGGGTGACTCACGCAAGGGTCCTCTGACTGCTGTCGCGCAGTCCCATGCCTTGGCGCAGGAGATCTCCCCTGATGGGACCAGGGTTCGCCGACTCAGGCCTTGGGCGATATCGGGGAACTGGCTGCATTCCGCCCTTGACACGACCTACGACCCGGTTTTCACCGCCCTGCGAGATGCACTGGCAGAGGACGGCTCGATTAGGGTGGTCCCGCTGCCCGAGGTTCCCGAGCCAAACGTCTCGTCAAGCAACTGGATTGACCCGGAGGCGCTGGACGCAGTGACATCGCGCTGGCCCACCCTGGATCTGGAGGGGAGGGCACGGGCTCTCTCACACCTGATGCGTCCAGCGTTGTCCCGTTCCACCCCCTCCACCGCTAGGCTCGAGGAGATTGGCTGGCACTGCGTGTTGGGTCCGGGGTGGTCCACCGACCTTGCAGGGCAAATATCCTCGGCCGCCTCCCTGTGGAAGGAGGAGTCCGCAGTAATCGCCGCGGGAAGGGTGGTGGACTCGCTGCTCAGGCGTGGCGTCATTCCTCGATTCTGAGCATGCTGTTGCAGCTGGGGCATTCCACTCTGAGGGGGCGCACTTCGGACTCAACGGGAACCCTGGTGGAACACGCCGGACAGTCGATGTACGGCCCCGTGCCGCGCCTGCTGATTTTCTGGGTCATTTCTGTCTTCGGTGATACGAGGGCCACGGGGAGGGCTAGGAGAATAGATGAGATTGAGACTCCGAAGACAATGGGCATCGGCATACCCAGTACGTAGATCACCAGTGCGAGACATCCAAGCGCGACCACGGTCACTAGCGCAGGGACGCTGGACCTGCGCTTGGTCAGCGCCATCGCCATTCCGATTCCCACCGAGAGGAACAGCACTGACATCATTGCACCGTATAGCACACTGTACAATGCGAAGCCGGACGGCTGGTACTCCACCCTAAAGTCGAGTTCAGGATCGAGTTCCGGCTCGTCAACGGTGAGTACCTCGAGAACCACCCATCGCCTGTGCTTGTACTCGATGTCATCGGCTGCAACCGCCCCTAGGTCCTCCAGCAGCGTGGACCTGATCTCGGCTGTGAGCTCAATCTCAGTCCAGTACTCCTCCGTGGACGAGCGCACAAAGGTCTCCACGAGGACCTGCCTCTCTGCTTCCATCGAGTCATAGTTGTACGATGTGTCGATGTAGATGGTGACGGCATCGGCGCTGAAGGCCCTAGTCCCCCCCATGTCGATTGTTATCTCCGTCGGGCCGAGTTCAATCGGGTTGACGCCCAGGATTGCCTCTATCTCCAACGACAGTCCGTTGGACATGAACGAGCGCAGGTTCGTGGCAGATCCCGTCAGGTGCCCCTGCAGCGCCAGCAGCTCGGAGTCGTCCACCCTGCCGTTGTGCTTGTCGGCTGAGGGCACGGAATCGGAGTAGGAGTTCAGATTTCGCCACCAACTGTTGGAACTCAGGCTCTGGTTGCCTATGTTGTCCAGTCCCCAGCGCATCCACTGGGACATTGAGCCGTCGAACTTGATCATCGCCTCCCTATCCACAACGTATCCGTTCCACTTCGCATCGATTTCTAGGTCCAACGTCGAGCCGCCGGTCCTCAACGGTTCGTTCGCAGGGTACCACCCGGAGTCACCCGTGTCCTCACCGAAGACTATCTCGTGAGTCCTAGTCGTGTCGATCTGTAGGCCGTTCTGAGGCTTCAGCTGGAAGTCGACGCGTATGCTGCCGCCCACCGAGTCATCAGGGGCCTCCCATACGAAGGTCACCTCGACACCACCCTCGACGGTTGTGGCAATGGGCATTTGACTGACCTCTGCGCTCTGCACCGAGATACCTCCGGTGGAACCTGTCCACATCCTGTCGTCGAAGCCCGACCTGAGGACTATCGGGAAGTAGACCAGCCTACCAAGCACGCTGGCGTCCTTCATCTCGATGTCCACTAGGGGGAAGCGCACAGAGATGCGGGCATCGTTTGCCTCTGACCCCCACAGGAACCTGATTCCCGCATCGTCTCCCGGTTGCGAGAAGAGCAGGCTGCGAACGGTGAGGGTGAGTTCTATGAGGTCGCCGTCATTGACGTTGCCCGAACCGACGTCGACGTTGATCTGCAACACTCCCGAACCGGTCAGGTAAGGGTCGATTCCACCGTCTCCGTCGTAGTACGAGCCCCCGATTCTGATTTCGAGCGTGGAGTTGATCGTGACTCCGACGGCACCTTCGACCTCGTATGGGATGCTGAACTCCCAGGTAGAGTTCTCGTAGCCCCCCTCGGTTCCCCATACGACTCCCCAAGTTCCAATCTTGATCTCGCTGAGGATCGAAGGAGTGACCAGTGTGGATTGCGAGTCCGACTCGTCGCTCTCGAGATCCTCGTCGAATGGGGTAAGGGTACCATCATCGGCCTCTCCCATCAGATAGAGGTCGAAATCAGTCGAGTTGCAGCAGGTCACATCGTCCTGAGCAACCACTGCAAACGGGGACATGCTCATCGCGAGAAGCAGCGTCACGAGAGCCAGCGCGCTGGGGCGTTGCTCAGAAGGCATCGTACCCCGTGGCCGGCTAGCATCCCTTGAATGCGCCGCCTCGGGGGCCGCCTTGCGTGTGGTTGCGCATGCGGCGCCTTTGGCGCCGAAAACTAGCCGTGCAGCCAAATTAATGTGGCTGGGCCGCCCTCTGACAGGGACTCCAGCCTAGCGAACCCTACTCTCTCCAGTTGGTAGACCTCTCCGACCTCCAACTCGAAGTCCTCGAGGAGCCCCTCGTGCCTGACTAGGTCGTCTCCGTCGCTTCTCAGCACCACGGCCTCGCGAGCCATGGACGTTGGGACCCAGTGTATGATGGCCCTCTGATCCGACCTCTCGAGAGACTCCACGGTCACCTCGTCCCCGGAGATCTCAACATCTGCGAACTCCTTCAACCGCACCTTGCCCGGTGACAGGTCCGAGGTCTGGATGGCAATCGAGTCTGACAACACCCATTCCCGCGACCCCGGGATGGCCCCGTCGGGGTGCTTGGGGGCTAGGACCTTCGCACCCACTTCTTCGCCGAGCCGCAAGGTCACTGGAGAAGCCACGAAACTGCGCCTCTCCGAGGACGAATCGATAAGGCTCGAGTTGAACGCCTCTATCGTCTGCATCGATATCGAGATGTCCTTCTGCGTCAGACCTAGGTCTATCCAGAAGTCCCGCAGCGCCTGCGAGCAGAAGCCGCGTCGCCTGAGCGCTTTGAGAGTGGGCAGCCTCGGATCGTCCCAGCCGTCGTATTCTCCGGACTCCATCGAGGCGCGCATCTGCGAGGTTGAGAAGCCGCCGTACTCGTGAATCTTGACCCTGCCCCAGTACAGCGTCTCGGGGTACTCCCAACCGAAGTGCTCGTACAGCAACGTCTGCTTGCGTGTACTGTCCATGAGGTCCTTGCCACGCACGATGTGAGTGACTCCCTGTTCGTGGTCCTCTATCGCGCTCTGGAAGTCCAGAAGCGGCCACACCTTGTACCTGCTCCCTACGAGGGGGTGGGGGGCGTGCTGGATTCTCAATGCAGGCCAGTCTCTAAGGGCAGGGTTGGGCAACGTCATATCGGTCATCACTCTGACCACCGCCTCACCCTCGCTCATCTTGCCGGCATTCATTGACTCCCAGTCCGACAGGCTCTCAGCGGCGGTTTTGCACCTGCAAGGGCAGTCCTGCTTACTCTCCCTGAAGCCACGGAAATCGTCGGCGCTACATCTGCATACGTAGCCGAATCCACCTACAATCATTTGCTCTGCGTACTCCAAGTAGACCGGCATCCTCTCGCTCGCCCTGACGACCACGTCCGCGGGCCTGCCGGCCAGCCACTCGTACTCATCCTCTATCCAACCGTAAGCATCCGGGAGGGCGGGCTTTACCCGCGTGTCAGTGTCGTCGAACCGCAGCACCACTCTGCCGTCATGCATCTTGGCGAACTCCGAGTTAATCACGACACCTCTAGAATGCCCCAGTGTCAGGGGCCCGTTCGGATTGGGGGCGAACCTCAGGACGACATCGGAGGTGTCCCCAGACAGCTCCCTGAGACCTTCTGCCTTGCGGCGCTTCTCGCGTTCTAGTACCTCGGGAGCAGTCCTCTGTAGCACCTCTCTGACGTGCTCGACCCCCTCGGCCTTGGCCAGCGAGTTGGCAGCGACCACCTCCTCCTCAACCAGACCTCTGAGTCGCTTGGCCATGCTGCGGAGGTCCTCGCGCTCGGAGAGCAGCCTGCCGAGCACGCTGCCCGCCTGCCCCTGTCCAGAGTACTCGACTGCGTTCTGCAGTGCGTACTTGCGGACGGCAGCGACGATATCTGGGTCCCAATCGCCGGAATCAGCCATGATATCGGGAGATACCGCCCAAAAGCAGCATTTCACGCTTCGCGTGCTCACCACTGGTCGAGTGATGATTGGCGGGCTGCAGAGCCACCGCCGTCCCGGACCGGAACGGGCCCACCGTGAACCTCCTCCCAAATGTCCGACACGGTGGACCAGCTCCACCTGAGGCATCCGTGCGGCAGCTCCCCGGAAACCAGTTCTCTGACGGCTTGTCTGGTCAGGGGATCGGATGGGTATCCAGACCCGATCCTGATTCCCAGACGACCCTCTAAGGCCGCGATGGAGGCGTCGCGCTCCACCTTGGCGAGAACGCTGGCAGCTCCTGCCACCACATCCCGAGAGTCCATGCCGTGCTCGGACACCACCTCCCACTCCGACCACTGGCTCCCTAGACGGGAGGTCAGACGGGTTGTGAAACGCTTCTCATCGACATCGCAGGCATCCGCCATGACGGTGCCTCCGGCGGAATCTTCCGCAGCGACCTCGATGGCCTCGGCGAAGAGCTCCACCTCGAGGCGGTTCAGGTCGGAGGACAGGCTGTTAGCATCTATCCTCTCGGGGTCGCAGCTCACGATTCCGATTCCCCACCCTTTGGTTTCTGCCAGCGAGTAGATACTCTCCGAGATGCGCCGCCGTCGTTCCGGAGACAGTTCCTTGGAGTCCTTCGCACCGAGTTCGCGCAACACACTCTGGTCAACCTCGGGTACGCACAGCGCGCAGACCACTAACGGCCCTATCACTGGCCCCCTACCGGCTTCGTCGACCCCAATCTTCAGCGCACTCATATCTCTAGGTCGTAGTCGTCCGGGCTATCATCATCTCTACTCTTCCTCGGCACGACCCTACGAGTCTCCTGCTCGGCTGAGTCTAACATGGCGTTGCTCGGGTGTGGCATCTCTCCCTCTGAAATCCTGTCTGCGATTTCGGTTGCCGACTCTATGTCCTGCTCGGCTTGGTGCTCGTCAATCACGTCGCTGGCAATCTTCACCACCTCCTCGCTGGGTCCCGCGCGCGGCTTCTCGGACAGTCCACCGGACTTCTCGATGAACTCGGCAGCGAAGTCCCGCGCCCCTATCCTAGGGCTCACGGCGAGTTCTGGCGTCTGTCCTCCACCCTCCTCGAACCTCGCCATCCATTCCTCAGCACTCTCCTCGCCGGGCTGCTCCGGCACCATTAGTGCAAGCTCACGCTGCTTCCTTACTCTCATCGCCACGACCACCCCTATGCTGCCTGCGATTACGACGATGACGATTAGGATACGTTCGTGCCATGCCTCAAGCCAGTCGATGGTGCTCTGCAAACCCGCTCCCCCATCTTGTTCGGCAGTGGGCATCGAGGCCGCCGGCACAGCGGCGGTGTCCTGAGCCGTGAACACAATGCTCGGGTCCCGGATAGACCGGACCTCAACGGTCAGGATTGCAGTGGTCTCTACAGGAGCCTCCGACGGGACATCCATCCATGCGCTGAATACCACGGAGTCACCCGGTTCGACGTCCCTGACCTCGAAAGACCGGGGATTGCCGATCGCGGCGCCGATGAGGGCTCCCAGGGGCGGCTGCAGGCCGAAATCTGTGACCATGTTGACGTCGAGGTTGACCACTAGACCGTCGGGCTCGTTCCCAGCATTGGTCAGCGTCCAATGGGATGTCAGGTTGTTGTCGCCAGAGAGGTCCGAGGAGACCCTCTCGAGGAGCCATTCGTACCTCTCGTCGACCATGACCTCGAACTGCACTGCGTCGGGCGACCAATCCCCAAGCCAGATTCGAGTGTCGACCAACGCAATCAGGTCCGCGGACGTGTCTTCCAAGACGGTACAGGAGACCTCTATGCCGCTCATCGACTGTCCCGGCCCCAGAGTAATCACGTCCATACTGGCCTCGACTGTCAGCCATCCCACTCCCTCTGCTGCCGCTGCGGTCAACAGGAATGAGGAAGTGACGTCGCCGGTGTTCTCTACTCTGAACGAGACGTGGCAGGAATCTCCGGGCTGGGTGTCTCCCTCGCATCCGTTCGAATCTAGGGATAGCAGCCCGCCGGTCCGCGGGGTGATGCTGACCGTCTGCGAAACCGTGGACACCTCCTCAGGGGACGCGCTACTCCAGACGAGAACTTCGAAGGACAGGACCCCTGGGTACCTGTCGGGGGCCTGGACTTGGATGTGGGTCTGGCCCGATTCGTTCGGCGCCATGGCGTCCAGTTCAACCCTGCTGAGCACGATCGCGGCCCAGCCTTCGCTGGACAGCGACATCCCTGGCTCCCCGACCAAAGTACCATTCCCATCGGTCTCAGCGATTCCGACGATTAAGTCCCGAACCGAGTTACCTAGATTCCTCACCGTGACGGAAAGGTCGATCACCTCGCCGGGAGAGAGCGAGGCGTTGCCGCCCCCTTCCTCGATAGATGCACCGTGGTGGAAGCCGTACCTTAGGGAGAAGTTGTACCAGTCTCTGGAACCGTCCGACCCGCTTGTGAGCTGCATGCTGAATTGGTGGAGCGAGCCGGCTAGAGGGTAACCGTCCGAGACCGATGGGGCCGTGATTGAGAACTGAACCCACTGGGCCACGTCTGAGGGCGCCTCAAACAAGTGGCCCGCCTGTGGACTACCGGGTTTTTGCCACCCGATTTCCCAGCTCTGCGCCCCGGTGATGGCCACCATGGCGGTGTCGTCCACCTCGGCGTGGTTGGTGAAGTTGAAGTTGAGGCCAATGCTGGCACCCGGGTCAATCTCGAACACCGATCCGGACTCGGGGCCAAACCTCACGTTCGACCCTTCAACCTGCCAGGGGTAGGTGTAGTCAGGGGTCTCGTTGAACACCGTGGCAGCCGCGGCCTGCTGCAGTTCCAATGCGCGCCACGGTGCTATCTGACTGGGTGCGGCGCTGCCTACCGAGGACTCGCCTGTTATCGTCGAGTGGAACACGCAAGCAGCTAGGTAGGTACCATCTATTGACGGGTGAGAACCGTCGCTGCCGTACAGGGTGGAGAACGCGGTGCTGTCATCCGTCGCGTTGACGCCCGAGGCCTCGACCGCGTCATGGATGTGCTTGAAGGCCAGGCCCACCGGAGCGATGTAGGTGGGGCGGTCGGAGGTCGAGATGTTCTCGTTGTACATCTCGTAGCCCCTAGAGACGCTGTCTTGCATGCTGCTGAAGTCGGGATGCAGCCAATCTCCCTCCTTGCGACCCCAGGTCATGAACAGTATGGTATCGCCGCCTTGGGACTCTATTCGCTGGTTTAGGTATTCGAGCCCCTCGAGACTTTCCTGCCAGTATTCAGTTTCAGTCGACAGGCCCGGTACTTGGGATTGGTCCTGTAGGATGACAAAGTCGTGCTGTTGCTGCAGGCTGGCGTTCCACGAATGCCCAGGGGTGTCAGCCCTCTCGGCGTGCTCGCTCAGCTTCAGTCCGCCGCTGGTCAGCGACGTGACCACCGCATCCTCTCCCGAGTCCGTCAGGATGCTGTCCAGCCTGACCGCCAGCGAGTTGGTCGAGGTGTACGAATTGCCGAGCATGAGGATGTCCAAGGAGCTGTCCCTAGCCTCTGTGCCACGGTCGCCACCCTCCATTCCCAACAGCGCCGGAGAGTTCAGGTGCAGAATCATGACCAGAGTCATGGCAAGTGCCAGAGAACCCCGCCCCATGCCTCGGTGCCAATTCCGTCATGCTATGATTCCTACCCCCTCGTGATATCGAATCCTGCGAAGTATTGATGGTCTGGGGCGTTGTTGCACGTACATGGCGGGGATATGGCCGTTCAGGAAGAAACCGGCCGAACCGCGACAGGTCAAGCAGCCCGAGAAGCGCAGGATTGTCGAGTACGAGATGAAGAAGGACGAGCCGTCCAAGGCGAAGGTGGCCGACAGGAGCCACCTAGAGGACGCTTCATTCAAGGATGCGATGGCGCTGCTCGGGAGCGACACCAAGAAGAAGTGAGTACTAGAGAACGGCTCTCGTGCTCAATCTGCCTACGGCTTCGATGTCGAACTCCCCAGCATGTATCGGAGACCTCAGCCCGAACTCGTGGCTGACGGCTGGGTCTATCTCCCCGAACTGCCCGATCTCTGTACCCGCGGCCACCCCCCTCGCACCCCGTCCAGCTATCCAAGGCCCATGAGGATCCTCGGTTGGTTCGAAGGCGACCTCACTCATCTCGGCACCTAGGTCCCTCAGAAGGGCCTGTGCGACCCCTTTGGACGCGGTGAATCCCCCTCCGACCTCGGCACATGCCCAGGCGACTCTCTTGGAGTTGCCCGAGTCCCTGACCACCTCTCCCAACTCGTACACCCTCTGTGGCAACTCGTGATGCCTATTTGCCGCAAGCAGTCCGAGCAGTGAGGGCAGGACGTACTGGCGCAGTATTGTGTGCTCTACGGTGATGGGGTTCGAAATCACGGACTTACTACCTCTCTCGGGCCACCTGACTCGCTCGAATTGGTCCCTCTCGTTCGACAGTGTGAGTCCGAGAGTCTCCTGTATGCCCAGCGACCTCAGGCTCGCCCTCACCCTGCGTTCGAGGTGTGATGACTGCAGCGGAATCGCATCCATGTGAGTCTCCGACAGCTTCTCTGGCATGTTCTCATATCCATATCCTATCGCTATGTCCTCGACTATGTCTACCGGGTGCATGATGTCACTTCGCCAACGCGGCATCTCCACCATGTGCTCGCGCTCGCCCACCGCGCAGTCGGCCCACCTCTCGGCCTTGTTCACACCGTCGGTGACGGTCCTCGACTCGATTAGCCGTCCACCCATCTTGACTAGGGCCCCGGCAATCTCGTCGGAGCCTAGGTCGAGGCCCAGCACCTTGCCTATCAGGCGGTCCGGGACCCGATGCCTAACCGCATCCCCACGCGGGGTGACGCTGGTCTCACCATCCCATCCAGCGACCCTGACGCTCTCGATGGACCCACCTCTTTCATGCAGGGACAGGCAGACCAGCATCAGGCATGCCTCGCAGGCCCGCTGATCCCATCCGGTCACGTCGATAAAGAAGTCGGTCGTGGTCTCGGTAATGGTGGTGTGATCGCCGTTGATAATCGGCGGGAACGACAGGATGTCGTCGTTGGAGTCGAGTATCACCGGGAACGACTGTAGGCCATCCATCAGGTGAGCGTACTCGACTCCTTTGGGGTGCTCTTCGAGGATCTCGCGGATGGTCATCTCCTCGGTCATCATCAGCGGAACGAAGGAATGCGATTCTGGGACGGTGACGACCTTGAACGGCGCGGAGATGGTCGAGAGATCGTGCACACCAATCGAAGCGAATCTGCGCTTGCGGCCTAAGGTGAGGTGGAGCTTCTCTTGGTGATCCATCAAGGACTGGATGAAATCATCCTTCTCGGAGTCGGTGCTCCCGGTGTCGACGCCCCTTACTATCGCTGCCATGATTATTGGCCTGACCTGCTCCAGAGACGGATCTACGACCATCTCAGTCGCACTGTCGCCGACCTCAATCGAAGGGCTCTCCAGTGCACTCCCTGAGAAGCTCCTGACGGCGCGGGCCAGTGATTCGTGGCTGAGCAGGTCCGGGCGATCCGGGAAGACCTCCACTTCAATGACGTCGTCGTCGTTGCCCTCGACAGGGCAACCCATGCTCGGCAGCCAGTTGGGCCACCTGTCCGCAGAGTGCTCTGCCCCATTGATTCCCTGTATGTGCCGCAGGAGTGAGTGCTGGAGATTGAGAGTCGGCATTTCTCACCTCAGTTGCCTAGCCACATGGGCAGCGGGCGGTCGAAGCCCACCAGCCTCAGCCCGCTTATCGAAGCCGTGTCGTAATCAAGGGCCCTGAGGTTCCTCCTACTGAGTTGCTCCAGTCCGTCTATGCCCAATTCGAGCATCCAACCACGGACCGTCGAGTCCAGCCATACCAGCGTCTCTTCGAGGCCGTCTGCAGGAGGGGGTGCCACCAGTATCGGACACCCAGCCGCGGCCGCGATTAGCATGTCCTCCGCACTAGGCGCCTCGTCCATCTCTATGAGCAGATGGCGCCCCTGCTCGGTCAGGTTCATCGCTCGGGCGGCGAGCCCTATTCTAGGGAGGGCCGATGCAGCGCGGCTCCCGCCGGGCGACGCCGCATCTATGACGGCCCCGTCCAAGTCTAGGTCTACAACCAGCCTGAATAGATGATCGGCCCGATCGACGCAATCGCGCAGTAGGATTAGCGAGTCATCATTCATCTTGCATGTGATGGACACCAGAATAGCCTCAATCTCGGCATCGTTCAACTGAGGTAAATCCGTGAGATCGAGAACCACTCCCGCGCAACTCCCCAGCCACTTAGCGCAATCGATAAGGTTACCTTCGCCCACCAGAACTAGGTCATGCTCGCGAGGAGACTCTCTGACCAGTGCCGGCTGAGACTGCGAGGCAGCCCCGGCCCAACCACTGGCCGAGTCGGACTCCACCAGCCAAGGAACGGGAAACAGGACACCACCTTCCTCAATGCCTAACGGCATCAGAAGGGTGAATGGATCAAGGGGAGAGTGCTCGGCCAGCCTTTCAGAACTCGAAGGGACCAGTGCTATGCTCTCGAATCCCTCAGCTACAGAGGAGTTGGGCATCTCGGCGATTCCAGCGGATGACTCGGAGGGAACCAAAACCAAGGCGTCCTCCTCAAGAGTCAGGCCTAACGGCTCTAGGTACTCTGCCAACTGGATCATCTCGGCTGCCTCGACACCCCGCATGGCAGCACCCTCTCCGGGCGGAGGGCAGCTGCCGGCGATTACCACGCGCCCCCCGGTCATCCCTACTCCTGGCTCCGATCCGACTGAACCGAGCACGACTATCGTGCCATCACTCATTCCAGCCCCTGCCCTCTTGCCGACGTGCCCCCGGACAATCACCGTTCCGCCCGACATACAGGCCCCGACATCGTCGCCAGCCGAGCCCTGCACTGTGATGGTGCCGCCGGTCATCCGGCTCCCAAGTCGGTCGCCGACGTCCTTCTCCACCACGATGCGACCATCTCTTTGGAAAGCCCCGAGCATAGAACTGCTCGAGCCTTGGAGCGTGAAGTTCCCACCGCTGTTCATCGCGCCCGCGCACTCGCCGAGATCTCCCAGTAGAAGCACTCTGGACTTGGGGGGGAGATGGGAAATCGCCCCGATCTCACCCTTCTTGGGCTTCTCGTCCCCTCCGCGACCCCATCCAATCCTGACCAACAGGTCCCTCTCCAAGGCCTCGGAGAGCATTCCATCGAGGTCGCGGCCCAATTTGACGCTCTTCGCGGTGACCTCGCGCATGACACTCCCTGTGCGGACATGGCCCCATCGGTCTTCATTCTGACGGGCAGAGTGTACCCGAGCCGCTGCTAATGGGGCAAAACCCGTGGTTCGGGACGAAGGGTATGTTGATAGAGGGCTGGCAAGGGCGACGAAACACCCTGAGGGGTATGTGGGGTCAAGCGTGATTAGGGTCGCCATCAACGGCTTCGGGACTATCGGCAAGAGAGTCGCCGATGCCGTAGACGCTCAGGACGACATGGAAGTCGCTGGAGTGACCAAGACTGGGCCAAGCTTCGGCTGCTCTCTGGCGGCGAAGAAGGGCTACCCGTTGTACTGCACCAGTGACGACCCTGACCGCATAGCCTCGTTCTCGTCGGGCGGGTACGATTGCCAAGGGGGGCTTTCCGACCTACTTTCATCGGCAGACGTCGTGGTCGACTGCGCTCCCGGGAAGATGGGTGCAGCCAACTTGGCCAAGTACGAGGCAGCAGGTATCAAGCACATGTTCCAAGGAGGCGAGAAACATGAGTTGACAGGCCTCTCGTACACCTCGAGCGCCAACCACACCGAGAACCTGAACGCCAGAGGGACCAGAGTGGTCTCCTGCAACACCACCGGGCTCTCGCGCACTCTGGTGCCACTGTACGAGATCGGCGACTCGCTCAGGGTCGAGTGTACCATGATTCGCAGGGCAGCCGATCCAGGGGATTCGAAGAAGGGCCCCATCAACGCCATCAAACCGGTACTCAAGGTACCCAGCCACCATGGCCCAGATGTGATGACTGTGAAGCCCGAGATAGAGATCAACTCCCTGGCCGTGGCGGTTCCGACCACCCTGATGCACGTTCACGCCATCATAGCGGATCTGCCTACTGGTCATGGCCAGACCACCGAGTCCATACTCGACCTGTGGAGGCAGACACCTAGGGTCATTGTGATGCACGGAGAGAACGATCGCCTGACGACCACCGCAGAGGTCATGGAGATGGCGCGTGACATAGGCCGCAAGTGGGGGGACTTACACGAGGTCTTCGTCTGGGAAGATGGGGTGAAGTTGGTTGGCGACAGGCTGTACTACTTCCAGGCTATACACCAGGAAAGCGACGTGATACCAGAGAACATAGACTGCATACGCGCCCTGATGGGTGTCGAGGCAGACTGGAAAGCATCCGTGGCCAAGACGGACAGCGCGATTTCGGACTACTACGGACTCTGAGCGCACCCCGCGGTCGGCGAGTTTCGTTGTACACCTAGCATGAACGGTCAAAAAGCCCCCTCGGGTCGGCTGAAGCATGACTAGGGTTCGCTCGACAGCGCTGGTTCTCGCAGCGCTCGTCCTGTCCACGTGGTCGGGCGCGCTAGCGAGCGCCTCCGCGAACTCTCCCTCCGACAGCGATTCACAAGGTTCCTCGGTGCCATCTCAGTCAGAGTGGTCGCGAATAGATGCCTTCGAGGCCTACTATCCGCTGCGTGCATCATCGGGCCTCCTGCACTCACCATTCGGTTCATTCGACCCGTTGCGCGACCCGATTCCACTCGGCCCGGAGAACCTGTACGATCCGAAGGCCCTCGAGCGCACGGGGATGCTCCTCGTACAATCCTCCAGCGCCGACATGACTGATCTTTCCGACTCCCTGTCCAGCATGGGGCTTGAGGTCCTCGACGTGTTCCCCGACGATGCCGTCGTGGTCCGTGTCGATTCCTCGGGCGACGACGGCGTGCTGGCGGCGATCGACAGTATTCCCAGTGTCAGGTGGGCCGGGGAGCTACCGGTGTCATGGCGAGTGGCCCCCGGGTTGATACCGCTCTCCGCAAGGCACGGGGTGCTGGTGGATCTGGATGTGACTCCCGCTCCAGATCTCAGCACCGAGGAGCTGACCGAGCTCTCAAAGGACCTACTGCTGGTCTCGGGAGGGGCAGGACTCAGGGAGGTGTGCGACGCCTACCTGTGCCAGCCTCGCTCGGTTGATGCGAAGTGGATACCGGTCTTGGCCATGGACGGAAGGATCCTGCATATCGGATTGGCTTCCCAACTGACCGTTCACAATGCCAACGCTAGGGCAATCAGCGGCATCAACGACGCCCTGTCGAACTCGGGAGGTGCACTGAATGGCAGCGGAGAGGTGCTTGCCATCTCCGACACCGGGCTGGATGGCGATCACGGGGACTTCACGAATCGGATTAGGGGGATCTACGACCAGTTCGGCCCTGACAACTCGAACGCCGACGTCAACAGCGGCCACGGGACCCACGTCGCGGCCACGCTCCTCGGCGACGGCTCGGGCGACTCCGCTGCTTTGGGCATGGTTCCAGCTGCCACCTTCCACTTCTATCAGCTCGAGGCCGACAGCTCAGGAGTACTGGCCCGGTGGGGTTCGCTGTACGACATGTTCACTCATTCATGGCAGAACAGCGCACGTATACAGACTAACAGCTGGGGCAATGAGAACTTAGTCGGCGAATACAGCTCTGACTCAAGGTCCGCCGACGCCTTCCTAGTGGACTATCCACGCTTCCTCGTCCTGTTCTCTGCCGGTGACCTTGGTTCGAGCGGAAACAGTGTCACGCCCCCCGGGACTGCGAAGAACGTCCTGACGGTCGGAGCCTCCACCACTGGGGCGCAGGGTAGCACTCCAGAGGGCTCGGTGCCAGGCTTCTCGTCGAGGGGGACGACCTTGGACGGGCGCATCAAGCCTGACCTAGTCGCCCCTGGGGTGATGATATGCTCGGCTAGGGCAGAGGAAGCGCAATTCGCCAGCGGCGCCTCGTGCTCTAGCGCGACCCACGGTGATGGTAGCACCCCTCTGTACATGGCCCTCAACGGCTCTTCCATGGCCACGCCGGTGGTCGCCGGCGCCGCAGCCATGGTACGGCAGTACCTCAGGCAGATGGAGGGAATAAGCGAGCCACGCTCGGACCTAATCCGGGCCATCCTGATCAACGGTGCCGAGGACATCGGCGCTCTCGACATTCCGAATCCCGCTGAGGGCTGGGGGCAGGTAGACGTTCAGAACAGTCTCTACCCTTCTTCGGGAGGGCAGGACCTGTCCGTCCTGTACGACTACTCGCGCGAGCTGCTTCCCGGCCATTCCTTCATCTACACCTTCGACATCGATGCTAGTCAGAGCATCGATATCACGCTGGTCTGGAACGACAGGGAGGGCTCTGCCGTGGCCGACCAGAGCGCTGCCAGACTGGTGAACGACCTCGACCTTAGGGTGACCTCGCCCGACGGCACCGTATACATCGCTAACCAGTTCTCCAGCGGGTTCAGCGTCTCAGGCGGTAGCGAGGACCGCCTCAATAACGTGGAGAGGGTGCGACTGGCTACGGGCACCTCGGGGACATGGATCGTCGAGGTAGGCCACGCAGGAGGCACCCTACAGGACTACGCGATAGTCGTTAGTGCGGCGGCCACGGAGTTGGAGCAAGCAGACCTGACTGTGTTCGAGGGCTCACTTTCGAGTTCAGTGGAGAGCCCGTTGCAGGGCGACACCTTACTGGTCGAGGCAGCTTGGAAGAACCAGGCTGCCGCTGAAACGGGCATCTACTCGATCGAGGTCGAGGACCTCACCGACGGTACGGTGATTCACACATCCCAGCGTTCCTCGCTCGGCGGTGGCATGCTCGACTCACTGTCATTCCCGCACTCGTTCTCCTCCACTGGGCTCCACGTGCTCGAGCTGAGGCTGGACTCCGAATCGGAGGTCGACGAGCTCAACGACGAGTCCACGGGGACGGATAATAACAGGATGCTACTACATGTCAACGTCTCGCAGATCGGAGTTAGGCTGACTCCTTTGATGGAGGACGGAACCGTCCCGAGTAACCCAGCCGAGCTGAGCCAGGCGATGACTAGGACCCTAGACCCAAGGACGGCCAGTTGGGTCCTCTTCGACCTCGAGATGCGTAACGCGGGCACCTCCGAGATCTCAGTCGGTCTGAGCGTTTCGCCTGTGCAGCTGCTTGGGGACGACGGGGTCCTCTACGCCCCTCAGGACGAATGGTGGAAACTAATCAACGAGTCGGGCCCTTGGACGCTGGCACCATACGGAGAGGAGGGCGACAGGCTAGTCGTCACTCTGAACATGTCGGACATGGACACCGATCTGTCCAGCCCCTCCGATGTGGTGTACGCCCTACCCGGGACCTTCGTCTCCGACCTGACCCTGTTCGACACCAACGCCCCCACGGTCTCGCACAGCATCAGGCTAACAGCGATAGTCGAGAGGGTTGAGGGGTTGTACACCATAGTCGCTGGAACCGAGGGATTGGGCGCAGAGCCCGGCGATTTCGCTGTTTTCTCCCTATCCATCAAGAACACTGGCAACGGACCGACCCAGTACACGGTCAGTTGCGAGACTGACGACCGATGGACCATACACATCGGCAACAGCCAGTCCTCCGAAATCACGCTCGAGCCACTCAGCCGTCTGCAATTCCTTCCACTCCCAATAAGGGTCAGAGTTCCCGATGCCCATGACGGGCAGCCTTCCGCCGGGCTGACCCAAGATATCCTGTGCGTAACGACCTCTGTCAATGACCCGACATTGGAGACCACCGAAGAGGCGCTGCTGACCGTTCTCGAGAAACTAGACTTCTCACCCGAGTTGTTCGATTCCGAGGGAGTCGCGCTAGGACCACTCGCCATTGCCGAGCCCAGACCAGTCCTGAACAACGACGTAATCACGACCGAACTGGTCGTCTCGAACGACGGCAACGTCCCGATGCAGTTCGTAGTTCAGGCCTTCTCGTCGCTGAACAGTTGGCCCATCCAGATGACTGTGGGATCAGAGGTCCAGACCGAGGAGATGTCCCTCGCCATTCCGGCCGGCTCATCCGCCAGCGTGAGCATCGCCACGATAGTGCCACCTGCTGCCGAAATGGGGGCATCCAACACCATCACGGTGCGCACCACCCTCGCTGACGGCCCGACCGTCACCAATGCGACGCGCCTAGTGGTACAGGAGGTCGCCACCTTAGATCTCACCTGGAACGCCACCATGGCCATTTCGCTCGGAGTCCCCGGTACTGCGGACATACATGCTCACAACACCGGCAATGTCGAGCTTGGGATCAGTCTGACCATGGGCACGCTGCCGGAGGGCTGGTCCGGAGGGTTCCTGTCTGGCAGGGACTTCTCCATGGGGATGAACCAGGAGGCGACTATCACCGTCGGGGTCGACCTTCCCGGTAGCCTCCCTGCTGGTTTGGTGGGCCAGAAGGTCTCGGTCATCATCGAGTCCACCTCTCCCTCGGGAGGTGACGTGCGCGTGTACACTGTGGAGATGGATGTGGAGGTACTGCCTTCGATATGGCTCGGCCTGACTTGCGACTCGTCCGCCTTCGAGGACATCGGCTCTTCGGGCACGACCTTCGACATTGTGGTGACCAACCTAGGCAACACTCAGGCAGATGTGTTCGTCTCCACCGAGGGAGCTGAGGGCTGGGACATTCAACTCGGCCAGACCGATTCAGTCACCATGGCTGCGGGCGAATCATTGACAGTGACGGCTACGGCCATCCCCGGAGAAGGGGCTTCTAATGGCTTGACTCACATCCAATTCAGCGCCAACTCTACGGGTTCTGGAGGAGTTACCGCAAGCATCACCGGAGGCAGCATCGAGATTGGAATCAGCAAAGAGAGGGATTCCAGCAGAGGGGGTCTGGGAGGAATCCTGGACAGTCTGGGACTTCCCAATTGGACCCTAGCCCTGACCTTCATCCTGCTGCTTGGTTTCGTGGTGGTCTCGGGAGTCAGGATGCGAAAGTCATCCGCGCAATCGCTCAGCCCCGAGGAGGAGCTGATTCCGGAGGGTTCGGCCCTCCTTGCAGGGACGCAATCCGAGAGGAAGGCCGCCGCCTTGGAGACCTCGGCATCGGGCGAGGTCCTGACTGGAGGGGTCAGCGACGACGAGATTCAGACTGCCATAGCGCAGTCTGCCCCGATGCTCAAACCTCCTACCGCGGCCGAGGGCGCCCCTCCACTCCCACTCAGCGGTCTCCCAGAGGGGTGGACCATGGAGCAATGGAACACCTACGGCCACCTCTGGTGGGAGCAGAACAAGCCCTAGATGCGCTTTGCTTATGGCCCGGACCGCCTCGGCGATGGCTGATGACCTCCATAGTGCTGTTCGGCCCTCCGGGCGCAGGAAAGGGCACCCAGGCCGCGCGCATCTCGTCCCTCACCGGCAAACCTCAGGTTTCCACGGGTGACATGCTCAGAGCCGCTGTGGCATCTGGCTCGGACCTAGGCTCGGAGGCCAAGGGCTACATGGATGCAGGTCTACTAGTCCCCGATGAGGTCATCATCGGACTAATCTCCCAGAGGCTTAGGGAGCCGGACGCCGAGTCAGGACTGTTGCTGGATGGCTACCCGAGGACCATAGCTCAGGCCGAGGCCCTCAGCGAGGTGGAGGACGTATCCATGGTGATTTCCATCGAGGTCCCCGACGAGGCGATTATCGAACGGATAGTGGGCAGGAGGATGGACCCGCATGACGGCACAATCTACCACATCAGATTCAACCCGCCTCCTACTGAGGTAGCCTCAAGAGTTGTTCAGCGGGAAGACGACAACGAGGAGACCGTGAGAAACAGGCTCTCGGCATATCACGAGCAGACCGCCCCTCTCGCAGATTGGTATCAGGATAGAGGCGTGCTCGTTAGGATTGACGGCGACCGCACCATCGGAGAGGTGGGGGACGCCATAGGGAGCGCCATCGCAAGCATGGGGTCTCGAGATGTCTGACCGCTCGCGCAATCGGAGCTCGAAGAGGGGCAGGGCTTCCAAGGCTGTAGAGGAACTGTCTTCGGTCCTCCTGTCCCGATGGGGCGACCAGGAGGTCGCGGACGCCGCCGCTAGGGACATACTCAGAATCGGTAAGCGGCACGGTGAACGCCCCACGTCCCACGTCAGCAGGCTGATCTGCAGGGGCTGCGAGGCGGCATTGGTTCCCGGCAGGAACGCGAGATTCAGAATCTTGGATGGCATGCTCGTAGTCACCTGCCAGGACTGCGGAAGAATCGATCGTGCGGGACCCGATTTCAAAGGGAGGGATTCCGATTAGTGGCGATGCGCCCGAATCGATTCTACGCCGGGCCAAGGACAGGTCACTGGCTGTGACCATCAGGATAGGCAAAGAGGGAATCACCGACTCAGTGGTATCGGAATTGAGCGATCAGCTCGGGAAGAGGAGACTGGTCAAGGCGAAGGCGAACCGAGGCATGCTGAACGGATCGTACGAGAGGTCGGAGGCATTCACGGCACTCGCCGATGCCACCGGTTCAAGGCTGGTTCACAGCAGGGGCAACACCGCAGTTTTCTGGTCCGGCTCAAGATAATTCGAGAAAACTATCCTCTCTTGGGAAGGGTTGCGATGGTCACATATTTAGAGGCGACAATGCTCGCCGAGCCATGGTGTCTGTGGAACAGGTTGTCCTAGCCGTATTCGTAGTATCTTTTGTACTCATTCTGTCAGAGTACCTCCACCGTACCATCGCGGCTTGGTTTGGTGTTGTTTGCATGCTCTTCCTTGGCCTATCAACGGGCGTCTTTGAGTTGTGTGAGACGGTGGCCCTCGGCCCCGATGGGGAATATGCATCCTCCATTTTCCACCATCTGGGTTTTGATTCAACCGCAACGTATGGTGAGATTTGTCACCATTCTCTAGAATCTCTAATGTTGAGTTGGATACACTTTGATGTCATCGGTCTACTATTGGGGATGATGATTTTCGCCGCGCTACTAGAAATCTCAGGATTCTTTGAGTATGTCGCTGTTAGAGCAGCAAAAATGTCGGGTGGAGACCCTTGGAAGCTGGTTGTTTATCTGGGGACATTTACAACATTAATCTCGTTAGTGATTGACAATGTTACAGCCATCATCATCATCGCTCCGGTGACATTGAGGATTTGTCAGAAATTGGAGATCAACCCAATCCCTCCACTTCTTGCTGAAGCGATTCTTTCTGATACCGGAGGGGTGGCATCCATGGTGGGCGATCCGCCTAATATCATGATTGCTAGTCAAGCCAGTGGTATGGATGAATTGGCATCACTATTCGGATTCAATGGTTTCTTGATCCGTCTGGGTATTTTGACATTCTTTGCTTGGGTTGCCACGTTAGGATATCTCCGATACTACTACCGTGATTGGCGTGAATCTAAGCCGGCCAACGTTGAAGCAATCTTGGAAGAAGATGAGTGGGATTGCATTGAACATCCATTGTTGATGAAGACAACACTATGGATTCTAGGTGCCACAGTTGTCATGTTCTCGGCAACTGAATTTTTACACCTCCATGTCGAGATTCATGCTTTGGCCCTTGCAGGTGCTGGAGTGGCTCTAGTCGCCGCCCGCCCTGAAGATCACGAAATGCGGCATGGACTCATTCACTCAATCAGTGAAAAGGTGGAATGGCATGCACTTCTGTTCTTCGCCGGCCTCTTCATGCTGGTCGGTGCAGTGGGCAATGTGGGATATCTTCAAATGCTTGCAGAATGGATTTTCGATACATTCGGCAGCGATCCAGTGATGCTTGCAGTAGCAATCATTTGGGTGTCTGCTATATCCAGTGCGATTATCGATAATATTCCGTTCACTGCGGCTATGATTCCAGTAATTGTCTTTGTCGGCGCGAAATCGGCAGAAGAAGGCAACCCAATTGATCTTGCACCATTATTCTGGGCTCTTGCTATGGGTGCCGGCTTTGGTGGAAATGCGACTCCAATCGGGTCCAGTGCCAATGTTATGACTGTCTCAATTAGTGAGCGTGGACCCAATCCAATCACCACTAAGGAATGGATGCGTGTAGGTTTCCCTGTGATGATAATTACCTGTATTGTTGCAACGATTTTCATGATAATTTTCCACGGTACGCTGTATTCGTCTCTTTGACGAGTCCCATCTACTCTTCCGACAGCGTGAAGCGTGAAATCCCACAGCGGCCAGCGTGTACGAGTGTCCGATTTGCGGATTGGTCTCATCGGGAACCTCCTCGTGCCCAGCGTGTGGGAGTGACGAGAAACCTCCTACCGCTGAAAGGGAAAACGCCCCTGCAGAGGGGGTGCCAGCCGAGGAACCACCATCCCTACCATTCGGCTTGGATGGCGGAGCCCCCGCCGCCCCATCCTCGAACCTTCCATTCGACATAGGGGAGGCGCCTCCGAGCGATTCTCCCGAGGCCCTAGCATTCGGCCTCGAGGAGATTCCAGAAGAACTGGCCGATTCTCCGCTGGCATTCGGTCTGGATGACATGCCAGAAGAGTCTGAGGACTGACTCCGAATCAGCCTCTCACCGCCCCCTTTAGGGGGCGTGTGCACCCCGCTTAGTTCAAATACCAAAGGCAGGTCGCCCACCTGCATTTAGTGCGCCTTGGTACTTTCAGGTATCAGGGTAAGAGGTTGAGGCCGCCCCGCCCCGCGGGGAGACGAGGTGGCCTGAGAGACCTGAATTGATATGCCTGGACACCAGAGGACTCACAAAGGTGGGATTGTAGAAATCAAGATGCTACAACCCGACTGGGGGATGGCTCGGCTCGAGAGCCGAAGAAGGTCGTGACAAGCTGCGATAAGTTGCGGGGAGAGGCATGAATCTCTTGGATCCGCAAATTGCTGAATTGGACCTCCTGGCACTCTGTGCCATTCCTCATTGAGGAAAGGGAACCTCCTGAACTGAAGCATCTCAGTAGGGAGAGGAAAAGAAATCAAACGAGATTCCGTTAGTAGTGGCGAATGAAAGCGGAACAGGACAAACCGAATCTCCATGGGAAACCTTGGAGAGATGTGGGGTTAGGATCGTCTGTAGTCTAAGTGCAAGAAGTGGAAGTCGTCCTGGAACGGCGCACCACAGAGGGTGAAAGTCCCGTACACGTACTGCATATGACCATGAGGCGATTCCGGAGTAGCGTGCGTTGGATATCGCGCGTGAATATGGGAGGCAGAGACTTCCAATCCTGAATACTACTCGAGACCGATAGTTGACAAGTAGCGTGAGCGAAAGCTGAAAAGTATCCTTAGCGGGATGTGAAAAGACCCTGAAACCAGTCGGGAACAAGCTGAATAGGCGTGAAAGCGAAGATATGAGCAGCGTCTATTCGTGCGTTTCGAAAAATGCCCCTGGGAGTTCTGATCATTGGCGAGGTTAAGCAGTTGATCTGCGAAGCCGAAGGGAAACCGAAAGGTCCGCAGCCGCGTAAGCGGTCAGGGACTGGGTGAACTCGCCCGGAGTCAATGGTGGGAGACCTGAAGCCTATCGATCTATGCCTGGCCAGTCTGAAGCCCGACGAAAGTTGGGTGGAGGGACGAACCGTTGCTGATGTGCAAATCGCTCGGAAGAGTTGGGTATAGGGGTGAAAGTCCAATCGAGATGGGCAATAGCAGGTTCCGCGCGAGACTACTCGTAGGTAGACCTCCGTGAAGATGGAATGCGATGTAGAGCACTGATTGGGTATTTAGGGGGAGCAATCCCTCGGTACGCTGTCAAACTCCAAAGTTGCATTCGTCGTAGAAGCGGGGAGTGAGCCACGGTGGGTAAGCTACCGTGACGAAAGGTGAAGAAACCAGCTCAGCGTTAAGGTCCCAAAATTTCAGTTAAGTGTTAATCACAAACGGCGTCCGTGGTCGAAGACAACCAGAAGGTGGGCTTAGAGGCAGCCATCCTTGAAAGAGTTCGTAACAGATCACTGGTCAAGCTTGCGGGCCCGAAAAATGGACGGGACTCAAACTGAATACCGATACGCTGACCCTCCGAAAGGAGATGGGGTAGCGCGGCGACGTGGTCGGGTAGAAGCTAGGTCGTGAGGTCTAGTGGACCGTCTACGTATGAGAATCCAGGGAAGAGTAGCAGCATAGTGCGGTGAGAATCCGCACCACCGAAGGGGCCAGGGTTCCTCGGCAATGTTCATCAGCCGAGGGTTAGCCGGTCCTAAGGACATCCTTAACCGAGATGTTCGAAAGGGAAATGCGTTAATATTCGTATGCCCCTCTGCAAATCTGGTAACGGCTCGGGCTAGTTCGTGCATTCCTGTCATGGGATGTCGAAGCGTTCGATAATCGATTGGAGAACCGTAACGGTGAGAAGATCGAGAAGGCGTGAGCGAAGACGAATGAGGCCAGGGTCCCATGAAAAGCCGCAGAGGTGACCGTACCGAGAACTGACACAGGTGCCCCTGGGTGAGTAGCCTAAGGTGTGACGGGCAAAGTACCGCGAAGGAACTCGGCAAAATCGCTCTGTAACTTCGGGAGAAGGAGTGCCAGCTTAGAGATAAGCTGGTCGCAGTAACAAGGGGACTCCGACTGTTTAATAAAAACATAGCCGACTGCTAGTTCGAAAGGATGTGTATAGTCGGTGAATCCTGCTCAGTGCCGGTATCTGAAATCGGGTTTCAATCTGACGAAGGACCGGTAAACAGCGGGGGTAACTATGACCCTCTTAAGGTAGCGTAATACCTTGTCGCTTAATTGGCGACTTGCATGAATGGCACAACGAGAGTCCCACTGTCTCCGCGGTACGTCCGGCGAAATTGACTATTACTGGCGCACAGTCCAGTAACCTCAACCTGCAAGCGAAGACCCCGTAGAGCTTTACTGCAGCCTGGCGTTGTACATTCGCGCACTTTGTGCTGAGTAGACGGGAGATGTTGATCCCCAGGACACAAGTCTTGGGAGAAGTCGTCCATAGAGACACCGTCCTTAGTGCGTGACTGTACTTACTCTTCATGAGGACACCGCTTGGTGGGCAGTTTGGGTGGGGCGCCACGCGCCCGAAAACCTAACAGGCGTGCCCAAAGGTCAGCTTAGGTGGTTCAGTCTCCACCGTTAACCGTAAGGGGAAAAGCTGGCTTGACGTGGATCGGATCAATAACGATCGACGATGCGAAAGCAGGGCCTAACGAACCAATGTGCCTCATTTCTGGGGGCCATTGATAACAGAAAAGTTACCTCGGGGATAATTGAGTTGTCACCAGCAAGAGCACATATCGACCTGGTGGCTTGCTACTTCGATGTCGTCTCTTCCCAACCTCCTGGTGCAGCAGCTGGGAAGGGTGGGGTTGTTCGCCCATTAAAGGGGATCGTGAGATGGGTTTAGACCGTCGTGAGACAGGTTTGTTGCTTTGTGGTTGAGGCGTATCAGGTGCCTGATCGGAAGGGCCCTTTAGTACGAGAGGAACGAGGGCTCGGAGCCACTAGTTTACCAGTTGTCCGGCAGGGCAACGCTGGGTAGCCACGCTCCAGCGGATAAGAGCTGAAAGCATCTAAGCTCGAAGTCGCCCGAAAGACGAGGCACCTCAGGGGACTCGTAGAAGACGAGTTTGATAGACAGCGGGTGTAAGGACCGAGGTTCGCCGAGGTCTTCAGCCCAGCTGCACTAACCCCCCGAGCATCCAAATAAAATCTACAACACCAAGGCCCTTGTGGGCCTCTGTCCAAAAGAGCATATCAATTCACATTCGAAGGAAGAGTTGTGCACGGCCACAGCGGAGGGGTTCTACCCGGTCCCATACCGAACCCGGAAGTCAAGCCCTCCTGCGTCGATTCCTGTACTGTGGCGCGAAAGCCCACGGGAAAGTTCGTCGCTGTGCCACTCTCCTTCACCCCCGCACAAATACCAGATTACTGGCGGAGCCATAGCGAAACGGCAGGTGAGGAAATGGCAATCAGCACTGGAGACATTCTAGGCCACGCCCAAGTCGGCGTCTATCTGTCAGTGGTCGACAAGGTCCTGTTCCACCCTAGGTCCCTCCACGATGCGGCAATAGAGGAGTTGCAATCAGCGTTCGATCTGGAGATGTATCCCTTCCTAGTCGGCGGTTCATCGCTGCTCGGAAGCCTACTTACTGGAAACGACAAAGGCATAGCCGTCGCCGACATCGCCACCGAGGATGATCTCGATGAACTGACGAGCTTCAGCGACGTGGTCGTAATGGAGAGTGGAGTGAATGCCGCGGGCAATCTGATGGTGTGCAATGCTCACGGTGCCGTAGTCAGCCCAGTGGTCCCCCAAGGTGGGGTGGAGATGATTTCAGAGGTCCTCGGTGTGGATGCTATCCGAAGCAAGGTCGCCGGACATGACACCGTCGGCAGCATGCTGGTCGCCAATGGAAACGGAGTGCTGGCGCACCCGGACGTCTCCAGGTCGGAGGCCGAATCCATTGAGTCGGTGATGAAGGTCCAAGTGATGGTTGGCACAGTCACGTTTGGCTCACCATACGTCGGCGCCGGATGCGCTGCTAGCGATACCCATGCTCTGGTGGGCTCGGGTTCCACCGGCCCGGAACTGAACCGAATCGAAGACGCACTCGGCCTAATCTAGCCGAACATCTGGTAGTCGATATCTGAATCCTTGTCGATGGCCGAGGCCACCTCTGGCATCGGGTACTTCAGCCCGGTAGCGGTGTTGAACAGGACCACGGTGTCGTCAAGACCAATCAAACCCCTCTCAAGCGCCACTTTGCAGGCCGCTGCAGTAGCGGCCCCTTCGGGACACATCAGCAAACCCTCCTCGCGACCTATGCCCTCTGCCATGCGGTGTATGTCTTCGTCGCTGACCGCGATGGCGAAGCCACCCGACTCACGCACAGCCCTCAGAATCAAGAAGTCACCGAGGGCAGCAGGAACTCTGATTCCCGAAGCATCAGTCTCGGCGTTCTCCCAGAACTCGGCGAATTCCAGACCTTGCTCCCAGGCCTTGACCATCGGTGCACACCCAGTCGACTGTACTGCGACCATCCTCGGAAGATCGCATTCTATCCAGCCCAATTCGATTAGTTCTGCGAACGCCTTCCACATTCCGATGAGCCCCGTCCCACCCCCGGTCGGGTAGAATATGACGTCAGGCAGCTCCCATCCCATCTGCTCGGCCAACTCAAGCCCCATGGTCTTCTTGCCCTCAATCCGATAAGGCTCCTTCAGGGTTGATACGGCGAACCAACCGACATCGTCAGATCCCTCTGCGATTATCCTACCGCAGTCCCCAATAAGTCCGTTGACGAGGTGAGTGTCGCCCCCCTGTGCCTCGGTCTCTCTAGTGTTGATTTCCGGAGTGTTGTCCGGGCACAGCACAGTCGCCCTGATGCCAGCCCTGCTAGCATAAGCGGCAAGCGCAGAACCCGCATTGCCGTTAGTCGGAACAGCGAGGTGCTCGACACCCAACTGCTTTGCCATAGATACAGCGAGTCCCAGACCTCTGGCCTTGAACGAGCCCGTCGGCAATCTGGATTCGTCCTTGACAATCACCTTACCGGGAACGGCTCCAATTAACTGGGCCGACCTCTCGAGACTTACTAAGGGAGTGATTACCTCACCCAGCGAGACCCGGTCCTCCGACTCCGCTACTGGGAGCAGGGGCGAGTATCTCCAGAAACCTGGCTCCGAGGAGGCTTCTATGTCAGCCCTGCTGACCTCTCTGCCCAATCTGCCCAAATCGTATCTTACCAGTAGCGGCTTACCCGCATCCGAGACCGAGTGAAGCCCATCGGACGAGTAGTGCTTGCCAGTGTAAGAGCACTCAAGATGGGTGACGTAGGAAACCACGACCATCCTTCCAATGCCGATTCGATGAACCTACCGCATCATATCGCAGTGGGAGCGACGTGATCGTCGCCCTTGTCCTCCGAGTCTCTTACGCGATTCCAGACCGAGGTCATCAGCTCGTCATGGTGCTCCTTGCAGTAGTGGAAGCGCTTGTATGCCTCCCTGAAAGAGTACGCCTTGCTACCAGTCGCCACTAGGAATCCCTCTGGCGATAGGCGGCTAATCTGCTCGCCCTCACTAGCGCACTTCGGGTAGTCGCATCCGGGCATAGGCAGGCCTGCTAATCACCACTCTTGAACTCTGTGAATCATGATTGCGACTCTTCAGGAGGTTCGATAATGACGAGGGGTACATTGGCCTCGACGCTGTCCCCTGACTCGCAATTGACCTCGCTGACAGTCCCTTGAATCGGGGCTTGAATTTCATTCTGCATTTTCATGGCCTCGAGGATGAGCAGCACTTCTCCCTCCTCCACTTGGTCGCCCACCGCTACGTGCATCGTTACCACCTTGCCGGGGATGGGTGAGGAGATGGTCCCCGACCGCTTCCTCCCCCTGCTCCTTCCCGCGGAACCCCTGCCTGTCTCACTGTGCGCCCCACCATCCACTTGGATCGAGTACTCCTTGCCTCCGACCAAAACCCTCCAAGCATCGCCTTCGCGTTCGACCTCGACCTCGAATTCCTCCCCGTCGACGGTGACCCTCCTCTTCTCTCCCATCGGTTCACCTCGGGGTGCTCCTTCGCGTGCGTGCGCGGAACAAGTTCCTCCTCCCAATCAGGACTCTCCTGTGGTCTCGTGACCACGGATCTCCGGACTTCCTCTGTCCTGTGGGACCCATGGCCTCACCCTGTTCGGAAACTAGCAGCACTGCAGCCAGGGCAGCAGCCAGCAGTCTGGCTTCGTCATCGGATCCCTTCGCCATACTCCGCCTCATAGTGGGATGTTGCCATGCTTCCTAGCAGGACGAATCTCCTCCTTCTCGAGTAGTGCTCCCAAGGCGCGAATTAGAACCGTTCTGCTCTGATGCGGCTGTATGACGTCATCGAGATAGCCTAGGGCCGCTGCCCTGTACGGGTTGGCAAACGTCTCCTCGTAGTCGTCGACTAGCCTCTCCCTCTCCTGCTCGGGGTTTCCCGAGGTGCCGATTCTGCGTCTATGGATTATCTGGACTGCCCCGTCCGCCCCCATCACTGCCAGTTGGGCAGTTGGCCAAGCTATGTTGTAGTCTCCTCTGATGTGCTTGGAGGACATCACATCGTATGCCCCTCCGTACGCCTTCCTAGTGATTACAGTGAGTTTCGGGACGGTGGCTTCGGCATACGCATATAGCAACTTGGCACCGTGCCTGATGATGCCGCCCCACTCTTGGCTCGCGCCGGGCAGGAATCCGGGAACGTCCACGAAGGTCAGCAGCGGTACGTTGAACGCGTCACAGAAGCGCACGAACCTCGCACCCTTGATTGAGGCATCGATGTCGAGGCACCCTGCCAGCACCCTTGGCTGATTCGCTACCACTCCTACGGTTTGCCCGCCCAGACGCCCGAACCCGACGACTATGTTGCCAGCAAATTCCGCCTGTACCTCCAAGAAACCCCCATCATCCAGAACTGCCTCCATGGCCGTGACTATGTCATACGCCTGACCAGGAGCTTCCGCAACCAAGGAGTCGCGGTCATCGCACTCCCTCTCCCTTGGGACCGAGGCTGGAACGACACGGGCGACGTCCCGGTTGCTGGAACGAACTACTCCGACTGACTACCCAGCCCAGTGCAACGTCACCACACTCTCACCC
>ERZ724560.1-NODE-1-length-72259-cov-4.149559_pt1 | contig 72259 bp, 60 predicted proteins | sample MGYA00375854_ERZ724560 | MGnify/ENA primary metagenome ERZ724560 (study PRJEB28725, sample SAMN03264854) | marine sediment metagenome | biome: marine pelagic biome; feature: marine oligotrophic desert; material: ocean water | place: Pacific Ocean:North Pacific... | reverse complement strand
CCATGGCTATACCAGTTTGGCAAACCACATTGGATATACTGACCCGGGCAACATCTGCCACGAACTCTGCCGGGCCAACAACCCAACCGACTCGCCAACCAATCATACGGTATTCCTTGGAGGCCGAGCCAACCGTTACTACTCGGTCTCGCATACCTTCCAGAGATGCTGGATGGATCACTTCAAGACCATCGAAAAGAATTCTCTCCATCGCGCTGTCGTTAATCAGCAAGCAGTCTGCTTTACGGGCGAAGTCCGCCAGTGCCTCCCAATCCTTTTGATCAAACACGGCGCCAGTCGGCATCGATGGACTCATCATGAGTAGTGCACGCACCGGTCCATGTTCTATTGTTGCGAGCTCTTCTCGATCAAGTCGCCAGCCTTCCCGCGTTGGTAGCAGCGGCACGTACCTAGGCACGCCACCGGCCAATCTTACACGATTAATCAGACCGACGTAAGTCGGGTTTGTCATCAACACTTCGTCCCCCGGTTCCAGTGATGAGAGTAGTACGTTCAGTATTCCCGAAAGACCTCCGGCGCAGATTAGGGATTCCGTTTTCCAGTCATACTTCATACCTGATTGGCGTTCCACTAATCCGGTCGCAGCTTTGCGTAAGGAGTCGAGCCCGAAGAATGGTAGGTAACTGTTGGCATCATCATCGACGATGGCCTTGCGCGTAACCGTAATCGCTGATTCCGGAGGTAGAATATTAGTGTCAAGATTCTCCAGACGTAGGACATCTGGATCGGATAGGCTGTCCGCGAGGTCGCCCATCTCCTCGACCCCGATTTTGGTTATGTGTTGCAGGCGTGACGCAGTCCTCATGGCAAAAAGACAAAAACTCTGAAATTAACACTTTTCGGTGTCTCCTTTGACTGTATGTGACTCAATGGGTTCCTAACCAACTCGCAAGATGGGGCATCACATCGCCAGACCTAGTGACGACTCCCATGTGCCCTCCGGGTACCTCGACGACTCGTACGTCGCCTAGGGCCGAGGCGGCTATGGTGCAGGCCTCGAACTGATGGGGTGGTGTGTCCTTGCTGAGGGTAATCAGTATGGGGTGCTCAATGTCCTCGTAGTAGGAGGGAGGGGTCCTGTCATAGCACAGCAACCTCACCTCGCTGAGTATCTTCGGCTGCAGCTCCATCCACATCTTCCTCCTGTGATTCGGCATGATATCCCAACTGCCAGGGACGTTCCAGTAGTCAACAAAATCCCTGAGGAACTCCTCTGGCTCTAGATCCTCTGTGAAGAACGTCTCTACCACCTCGCCGAACTCGTTCTTGAGCTCGCCCCGCTCGGTGTATTGCAGACACCCCCAGACTATCGGCTCGTGGAACGCCATTCTTCTGATTCTATCTGGGTGCTCCTTCGCGAGCCTTAGTGCGATGAACCCGCCGTACGAGTGGCCCACGATGTCGACAGGTTCCTCCTCACCTAGGAGCAGGGCCTCAGACGCTAGGTAGTCCAACCAAGAGTCAATCTCGCCCTCACCTTGCCACCCGTCGGTCCCAGAGTAGCACAGGTAGTGCGGGCAGAGAATCTTCCTCCCCGCGAGAAGGGGCAGCAGGTCCTGCCACTGTTTGGAGTCGAGTCCGGTGCTGCATAACAGCAGCACGGTGGGCCCAGTCCCGTCCTCTTCGAAATAGTGGAAACTGTGGCCCTCGACCTCGAGGCTTGGCACATTACCCCTCCCCTGATTCAACCGAGGACTCGGGGGGATGAAGCGAGGACCTCTTCTCTGCAGCCGTCTGCGAACTGCTCGAAGTTCTCGATGAACATCTGAGCGAGGAGGTTCGCGACGTTGTCGTACCTCTTCTTGTCGTGCCAGGTATCTCTAGGCTGCAGGATGTTATCAGGTACGCCCTTGCAAGTGGTCGGGACCTGGAAGCCGAAGCGCTCGTCCTCGACGAACAGGACGTCGTCGAGATCGCCATCCAGCGCCGCGTTGAGAAGAGCTCGAGTCCAGCGAATCTTGATGCGGCTGCTAGCGTCGGCACCTCCGGCCACCCACCCGGTGTTGATGAGCCAGCACTTGGCGTCGTTGTCGCGGATCTTCTTCGAAAGTAGGTCGGCGTAGACACTTGGGTGTCTAGGCATGAATGGGGCGCCGAAGCAAGCGGAGAACGCCGGTTGCGGCTCCTTGACGCCAACCTCGGTCCCCGCGACCTTGGCGGTGTATCCTGAGATGAAGTGGTAGGCGGCCTGTTCGGGGGTCAACTTGGAGAGCGGAGGCAGCACTCCGAAGGCATCACAAGTCAGGAAGACAACGTTCCTCGGGTTGCCGGCCATTGAGTCAGGGGTGCGGTTCTCTATCGACTCGATAGGGTACGAGCCGCGGGTGTTCTGAGTCAGCGACGAGTTGTCGAAGTCCGGTGTTCCGTCGGCGTTGAGAACGACGTTTTCTAGTATGGATCCGGGCATGCGAGTGGTGGCGTAGATGGCAGGCTCGTCTTCCTCGGAGAGCCTGATGAGCTTGGCATAGCAACCACCCTCGAAGTTGAACACGCCATTGTCGGACCAACCATGCTCGTCATCACCCACGAGAGCCCTGCCTGGATCCGCTGACAGGGTGGTCTTGCCGGTGCCCGAGAGGCCGAAAAACAGCGCTGCGCTCTCTCCGTCCGTGTTCGCCGAGCAGTGCATGGGGAGGAGGCCCTTGGCGGGCAGGATGTGGTTCATGATGGTGAAGATGGCCTTCTTGATCTCGCCCGCATAGTGTGTCCCACCGATAATGACCAGTCCCCTGTCGAGAGCTAGGATGACGAAGGCTTCCGAATTGACGCCGTCGGAGGAAGGGCTGGCGTGCAGGTCAGGGGCGTGCAGGATGGTGTACTGCGGGACGTGGGAAAGTATCTCCTCCTTCGACGCGCGCACGAACATGTTGTGCATGAAGGCGGCATGCCAGGCCTTCTCGGTGACCAGTCTGACAGGCATCCGGTAATCCGGATCGGCCCCGCAGAAGGCGTCCTTGACGAACAGGTTATCGGAGTCGTTCAGATGGGTCACGGTCCTCTCTAGCAGGCCCTCGAAGACCTCGGGGCTGGTGGGCCTGTTGTGGTCCCCCCACCATACGTCATCGGACAGGCCCGGTTCGTCAATGATGAACCGGTCGTTGGGCGACCTCCCCGTCCTGTCGCCGGTCGTTGCGAGCAGGACGCCGTGCGCAGTCAATTTCGCCTCGCCTAGCTCGGCGGCGGCCTCGTGCAGACTCTCCCATCCGAGATTCCAGTGCACTGCGCCCTTGGGGTCAAGGCCGTGCGAGGCCAGGGGCGTTGCGAAGTTGCGGGAGTCGCCTGACATGGAGGAGGACTCCATGGCGCACGACGCCGAGATTCCCCCTTCAAGCGTTGCGGCTGGCCCGAGTCGACACATTCGCGGCGAAAGCGCGCTTCCCTAGCCTCTCGGGCGGGGATGCGATTATCCGGGAGCGGCTGCGGTCGGGGAGCGATGGCTGACGGTGACCGGGATGACAGAATCATCCGGGAGCACGAGTTCCGTCGCTCAATCAACATCGATCTCAGTGACATCGAGATCCCCGAGAGGGAGGGCGATGAGGAGGAGCGTCGAGAGCAGCTGGCGAAGGCCGTCGACGAGGCTCTCGGGGAGTTCCACGACCCGTTCGAGCAGCCAAGTGGCGATGAGCCGGGGGCGGTGCAGCGGGACGGTAGCGTCCCCACTCCCCCCGAGCGGGACATCGTGACCGAGATTGCCATTGAGGGGGAGAGGCGGGTCAACTGGGCCCTGATGGTCTCGATGATACTCGTCTACAGCGCCATCGGGGTGCAAGCCGGGCTGGCGCTGTCGCCTCTGCTGGCGGCCGTCGTACTGGTGCTGCTGGCCGGAGTGGGTTTCGCGCTCGGGGAGCGCTGGGTCCCGGATTCTCCGATGAAGTTGCTCGGAGTGACCTGGGTGATCATCTCGATGAAGGTCACGTACGGACTCGCAATCGAGCTGAATCGATGGGGCTTCATCGGGATGGAGGCCCTCGGCGGCCTGCTCCTGATACTCGTCGGCGTGAACGTGTTAGTGGCTTACAGGCACGACCACGATGCTATCGCCGCCCAATCCACGCTGGTACTGCTGGCGATAGCCTCGACTGCTGGGTCGGTGCTGGGCGAGGGTGGTGTCGCTGGGATGATCCTGCTCGCCACCCTGTTGGTCCACGGGCTTGCCTTGCACAGGCAATCGGGCAACCTCGCGGCGCTCGGGGTGGCTGCGTCCAACCTCTGGATAGGGATGCATGCGATTACCGGCGGGTTCGAGTTCGGCTCGCTCAGGATACTGGCTCTAGATGACCCGTTGCTGCTGTTCCTGCTGCTGATGACCGTGACTGGAATCAATGCGACCATGGCAGCTCGCTTCGCACGCGATGGGAACTGGTTCTCGAAGGCCTTCGAAGCGATGGGTCTGGGCAAGCCGGGGCTCTGGGGAGTCTCGGTCTCGATGGGCATGGTGGGCGCGCTTCTGGCCGTCGCCAGCAGTCGTCAGGACGTTGGTTACGCACTGGGCATGGTGGCTTTCCTAGGTGCGGCCTTCGGTGGATCCTACCTTTCGGTGAGGGGTGTTGACGCCAAGCGGGTAGTGCTGCCCTTGGGGATCTCTGCGCTCCCTCTGGTGGCGATGCTGGTCGTGGGGCACGACTCGGGCGATCTGGTCAGTAGACTCGATGCCTATGACACGTTCACCGTACACGCCACTATCGTCACCGGCTTCGTGCTGCTGCGCGATCAGGACAGGGTCACCGACAGGGTGCTGTGGCTGGGAGCGGTCGTCGTTCTCGCCCTGCTCGTCATACTGGTCCCGGTGGAGTCCACCGCCGAGGGCGGTGACGGTGGAGCGCTGCTGCTCGCACTGCTGGGCTCGATGCACGTCGGAACCGCGGTGCTCGCGGTGCGGAGGGAGTCGCCTTCGCTGGCGGGGGTGACGGTTCTACTGCCCTGGAGTTGGGTGCTTCTGGAGGAGATCGTAGAGGAGACCGTCAGGACGCTGCTGGTCGCCAACGACGTTCTCGATCCGGGAAGTATGATCGAGCTCGAGCCTTTTCCTCTAGGATCGTACCTAGCCGTTTCCTGCGTCCTGATGGTCGTAGTGAACGTCAGGCTGGGCGAGACCGGCGTCAATCTGGCCGCACGGTTCCTCGGCGTGTCCGAGCTCTCTGCTTCGGTACGCGACTCGGGGGCTCTGCAGCTGTGGTCGCTGGGATGGTGGCTGCCGCTGTTCGCGATTCTATTCATGTCCCAGTTCGGTGGCTTCACCGCCGTCTCGCTGTTGCTGCTACTGTTCCTGTTGACTGTTCTCCACGTCGGCTCCGAGATCGCCGGACTGAGAATTGGTGATGCCGGCACCATGAGCGCAATCCTCGCGGTTGCGGTCTTGGCCATACTGTGGAGACACGGGATGTTTGTCCCACTGACGGTCCTGCTCTGTGTGTCATTGGTGGCCCTGATGATTACCAAGGCACCCAGCGACGAGGGGCTGTACACCAGCGGCTTGGGCCTGATGAGCCTGCCACTGCTGCTGGCCCTCTCGGGGAGGCAGCCGGTGAAGCTTCTGGAATCAACCGCCTCGCTGCCCGAAGTCGATATGGGCATAGCCGCCGTGGTCTGCTCGGCGGCGGTGCTAGCGGCCTACCTGCCTCGCGCGGGAAGCATAGAGAAGCTGCTCAACCCCGCGCTGGCGGCTCTCTGGCTGCTGGTGATTACCATCGCCCTCGCCTTCGAGCTCGAGAGCGGGGCGGGCGAGGTGGCCTCGATCGCGATGTTTGTGGTCAGCTCGCTGTGGCTGGTGGCCAGAGGCGAACTGCGTGCAGAGCTGAAGTCTGTGGCCAAGCGGGATGCGCGGGTCGAGATGGCCGAGCAGGTGTCTCAGGATGAATCAGGGGGCGATGGCGGCGTTGCGACCTACGACCCGAGACTGGCAGAGCTCGAAGCGGAGCGCAGTAAGCGCAGGGAGAAGTCTGGCACCGACGATCTCGCCGAGCTCTACGTCACCGATGTCAGCCACAAGCCGATGGTCGTCCTAGCAGTACTCTCGCTGATACTCGGGGCGGGGATCATACTGGGTCTTCTCAACGGCACCAATCCGCTCGTGCTGGTGGCAATCGGGCTGTTCGCGACCGCTCTGATTGCACTTGCCAGGTCGCGCAGCAAGAGCCTCGAACTCGAACTCCCTCACATTATGGGCATGGAGATGCCGATAGCCATGGCAATCATTGGACTGGTCTTCATCCACGTGGTTTCTCACATCGGCCCTGGCAGCAGCAACCGCGACCTTCTCGACATGGCAGTGGTGGTCATCCTGCTGGTGGAATTGGTCGCTATTTCGCTGATTGGACAAGACAGGTTGCTGGACAGGATACCGATTGCGCTTGACTGGATCGTGGTCCCGCTGTTGGCTGGGAGGATGTTGGGTGCGGTGATGGTCGAAGCCATCCCCTATCCGCTGACAATCGACCCGTTCGTGGGCGACATGGTGGAGTGGAGGATGCCTTGGATGCTGCTCGAGTCGGTACTCATGCTCGTCGTACTCGCTGATATCTGGGTCGACAGGAAGAGGGGTCAACTCAGCAGGGAGGACTGGAAGGGTTCCTCAGGGCGAGGCGTTCGCAGCCTGTTCGTGGTCATGCTGTCATTCGGCCCGGCGGGCGTCCTAGCGGTGGCAAGCGCCGTCGAGCAGGGCTGGAGGTACCGTCAGCCGTGGGCGGTCGGGGTGGCCGTCCCGGCCGGTCTGTTGGCGCTGTTCGCCATTGGCAACTGGTACGAACCGGTGTCCGAGGTGATTCCCGAGGTCACGATGGGGACAGGGCTGGTCCTGCTCGCCTTGCTGGGGCTGACCGTACCACTGAGAGGCGAGAGTTGGTCGATGATGCTAGCCGTGAACTCGCACCTGCTAATCATCGTCATCTCAATCGCCCACTACACCACCTCGGTGCTACTGCCTGTGCTGTTGGTTGCTCTCTCGACCACTATCTGGGTAGTAGGCATACTGCAACTGCGACGAACCCTCAGGGTATGGGGGCTTGTCGATCTGGTCGTCGCCATACTGAGTGCGCTGATCTTCGTACCCGGCATCTTCCAGCCGGCAACGATGCTGGTAGCGCTCATGGTGGTGGCCGCCGAGTTGGGAGTGGTGTCGTGGCTAGGCCTGCGGAACGAGGCTCAGATGGTCAAGGACTGAATCCACAACGCGGTACTGCGAGGCTGTTCTCGATCTTGGAATCGAAGGCTCTCGAATTTCATATCGGGCCAACGTTGATGACACACGGTACTGACAAGCAATCGTGACGAGGTCGTGGATATCAGACACGCCCGACGAGGTCGAGCATCCGCCCGTGCCGTTGGGCATCAATGAGATGGTGGTGCCCAGAGCCACCCTGATGCTCTCTCTGGGCACCGCTCTGGTGCTGCTTCTGTCGATGATCTGGGTCGTTTGGGCGGCTTGGAACTTCAGCGCCGAACTCGAGGACTCCTTCGGGCCGCCCGTCGAGGCACCCACCATCGACGGTCGATTGGCCTGGGAGGTCGACCTGCTGTTCGACACCTGCTCCGCGAGGGAGGGAGATTGGGAATGGCCCGAGAACTTCTCCGGGCAGGACGATGTGTTCCTCTACCCAGGGGAGCTTCGATGTGACTGGGAGCATCAGGGAGACGACGACCGCGCCAGCCTGGCAGTCTACAACCGCGGCAACACGACCGTCGATTTGGTACTTGAGATAAGGGGGGCTGGAGTGCTGTTCTCTGACTCAGACGACAGTAGTGACCTGATGACGCTGGATGGGGGCCAGAGCGGTTTCGCCGAACTTGAGCTCACCGATGATATCACCGAAGGCAGCTTCACGGTGGTGGTCAGCCATCTCACGGTGGTTGATGCCGAGGTGCTGCTAGACGTGAACGTGTTCAAGGGCACCGAAGAGAGGGAGATGCATATCAACGACAACGACAGAATTGAGGTTCACTACGTGGTCTGGGATGCCGACACAGGGGAGCAGTTGGACGAAGGAGACCTTCTGGTCACTGCAGGGGACGACCCGGCCTACATCGATGGCTTTGGCTGGTCAGCCATAGGTCTGGACATAGATGGCGACAGGGGTCTGATTCCCGGGATCGCCACCGGGACCTCTCACACCACGCTGCTGCCTCCGCCAATCGCATACGGTAACAGCGACGGGCATGAACTACAGGATTCCTGGCTGCGATTTGAGCTGAGCATCAACAGAGGCCCAATCACCTAGGACGAAAGTAACTTGACCAAGTTCTCGGAGGCGGTGGCGTGGGAGATAGTAGTAGACACACCGCGCTGAACCCCTCGGCACAGATTGTCAAGGAGGCGAGGAAGCGGGCCAAGGCCAAGCCAGTAAGGCGGGGCGAGCCCAGCTTCCACATGACTGAGGACATGCGTAGGCTGTCTACGCCTTGGTTCGTAGCGCTCTCCCGGGCCGACAGGATAGACCCGAACGTGCTTCCGGCCGGGGTGATTCTGGATGCTGCCGCGGGCTCCGGCCTACAGCTCGTCGCCTACTCGCAGGTTCTCAAGCGGCCCTCACTGGGAATCGAGATGGACGGTAACGTCGCGGTGCTGTGCGCGGCCAACATGCACATCAACTCCGAGGAGGGGGACCTGCAACGCTCGATGGACCGCGTCGTCATTGGTGACGGGTCTGATGCAGAAGGTGCAATCACCGAGTACTGGAACAGCCTACGTGAAGCCGGGACGCGTGCTCACCCTCCCGTCGCGATGCTACACCTCGACCCGGCCAGACCGAGCGATGCTCAGAGTCACGACGTGGATGAGATGGCGCCCTCTCTGAGCTCGGTGCTGCGAGGCTGGGCCGATCACCTGCAAAGCGGGCCAAGGGGTCCGGCCATGCTTCTCGACCTGTCCCCGAGACTCGATGAGATGCAGCAGTCCGTGGTCGAGTCCATTGTCCAGACCACCTTTCCGGGAGTGAGTAGCACGTGGGAGTGGCTGAGCCAGGGTGGTGGCAGGGTGGACAGGTTGTCACTGTGGGTGGGTGCCCTCGCATCGAGTGAGGTCCACCGCTGCGTCAGGATGGGCACCAAGCACGTCATCGCCTCGATAGAGGGGTCGCCCTCGATTTCAGACACGGTCGAGATGAGCAAGCCCCCGCCGTATGGCGCCCATATGACGATAGTCGACCCTGCCCTAGTCCAGAGCGGCCTCCAGGAGGTCTGGTTGGAGCGTGCGTTGCGCGAGGACTCCGGCCACTCGTGGCTGCGCTTGGAAGGCCGCAGGCCGCTACTAATCCACACCGACCCGCTAATCATGTCAGAGGATGTCGAGGGCTTTGTAGTGGCGACCGGTGAGATAGTCCAGCATAGGCTCAGGCCACCCGAGCTGCACACCATCGACCAAGTCGCGGCATCGATGGCCAGGAATGGTATCGGCAAGGTCACACTGCGCTGCAATCTCAACCCCGACATCCATCCGACCCTGCAGCGCAGGCTGGACCGGGAGCTACGAGAGATTGATGGCGCTAGGGGTTTCATGGTCGACATCGAGATTGAGAGAGACTCGGGTGATCAGGTTCTGTATGTGGTCTGCCGGGAGTAGTTGGAATCGCCCCGTAGGGGCGTCCAATCGGTTCAAATAGGGAAGGTAGGTCGCCCAGATGCCCAATGGGCCACCGGGCAACCGGTGAACACGGGGGAACCGTACAATGCCTGAAGATGCCGAACTCGGAGATGACTTCTCCTATATCCTGCGGATAGCCGACAGCGATATCGACGGGTTGCGACCCATCGCTATCGGCATCACCTCAGTCAAGGGCATCGGCATGAGAACCTCGCAGCAGATTTGCCGCTTGGCCGGTGTAGACGGGAACACGCTGGGAGGCCATCTCTCCGATGACGAGCAGGACCGTCTGCGCAACTCGATAGACGATTACGCCACCACGGTCCCGTGGTGGCTGGTCAACCGACAGCGCGACATCGGTACAAACGAGGATGCTCACATAGTCGCCACCGAGGTCAAGATGACCCGTGACGACGACGTCGCACGCATCGCCGGGGTCAAGGCCTACCGCGGAATGAGGCACAGGAGCGGACACAAGGTCCGTGGCCAGAGACTTCGATCGAACGGCCGCAAAGGCTCCTCGCTGGGCGTCGAGAGGAAGAAGTGAGGTGAGAAGATGGGAAACCCGAAGTTCGCTAGGCCCAAGACCCGTACACCCACTCACCCGTGGAAGCAAGCTAGGATTGACGAGGAGCATGCGCTCAAGGAGAAGTACGGCCTCAAGAAGGTCGGCGGGATGAAGGAAATCTGGCGCGAGAAGTCAGCTCTTCGCCGCCATAGAAACCAAGCGATGAAGTTGATTGGCAGGGTCGACACCTCAGAGGGCCACTTCGCTCGAGAGAAGGCCGACATGGTGGATTCCCTCCACCGCAGGGGCCTGCTTCCAGAGGGCGCCGGGATAGACGATGTGCTACAGATTAACGTCGAGCACATGCTATCGAGAAGGTTGCAGTCAGTCGTCTTCTACAAGGGACTGGCCCCCACCATGCGCTCGTCCAGAAACCTCATCGTCCACGGCCACATCAGTATAGGCGACCAGAGGATGACGGTTCCCGGGTACCACGTCCTGAAGGAGGAAGAGGAAGAGATTCAGTACTCCACGAACTCGCCCTTCGCAGATTCCGAGCACCAGTTCCGCAGGGACATGGAGGAGCTGCGACTGACGCGCGTGTCCGACGAGGACGACGTTGAGCCGGTACGAGTAGTGGACTCCGAGTTCGTCGATCAGGTCAAGGCTGACGCCGCGGCCGCGCCCGTGACCGAGGACACCGTTCCCGAGGGCGCCGAACCGACTAAGGAGGGCGAGGACTGATGTCGAGGAAGGCCATCCTGCACATATTCACCACGCATAACAACGTGCTGATGACAGCCACCGACCTGACCGGGGCAGAGACCATCTGCAAGGTCTCGGGTGGCATGGTAACCAAGGGCGGCAGCGACTCTGGCGGCCAGTTCGCCTCGACGAGGGCGGCCGAGAGGATGGCTGAGATGCTTGCCGAGAAGGAGTTCAACCAAGTCATCGTGAAATACCGGGGTGCCGGTGGGAATCGCTCCCACAGCGCTCCGGGCGCGACCTCGGCGATTCGTGCACTGAACCGCGCCGGAGTGTCAATAACCCGAATCGAGGACGTGGCCCCAGTCGCCACTGACGGGACGAAGAGCAAGGGAGGGCGCCGAGGGCGCCGAGTGTGAGGTGAATTCATGGTTAAGACCAAGGTGATTGAAGAGAACGAAGAGGCAATCTCGATACTGTTCAGCGACACGGACCGCGCCTTCGTCAACGCCATCAGGCGCTCACTGATGGCTGACACCCCGAAGATGGCCATCGACACCGTGCGCTTCGAGATGGGTACCATCGAGCAGGACGATGAGGTGTGGGAGACGGACGGTCCACTGCCCGACGAGTTCGTGGCTCAGCGTTTGGCCATGATCCCCCTCCCGACCAAGCACGACGAGTTCCACTTCCAGGACAGTTGCCCTTCCTGTGCCGAGTTGGTCGTCGAGGACAGGGGATGCCCGCAGTGCACGATGATTTACACCTGCAAGGAGTTCGGCAGCGAGGGCGGTCGCACTGTGACCGCTGGCGACATGAGCTTTCTCGGGGCCGGGGGCAGTATAGCTGAGAAGTACCACAGCATCCCAATTACCAAGTTGTATCGCGGTCAGATGATTGAGTTCTACGCTACTGCAATCATGGGTCGCGGTCGCGACCACGCGAAGTGGTCCCCTGTCTGCGGGGTGTCATTCACCCCGCGCCAGATTGGGGTCATCAACAAGCCGAGGAAGGCGAAGAAACTGTGGGACCTCGGTCTCAACATCACGGCGAAGGACTTCGGCAGCAACAAGCGCTTGGAGGACATCGGCATGGTGGCCCAGCTGATTGAAGATCTGAATCACGTAGGCGATGGTACAGAGGAAGCATCGGATTTCGATGACGCAATCACCCTCGAGGAAGTTCCTGGCGAGTTCATTCTATCATTCGAGACCGACGGATCGATGAGTGCCAGAGTCGCCTTCGATATGGCGATTAGGGAACTCTCGGGCCGATTCGGAGAGCTCGATGATGACCTGTCAGCGGTAATGTGAGGCTGCCGAGGATTATTGGCCGAAAGGCCACCGGATGAGCCACATGTCGGCGTTTCTCGGTCGCGGAGAGTGTGGCGGACACGTCACCCTGCTCTTCACTGTCAGCGACGAGGTCGAGGACCCAATCGAGCAAGGTAGCCTCGGGGCGGGACTCTGCGTGGAAGACGGGGTCGAGGTCGTGGCCTTCGGCGAGCCGGGCGATATCGGGCTAAAGATTACCTTCGAGACCACACAAGGAGATTCGGGGCTGTACGAGACCGTGCTCGACACCCTAGTCGAGGAGATACCCGAGGCGGGAGGCATAGCATGGGAGATTGGCGTGAGGCTGGCTCTCCCGGTCTCGCAGGGTTTCGGGATGTCCGCCTCCGGGGCGGTGGCCGCTGCGCTTGCCTTCCAGAGGGCGATGGGACTGCCCCATGAAGAGAGCCTGAGACGCTCCTACTCGATAGCGCACCGCGTCGAGCGTGGGCGCTCGACCGGATTGGGCGATGTGACTGCGCTGGCCGCAGGCGGCGTAGAGCGTAGGCTCGAGGCAGGGTCGCCGTACCACGGTCCTCTGCTGCATAGAGGACCTGGGCGGGCAGAAGGGTGGAGCTGTGCGACACCGATTGTGCTGGCATGGCGCCCCGATGCGGGTAAGCACACCTCTGTGTACATCGACGACCCAGAATGGAAGGAGGCAATCAGCCAGGCGGGTTCCAAGCAGATGCTGGCGCTGTCCGAAGGAGACTGGGGCGTAGGCAGGTGGGGGAACCTGCTCGATGCCGCGAACGAATTCTCTAGGGACAGTGGGCTGCAGGATGACTCGTCGCGCGCCGAACTGCTATCGTCGGTGCAAACGGTGATGGGGCGATGCGGCATCGCTGATGAGGCGGTGGCCATGCTCTGCATGCTGGGTGAAAGTGTCGCCGTCGTACCCCAAGATGCGCAGGCCGAAGCGGATTGGTCGGGTTCGCTGGTAGCGGAGCTGGAGGGAGCGGGTCTGGAGGCGGTCAATACAGTAGTCGGCCGGGTGTCATGAGCCGTTCCGGGCCTTCTCGTGGAAATCGTCGAGGGGGCCGAGGTCCAGCGGGCTGGAGTCGAGTTGTATGGCGCCCTTAAGTCGCAGGCTGCCGCAGAAGCCGTGGCGGTAGACTATGGCCCCCTGCCCGTACTCGGCGACGTATCGGTCGACCTGTTTCTGGGTCTTCTTGCGCGGGAACTTAAGGTCGGCGCCGAAGAAGTGCTTGGCGTCTATCCACGCGCAAGGCACGCCATTGATTCTGACGTCGTCGAGCAGAAGCAAGTCTGGGGTGATGATGGCTCGTCCCTCAGTGACCTTCTGCTCCGCGAGCAGGTCCTCCTGACGTCGGAATCTCACTCCGATGGAATCGAAGTAGTCGCACAGTATCTCCTCAAAGACCTCGGCCGCGCTCTGGGTGTCGCTCTGGTCGACCGAACTCACCCTATCCACCGACTCAGCCAGCTCGAACTGTTCCCGATCGCGCTTATTCAGTCTCGACGGGTTCTTGTTCAGGGTGTCCTTGATCCTGGTCTTAGTCCAGCCCCTCCCAGTGAGGATGGCGCGGAAGGTGTTCACCGGCGGGGCATCGAAGCGCTTCGAGAGTGCCAGCACGCTCTCACCAGCGTTGTAGCGACGGCTGAGTTCGTTGGCCCTGCGCATCAATCGGGAATGCGAGTACACGCTCTTCTCTTGGTTCAAGGCACTGCGAAGGGACAGGGCCTGTTCCACGGTGATTGGGAGGTGGTCGATCTTGGCAGCAATCTCCTGAACTCTCTCCTCGGGTAGGAAGCCGAACTCGCCGGGTATGCAGGCGATGTCTCCCGCCTTGCGCTGTACCTCCTTCGACACCGCGTTGATCTTCCACGAGACCTCGACCACTCGAGGTGGTGGGTCGATCTCTTTGGGCAGTCCCATGGGGCGAGGCTTGACTGTGAATCGAGCCAGCGCTCGCTCGACGGGTTCTGATTCGGCCGCCGGACCGCTCTCCTGAGGAGGTTTTCTACCGCCTCTGGAGCGCCGGCGGCGTCGACGGCTCCCTCGCCGTCGGTTACCGCTCTTCTCGTTACTCAACGCCCCGGCCAACGGAAGGGGCTCCATGAACCCACCGAGTCACGAGGTCATCTCGTGCGGGCGTAGAGCTCGTAGAATAGGTCCCTGATGGGCCATGGGACTACGAAGACCAAGGCACCCAACGACCAAGGCATACCCATTCTCGAAGCAATCCGCCAGACGGCTGCGCTCCTAGCGTGCCAGTGCCCATCCTCCGTCACGATGAACACCGAGTCCACGCCCTCCAGACTCGGTGGCCTAGCAGCGAGGAGCTCTCTTCCCTCCTCAGTCTCCTGCCCTAGGGTTCGGAGCCTTTCGCCCGAGCCATGCCTGTCAATGAATGCCGCCCAGCGGCTGCATTTACCACAGGCATCGTCGAACAGTACAGTGGACCGAGTCATACCTCACCTACAGGAACGCGATGCCGGGCTCCAACGGGAATGCGACGCTGGCCTTGCCGGCCACGTCCTCACCCTCGCCGACCGGGTAGACCTCCAGTGATGAGACTCCCAGTGCCGCGGCGATGAAGTCGGAGTTGGCCGCTATGATTGAGGTCTCGTCGAGTTCGCCGGAGACCAGTGTCCTCTCGCTATCGGACCAGGAATGCACCCGTCCGCGCTTCTTCTTGCTGCCAGTAGTGAGGGCCATCCAAGTCTGGAATATATCCCCTCTGAGCGCCTCGTTCTCGAATATCTCCAGCGATTGCACATGCGCCTGCCCGCCTGCCTTGAAATCGAAGTTTTCGGAGTGCAGTCTGAGTGCGTCGCGCGCGAGCTCGGACTTCCATGCCGCTGCAGTTTGGATGACTACGCGGCTGATCTCGCCCTCGGAGTGGCGCTCAGCGAGCTCGCGCAGGTTGCGAGCGCTGTCAATGAGACTGCGCAGGTAGGCCTCTCGAGCCAGTGCGGGGGCGTCCTGCGAGGACTCGCCCAGTTCGGGCAGGACGTGGCTGGCAAGCATCTCCTCCCCTCCCATCCGCTGCCAGAACTCCTCGGCGATGTGCGGAGTGGCGGGAGCAAGCATCGGGACCCAATGGGTGAGATACTCCATGGCCGTGGCTCGGTCGCATCCGTCACGGCGGCGGTACCAGTTCCAGTCGGCCAGCATCTCGAAGTGGCTGACCATAACGCCCTCGCGCAGGCTTACGCTCGACATGGCCTGACGCCAAGCGCCCTGATTGGCTCGCAGCCTTGCCATCAGCCACTCGTCCATGGGACTGGGAGAGTCGCCCATCCCCAAGGCGGCGTCGACCGCGTCTATGATTGAAAACATCTGACGGTGATTAGCCTCGAGAGCGCTGTCGGACCAGTCCATGCCAGCCTCGGGGTTGGCTCCGAAGAGCATGAACAGCCTGACCGTGTCAGCCCCGTACCGCCCGACCATCTCTTCGGGGCTGACCGTGTTACCCAGTGACTTGCCCATCTTGACCGAGCGCGAGCTGAGCGGGTTGCCGCAGGTCGGGCAGTCCGTCCCTGAGAGGTCGACGTGGTACTCGGCGTTGCAGTCGGCGCAGTACGGGGCTGGTGCGTTGAGCATGCCTTGGCAGACCAACGTACCGAACGGCTCGCCGACCTCGTTCATGCCGGCGTCGCGGGTGGCCTTGGTGAAGAAGCGGGCGTAGAGCAGGTGCATGACGGCGTGCTCGATACCGCCGATGTAGAGGTCGACGCCTCCGTCCATCCAGTAGTCGATCGCTTCTCGATCGAACGGGGCGGAGTCGTTGTTGGCGTCGCAGAATCGCATGAAGTACCACGACGAGTCGTAGAAGGTGTCCATGGTGTCGGTCTCGCGCTTGGCTGCTCCTCCACAGGAGGGGCATGAGGCGTTGACGAAGGCTTCGTGGGAGGCTAGCGGGTTGCCGCTCTGATCCTCGCTGAAGGTCACGTCGAGAGGCAGTTCCACCGGCAGGTCGGAGGACGGCACGGGGACTGTACCGCAGTGCTCGCAGTGGATCATCGGAATGGGCGTACCCCAGAATCGCTGGCGGCTGAGCAGCCAATCCTTCAGCCTGTACTCGACTGTCCCGTGGCCGGCTCCGGCTGACTCGAGCGCGGCAATCACAGCGTCCTTGGCGGCCTCGCCGGCCTGTCCGTCGAATCCATCTACACCGGAGTTGACCATCGGCCCGTAGCCCTCGAACGCCGCGCTCATCTGGGCGGCTGGGTCGTCGCCCTCGCTCTCGACCAGTACCCTGCGAATCTCTATGCCGTACCTCTCGGCGAAGTCGTAATCGCGTTGGTCGTGTCCGGGAACGGCCATCACAGCGCCAGTACCGTATGAGGCGACCACGAAGTTACCCGCGTAGATTGGTACCTCCTCGCCGTTCAGTGGATTGATGGCATGGCGCCCTAGGAATACGCCCTTCTTCTCCTTCAGCATGTTGATGCGTTCGAACTCGGACATGCGCGCGCACTCGTCGCGCAGCTCGCGCCAGTCGGCCTCCCACTCAGTGCCAGCGCACAGCTCCTCGCACAGCGAGTGCTCGGGCGAGAGGGTGACGAAGGTCACGCCGAAGATGGTGTCGGGGCGGGTCGTGAAAGCACCAATCACTGCATTGGATCCAGCAACTGGGAAGTCGATGTGTGCTCCGTGGGAGCGGCCAATCCAGTTGCGCTGCATCGCCTTGACGTTCTCTGGGAAGGCGATGTTGTCAATCTCGTCGAGTAACTCGTCTGAATACTCTGTCATGCGCACGAACCACTGCTCCATGTCGCGCTGCACGACCTCGAGGCCGCAGCGCCAGCAGCGGTTGTTCTTGACCTGCTCATTGGCCAGTACAGTGTCGCAGTCGACGCACCAGTTGACCGGTGCCATCCTGCGCTCGACCAGTCCGCGCTCGTTCAGCATCAGGAACATCTCCTGATTCCAGTGGTAGTAGTCGACGTCCGAGGTCGCGAGGAAGCGTCGCCAGTCGTACGAATACCCCATCCGCTCCTGATCGGCGCGGATGCTGGCTATGTTACGGTGAGTGACCGTGTGCGGGTGCCCGCCCTCCTTCTTGGCCGCGTTCTCGGCAGGCATGCCGAACGAGTCGTAGCCCATCGGGTAGAGCACGTTGCTGCCCATCAGTCGATGGAAGCGGGCCATGGCGTCGCCGATCGAATAGTTGCGGACGTGGCCCATGTGCATACTGCCGGAGGGATAGGGGAACATCTCGAGGCAGTAGAACTTCGGCTTGCTGTGGTCGATCTCGACCTCGAACGCCCCGGCATCGGCCCAGGCCTTCTGCCAGCGGGTCTCAACTTCCTGCGCGTCGTATGCCATTTCCTCACTCCCAACGGGCTTCGCAGGGAGTCCTTAGACTCCCAGCCGAAGCAGTAGACCGGGCGCGAGCCCGCCTAACAGGGTGTGTGTGGAGGGCATTCGTGCCACGTGCCGCGACTCGGAGGCCACGCTTTGAAGCCTGCCCCGGGACAGCAGCGCCGCCACACCTATGCGGCGGTTGCCGCTGCGAGTGATTGTGCTGAGTGACGGCGAGTTCCACGTCTCCGTCTGGGAGGACGGGGTCGAGGTCTGGGTGACCCAGATGGGGACTCTGATGAACATGAACACGGCATTCATCGACAGGGACAACGGAGTGGTCGCGATAATCGACCCGTTCAACGCAAAGCTGTGGACCGAGGCCCTCGAGAAAGAGGGATTGGAGCCGACCCACTTGCTGTACACCCACACACACCGCGACCATGCCGCCGGCTATCCTGGAATGATGAAGCGATTCCCCGACTTGGAGGTCTGGGGCCACGAGGACGCCAGAGTTCCCAGTCTGCTTGGCAACGTGGTTTTCAGGAAGGTCGACTTCACCAACACTTGGGAAAATGAGCCTGACGAGTGCGTGGAGTGGTCTGCCGGCTCAATCAACTTGGTCGTGACCCATTCACCCGGTCACGCTCCCGGTCACGTCACCATGCACGGGCACGGCGTCTACCACGCCGGAGACTTGCTTTTCGTCAGGAGTGCGGGCAGGGTCGATCTGCCAGGGGGGGACCCAAGTGCGCAGCAGAGAAGCCTCGTGAGAGCCAAGGAGATTTTGAGTGGTCTGCCAGCTGACTGGAGGTTGATTCCCGGGCACAGGTACGACAACTTCCGTGGCGAGGTCCCGGATTGGATTAGTCTAGGTGATGTCTTGCAGCACAACTACTTCTTGGCCCATATCACGATGCCGGGAGATGATGAGGAGAAGTGAGCCTATTCGCTCGTCTTGTCGTATCTCTCGCGCTCGACACCCAACTTAGCTGCAGCATCGTCAACGGTACCGGCCGGCATAGCGCCGTCCTGCTCTAGGGCCGAAAGTGCAGCCAGCACAATGCTGTTGGTGTCTATCTCGAAGAACGAGCGCAGCGCCTCACGGGAGTCGGAGCGTCCGAAGCCGTCGGTGCCGAGCACCACGTAGCGACCGCCGACCCAGCGCTGGATCATCTCAGGGATGGCTGCGATGTGGTCAGAGGATGCCACAGTGGGCATGTCATCGCCGAAGCACTGCGCTGCATAGGGAGTCTGGGCGTCCTGCGGGTGCATACGCGTGTGTCGCTCTGCTGTCAGGCCGTCTCGGCGCATCTCGCCATAGGATGTGACTGACCAGACCTCGGGGGAGACCCCGTACTCATCACTCAGGATCCCGGCTGCCTCCCTGACGTGCTGCAGGATTGGTCCCGAGCCGAGAAGTCTGATTTTAGCTCCCTTGCCCTTGGCCTCGTCGAGCAGGTATGCGCCGCTCACTATGCCCTCATCTGCACCCTCAGGCTTGGGCATCTGCTGCTGGTTCTCGTTGTACAGCATGACATAGTGGAAGACGTCGAGATTCTGCCCCCACATCTCGTCGATGCCGTGGCGGATGATGGTCGCGACCTCGTAGGCATAGGCCGGGTCCCATGCTCTGCAGTACGGCACCGCCGAAGCCATGAGTAGGCTGTGGCCGTCCTGGTGCTGCAAACCCTCACCGTTGAGCGTGGTGCGTCCGGCGGTCGCTCCCATCAGGAAACCACGCGCACGCGCGTCGGCAGCGCTCCAGATCTGGTCGCCCACGCGCTGGAAGCCGAACATCGAGTAGAAGGTGTAGAACGGAAGAGTGGGGGACTGGGCGTGGGAGTAGGAGGTAGCGCTGGCTATCCACGATGCTATAGCTCCGGCCTCGGAGATCCCCTCCTGTAGCACCTGCCCGGACTCTGACTCCTTGTAATTCAGCAGCATAGCGTGGTCCACTGGGGTGTATCTCTGCCCTTGCGACGAGAAGATTCCGAACTCACTGAACAGCGGGTCCATCCCGAACGTCCTGCCCTCATCAGGTATGATCGGTACGTTTCTCTCACCGATGTCGGACTTCATCAGGTTGCGTAGCAACCTGACGAACGCCATCGTGGTGGATACCTCCTGACCCTCTGGAGTGCCCTCGTCGAAGGCGGCGTAGGCCCCCACACCCGGGAGTTCCAATTCGATAGCCGAGGGATCTCGCGACGGTAGTGGGCCACCCATCGCGGACATCCTCCGCATCATGTACTCCGCCTCGTCGGACTCGTCGTCGAGAGTGTAGAAGGGGTTGTCCTCGAGGTCGGAGTCGGCTATGGCAAGGCCGAGTGCGTCCCTGTAGGCGATGAGGTCGTCGAGTTCCAACTTCTTCTTCTGGTGGGTCGAGTTCCTGCCCTCGAACGAGTCGATCCCCCATCCCTTCACGGTATGGGCGAGTATCACCGCGGGTCCGTCTGCTGCCAAGGCGGCCTCGTAGGCGGCGTAGACCTTGAGCGGGTCGTGGCCGCCACGCGTTAGGCCATCGATATCATCGTCGGACAGTGAGGCACCCAGTGCCTCAAGCCCGGGGCTTCCCGAGAACAGTTCCGTGCGGAACTCGGAGGGCGTGAGCGTGCTCATCCGCTGCCAGTCGCCGTCAGCAATCTGCTCGAAGCGCGAAAGCAACTCTCCCGCATTGTCGTTCTGGAGGACTCGGTCCCAACCCGACCCCCAGAGAACCTTGATGACGGTCCACCCGGCACCCCGATAGAGGCCCTCAAGCTCCTGGATTATCTTCGCATTGCCCCTCACCGGGCCGTCCAGTCTCTGCAGGTTGCAGTTCACGACAACCACGAGGTTGTCGAGTTGTTCGCGACCGGCGACGGCGATCGAGGCGACCGATTCCGGCTCGTCCATCTCGCCATCGCCGAGGAAGGCAAAGACTCGGCTCTCAGATGTGTCAGCGAGTCCGCGCTGCTGCAGGTACTTCCAGAACCTCGCGTGCATCACCGCGGCCAGAGGACCGAGTCCCATCGAGACGGTCGGGTACTCCCAGAACTCGGGCATCAGCCTCGGATGAGGGTAGGAAGACAGGCCTACTCCATAGGCCTCCTGCCTGAAGTTGCCCAGTTGCTCCTCGTTCAGCCTGCCATCGAGGAAGGCTCGAGCGTAGATGCCGGGGCTGGCGTGGCCCTGGACGTAGATTGCATCGCCGATGCCGTTGTGCTGCTTGCCCCTGAAGACGTGGTTGAAGCCGACCTCGTAGAGCGTCGAGCTAGAGGCATAGGTGGAGATGTGGCCCCCGATACCATCGAGGCGTCTGTTGGCGTCGGACACCGTGACCGCCGCGTTCCACAGTATTGCGTTCTGGATAGATTGTTCCAGCCGCAGGTCGCCTGGGTAGGGCGGTTGCTGCTCGACTGGGATGGAATTGACGTAGGGGGTCTGCGAGGACGGTCGGATTGGGACGGACAGGGCGTTCGCCTCGGCCATCAGCTCATGTAGGAGCAGCCGGGCCCTTTCGACGCCCTGCGAGGCTACGACAGAGCGTAGGGCCTCCATCCACTCGTCGGTCTCCTCCGGATCGGCATCCGGAAGGCGCTGGCGGGGGTCGGTTGGCGGCATTCTCGCTCCTCCTGCCCCATTGGGGCAGAATTCCGACCCGAGGGGGTTTTTTCAATGGGTCGCACCCGATTCGGGCTTCACTAGGGTCCCAGACCCGGGCCGATGTTCACCAGATGGCATTCATGAGGGGTTCGGACCCCGGCCACGGTTATCGCCGAGTCGCCGTCCACACACCTCTCCCCTCTCCAGTCTCGTACCGTGCGCATCACGGTACTCTTACCCGCTGGATTGTGGGGGTCAACCTTGAGCTCGACCGAGGTCGCCTCGCCCTCACCCAACCAGCCTAGAGTCGCATCGATGGCCCGGCGGGCCAGACCGTGCTGCTGCTCCGAACTGCGTACCCAATAACCGAGATTCCAAACGGCCCTATTCGAGCGCGTCACCCGATCGAAGCCAATCAGCCCGAGGAGGGCTCCGTCCCACGGTCTCACCATCACCCAGTGGTGCAGAAGGCCGGCCTTACCCATGCGTTCGGTCTCAGCCAGAAAGTCGTCGATTTGCGTGTCGAAGGGGAGGTCTGGGTTGATCCACGGCATCGCCCTGCTGACCTCCGGCCAGGTCTCCTCGAAAGCCTCTAGCAAGTCGGAGTGGTGCTCGCTCGATGCTGGCCTCAGTACCATCCTGTCCCCGACCCGTATGGTCGTCGTCGCTCGCCTAAGCACACCCCTGCGGCTGGGTCATGACCAATCAGGGCTACGGACGCCTCATGGTCGAAGCTTCGCCTTGGCCGTGGCGACGTTGGAGTCGTTCGGACGCGCCTTCAGAGCGGTTGCCAGCAACTTGTCAACGGCTTTCCCTCGCCCTATCCTCTGAAGCAGAGCCCCTATTGGGTAGACGAGTTTCGGACGGTCGCCCAGATGGGGGCCGACCTCGTCAATCAGAACCGTCGCCTGAGCGATGTCCCTAGAGCGGGCCGCCTCCATGGCCGCCTTCACCTGCCCGGCGACCTTGCGGTCCGACCACTCTTCCTGCTGTGCCCATGGCCAGTAATTCGGTGTCTTGGGGGGTTTCGGAATATTGGGAATCGAGGGGATTGTTGGAGGAGGTGGAATCGGCATAGGTTCCGGGTCCTCCTCTACCGCTGGGGACGGAGGTAGCGTAGGAGGAGTGGGTGGGTGAGGTAGGTCAGTCGGGGGCGGTGGTATCTCGACCTCGGGTTCGGCCTCGACCTCTGCTTCGGGCTCGGTCTCCAGCAGCGTGATTATCTCCGCCTTCTTGAGCTGGGAGTAGCCCGAGAGGCCGCGCTGGTTGGCCCTCGTATTCAACTGGTCAACGGTGAGCTCGGAGAGGCTGGGTTCCGTCGGCTCCGGCTCGGGCTCAGGCTCGGGTTCTGGCTCAGGCTCGGGTACGCTCTCGGGCTCTGGCTGCGGCTCGGAGCCGTTGGCATCAGGGACTGCGCTCGCGGAGGTGACTTCGACCTCCTCGGGGGCCTCAGCGGTCGGTTGGATCAGCTCTATCTGCTGGGCCTCTATGACCTCGAGTGGTGCCTCCTCGGTCTCCGGCACCTCGAACTTGGTGACGAACTCGGGCGCGTCCTCGGGCTTGAGCTCGTACTCCTCCTCATCGGCGTCGTTGGAATCAGGGAGATCCGCGGTGAAGGCGAAGCTGGGCTTCTGCTTGGTGACGACCGCGTCGTCCTTGCCGTACTGCTTGACGTCTATGGTGACGTCGTCCATCGTGAAGGCAGCGTTGCTCCAATCGATGGTTTCCTCATTATCGTCTTCCTCCATCTCCTCCAGCAGCTCGTCGAACAGATCCGTGGCGACCTTCTCGCCCACTGACGCTTCCTGCTGGTGCGAGGCCTTCTGCAACTGGTATGAGCAGCGAGAGCAGTTCTCGGCGTCCTTGTGGTTGCGCTGCTGGCAGAGCGGGCACTCGACGCCCTGCTCCTCTCGCTTCCGCCACGACTTGAATCGGTCGAACATCCCGGCCCCCTCGATGGCCGACCTCGCCGAAACTCTCCGTATAATATTCACCCGGAGTTGCTGCCCGCCGTCTCCGACGGCGAGGGGGAATCTGGGGAACCGTGATGGGATAGCGCGTGCGCCATCAGGCCGTGTCAGACGAGGCCGAGGAGTTCCCTGCGAGGTTCAATCGCAGTCAGGATCATCACGAGGCCTACCTGAATCTGATAAGGTGGGAGTTGGATGACGAATTGTCAATCACTGAGAAGAGGTTGCGCGAGTGGACCGACGGCCGTCTCGCCGCCAACGGCATAGCCCTGTTCGACCTAGTGGCGAAGACCGATGGATGGTTGTTCGGACAGCGTATTGTCAAACTACAGAGGCGCGATCGTCAGGCCTTCGGGATGCACCGATTCAGACAGGGGGACATCGTGATGCTGAGTCGCCGGAACCCTCTCTCAGAGAAGCCTGTGGACGCGATAGTGAGTAACCGTTCTAGGCACTTCATCCGAATCGTCCTGCCTGAGGCCCCTACTGATCTGCGGAAGGACACCTGGAGGATGGACAGGGGTGCGAACAGAATTGCTCACGACAGGATGCGCGATGCCCTCAACTCAGTGTTTGAGGAGGATGGCGGAGTTCCGCTGCGCGACCTCCTCCTAGGCATGGTCCACGACCCAGTCGGCACTGCCTCGCTAGCGCCCGAGCTCGGTGGCGCGCGTGCCCGTCCCGCACATCTGGCTTCCGACCTCAACGAGGCGCAGAGAGAGGCTGCCCGGGCGGCCATGGACAGCCGACTCACTCTGATACAGGGGCCACCTGGGACCGGCAAGACCTACACCGCGGTTCGGATACTGGAGAACTGGGCCAAGCAGGACATCGGGACGGTGCTGGCCGTTGCTGACTCCAACGTCGCTGTGGACAACCTGCTGGAGGGGCTGCTGTCCCTCGGCGTCAGGGCGGTCCGGCTCGGGCAGCCGGTTAAGGTCCGGGAGAACCTGCGCGATGCCACAATGGATGCTAGGATGGAGGAGCACCCGCTCCGACGCGACCTCGATCACTGGCTGGAGTCCAACGAGAAGCTGTCGCGTCGCGTCAAGGGGATGAGGGGCAAGGAGAAGGGGCTAGCCCACCGCGATCTCAGCAGGGGGTGGAAGGAAGTCCGCAAGATAGAGTCGCAGATGCGCGATGATATACTCGACCGGGCCCAAGTGCTGTGCTGCACCTGCATCGGCTCTGGCCACGAGCTACTGGATGGTCGTAGGTTCTCCCGAGTCCTCATCGACGAGGCTACGCAGGCCACCGAGCCTGCCGCGCTGGTACCGCTGGTTCGGGGGGCGCGACAGGTCGTATTGGTCGGGGATCATCGGCAGTTGCCGCCTACCGTTATCTCACAGCGAGCGCAGAACGGAGGGCTGGGGCGGTCCTTGTTCGAGAGGATGGTCGAGGTCGGAATCGAGCCGCATCTCCTGCGCGTGCAGTACAGGATGCATCCCGCGATCTCGGAATTCCCTAACGAGCGGTTCTACGAAGGTAGGCTCGAGGATGGTGTCGCTGCCTCGGATAGGCAAACCCCTGCCGGGCTGCTGTGGCCCGATTGGGAGTGCCCGATGGCTTTCCTGCCGATAGAGGGGGGAGAGGTTAGGTCCCCCGACGGCACCTCGAAGGAGAATCCCGCCGAAGCCGCTTGGGTGGCTCGCTTGCTCGAGGGGTTGATGGACGGCGGTGAGCTTGAGCAACGGGACATCGGGATTATCACGCCCTACGCCGGGCAGGTCAGGGCGATTCGCGATAGCGTGCCGGGGAGGTACGATTCGGTCGAGGTCCGCACGGTTGACGGATACCAAGGCAGGGAGAAGGAAGTCATCCTATTCTCGTGCGTGCGCTCGAACAGCGATGGCAACGTCGGCTTCCTCTCGGACTCACGCCGACTCAATGTTGCCCTGACTCGCTCCAAGCGCGGTCTGATCGTCGTCGGAGACCCGGATACGCTGCGCTGCGACGAGAACTGGTCAGCCTGGTTGGATTACGTGCGGAGTCGTAACCTTGAGGCTTGGCACTTGCTCGGAATGGCCTGAGGGAGCCTATGTCGGACCATGACTCGCCCATACAGCTGAACGTCGGCGGTGGGACGCTGGCCAAGCAGATTGTCTCGTCGCAAGACGACCACTGGTCGGTGCCAGATGGAGCGATTCTAGCCTCGGGGGTCAGGAGGTTGGCGTCATTCACGGTTGATGTGGTGATAGTCACCACTATTCTGATGGTCATAACCGGTGGGAGGGTAATCGACGCCTGGAACCTGACTCTCTGGTCCTCAGTGGACTTCGACCACTCCCTCGCACAGGTATTCGTCATCCTAGCGGCCCACTGGTTGTACTGGCGGCTCACTGGCGTGACGTACTCGCGTTCGCTGGGCCAGCGCATGCTGGGCCTCGCGGTGGTAGCAGAGGACGGATCGGGAATGACCAGCCAGATGTGGGATGCTCGGGCCCTGCGCAAGCTGCTCTATCTAGTGCCGGTACTGAACCTGTACCTCGGGGCCTACGAGTTGGCTAGAATATCCCAGCGGCACACTCATCAGTCCAACGTTGATCTGAAGGTCGGCTCGATTGTCGTGCACGCCGATTCGCTGCCTCCCGCGAGCAGGCGCCACATCAGGTAGGTGATGGGATGGAGGAGGCCGTCCGCCACGCCCTCGATGGGGGTTGCATCGTCTATCCGACCACCACCCAGCCTGCCCTCGGCTGCCTGCCGGAGCCGGCCTGCTTGGATCGACTCTACAGACTGAAAGGACGGTCTTCCAGCATGCCCGTCAGTATCGGCGTCGCCAGCCTGACACAAGCCGAGGAGCTGGTCGAGGTCCCCAATGATGTGAGGGACCTACTAGCCGGCTTCCCCGATGGTTCGCTGACCGTCGTTCTCAGGGCCCGCGCGGCTCTTGACTCTCGACTCGGTAGCGACAGGGTCGCAGTCCGAATCGTCGCTCACCCGAGTGCCAAACGCCTGCTCGAGGCCACCGGGCCGCTGACAGCGACCAGCGCCAACAGGAGCGGGGAGGCGCCGGTGACGGACTGCGAGGAGGCTGCGCGGCTGCTATCGGGCGACGGTGAGGCGATAGAATACGTATCCGGGACCTGTCCCGGGGGCAGTCCCAGTACATTGATAGCGTGGTATTCGGTCTGTGATTCAACCGAGTCAAGCGATATCGAGGTCCTAAGAGAGGGAGTAATCAGTGAGCGAGAGGTCAGATCATGGTTGACGAGGAGGATCTGAAGCACTGGCGAGACGCCGGGCACGTTGCACGAAGGACCTTGGATGGGATCAAGGGCGAGATCATCGCTGGCAAGCACTGGAACGAGGTCATAGACTCGGCGGAGCGCTTCATCAGGCGGCATGGCGGCAAGCCTGCATTCCCGGTCACGATTTCCGTCAACGACATGGCCGCGCACTACACGACCAACAGCATGTTGGGGCCTCCCGAGGGACTCGATGGCGAGATGGTCTTCGAGAAGGGGGACTTGGTCAAACTCGACGTCGGGGTGCACATCAAGGGAGCCATCGCAGACAACGCACTCACCGTCGAGGTCGGCGGTGGTGGCAATCACACCGAGCAGATTCGTGCGGCTGAGGAGGCGCGAGACGCCGCCATAGAGAAGATGCATCCCGGCACACCATGGCACGAGGTCGGGGCTGCAGCTGAGCAGGTCGCCAAGGACGCGGGTTTCGAGCCGATACGCAACCTGTGCGGACACCAGCTGGAGCGTTGGGACCTACACGCCGGGACCTCGATCCCGTCATACGCTTGCGGCTCCAACAATCCCGGCTTCAAGGGGTCGCCCGAAATAGGCGGAATCTACGCTATCGAGCCGTTCAACACGACCGGTGGCTCGGGAATGGTGGAGAACGTCCCCCCCGTGGACTCGTCGAACATCCTGAGGGTCACCGGCGACGTCAGGATCCGCAAGGCCCTAGCCAAGGGCAAGCTCAAGCCACTCGGCGCAACCATGGCCAGGTACATCGAGGAGCGTTACAGCACCCTGCCTTTCGCGGAGAGGTGGGCCTACCCCCTGTTGGAGAAGCCGTTCCCCGAGGAGGACGAGGAGTCGTTGCGGAGGAAGTGGGATGCACTTGTCAAGAAACTCACCTCGATCCGCTTCGTCGAGGTCTACGCCGCCTTGCGTGACGCAGACGGCGGGGATGTGGGACAGTTCGAGCACACGGTATTAGTCACAGAGGGTGGCCCGGAGCTGCTAACTGTGCATTAACAGGCTCGCAATACGACGATTTTCACTAGATTTCGGCAATTTCTCACAACGATTATCTATCGCCGGCCATTATGCACCCGCGTACAGGGACGACAGGTTCTCGCTGAGTGCATCCCATCCCCTCGCTTTTATCTCTCGCCCTGTACACCTAAATCGGGCTGCTGCGAGGCTATTCAAAGGGAAACAATGGTTTCTCCCGACGACAAAAGTTCCATTCGTGTAACCACCATCTCGCAGCGTGGAACCCATAGACGAGTGGACGGTGGCCGAGCTCAAGGCCGAGCTCAAGGATCTAGACCTGTCCAACAGTGGGAACAAGGAGGAGCTGTACGAACGCCTGCTCGACGCCGAGGAGGAGGACTGGGTCGATGAAGAGGATGGTTTCGACCGCTCTGAACTCATGGCTTCGCTGGCCGGAGCCGTTGTGAGTAATCGCGTAGCCATCGGAGCGGTCGTCGCTGTGGTGATGTTGGTCGTGGCGGTGGTCGTTGCCGGTCCTTCCGTTCTCGAGATGATCATCCCGGCCAAGGAGGCCGAGCCCGAGGTGAGCGTGTGGGAGTTCACCATCGAGGAGCGGAACCAGACCGACATCCAGACCTTCTTTGTGAACGATGATGCCACTGAGACGGTCATCCTCAGTATCCCGCTACCACGCAACCTGTCGAGTGTTTACGTCGGCGGCTACTGGGGCGAGGAGGACGAGCAGCCGGGAGGCATAGTCGGATGCGACAAGGTCACAATCGAAGTCTACGACTCGGCTGTCAACAAGTCGAACCAGTACTCGCTGTCGAACACCGATGCGATGAGCCAGGACTGCGATGCCGACAAGACCGAGCCGTGGGACAAGATCTGGTACCAGTACACCTTGGACCTACCCAACATCACCGGCTTCGAAGGTACGCAGGAGGAGGCTCTCGCCCTCTGGGAGCAGTACGACGGAATCGGCACAGGGGAGTGGCGAATCGATGTCACCGTCGATGTCTACACCCTGTGGGGAACGGTTTGCGACTGCGAGGACGGAGAAGAGGTCAGGCTGACCATCTCTTACATCGAGTACGAGGTCAACATGGCCAAGGCCGTGCCACCGGAGCCCACTGAGTGATCAGTCGGCTTCCGCGCTACTCGCCGAGCCGTACAGAGTCACTGCGATGATAGCGGCCAGCACGAGGAAGATTCCCATCACTTGATTCTGCGAATGGCCGTCTTGGTCCAGTATGACATAGCCCCAGACGAGTGTCAGAACTGGCTGTAGCAGCACTGCGAAGGAGACGTGTGCCGCGGGAAGGCGCGGGAGTGCGTGGGCGATTGCCAGCCAACCGGCCACTTGGCAGAGGAGTGCTAGCACTATCAGCCATCCGTGCCCGGGCCATATCGGCTGCAAGTCCAGTGGCTCGATTGCGTAGCCGCTCAGAGGCAACAGACCAAGCACTAACAACCCGAGAGCGGCCCCCGCGGTTGCGTCCAACTGCACTGAGGATGAAGGTGCCAACTCCCTGTTGGAATAGCGAAACAAAATCAGGAAGGAGGAGTAGAAGAACGCGGCCATCATCCCGAATATCACACCTTTGACGGGGTCTTCCCCGTATGGCTCTGAGTCAGCGATGCCCGAAATCAGCGCCAATCCGACCACTACCACAGGGAGGGAGATTAGGATGGCGGGGTTCGGCTTCTCGCCGAACAGCTTCCATGACGCCAGAGTGACAATGATGACCTGTGAGTTGCCGATTAGCGTGGCGATGCCTATGCCGATGAATATCATCGAACTGTGGTAGGAGAGCATGTCCGGGGCTAGAATCAGGCCGGCGCCGAAGGCCATCCAACGCGTGCGTGAGGAGCGTGTGTCCGAGCTGCGGACCAGATATGCCAGCAGCGCTAGGGCCGGCAGGGCGTACAGCATCCGGAAGAACGCCCCGGTGGATGGGTTGGTACCGGAGAAGACGTAGAACACCGGCGAGAACGAGATGGCCACGGCGCCTGCTAGCGCTATCAGCATGGTTCGACGGTCCGTATCGGACGTCATAGCCGACCACTACTCTGAATCGCCGTCTGAAATCATCTGCTGTAGTTCGCCGCTCTCGTACATCTCAAGGGCTATGTCGGAACCGCCGATGAGCTCGCCGTGGACGAAAATCTGTGGCATGGTGGGGAAGTCTGACCAGGCGCAGACCGAGGGAATCGCTCGGTGGTCGGATAGGATGTTGACGCTGACGAACGGCTCCCCGATCTGCTGCAGCACCATCGAGGCACGGTTGGAGAACCCACACTGGGGCTGTTCGGGCGTTCCCTTCATGAAGAGGACTAGTCTGTTGTTGTCTACTATCTCTTGCAACTCATCTGGTGTCCAATTGAATTCTGCCATATCATCACTCCTTGTCCGGCCTGCGGATGTGCACTCCAAAGAACTCCACTTCTTCACCATGCGGGTCGAAAGCGGTATCGCCGCTCTCTGCCGCCTGAGCCGGAGTCATGCACTTCAGATCAAGCGCATGCACGGTGTTCTGCGCGATGAACGGCTTGAAGTGGTTCAAGATGGGCCGCTGCCTCTGCAGCGGCCGAACTCCTTCGTAACTCTCTGAGATTATCCTGACATGGAAGTGATCGCCGCTGCCATGTAGGTCGGATGCCTCTACCCTCGCGTCGGGAACGACCTTGAGCACTTCTTCAATCATCCACTGCTCTGTGACCATCGAGGCCCCCTCGGGGCTGGCTGCTTTGAATGCTCGTCGTCAGGCTACTTTCCGAGTGCAGCCTCAATCGCAGCCAAGTTCTCGGCTATCGTGCCCCGATCGTTGATGAGGCCCGAGCCCACTACCGCGATGTCGATGCCCCACTCAGCGACCATCGCGGCGTTGTGGTCCTTGATGCCCCCGTCGATCATCAGCTTGGTTACGCGCCCGCCGGTCTCAATCTGAGAGTCGATAGCGTCTCGGAAGGCGCGGACCTTGCCCTCCACCTCCGGCATGAACGACTGCCCTCCCTTGCCTGGGACCACGGACATCACGAGCACGAGGTCGAGGTCGGGGAGCAGCGGGAGCACCTCGTCAGCAGGGGTGGAGGGGTTGAGTACGCACCCTGCTCGCACCCCTGAGGCGTGCAGGTCATCGATCAGTCCTTGGAAGTCATCGACGGCCTCGATGTGGGCGATTACCATGTCAACACCTGCGTCGGCGTACTGGCTCCATGTCTCGGCGGCATTAGTGATCATCAGGTGGCAATCGATGGTGACTTCAGGGCCGAGACGGTCGCGAACCGAGCGAATCAGGGCCGGTCCGAAGGTAATGGTGCGATTGATTACCCAATTGCCGTCCATCACGTCCATGTGGATCCATTCGATGCCCGCGGCGACTGCTTCCTCGAGGGTCTCGCCGAGCCTTGAGAAATCGGCGGTGAGGATGCTTGGCGTAATCTCCACGGGCCGACGGGAGCGACCTTGGGTTCTCAATCCCTCGGTCCGCCAATGACGATGCCGCAGACACAAATTGATAGGATGTGGGTGCGGCGACATACCCACGGGTGAGCCAGTGGGGAAAATAGTGGAAGCGAGCGATGTGGACTTCGATATGGTGACGAGTAGTGACGAGTGGGTGCTGGTTGACTTCTGGGCCCCTTGGTGCGGACCTTGCAGGATGATTGCCCCCGTGCTCGAGGAGATCGCGGGCGAGCGCGAGATTACCATCGCGAAGGTGAACACCGATGTTAACCAGATCTCACCAGGAAGGTACGGTGTCAGGGGCATCCCGAATCTAATCCTCTTCCATAACGGCGAGGCCGTCGACAGGATGACTGGTGCCATGCCGAAGCCGGGAATGGACGACTGGTTGAACCGTCACATGACCTAGTTGGACGCCTCGCGCAACCTGCGGGCTCGCTCCTCGTGTGGCGCCCCGACCTCCCTCAGGAGCCTCGCTCTCAGAGCCTCGTGCAGCCACATGCCCTCGCTGAGCTCGAGCATCAGACCCCTCTCGAGCAGGTCGGCTGGAGGTGGGCCGTCTATCCCAGCCGCCTGGGCCAGTGTGGCCCACCGGACCGGGCGCTCGGCTACCGCCAGCAGCGCTAGCGTCTCCCTGTGGTCCTCGGGAAGGACATCGAGAATTTCCTCGTCGAGGAAGCGCAACCAGTCCTCGTGCAAGGTCTGACCGTACAGCTCGAGCAGTTCGACTGCCAGTGGATGGCCTCCTGTTGCCCGATGGATTTCCTCGGCAGGGGCATGACTTGGCAGGTCGAGCGAGTCGAGCCAAGCCGAGATTTCCTCCAGCGAGAGGCCGGAGAGGGGGAGTTCGTCTATACGCCCGCGCGTATGAACGTCGCGCCGATCATAGAATGCGAGCTTGGTGCGCGACACCAACAGCAGCCGCATCGGGGTCGCCTCGGCGACCTGCAGCAGGGCGCCGAGGAGGTGCGTGGCCTCGGAGCCGATGTTGTGGACATCGTCCAGAATCAGCAGCATCTCGCCGCTCGGGGTGGCGCAGCGGCCGTCCTCGTCGAGCATGTGCGCACACAGGCGTCGGCGGTAGAGGTCGAGATCGAGCCTAGCTCCGGGCTTGAGCGGCAGTGATTCGAGTATCCCATATGGATCGGACGCGTCCCCGTCCGGGTCGATGCCGAGTTTGTGGAGCAGGCTCGTTGCGATGCCCAACGGCGAATCCCAAGGCTGGCACGGGTAGTACATCACCTCTAGGTCGGGTGCACCCTCCAGCACCCCGTCTAGCCAGTGCGAGGCCAGAGTCGTCTTGCCGCACCCCGCGATTCCGGATAGAACGAACATTGGGGTGGCGGACGCGTACCAGTCATCCAGACGGAGTTTCTCGGGTAGGCGTCCGTGCACGGTCCGGGTCTTGGGCGGTCGTGTATGGTAGGTCGAATGCGCCCCGGCCAGGAGGGAGAGAGAGCCGGGTGGAGGAGCGTCGTCCTCGGACCTGACGATGGCCCCGAACCGTATGTCGCCGAAGTTCAGCACGCCCTCGTGCTGGGCGTGCATCAGAACCTGCAGCAGCGTCACCCCCGCCTTCAGCCTCGCTGCAGCCTCGTCAGCGCGGATCTCAAGCAACCTGCCCTCGCTGCTGCGCAGGAGGATCGAGGTTGAGCGGAGTTGTTCTATCCGGTCCCGCGCCTCGGCGCGGCCCTCGTCGGTCAGTTGCCAAGTCTTCTGACGGCGGTTGTCCCCCCTCACGGTCCGGGTGTGCTCGGTGACCCATCCGTTAGACATCAGCTCACGCATCGTGCGGGAGACGTTAGGCGGGTGCAGGCCGCAAATCTCTGCTATGCCCGGGCGGGTCATATCATGGGTGACGAGGTAGTGATCGGCCTGATGGTCCTGCTCCCACAGGTGCAACAGGATTCTGTCTGACACAGCCACACTGACCTTGACGTCGTTGCGTGCCATGGGTCTTGGCGAGAGATGCAGTGCGCATCAAGCGTTCGTAAGGCTGCGCTGCGTGCTCTGCGATTGGTCATCTTCAAGAGAAGGGATTCTCAGCGTGTCCCATGGACGAATCCTCTCGGATCAAGCTCCTCAGCCTGCAACGCATGGAGGCGACCGAGGCGGAGGTATACCGCCGCCTCGCTAGGATGCAGTCCAATCCGGTGAATCGATCCATACTCGAGGGCATCGCCCTAGAGGAGGAGCGGCACGAGGCCGTAATCGAGAGGATGACCGGGGAGAAGGTCAAGGCAGATATGGGCAAGGTCAGGAGGCAGATCATGCTGGCTAGGTTGTTCGGCTTCACGTTCTCTGTCAAAATGATGGAGGCGACCGAGCAGGATGCTGCTGCGGAGTATCGCGAACTCGGTCTGCACGAGATTGCTGACGAGGAGGAGGCGCATGAGGAGAATATGATTGGGATGCTCGACGAGGAGCGTCTGCGCTACTCGGGTAGCGTGGTCCTCGGAATGTCGGACGCCCTCGTAGAACTGACAGGTGCACTAGCTGGGCTGACCTTCGCTCTGCAGGACCTTCGCCTAGTCGCTTTGGCAGGTCTGGTCACCGGGATAGCTGCCGCTTTCAGCATGGGGGCATCGGAGTACCTGTCATCTAGGGCCGAGAAAAAGAGCGAGTCTGCGGTGAAGGCGGCGTTCTTCACTTGGATTTCGTATCTCATCACGGTGTTCCTGCTGGTCTCGCCGTATCTGCTGTTCAATGTGGACAGTCCCGACTACCAGGGCTTGGAACCGCATGTCCAAGCCCTGGTCTGCACCTTCGTGATAGGGCTGTTGATAGTAGCGGTGTTCAACTTCTACGTCTCGGTGGTCGAGGAGGTCTCGTTCAGCAGCAGGTTCCTCGAGATGGCAGGCATCCTAGGTGTGGTCAGCCTAATCTCCTATGGCATCGGCATACTGCTCAGAGGGGCATTGGGAATTGAGGTCTGAGTTCAGGACAGCGTCCGCAACCTATGTGTCTGAGACCCCTCTCGCGGGACCATGGATGCCTACGACGAGTTGCTTGAGAGACTGAAGGACATCGACCTGATAGGGCAGATAGGCGGCCTGATGGGCTGGGACCAAGAGGTCCTGATGCCCCCGAAGGCCGCCGCACTGAGGGCCGAGCAGCTGGCTTGGATCTCCAAGACTGGTCACCTGAAGCTGACTGACCCGAGAGTGGGTGAGCTGCTCGCGGAACTGGAATCCGGCGACAATCTCAATGATGTTCAATCGGCCAATGTTAGGCTGGCGAGGGAGTCGTACGACAAGGCGACGAAGCTTCCCACCGAATTCGTGGAGGAGATGGCCAAGCACCGCTCGAGAGCGCAGATCTCCTGGACCGAGGCGCGCGCCAAGGACGACTTCTCAATCTTCAGGGACGATCTTGAGAAGGCCATCGACATAGCGAGGAGGAAAGCCGACTACCTAGGCTACGACGAGTTGCGCTACGACGCCCTACTGGACCTCTACGAGACCGGCCTGAGCGTCGCTAGGGTGGACCCACTGTTCGCAGGCCTACGCGAGAACGTTGCTCCGCTAATCAAGCAAGTGAATGAGAGCGGGGTGCGCCCCGACATGTCCTGGGTCGAGGACAGCACTTGGGAGCAGTCCGGACAGGAATCGCTCAGCCAGGCGGTGTCGGAGGCAATAGGCTTCGACTTCTCCGCCGGCAGGAGGGACGCTTCGACCCACCCGTTCTGCGGTGGCGCCAACCCCGATGACGTGCGCTGGACAACCAGATACAACGAATCCGACCCGTTCGGATCACTCTACGGCTCTATGCACGAGACCGGACATGGCACCTACGAGCAGGGCAGGAGGCGTGACTTGGACTTCCAGCCCGCGGGCGAGGCCAACGGCCTCGGGGTCCACGAGAGTCAGAGCAGGCTGTGGGAGAACCAGGTGGGGCGCTCGCGCGAGTTCTGCGAATGGGCGTTGCCGCTTTGGCAGGAGTACTTTCCAGAGAACATGGTGGGCGTCAGTGCCGAGCAGCTCTGGCAGGCTGTCAACCTCGTCGAGCCGAGCCTGATTCGCGTCGAGGCCGACGAGGCGACCTACAACGTGCACATCATGATCCGCTACGAGCTCGAGAAGCGGCTAATCGCCGGTGATATCGAGGTCGACGGGCTCCCTGATGCCTGGGACGACATGTACGAGGAGTTCCTAGGAATCCGGGCCCCGAACCGGTCCCTCGGTGTCCTGCAGGACATCCATTGGTCGATGGGTGCGTTCGGCTACTTCCCGACCTACACCCTAGGCAATCTGTACGCAGCCCAGCTCCTCGAGGCCGCGCGTGAGGATCTACCCGATCACGACGAGCAGATGCGGCGCGGGGAATTCGAGCCTCTGTTGGAATGGATGCGCGAGCATGTCCACCAGCGAGGCAGTATCCTAGAGCCGGCGGACCTGATTGAGGAGGCTACCGGGTCGTCTCCGTCGCCCGACGCCTTCGTAGAGTACCTGAGGGACAAGGTGGGGCGACTGTACGGAGTCTCTGCCTGACTCATTCACGCGAAAGTCCGATAGCGGGACGCGGTGGTCTGGTGGCATGACCGTGCGCTCGCTCGAGTCGGTGTCCTCGTTCGAGAGGGGGCTCGGCAGCGCCTGCACTGCTCTGAGATTCGGTGACGGTAACTTGCTGGCGGGCTCGCAGGAGGGCGCTCTGGCCTGCTGGTCAGTGGATTCTGGGGACGAGGTCTGGAAGGTCGAGGTCGACGGGCCAATCAGCGACTTAGTGCTAGAGGGCAATCGCGTATACGCTGCGGCGTCATCAGACCTGCACGTGTTCGATGTCGACGACGGGGAGATTGTGTGGAGTCGTGCCTTGGAGGGCGCGAGCGATTACGTGCGAGTCCACGATGGGGTCGTCTGGGCCTCCTCCTCGGTGTATGAGATCGAGATCTCAGATTACACCGAGTCTACCGTCTGGATGTTCGACTCCAGCGGCTCGCTTCAGCAGCGATGGACTTTCTCCGAGCGCGCATGGCATCTCGGCCTACACAATGACGGAGGGGTACTGCTCGGATTGGGCAGGCCGCGATGCGGGTACCTCCGGATTCGCCGTGGCGAGGATGCGGAGCATCACGACCTGACGAGTGGTAGCCCCGTGACCATCGGGGCATGCGGCTCGGATGGGCGCTTCCTAATCGGACACTCCGATGGCAGTGTCAGCGTGCTGTCGGAATCTGGCGAGGTGCCCGGAGAGGTGAAATCGACACAGGTCCGAGCCATATGCAGCTCGGAACGGAACTGGTTCTCGGGACACCACTCGGGCGAGGTCGTCTCGAGTCGTGGTTGGGTGGTCTCTGCCCCGGGTGCCGTACAATCTCTAGCATTCGGTCCCGGCGCTTCCGATGGCAACGGTATCTGGACCCCCAGATGGGGCGATGGTGTCTCCAGAGTAGCCGTTCTGGATGCTGCAGATGGCAGCACTGCTCTAGAGTTGGGGCACCCTCACAGAATCAGGCACATACAATCAGCGGGCGAGATTGTCGCTCTAGGAGATTCCGAGGGACGAATCCACCTGATTGAGAAAGAGGTTCTATCCAGGCGCCTGGGGACGGACGGGGATTCCGACGATGATGAGCGCAGAGGTCAGTTGATGGCCCGCCTCAGGCAACTCCGAGAGGCTTGAAATGCAGTGGAAATTTACTGTTTGAGACCCCTGTTTCCGGTAGACTGCACTGATTTCGAGATAGGTTTATGTATCCCCCCCGTCCCTGTCAACTTTGCCGCTTCTCTGGAGTGGTGTGGGGGCGCTTCGGCGCGACCTGCGGGCCACAGAAACCGAGCCGCGAGAGAGCGGCGGCGGAACCCGGGATCCGGAAGGAGAACGGGGAAAGAGTCGGAACGCCATGTGGGCGGGAAGACGACGGGAGAACCGAAGAGGACGAGAGTGGAGAGAACTGGGGAGAACTGGACGAAAGGAAGGGGAAGGAAGGGGGAGTAAACTGGAGGAAACGGAGGAGGAAGCTGAGGAAAACGTAACCGAACCCTTCGGGGGGAAAACACAAACCGAGGCAGAGTACTATCCCGAGGAGATACGCGTGGAAGGGGGAGGAGAACGAACCTGGAAGCGGTGTGAGGAACGAAGTGGAGAGACCGACGGGAACCGGACGCAAGGAAGGGGAAGGAACGGGAAGGAAGCGGAGGGAAACACGAGTGGACGAGGGCGGAGAGATCCGGGGAGGAAGCTGTATCGGACCGTGGAGAGAACCGGACGCAAGGAAGGGGAAGGAAGCGGAGAACGCGAAGGGGGGGGAAACGCCCCTGGAGAGAGAAGATGAGCGAAGTGGGGAGAACCGGACGCAAGGAAGGGGAAGGAAGCGGAGCGCGACGAAGGGGCACTAGAGGTCCCGGAGGAGTCTACCCGGGGAAACCCGGGCCGAGAGGCCCGGGGGACACCCGGACCCTGCGGAGTATGCAGGGGCGGAAGCTCCCCCATGTGCGGAAACCCCTGCTGCTCCCACCTGTAATCGGCCCTGATATTTTGTCGCGATGGTTGCGTAGCGTTTCGAAGAGTCTTGGTTCCTTATTCACGTGGCCCAATCATGTCTTCGGCCCTGACCCATAGGCCGAACTCCTCGTCGGTCAGAAGGCCGAGTTCAAGGGCGCTCTCCCGCAGTGTGATTCCCCTAGCGTGCGCGTCCTTGGCTATCTTAGCAGCGTTGTCGTAGCCGATGTGGGGGTTGAGTGCCGTAACCAGCATGAGTGAGTTCTCGAGGTGCGCGGCTATCCTATCCTCATTGGCCTCTAGGCCCATCACGCACTTGTCGGTGAACGAGCGGCAGGTGTCAGAGAGCAGGCGCACGCTGTGCAGGAAGTTGTGGATCATCATCGGCTTGTACACATTGAGCTCGAAGTTGCCCTGACTGCCTCCGACCGAGATGGCAGTGTGGTTGCCCATCACCTGACAGCACACCATCGTCATCGCCTCTGCCTGAGTGGGATTGACCTTGCCTGGCATGATGCTCGACCCGGGTTCATTGGCGGGAAGCGAGAGTTCGCCGAAGCCGCATCTCGGGCCCGAGCCCAACCACCTGATGTCGTTGGCTATCTTCATCAGCGAGGCCGCTAGCGTGTTCAGCGCTCCCGATGCTGCGACCAATGCGTCGTGGGCCGCCAGTTGTGCGAACTTGTTCTCAGCGCTTACGAAGGGCATCCCAGTCTTCTCGGCGATGTGGTCAGCGACCATATCGGCGAACTCCGGGTGAGTGTTCAGCCCTGTCCCGACCGCAGTACCTCCCAGAGCCAGTTCCAGAAGGTCGGTCACGGCGGCCTCGACGCGGGTGATATCGGAGTCAATCATCGAGACGTAGCCGCCGAACTCCTGTCCGAGGGTAAGCGGCACGGCATCCATCAGATGGGTCCTGCCAATCTTGACTATGCCTGAGAACTCCTTGGACTTGGACTCCAACTCGTCCCGCAGCCGCTTGACCGAGGGCAGTAGTCGGTGGTTGACCTCCTCGGCTGCAGCGATGTGCATCGCCGTGGGGAAGGTGTCATTGCTCGATTGAGCCCGGTTGACGTGGTCGTTGGGGTGCACAGGGGTCTTGCTTCCAACCGTGCCACCGGAGATTTCGATTGCCCGGTTGGCTATCACCTCGTTCGCGTTCATGTTGGTCTGGGTGCCCGATCCCGTCTGCCAGATCCTCAGGGGGAAATGCCCGTCTAGGGAGCCAGAAATGACCTCGTCGCAGGCAGCCGAGATGAGTGAGCCTATGTTGGGGTCCATCTGACCCAATTCGACGTTGGTCTGGGCCGCTGCCTGCTTGAGGACCCCGAAGGCGCGGACCACAGAGCGAGGCATGATGTCGTCTCCAATGTCGAAGTTGACTAGGGATCGGGCGGTCTGAGCCCCGTAGTACCTGTCTGCCGGGACTTCGACTTCTCCCATCGTGTCCTTCTCAATCCTGATTGCATCGGGCCTGGCCTTGGCGCTGCGAGACGGGACAGGGGGATCTGACGGTCGTTCCTCGGACTCCGCTTCGAGCGATTCGCGAATCATCCTCGCGATGGTAGCGGATCTTCCGTCCTCCCTGCCCTTGCCGACCCTCCGGTCTAGCTTGCGCGCTGTCTCCTCGGGTATGCTGATGCTGATTATCCTGCGATCACCCGCACGATGCTTGGCCATGTACTCGGCATTACTTAGTTATTAATAAAGTATATCATAGCCGGTCAGTAAGTCATTTTATTAAATTCTCTCAACCTTGATTATCTTCTGGGGGTCGTACGGCCTGTCGCCTGGTTGGGTATCGCAGTTCTCAATCTTGTAGACGTTCTCCATTCCTTCGATGACCTCTCCGAAAACCGCGTGGTTACCATCGAGCCAAGGCGTTGGAATCGTAGTTAGGAAGAACTGCGAGCCACCGGTGTTTGGGCCTGCGTTGGCCATCGAGAAAAGACCGGGGCGGTCGTGCCTCTTGGCTAGGGCCGAGGGCTCACAGGGTATCTTCCAACCTGGACCTCCAGTTCCAGCTCTGCCGTTTCCTGGATCACGAGAATGCGGGCAACCTCCTTGAATCATGAAGTCCTTGATGACCCGGTGGAAGTGCAGGCCGTCGTAGAACCCGTCATCCACCAGCCTGAGAAAGTTCCCGGTGGTCTCGGGGCAGTCTTCGGTGTACAGTCCAATGTCGATATCTCCAGCACTCGTTGTCATCCTAACTATGGTTGGCATGCAATTGGGAACGCTCACAGGCACAAGAGCATATGTGTGCCGCCCTAAGCCTAATGATGGTGTCAGTAACTGACCCTTTGTGAGTACCCTCAGTGACTGCGTCTGTCCCAAGTGCTCGACTAAACTGAGGGTCGAGTCAGCCGAGGGTGTGGATGGTGTAGACCTACTGGTATGCACCAAGTGCTGGGGACTTGCAGTGCAGGCCAAGACGATGCAGGGGGTCGTCCCAGACGAAGTTCGGGAGAAGATTGAGGACACGGGGCTGAAGCATACAGAGGGCCACAGTTGCCCGATTTGCCCGGCTACGATGTTGGAGATCGGCGTGCCCAAGCCATTCGGAGCAGAGGACCGGGCCAGCGAGCACGATGTTATCGTGGATGTTTGTGGGGACTGCGCCACGGTCTGGTTCGACGTGGGTGAGTTGGATGCATTGAATGGCATCAAACCGAAGCTTCAGAATATTTCGATGAAAGAGGGGGCCGAGAAAATCGAGGCTCAGGTGGACACCAGCAGCCCCCGGGTGCAGATGCGGAGGGCGGGTGGCGCATTGCTCCTGCTCGCCGGTCTTGGCTGGGCCTTGAGGGGGGGATGGATTGCGGGGCCCCTAGGCTTGCTATTGGCAATAGGAGGGGGTATCCTCGTCCTCACCAAATCCCCGGAGACCGGCCTTGAGCGAGGGCTATGCAGCCGCTGCGATCTCGAGGGTATGACGATTGGTTGGACTTGCCAGAGGGCGGGTTGCGAGGCCCCCATCTGCACCACTTGCAGGTCGGTGGGTCAAGATCCGGCCGCGCAGTACGTGAAGACCCTAGGTGGCGGTGCGTTGATGGTGGCGGGAGTCGTGCTTGGTGTCGGTCTCCTCGTCGTCACGGAGGGGGCTTTAGCAGAAGCGGGATTCTACCCCGCGGCTGCTGGATATGAATTGGTTTCAGAAGATGATGATGAGAAGGGCTTACTGGTCTGCAGGGAATGCACGAAGGATATGGGGGCTCTTCAGTTCCCCACGGGAGAATCGAAGGACATGGAGGAAATGCATTTGGCGGCCAAAATGGAGGCAGGTAATGTCGAGGAGCACCTGAAATCACAGACACATTGTGTGCATGTGGACGAGAAGACAGACAGAAAGTGTCGCAGGATGGTATACCGCAAGTCCGGTTACTGCTACGTGCATCAGCAGGAGTAATCAGGCGACCATGGAGCCGGGGAGTACCCCGTCGGGCAACTCGAGTAGGCGAACCGTACCATCGGGATCAAGGGACCCGAGGACGAGAAACTGTGAGACGAAGCCTGTGGGCAGGGTCTTGTCACCGAGGTTGACTGCTCCTACCACGGTGCGGCCAATTAACTGCGCGCGCGAGTAGTTCGTGATTTGGGCGGAGCTCCACATCTTGCCAATCACAGGTCCGAAGTCGACGTGGATCTTGTACGAGGGTTTGCGCATCTCTGGGAAGTCCTCGACCTCCAGAACCACGCCGGTCCTGAGATCCATCTCAAAGTACGCAGCAGCCCCGACATACTCCTTCCTGTCGAGTTTCTCGGGATGATACGGCTCGCCCGAGTCGATGATGTGCTCGCTCATTCACCCACCTGCGACATCCGACTTCAGAATCAGGGGCCTGAGGTCTATGCCGGCCTCCTCGAAGGCCTGGGCCCCGCCCTCCTCTCTATCGAGGATGGTGATACAGGCGGCGACCTCGCAGCCCATATCACTGAGTCGTGCTGCGGCCTGCAGCGCAGAGCCCCCCGTTGTGGTGACGTCCTCGAGCAGTACCACCCTATCACCCTCACACAGGCTCGAGCCTTCTATCCCTGGTGGATTGCCAGTCTTGCGGCCGCCGCGGCCCTTCGGCTCCTTGCGCACGAGGAAGCCGCGCAGGCTGGACCCCTTGCCGGCCTTGGCTATGGCGATCCCAGTGAGAGGTACCGCTCCGAGCTCGAGTCCGCCGACCGCGTCAACTCCGCCGATGTCATCAATCTCGGAGTGCATGAGCACTCCCAGCAGGTGGGCACAGTCCGGGTCCATCATCACCGGCTTCATGTCGAAGAAGTGGGCGCTCTGGCGGCCGCTGGTGAGGGTGAAAGGTTCGTCGGGAGAGTGTAGGTAGGCCAAGTCGCGGACCCTTTGCACCAGCCGCGATCTCGCTTCGTCCACGCCTGTTGACGCCATCTTCTCCTTCGCTTCGGCTCGGCGGGGGTCGGATGAAGGTTCGCACTCCAGACGGGCCGAATGGCGGGCATTCCGGTGAATGTTCTTGGACGGTCTCCGTCAGTGCGGGGATGTTCAGCAGCGGAGCGTGTCGCAATGAGTACGGGAAAGAGTCAGGTGTCGGCGTACGACGAGGGGCGCCTGAGCGCAGAACGCGAGTCGTACCAGAGCTGGATGGATCGACGTGCGGACGAGGTCTTCCTCATCGCGGAGGAGGCCAAGGCCAAAGGCCTTGATTTCGAGGACTTTGTCGAGATTCCACGAACTAAGGACCTAGCTAGCAGGACGGAGAAGCTGCTCGAGGAATATCTCGATGGGATGAGCATAGAAGACGACTTGCGCGACCTCCTGAGGGACTCCGACAGGGAGACCGCTGCCATCCAGATAGCCCTCGATGTGGCCAAGAGGATGTATGCGAGGACCACTGACATCACGAAAGCCATCGACTCCGGCTTGAGGGTCGGTCTCGCGGTCCTGACCGAAGCAATACTGGTGGCCCCGCTCGACGGCATCGGGGGTGTTCGAATCATGAACAACGCCGACGGCTCCGAGTTCCTCTCGATTGACTTCGCCGGACCCATCAGGGCAGCAGGCGGCACCGGCCAGGCCCTGAGCGTACTCATCGGTGACATGATACGTCGCGAGTTGGGCATCGGCAGGTACGTACCGACGACCCCTGAGGTGGAGCGGGTCAAGGAGGAATTCGGGCTCTACCGAGTCGGCCTCCAGTACAAGCCACCACCCGAGGAGGTCGAGGTCATCGTCAGGGCCTGTCCGGTGATGATCAACGGAGAGGAGACCGAGAAGCAGGAGTGCGCGGGATACAAGGAGGTCCGCAACATCGTGAACTCGAACAACGCGCCACGTACCAGAATCAGGGGCGGTGTGCTACTGGTCATCGGCGAGGGCCTGTGTCTGAAGGCTCCAAAGATACAGAAGCACACTGAACGTCTGGAGATACCTGAGTGGGAATTCATCTCAGAATTCGCCTCCAAAGCCAAGGAAGGCGGCGAAAGCGGGCCCATGGAGGGCTCCGTATCCAGCAGAGAGATTCCGAAGAATGACAAGTACATGCAGGACGTCATCGCTGGTCGACCGGTATTCGGGGAGCCCGGAGAGCCGGGTGGGTTTCGGCTCAGGTACGGGAGGAGTCGTGCCACAGGCCTTGCCGCCGCTGGGATAAACCCCGTATCGATGCAGGCCCATGGCGGCTTCCTCTCCGTCGGTACCCAGATGAAGACCGAGCGGCCCGGAAAGGCTTGCGCGGTAACTCCCTGCGTCGACATAGACGGGCCCACGGTGCTGCTGAGGGACGGTTCCTTCCGCAGGGTCTCCACCCTCGAGGAGTGGGAGAGATTCTCCTCGGAGGTCATCAGAATCTGGGATTCAGGGGAGATGCTGTCCGGCTTCGGCGAATTCCTAGAGAACAACAAGAGTCTCGTCCCGTCTGGCTACAACAGGGACTGGTGGGCGGCCGATCTCGCGAATTCCCTAGACCACCCTGACAAGGTCGGCGGTTTCGCTAAGATTCTCGGTATCGATAGGTCCGAACTGCCGCCGGGAATGCCCTTCAACGGCGCCATCGAGCGAGGTGGGGAGAGTGCTCTGGACCGCAGTTGGCGACACCGGGACTGGATCCTGTACCTGCGTGACCTCGAGATTGGGTGGGATGTCGCTAGGTCGCTCGTTATGGAGTACGGAACAGCGGTCCCGCCTCCATGGAACCTGTGGTGGTCGGACATGCCGATGTCGTTCGCCCCCACAATCATCGATGCGATGGTGGAATCATCCATTGACGAAGGCGGCCTGCGCCTGCACGGTGGAGCCTCCAAGTGGTCGCCGGACACCTACATCGGGGACATCGGGCTGCCCGCGCCCGCTACGGGGACGTGGCCTAAGTGGACCATGGTACACAACCACGGCATCCTGAAATCCGCCCTGATGACTCTGGGGGTGGAACATCGCCACGACGGTGAAGATATCGTCATCGCGTCGCAATGGGAGGGTCTGGTCGAGGGGCTTGGGCTCGAGGTCCGCGACGGTTCCGTGCATATCGCAGTCGAAGCCGGGCCGTATATCGACGACAGAGTTGACCGTGTCCACAAAGCGAGGGTCATTCGGGCGCAGGAAAAAGAGCGTCAGAAGGATTTGGATCACCGTCGGTCGGTCGTGAGGATGAAGGCTGAGACAGCGGCAAGGCAGGAAGGGCTCGGGATAGATGATACCGATGCAGCGGGAAAAGCTGCAGCAGACGAAATCGAGAACCCTGGGCCTGTAGACAAGGATGCCTTGAGGAAAGCCAATATGCTCATTGACGAACATGATACTGAACTATCTCTGTGGCTGGTCAGGCACCTATCGAAACTCCGTTGGGAGGACTCGGTTCCGTGTAGAGTGGGTTCCCGAATGGGCAGACCAGAGAAAGCCGGAGTGCGCGAGATGAAGCCGATGGTGCACGCCCTGTATCCCATCGGTGAGAACGGCGGGCCACAGCGACTGCTGGGGCAGGCAGCCGGCAAGGGAGTAATCCGAGTCGAGATGGGGCCCCGCGTTTGTGACAAGTGCGGACAGGAGTCGCCGCATCTGAGATGCCACAACCGGATGGTCTCTGGTGAGGCAGTTGAGTGCGGAGGACGCACCCAAGAGAGCAAACGCCGGAGCGGGCAGTTCAGGCGCAGGAAGGGTCGGAGGACCAGTGTGCCACTCGGCGGCATTCTGGAAGTCAAAAGGCGCATCCTCGGGCTAGACCGAGTACCAAAGAGAATTAAGGCGGTGAAAGGCCTGATTTCGGAAGACCAAACTCCAGAGCCGATAGAAAAGGGCTTACTGCGAGCGAAGCACGGCGTCTCGGTGTTCCGCGATGGTACCTCTCGCTACGACATGAGCGATGTCCCAATCACTCATTTCAAACCCAGTGAGATAGGCACTCCCTGGAAGAAGCTGCAGGATCTTGGGTACTCGCACGACGTCTTCGGCGCTCCACTGGGCTCGGATGAGCAGATGCTGGAGTTGCTGCCACAGGACTTCGTGCCCTCCATCCTAGCCAAGGGCCATCTCCTGAGCACCTGTCGGTTCGTCGACGACCTGCTGGTGCGATTCTACCAGATGGACCCGTTCTACGAGGCAGAGGACGAGTCCGACCTCGTCGGCCACCTAGCAATCGGACTAGCTCCGCACACCTCGGGAGGCGTGCTGTGCAGGATCATCGGATGGACCACTGCCTCAGCGGGATACGCGCACCCCCTATTCCATGCGGCCAAGCGTCGCAACTGCGATGGCGACGAGGACAGCCTGATGCTGCTCTTAGATGGGCTCCTGAACTTCTCAAGGAAAATTCTGCCAATGGGGAGGGGTGGTCGGATGGATGCTCCATTGGTCCTGAGTACGCGCATCAACCCTAGCGAGATCGACAAGGAGGCGCTCAATGTCGACTGCTCCTGGTCGTACTCCCGCGCGTTCTACGAGGCGACCAAGGATCAGCCGCATCCGAGCGATTTGCAGACCCTCGTGGATCTGGTGGACGACAGGTTAGGGACGACCGGGGAGATTCGGGGTTACGGCTGGACGCATGACTCTGGTCGACTCGACGCAGGGCCCGAGAACTCGTCGTACAAGACCCTAGAGACCATGCAGGACAAGATGCTCGCACAACTGGCCTTGGGGACTCGCCTCAGGTCGGTCAGCGCTCAGCGCGTGGCCTCGCAGGTCATCGAATCGCACTTCCTTCCTGACCTGCGTGGGAACCTGATGGCATTCACCCGCCAGAAGGTCCGCTGCGTCAAGTGCGCGGCTTCCTACCGCAGGATGCCCTTGGCTGGCAGGTGCATCCAGACCGTTTCGACCGGAGGGGGACTGACGGGCTCGAGGGACGGTGACAGTGTGCTGTGCGGCGGCAATGTTGTTCTGACCGTCTCAGAGGGAGCTGTCCGGAAGTACATCGAAATCACACGGAACGTCATCGAGAAGTACGGCGTCGACGACTACACCAAGCAGCGAGTCGAGTGGATGACCGAAAGCGTGGATTCGCTGTTCAACGACGACACCGTCACGGTGATGACCATCAACGACTTCGTCTAGTAATCGACCCCTAGGGTCCGGAGTACCCTATCCATCCACTGGAGTTTTTGCATCTTGATCTCGGGGTCGGTCGCTCCCGACCACCTGCCTACCACGTCGGTCCTAGTTCCAAGCATCGTGATTGCCTCGATTGGCACTCCCATCGAGCGTACCACGCAGGCGGCCCGGTCACCGTCGGTGAAGCCCCCTGGGTTGTGCATGCCCGGGATGGTATCGGGGGTCTGGTGGGTCAGAACTAGGGGCGAGGGTGTCGCTGTGACCGTCGCCAGTTCCAGAAGCGAGTTCCAATCTGCGACATTGTCACCGTGGGCGTGCAGGAAGATAGGTATGCCTCGCTTAATCGCCTCGGTGGTCCCTTCGCCACCGTCTGCATCGCTGACCACGCAAGCCAAACGCGACCAGGCCCGCTCCGCGGTGGAGTCTGGCAGGGCAGAGAGTACACCAGCCGAGCCATCGGCTGCCACCAGCAGGGTCGGGCGCTCAAGCGCCCGAATTACCTCGTCAGCCTCCACAGCCGCACCCAAGACAGCGACTTCGGTGGGCCTGAGGACCATTCTCCTGATCAATCCGGCCACAGTGGCGGCCCTGCGCGGGCGGCTCCAGTCATCAATCTCCGTCGCCTCCACCGCCTCGAGAAGGGAGGTTGCGCTGCTCTGATCGCTGTGAAGTCGCCACCCGAAGTGCTCGCGTACCTCGTTCTGGATGGAGAGCAATTCGTCGCCCACGGGAAGTAGGTCGGTCGGCCTTCCCATCTGTGCTCTCTCCAGTAGAAGGACACGGTGAGTGTTGAATAACCCTCGCGGCTCACTTCCTACCAATGCCGATGCCTCTAGTGCTGCCGCCGGTCGAGGACGAGGTCTTGCTGGCCCGCTATCCCTTCCTGCCACAGGGCAGGGAGCACATGCGTGGCGTGCTCGAGAGCAATGGCATCTCGGTCGAGGACCTAATCGACGCCCCGTGGCTGGAGGACGTCAGGAGTCGGGGTCGGCTGCGCCTCCTAGACAGCGTGATGCACAAGGAAGGGGCGGACATCGCGACCACTGTCGACCTCTCCACCGAAGTCGGGAGGATGACCGAGGTGCTGTCGTTCCTGCATGCCATGCTGGTCGTCTGCGCATCCTTCAACGACAGGTTGCTGGCCCGGTGGATAGAGGGTGAGGCCTCCAGGGCCGATCAGCTGTTCGGGATGGACTCGGAGAACTTCGAGCTGCTGGCGTCCTCCTACCTGTCGGGAATCAGGGACGAAGCCGAATCGAACTCCGGCGAAGTGGTGTACTGGATTCCCATGGTCGACTTCATCGAGTTGTGCCCGAGGATCTCCGGGACCTACTGGCATCTGGCTAATCGCCCGCTCACCAATGGGTGGGTTCGGATGGACGCGGCTGTCGGAGAGAGTAGCAGGCAGCGTACTGCGAGGCTGTTGAAGGAGAGGATTAGGGAGAACTTGCACACCACCTGCACAGAGCGCATGGACAAGATGAGTGAGGAGTTCGCAGCGCTATTCGCCGACCCTGTAGAACGAATCACCGGGCTTCTGTCGGAGCGTGTCGAGGCAGAGATGCCGATGACTGCCGCGGTCAGGGAGGACTGGCCGCCGTGCTTCGAGTCTGCGGTCTCCGAGTTGAACCAGGGAGTCAATGTGAACCACGTCGGCAGGGTCTTCCTCGCCGCCTTCTCCAAGTCGGTTGGGATGTCGCAGGAGCAGACCTGCTCGTTCTTCGCGAACGCCCCCGACTACAGCGCCGACACCACTTCCTACCAGGTGAACCAAATCTACGAGCGTGACTACACGCCACACGGCTGTGCCGCGCTGAAGACCTCTGCTAGGTGTCCGGTGCAGCCTGGTGACGACAGGTTGTGTGACCAAGAGTGGTTGACTCACCCGCTGAAGTACCTGAGAGCGAAGCAGCGCAGCCGCTACCGCGAGGTCTCGCAGGCCGCCGAAGAGCCCGAAGTCGTCGAGGACGAGGTCGAGTCGGCCAATTCTTGATATGGGCCAGCATTACATCGCGGTCCACATCGGATGAGTAGGCATGGTGAGGACGCTCGTACTGACTGTCGACCGTGACAACGACCTAGGGGTGAAGGCCGGTATCAGAGGTCCTGTAATCGGACGCAAGCCCACCCTGACGGCGGCCCTGCGGCTCGGCATAGCCGATCCCGAGGAATCCGACACCAACGCCATCCTAGGGGCCCTGCACCACCACGACAGGTTGGTCGAGAACGCGCAGGGCGACGACGAGATTGAGATTGCGCTGCTGACTGGCGACGTTCGGGTCGGCCCACGCAGCGACCGGGCCATCGCGATGCAACTGGATGAGGTCATTCAGGAGTTCCAGCCTGACTCAGCGGTCCTAGTCACAGACGGGGCGGATGACGAGGCCTCGCTACCAATAATCACCTCGAGGGTGCGTGTCGACCACGTCGAGAAGGTGATTGTTAGGCAGTCCAAGGGTATCGAGAGTACGTACTACTATGTCGCCAAGGCAGTCGACGACCCGCGCTGGCGTGCCAAGTTGCTGGTTCCTATCGCCGTCTTCCTGATGATAATCGGACTCGGGCTCATCATCCCAGGTGGTGGCGCCCTCATCGGCGCGATGCCGCTGTTCGTCGGTATCTGGCTGCTCGCCAAGGGGCTTGGCTGGGAGCAGCAACTGGAGCGCCTGATGATAGACATGCGAGAGAGTGCCACAGGAGGGATATGGTCGTCGCTGCTCTGGGGCCTGTCAATCGTCTCGGTGCTGCTGTCGGTCCTGACCGCCTACCAGGTATTCTCGGCCACCACCGCCGAGATTGACAGCTACGTGGCCAGCCTGAGCGACTTCAACGTAGACGCGGTGAACAGAGACATAGCAGTGTGGGCCATAGCCATCAACGAGGCCCTGACCTGGATTGTCGTCTCCGCCTTCTCGTTCGCTCTCTCCTTGGGGGTTCTGAGGTGGAAGGAGGGCAGCTTCACCGGTCGCAGCGTGCTGCTGTTGGCCCTCGGCGCAGTGGTCTACTTCTTCGCCAAAGCCGCCCTAGTAGTCATCCTGGTTGAGATGGGTGGGTCGGACTTCAGCCTCGACTACCAGAACGTCTCGGATACCTGGGGTATGCCCGTGTTCGCAATCATCGCGTACTACTTGCTGAGAACTGCGGTACAATCGGTGAGCGAGGACGAGGGAGTCACTGGAGAGAACCGGTTCTGGGGCGTCTAATCAGTCTTCGAAGGTCGAGTCCATCATACATGCAGGGCAGGTGACCCTAATCGGTCGCTTATCTGGAATTCCCAACGCGGCCTTGCAGTGCGGGCAGGTGATTGCCTGGGTAGCGTTCTCTTGTCTGGCCTTCCCGGCTTCGCTCGGGTCGTATCGGAACCGGTACCTGTGAGCTTCGTCGATGAACTCCGGTCCGCCCTCCTTCTGCTTGCTCGGTCGCTTGAAAATCGACTTTCTCCGAGGGGCTTCGGTTGGGGAAGCGGCGGTGGGCTGGTCCTGATTGAAGCCGCCGCTCTGGAAGCTCTCTATCTCGTCCTCGATCTGCTCGACAGTCATGCCGAGTTCCCTTGAGGCCTTGTCTATGGCCAACTTGCGCTCGTAGTCGGATAGACCGATGAAATGCTGCAGTATGACAGCCGGAATCCTAGCCATTCCCCTCCCCGTCCGCCGGAGCGGAGTCGGCCCTTTGAATGCCGCCTCCCTGCGTTTGCCGAACAGTATGCCTAAGAGCATTCGATTGCGATTGTAGGCCGATGTTCCCGGAGTGCATCGATTGCAGAGGGACTCGAGGGATGTGCGGCATCTCGCCCTGTCCTCTGCTGGCTGACATCAGAAGCAGGCTCCCTGAGGTGCAATCCAGCTGCCTCAGCGAGTTGGTCGGACCGAGCCCGCCATCGCTCTTCGTAGGCAGGCATGGCTACCCTGATGTCAGGACCGGTCCGAGCGCGACTTGGGTCCCGGACGACTCCGGGACGGAACCTCTGACCAGCGGCGACCCCGCTGATCTGTTCGGCAGGCCGCTGGAGGAGGTCGCAGCCCGCCACGCCAACCTAGTCACCGGTGGGAGCGTGATGCCCGTCAACAGCACGGCCTCTCCCAATGCCATGCTTGAGACCACCCAGGAGATAGCCATGGCCGAGAGGAGCGTCGACGTGGAGCTCGACTTCGCCAAGCCGATAATGGTGGGGAGGAGTCCGACCTTCGACAGCATGAGTACCCCCCTCGGGCCCTCCGGCGAGGTGCTGCGAGCCGAGGTTGTGGGCCACGCCAGCATTCCGAGGAAGGTCGACTCGGTGGCTAACGAGGACGACCTATTGGCTGCTGAGGCGATAGGGGAGCTTACAGAGGCGTCAATCGGGGAGGCGCAGATTACCCGATTGCTATCTGCCGGACTGCTTGGCAGGGAGGGTAGGAGGAGGTTGGTTCCGACTAGATGGGGCATCACTGCCACCGATGACATGCTTGGAAAGCGGCTCTGGGACAGGGTCAGAGACTATCCCTCGCTAGACAAGGTCCTGGTCTACGAAGCCAATTACCTAGACAACGTGTTCCACATCATCCTGACACCTGGCCTCTGGGCCTTCCACATGCTGGAGGCATGGACCAGAGGTAGCGTCTGGACCGGGACCGGAAAGGTGCTGGGTGACTGGGAGGAAATCAAGCCGCGGACCGAGTACGCCCACCAGATAACCGGGGCCTACTACTCGGCTAGGCTGGGCGTCCTAGAGCACATGAACTCGATGCGCCGCTCCGGTGCCTGCCTGATTTGGCGGGACATCGGACCGGGATACTGGGCGCCTGTGGGGGTGTGGATGATCAGGGAGACTGTTCGCGAGGCGATGAGGCGGTCCCCTAGGCAGTTCGATTCACTCAAGCAGGCCATCGACTACGTCGCTCCCAGGGTATCTGCCTCTGACGACCTGCGAAACAGCTGGTTCGCCAAGAGGGGGCATCAGACACGTTTGGACTCGTTCTGCTGATTATCGCGATTTCTTCAGGAACCCGCCCACAATCTCGCTCTCGGCCTTGACCAGTTGCTCCGCTACTGTCGATTTCGACAAACCCAGTTTCGAGGCTAGGCCCCTGATTGAGATCTTCTTTGGGACCTCATACCATCCGTGCCTGTGAGCGACCTTGATTATCCTGTGCTGCTGCAGAGTGGGGCCGGTCTGGACCATCCCCTCCGAGGATCTGGCCTTGGTGATTCTCTCAACGGGCACGGCCTTTCTGATGGCGTTCAGGAAGGTAACCATCGATGACTGCCTGCCTGCAATCTGAACCACGAGGCCGCTGGAGGTGATGTTGGTGCCGGCCAACAGCGACAGGTCCCTACCGCGGAAGAATTGCCCTATCGGATTCGAGTCAAATTCCAGTACTACTAGGTGGTGAGTTAGGTAGTCAGTTGACCACTCTTCGAGAATCTCCACGACGGTGACGCCACCAATGCTGAATCCAGGTGCAGGGCATCCTCCGTCCACGGTGATGCACTCGCACATCACACGCAGTCTGCCGTCAATCTGGTCCAACGTTCCTCGATAGTCCCAACTCACAGCTCGCAGTGCCTCCTGCACCCTCGGGTCGTGTTCTATCGATGGGGTCGCGCACTCGACTCTGACCGCCCTCATCGGTTTCCCTCCGCTGGTGAGTTACCTGATGAGGTTATGAAAATACTTCATAGGTGCTCGCGAGCGATTAGTTTCTCCTTCGGCGCGCATTGTTCTCGTTGTCAATGATGGCCTGAGCGACCTCTGGGGAGTAGCCTAGGTCGGAGAGGTCCCTGACCTGCTTCTCGGCGGTAGGAGGTCCTGCAGGGGCCTCTGATCGCATCGATTCGTCGACGGCCCAGGTCTGGTCAGCGAACTCGTGCCTCCGTCTTCCGCGCTGTGCTGAAAGCACCATTCCAGCGAACATGAGAACTGTCAGACTCCCGACTGCCAACACCATGAAGGCGTTGCTTCGCAGGGTGTGCAGCATCTTGCCCGAGACGTGGTCGTCCTCGAGCGAGTCCATGCACCCATCACCGTCGATGTCGTTGCCCGAAGATGAGTCCCAGTTGATTAGTCCCAACGGGCAGCTATCGCTGACGTCAGGAACGCCGTCGCCGTCGTCGTCCCAGTCCTCGGTCTCGTCGTCGCATCCGTCCCTATCGTAGTCGGATTCGACGGAGATGCTGGTCGGGCAGTTATCGTCCTCGTCGAGGACGCCGTCGCCGTCGTCGTCGGGGTCAATCGAGTCCTCGCAGCCGTCGGAGTCGAAGTCGGACGCTAGGGTGGAGACCCAATCGGAGGAAGGGTCGCCCTCGCAGTTGTCGTAGGCCGACTCGATGCCATCGTTGTCTAGGTCGTCGTCCTCGGTAGCGTCGTCACAGCCATCGCCGTCGGCATCGACGTGCGATTGGGGCGAAGTCGTGCTCCGGATGCAGTCGTCTGACCAGTCAGACAGCCCGTCGCCGTCGTCGTCGTTGTCTTCGAAGTCGTCGTGGCAGCCGTCGGAGTCCCAGTCGTTCAGCGGTGTGGACGTCCAACCAAGCATGCCCCGCGGGCATAGGTCGGTCTCGTCGAGAACGCCGTCGTTGTCTATGTCCATGTCCTCCGCCACGTCATGGCAGCCATCGGAATCGTAGTCGCTGGCCGGCTCCGAGAACCACAGCGTCATGCCGACCGGGCACTGGTCGTCAATGTCAAGAATCTCGTCGTTGTCGTCATCGTCGTCCTCCTGCAGATCGTGGCAGCCGTCGGAGTCGTGGTCGAACAGGGAACTGGTCCACCACACCACTCCTTGGGGACAATCGTCCTCGGAGTCGGGGTATGGGTCGTTGTCGTCGTTGTCGTCCTCGTCGGCGTCGCGACAGCCGTCACCGTCGTGGTCCTCAGCGAAATCACCCCAGTACTGCGCTCCGTTGGGACACAAGTCGAGGTGATTCTCGACTCCATCGCCATCGTTATCGGGATCCTCGTGTAGGTCGTCGCAGCCGTCGCCATCCAAATCGACGTGTTCGCCCATGTAACCGGATGGGCAGGAGTCGTACTCGTCGGGATAGGCGTCGTTGTCGTCGTTCAGGTCCTCCGTGGCATCGCGACAGCCGTCCGAGTCGTGGTCGGTGTCGACTTCTGAAGTCCACCCGGTGTCGCCGAACTGGCAGTCGTCCTCGTAATCGAGTACGCCGTCGCCGTCGTCATCGTTCCAATCGGCCTCGTTGACTAGGTTGACTGCGAGCGTCTTGCTCGTTGTGGCCTCGTCCATGGTCGACGAGGTGACTGTGACTATCAGTTGGAAACTCTGATCCTCATTGACGTGCTGTAGACTTGGGGCGCGCAGGAACAGGTCCAATTCACTGGTTGTCCCCTCGATGAGGGTGGTGGTGGATTGGTAGGACTTTGAGAAGCCAACATCGATGAACCAGTCATCAGGGGCCCCAGAGGCCTCGGTGATGACTATGTCACTGCCCCCTGGTACCTTGATTCCACGCAGTATCATCTCTATGTTGGTGGCCTCGCCGGGCTGCAGTGTGATCTCGTCCGATTGTCCTGGGGCCAGTTCGATAGCCATGTTGTACACGTTCTCCGACCACATGCAGACGTCCCACTTGTCGGCTGACGAAGAGTCGTCCGAGCAGTCCGGGGTGGTCCAGATGATGTCGCGGTTGGGCCAGTCGAAATTGACAATTGGCTGCGAACTGGTGTCCAGACCGGTCCCGAACACACCCATCAGGTTGTCATTGCTGGTTGTGATTACCCGTGTGTTGATGGCTCCATACGCCTGCTCTAGGGTCCTACCTAGGGGCATCTCGCCATCGACCAACTGGGGTGAGAGTATCCTCGTCCACCTCAACTCCACTCTGCTGTTCTCGTCCTCGGTATTGGGGGTGGACTCGAACCATGTGATGTGGATTGAGCCGTCGTTGTCGAAGTCAACTCTGGGGTTGGAGCCCCAAGTCATGTCGGAGCCGATGACGGCCGAGTCAGACACCACCGCGACTTGGCTGATGTCTAGGCCGTCGGCCTCGCCGTCGAGCACTCCCGCACGGTCGAGGTCTATCTGCATGTAGTGCAACTGCGACGGTCCGACCTTGCTCGGTATCGTCGAGCGGCCGTCGACCCAAACCACGTGGATGTTGCCGTCATCATCGACATTGACATCGGGGCTCGAGCTCCAGCCGTGTCCGTTGGTAAGCCGTGTGTCGTTGACCAGCACGAAGTGGCCGATTGTCCCCCACCCACTGCCGTCTTCCTGCCATACATAGTCCAGAGACGGGCCGATGTCCTCGACGTACTGTCCGGTTTCGGGGTCAATCGAGGTGGCGGGGTCTCCCGGGTGCCAGGTGGAACGCGGATTGTTGAGTAGCGAGTACGGATTGAGTACAGTAAGGAACGTCTCGGTGGACCCAGTGGCCGTGGTCAGAGCGATTATCGACTGCACCAGCGCCTGCATCTCCTCAGTGTAGTTAGCAAGGGGGATGATGACATCATCTATCCAAACCGCGTCACTGCCCACACTGACGCTGCTGTCCTTCACATAGGTCCACTTCAGAGTGTGCTGGCCAAGAGAGACCGGGGTCGAGAAGTTGCCACTCTGCGAGCCTGACCACTGGGCTAGCTGAACACCGTCGATGGAGAAGGTCAGGAAGTCGAAGTTTGCCTCGGAGGATACATTGTAGGCGAAGCTGACAGTTCCATTCGACATCACCCCGGTGAATTCGAGGTTTGTGCTGTCGTTGTCGGAGATGTCGCCCGAACGAGCTGAGTAGACTCCTGATATGGGGGTAGAGGAGGGATTAGAGGAAGAGACATAGGAGTAGTCGGCGGACACCGATGTGCCGCCGTCGCCGTACGAGTCGTTCAGGTAGATCGTGTAGTTCCCTGCACCGGTGAAGCTCACCAGCACCCCGTTGAAGTAATTGTAGACAGAGCTGCTGTTGAACGAAGCCACGGTCCCATCGGGCAGGACGATGTCCATGCTGAATTCCGAAGCCCAGTTGTCAACGGTCACGGTGAGGTCGACGGTCTCTCCAGCCGGATGCGTGTAGTTGCAGGAGACGGAGTAGAACGATGGGTTGCCCGTGGTTCCCCCGATGTCGCACAGGTTCGCCTGCGAGTAGACGTCGCCGTTGTTGGCCGCTTCGACGTGCCACGTGTTGTAAGAGGTCCCTGACACTCCCCAGCCGTTGGTAAGGTGACCGGATTCGAAGTCGCCCTCGAAGTTGGCCATGTTGTCGGTCGGGTAGAGGAACATGTCGCCACCGGCATCAGTGGTGTTGACTGCCGAGTCGTCACAGGTCCGCTCTTGGATGCCTGTGGTATTGCCCGCGCACTGGGCGAGGTCCATCATGTGCGAGCGTACATGGGTGTCATTGGCCCATATCGTGCTGGCACCGTAAGACGTGGTACCGGCCACCGGTATCGGAATGATTCCGGCGCTGACGCAGGCGTCGTGGGCCTCGCTGATGCTCTGGTAGTCATCCGCATCTTGAGCCTGATAGCCATTGCCAGAGCCACCGTAGGGGCCCTCATCAGAGACTGGTATGACCAACTTGGTGGCGTTGGGGTTCCACTGGTGGTCGACAGCGGTGGCAGGGTTGCCGGGGGTCATGCCGGAGTTGTCCCTCCATGACAGGCACGCCCAGGTCGATCCCGGTCCCCACATCTCGCTGTAGTAGCCCCAATCAGTCGGGATTGACAGGGACGAGTTGTTGTACATCACCGCACCCAGAGAGCGGATTCCTCCAGTAGTGTCAGATGCGTTCTGTCCAAGATACGTAGTCCTCGGTCCCTCGGTGCCGCTTCCACCGACGATATAGCCGTCCTCGCAATTCTTGTGGGTAGCTGCGTGGGACATCTGCCCGCTGAGGGCGTAAAGCGTCTCTAGTACGGTTATGCTCGCCTGCTCAAGCAAGGGCTTGACGCCTTGGAAGTAGTCGCCGCTGGTCAGGTTACCGCCATAGAACACGGCGCACATGTCCTCCCACTCCGCAGTCATCGAGCCGGAGGTGTCCAGTAGGCCGACATACTCGACTAGGCTGCCACGGGTGTCCTCCCATACTACAATCACGGTGTTGTTGGCTCCCATCGATACAGCTGGGTTACCCTTGAATCCAAGAGCGGGGGTGATGATTGAGTTGTTGATCTGGACGTCGAAGTTGCCCGACGAGTCGTAGGTCAGCATGGTGTAGTAGATGAGAGAGGTGCCGAAGTACAGTCCCTGCGGGTCGTAGGTGTCGACCCAGACCACGTGGGCGCCATCGTAGGAGTCGATGGCTATGTCCGGGTCGTTGCGAACACCGGTGCCGTCTGCGACCGTGTATGACACCAGCGTCATGTTGACGATGTCCCCGGCGTCGCCGTCGCGGTCGTCCAGCGATGGGTCGAGTAGCACGTAGAGAATCTCGATGTCAGTTATCGCCCAGACGATGTGGGCGCGTCTGTCGGAGTCGATCACGAGGGAGGGGCTAGAGACGGCGGTGGAGTTGTTAGCCCCGACCAGTGTGTTGGAAATCAGAACCGTGTCAACGCCGTTGGTGGCGATGAGCGCGTACTGCAGTAGGGGCTGAGAGCCGTTCTCCACCCAAACCAAGTGGACCCTGCTGAGATCGTCCATTACACCCGTGATTTCCACGGGGTTAGATGTGTTCAGGTTCGACATGAGGGTCTGGGTAGCGCTGTCGTTGAGCGTGTTGTTCGCGGTCTCATGACGAGTCTCGGATGGTTCGAGGAACGAGACGTCGGTCGACAACGAGGGCGCGAAAAGGGAGGTTACCATGACGAATGCGAGGAACAGCGTAAGTCGTCTCTTGTGTGTGTTCTCTTTTCTAACATGCCGAGTCGGCGGGCTGTATCTCTCTTGGGCGGGCTGTCGAACCATAAGTGGTCAGAGGTCGATACACCCATAGTAGGGTCGCCGGACAGGTCCGAGGAAGCGTCGTTTCGATTCTATCTCAGGACCGCAGGGCCTCAATTCTGTCCTCGTGAATACGCTCCCAAGGGAAGTGGCCGTCGTCTGTGGGGCTGCGGCCGAAGTGGCCCCCTGCTGCTGTGACCTGGTAAATCGGCCGCTTCAGGTCGAGGTTGCTAATCATGGCAGCCGGCCTCCAGTCGAACACGCGCAGAATCCTGTTGGACAGTTCAAGGTCCGATATGGTCCCTGTTCCGAAGGTGTTGGCCAGAAGACCGAGCGGCTGCGCCCTGCCGATGGCGTAGGAGACTTGGACCTCGCATCGATCGGCCAAACCAGCGGCTACAACGTGCTTGGCCGCCCACCTAGCGTTGTACGCGGCCGAGCGGTCCACCTTCGATGGGTCCTTGCCGCTGAATGCCCCTCCACCGTGTTTCCCTCCACCGTATGTGTCGACGATGATCTTGCGGCCGGTGAGCCCGGCGTCCGAGTAGGGCCCACCGGGGTCGGGGAACGAGCCGGTGCCGTTGACGATGAGGTTGCTGGTGTCGAAGCCATCCAACCAGCGCGCTGGGATGGCGTGCTTGACCACCTGCTCCCATACCGTGTCCCGGATGAACTGTCTCTGGGCCTCCTTGTCGTCGCCTAGACCACCCGCGTCCCTTGCGTGCTGCACAGCAATCACGACGTTGCTGACGTGCTGGGGGTAGCGCAGCCCGTCGCCGTGCTCGATCCTGTCGCTATCGAGCCGTATCGAGACCTGGCTCTTGCCATCCGGGCGCATCCAAGGTATCTCGCCCGTTCGCTGGATGATGTCCAATCGGCGTGTGAGCCTCTGGGACAAGGCAGCAGCGATGGGAAAGAATCGTCCACGCAGTTCGGCGGTGTCCTCGGTCTCGTTGCAGGCGTATCCGAACATTATCCCCTGATCGCCGGCCCCCTGCGAGTCGAGGTCGCCGTCGACGCCCTGGCTGATGTACTGGGACTGGGTGGTGATGTAGGTGTGTACCGCGCAGGTCGAGTGCGAGGTTGCATCCATCCCTATCGAGTGGTCGGTGTACCCTATCGAGGCTGCAGTCTGGCGTGCGATGGCCTCGTAGTCAGGGACTGAGCCGTTCAGGCTAACCTCGCCTGCGAGCACTATCGCGGCCTCCCCTCCCATGCCCTTGACCAGCGTCTCGACAGCGACCCTCGCCTCCGAGTCGATAGTCAGACAGGCATCGAGGATGGCGTCTGAGATAGTGTCGCAGAGCTTGTCCGGATGGCCTGCAGCGACCGATTCCGCGGTGGTGATTGGAGCGAGCCGGTCGGACATGGGGAGACGAGAAGGCGTCCCTTCATGAAGGCGGCGACCGCAGCAGCGAAAACCGTCGTGCTGCTCGCAGCGCCATGGGCAGCGCAGAGACAGAGATCGTGTGGAGTGGTTCGCTCGAGAGGGCTAGCGCCCTGCTGGCAGCCGTCTCGCCCGACGACCCCAGTTCCTTCGAGGCCGAGATTGTCGAGGTTGACGGGGCTGCGGAACTACGTATTCGGGTGGTGGGAGATCGTCTCAAGACAGTGCGGTCGACCGTCGACGACCTGTTAGCCTGCCTCGCCGCGGCTGAGTCGAGTCTAGACGTCACCGACTGAGTTTGAGTGCCTTCGCCGCACTTCTGCCGGTGTCAGCGGCAGCATCACTCAGATGGTGCTCGGAGATTACGTGGCAGCCCGCCATCGCGATTCGGTAGTCAATGAATGCCGAGCCATCCACTCTCTCACTGCGAGAGCAGGGGTGGAGCATTACCGAGGTCGTGGAACGGCGTGCTGCGGCCATGTTCCTCCATCCAGAGCAGCGCGAGTCCAGGAACTCCTTGATGCCCTGCAGGGCTTCCGGTCCATCGCCTGCTAGGCTCACCGCGTGCAGGATAGTGCAAGCGCTAGCATCAGCCTTCTCTGGGACCCTGTCCTCGGCGGTGGCGTCTACCGCGATGATGTCCCCTCTCGCATCGAACAGCCCCGAGTACGGTCTCATCGGCCTGCCTTCCAAGGCGACGTCCACCGCCGCAGCCCTATGCTCGGTGCACCGTCTCAGCGTGGACGCGTCTAGGCCTGCGCTCTCTAGGAGCCTGGCACTCTCGGCAGGGGGTGTCGCTAGGACCACCTCGTCGCACTCAACGTCGTTGCCCGAGACCCGTACCGAGGACAGTCTGCCGTCGGATCCGAGATTGATTGCCTCAGCGGTGCTGCCGGTGTCGAGCATCACGTCCAACTGGTTGGCAGCCAAGATTAGGCGCCCCACGAGGCTCGACCAGCCACCCCTAGGTAGCACGAACTCGGGCCTCTTCACCTCCTCGGAGCCAACTGACATCGTCGCTAGGGCGGTCAGCGCCTCGCTTTGATCGGCGTCTATGGCCAGCATCTCCCTGTGGTTCCACCTAGGGCCTAGGACCCTCGGAGCCCTCAACTTCCTCAGAAGCTGGTTCAACGGGCCCTTGCGTCGCAGCAGGTGCAGCCCGGGGTCCAGCATCCAGCTGCTTGAGTCGCGCATCCTGACGCGCCCGCCGAGGGTGTCCTTGGGCTCGACCAGTAGGACGGTGGAGCCGTCCGATGCGAGTTGGACGGCGGCCGCGAGGCCCGCTACCCCTCCGCCGACCACGATGCCTCGCATCTGTGAATCGCAGCGAGGGTGGTCAAATGTCGTTTCGGACCATTCAAGGCGGGGCGGCGCCACGTAGTGGCGTGACCAAGCTGCCTCACGACCGCTCCGACCTGCTGTGGTCTGGCGGTGAGCCCACACCCCTGTTCCTCGATTCCATCGACAGGTGGGTCGATGCGATGGTAGCGGACGAACACGGTGGGGGAGACGGGCCCGGAGGATTTGTCGAGGCGAAAATCACTGCCAAGGCCGCCGGTATTCTGTGTGGGCGGCCTGTAGCCGAGAGGTTGCTGGAAAGACACTTCCCTGATTGCTCGATACAATGGGGGCCCGTAGAGGGTGGTGCTGTCGCAAGGGGCGACGTCGTGGCAACGCTGCGAGGGGTAGCGGACGATGTGCTGCGGCTCGAGAGGATTCTGCTGAATCTACTAGGCAGGCTCTCGGGAATAGCCACGAACAGTACCAGATGGGCTGAGGCCGGGCGTACCATCCTAGTCGCAGCGACCCGTAAGACCGAATGGGGGTTGCTTGACAAGTGGGCAATCCACATCGGAGGGGGGCTGACCCACAGATTGGACCGCAGCGATGCATTGATGCTCAAGGAGAACGACCTCTCAGCGATGAGTGAGGAGGGCGAGGATGGTCCTAGGATCATCAAGCGCGTGGTCTCGTCGCTCGACATGAACGAGAATGCCGGCTTCACTGTAATCGAGGTTCGAGACGTCGAGCAGTCATTGGCCGCAGCGACCGCATGGGACTCTGTGCAGAGCGCTCGTGGAGGTGATGAGAGGTTGGTGCTTCTGCTGGACAACATGGGCGCGGTGGGAGCAGATGAGGTCCATCGCGCTCTGACTGAGGCTGGACTGCGCCGGCGATGTATTCTCGAAGGCTCCGGTGGGGTCGTTCTCGAGTCATTGGGCGAGTGGTCGCAGAGTGGAGTGGACCTAGTCTCGTCGAGTGCCCTCAACAGGGGAATAGTTCCCCTCGACATGTCGATGCTGATAGGGGGTGGCGAGTAGTGGGGGAAATTCCCGACAGTCACCCTAGGCGTGCATCCCTGCTGGCTCGGCAGAGCCTAGTCGATGCGGCTGCTGAGGGCCTGTTGGCGGACTCTGCGATGATAGCGCACGGCAGGGGCGAGGCCTTCGACTACCTGCTGGGAGAGGTGACCTCGGAATCTGCTATGAGCGCCATCCGCGAGACGTCGGCTAGGCTGCTATCGGCCGAGCGCCCGGTAATATCTGTCAACGGCAACACCGTCGTGCTGGCGGGCGAGGACCTGATTCGGGTTGCTGCCGTCGTCGGATGCCCGATCGAGGTCAACCTGTACTACCGAACCCCCGAAAGGGTGTCGGGCCTACTCGGCAGACTGTCGGAGCAGCGCGAAGGGGTGGCTGCCGGAGCCGCTCCTCAGGGTTGGAGCGGGGACTGGCGTAAAGCGGTCGAATCAGTCGCGCTTCTCGGTGAGGCAGCCGACCACCGCATTTCCGGCCTCGAGGGGCCGCGCGCCGTGTGCTGCTGGGACGGGATTGGGTGTGCCGACGTGGTTCTGGTCCCGCTCGAGGACGGGGACAGGTGCGAGGCCCTAGTCGCAGCTGGCAAGGAGGTTCTCGTAATCGACCTCAATCCACTATCCCGAACCTCGATGACGGCGACAGTGACCATAGTGGACGAAGTCTCGAGGGCGTCGTCGAAGCTGCTTGACCAAGTGATAGCGGGCGAACGCGAGTCGGGCTATTGGGACAACGCGGCTGCTCTGAACGCTGCTCTGGACATCATCTCTGACGCGTCCGTCGATGCGTGATTAGGCGGATGCGTAGTGCTTCTGCAGAAGCTTGCCGCAGCGCTCCGCTATGGCTTGGCCGACCTCGCTGGTGCTGGCTGACCCACCGAGGTCGTAGGTAACGTCGCCTCCCTCGGAAAGGTGTGAGGAGATTGCGGACTCGAGGATGTCAGCGCAGACCAGTGCGTCGGGGTCATTGTGACGAGCACCGAGGTTGTCGAACATCAGCTGCACAGAGGATATCGCTGCTATCGGGTTGACCTTGTCCTGGCCTGCGTGCTTCGGGGATGACCCATGGACCGGCTCGAACAGCATGTGCTGGTCGCCTATGTTGGCGCTGGCCGCCATGCCCATGCCACCCTGCAGGACCGAGGCCAGATCTGTTGCTATGTCACCGAACATATTCGGCAGAACCACCACATCGAGGTCCTCCGGGTCTCTGACCAGCCACATCGTGAAGGCGTCGATGAACGCCTTAGTTGTCTCGATGTCATCGAACTCCTCGTCGATTTCGTCGAACACGCTCCTGAACAGCCTGCATCCACGCAGGACGTTACTCTTGTCCACGCAAGTCACCCTCTGGGGGGCCTGCAGATGGCTCTGCCTGCGCTTGGCTAGCTCGAAGGCAAACCTGATGACTCTCTCACTGCCGTTGCGCGTTATCGGGCGGGGATCCCATGCGACCTCCTCGCCCTCGAGGCCTGGGAACTCGGGTGTAGCAAGGGGCTCGTCCTTGGCCCCCACCGCGGCTTGGGCCGAACGGCGCAGGAGGCTGTGGTACAGCCCCTCCGTGTTCTCCCTGATGAGTACCATGTCGACTAGGTCCGGGTCCCAGATGTCAGTATGCTCGCCATGCACCTTGTGCTGCACTCCTTGGTAGAGCTTGACCGGCCTTATGTTAGCATAGAGGTCGAGTCCCGAGCGGAGGCCGAGGATGACTTGTCCGCCGGCCATGTCGCCGTTAGGCATCCTCGCACCTGGCCATCCGATGGCTCCTAGGAGGATTGCGTCAGAGTTGTCCCTGCAGTGCTCGAACGAGCCTTCTGGCCACTCCTCTCCTGTCTCTAGGAAGTACTGGCCCCCACATGGAATCTCCGTGATGTCGAAGGACAGTGGGCTGTGCTCCTCGAACACGTCAATGACGCGCATAGCCTGTACTATGACCTCGCGGCCCGTGCCGTCGCCGGGCAGCACTGTCAAACGGTACTCGCTCACGCGCGGGGCACTTGCTTTTCATTCATCAACCCAACCCAAGAATTCCTTCCGCCCGTCGAGGCGATACTTGATAGACGGTCAATGCGAACGGGTGAAGCATGGACCGTTCGACGGACGATGGAAGTGGTAGCCCACGAATAGACGTCAGGTCTCTGCCTGACTCGGTTGCGAGGCTCTGGGAGACCATGCTCAGGCTGGATCCCTCGTGGGACCTGTCCGAGTGGCTTGACGAGCGCGCGACCGACGAGCTCGATCTTGTTCAGGGTCATCTGGGTCGTGAGCGACTGCGCTTGGAGCAGCGGTTACACCGCATCGAGACCCTAGTGAAGCGCCTGCGCCGCCAGAGAGAGGTCGCCGAGAGATCGACTTGGACCGACCCGCATCAGAGGAACCTGTTCGACGTCTACGAGAAAGACGATTCCGACGAGAGTTCTGCCGACCACGAAGAGAGTGGTGAGGCTGCCGTCGACTTCGGCTCGCTGGACGCCGGTGACGACCCATTACTGGCGATTGTATCCGAGCACGTGCTGAGCGTCATCGAGGAGGCCTTGGAAAGAGGTGAGGAGAATGTTCACTTCGACCGTCTGGTGTCCGATCTCGACACCGTGGGCATTCGGACCGACGAGATTGACGAGGCCGTCGCCTGGCTTCTGCAGAGGCGGGTAATTATCGAGATCGGGCAGGATTGCTTCGGTCTCGATATCTGATTGCCTTCTGGTCCCTTCAACGACTGACCGAGCCCTTCAAAGAAGGGCGTCCTGTCGGATTGACCGTAGTACCATGGCGAGTGATGCATCGGGATGGTACGCACGCCTCGACCACGTATGCCCGGACCGGGGCGAGCAGCTGTCGGGGTGGCTCGATTCATGGGAGGAGGCGGTCGCTCACGGAGCGCCGATAGCCGCCACCCTGCCCAACAACTGGCCGACCCTGCCGGCAGGGCTGCTCTCGGAGCCCGGTGCAGTTCTGGAGCACCTGCTCTCGCGCTATGAGGCGGTCAAGGACGGCAGGTCACCGAGGGGGGCCTATTCCACCCCGAGCAAGCTCGTGCATGCCGTCTTGGTAGACGAGTTGAAGGGTACGCGTAGCAAGACCTCGAAGAGCCCCCCTGCGACCCTTTCGTTGGCGGCGATGCCGCCTGGCTTCAGGGAATATGCCGAGCGTCTCAACGAGTCTGTCGAGGGTGGTGTCGACGAGGCCGATCACGAGGTCGTGGAGGCCGGTGAGCGCACCCACTCGGGAATCCCCCTACCGTTCGCTGACCCGGCTGTGGCAGGCGGGGTCGTGCCCAGCCGGGCAATCAGAATCCATGCTCTGCGGAGCGAGGGTTCGACGCCTAGCGAGATTCGTGACGACACCCTGAGGCTGCTTCGCGGCATGCAGATGGTGGACTCCTCTGAGACGGCCGTGGCCTGCACTAGGAGGAGGCTGTTCCTGACGCTTGCGAGGCTGGGTCTAGTCGACCTCGACGGAGAGGGCGACGAAGCCATGATTGGGCGGAGCGAGGCCGAGTGCATATTGGAGGGGAGTGTTCGATGCGCAGATGCCCTGCGTGGCGACTGGCCGTGGGACGAGGCACCGAGGCTACTGGTGAGTCGGCCACCCTGGCTTCGCATCAAGGACCGTTTCAGGGGCCACCCCGAGGGCAGCGAGATGAGAAAGCGGCTATCGAAGTCGCTACGTGGCGCGGTCGAGTCAGACGGCAGCCCGAGATTCGAGGCGCTGCGCGGCAACGTGAATCTGTACAGGCTGTTCCTAGAGCGTTCGATGAGTCTGGTGGGCGACAGCGGCAGACTGCGGATGATTGTTCCAGATGCGCTGCTGCGTGAGAAGAGTAGTGTGGCGCTTCGCAAGCTCATGGTTGATGGCAACCAGTGGATCTCGTCGTGGTCCTTTCCCGAGCCACAGAGGGTGTTCCCCGGCGCCTCCCAGGGCGTCCTGGTGATTGGTTTGACCATCAGCGGCAGGACTGAGATGATGACCAGCTTCGGCCCACTCGAGGCCCAGGACCTATCGGCTAGGGTCGGATTGGACAACAAGGCGCCGTTCCTCGAGATGGAGCGCGGCCCGTGGTCGGTCTGGACGGACATGACCTGGGCCGTGCCTAGGATGCCTCGTGACCGCTACGACAGAAACGCCGTGCTCAAGGCGATAGGGGACCTAGCCGACCAGCCTCGCTTGGGCGAGGAGGGGAATTGGCTCAACCCGACGGACCAGCCGATTCGTGTCCGGGTCGGCGAAATCGACCAGACTAATTGGTCCGGCGACATCAGCGACTGGCGTCCCGAATCCGAGGGGACTCCGTTCATCAGAGGAGCCCACTTCCATCTGGAGGGTGGCGAGGTCAGTATCAAGCACCCGGCCTACGATACGAATCTAGAGGACGGGTGCATAGAGAGATCTCAGGCCCTGTGGAGTGGGCGAATCGAGCCGGCCGGGGTGTCTAGGGTGGCTTGTCAGGCCATAGTCAACACACAGAAGGGGCGTCGCCTGCGCTGGGCGGTCGTCCCACCGGACTGCGTTCTAGGCAACTCGGTGAACTTCCTGCAGCTTCCCGAGGCCGTGCTCGACAACCTGGCCGAGGAGCACGGTAGTGTGGACGAGGGTCTCCTGTTCGTAGCCGCCCAACTCAACTCGGAGGGCCTCGACCTGTGGTCGAGGGCGTGGGCTGCGAACAACAACGTGAACAACTACGAGATCGAGAGCCTGCCTCTGCCTTCGCCTTACACTGAGGGGGCCCTGAATTACGCTTTGAGGCAGTAAAGCGGAAGAAGGGCGTAGAATTGCCGGAACTAACTTTCCGTTTTTCGGTATCTTTGATGCTTGGACACCAAACAGACTATTATCCGAGGGTTCCGTACGGGGAGCGTTCCATCGCGTGAGCGATGGTCTACGAGGAATGGAGAATGGGTATACATCCCAAAATAGGAATCACGGGGCTTCCCCGATCCGGAAAGTCGGCGGTCCTTGACAAAGTCGTCAGCATGGTCATTGAGGAGCGCAAGGCGGACCCGCGCAACCCCGGCACCAATGTGATTGGCGGGATGAGGACCGAGGCGATAATCGAGGACGGTGAGAGGGTGGGTTACGCCTGCATCGACATCGAGACCGGGGATAGTGGGGTGATGGCCCATCGCGAGATTGATTCAAGGAATCGAATTCTGGGCTACGGCATAGACCCCACCGAGATTGACAGGGTCGGTGTGCCGGCGATTGAGAACGCCGTCGGCAACTGCGAGATATTGGTAGTTGACGAGGTCGGCAAGTTCTCTGTAGAGAGTGAGGGTTTCGTCGCCGCGGTCCGCGGGGCACTTGAGTACGACATGCCCACGCTCCTGACTCTGCACAAGAAGAGTCGTCACCCGCTGCTTCAGGACATCAGGAGGCGCGACGACGGCAGAATCCTCGAGGTGACTCCTGTCAATCGCGCCCTGCTCCCGTACAAAATCCTCAAACTGATTCAACAGGCGCCGTGATTCGAGCCACGAAGTCAAGTTGATGCAGGGGTAGCCGGGCTCGGTGCTCGATGGATTCGGCTGCGAGTCGTGTCGAGAGGGTTCTAATCGGCTTCGCCGTCCCCCTCTACCTGTTGACTGCCCTAGCATTCGCCGAGGGCAGGATATCGCTGCTCTCCGAGCCGGGGCCCAACGAGGACTTGTGGGCGGTGCTGTTCGGCTCACTGGCGGTGCTCGCGTCCCTGCTCTACGCGTACATCCGCTACCTCGGAGGCAAGCAGCATGGGTCGTCCCGGCTTGACGGTGTGTTCAGCCGTGAACCTGAGGAGGAGATGCTCGAGCGGTTAAGGGAGGAGCAGCGTGAGGTGGATGTCTCGAGCATGGGCTCGGCTTGGGCCGAGAGGGAGAAGGAGCACCTCGAACGTACCCTCGGGGAGGAGGAGTGAGAATCGAAACCTTCACTCCCCTAACGCGTCACGAACGAGGTGAGAGAGATGAGCGAGGTTCCCTCTGAGTTGCATTACAGCGAGTCCCACGAGTGGCTGAGGATTGAGGGGGACGTGGTCACAGTGGGAATCACCGACTTCGCCCAAGACGCACTTACAGAGGTTGTCTGGGTCGAGCTGGCTGAGGTCGGGACCAGTGTGGGTGCCATGGAGCCGTGCGCCAGCGTCGAGTCGGTCAAGTCAGTCAGCGAGGTCTACGCACCTGTGGGTGGTGAGGTCATCGAGTCGAACACCCTCCTCGAAGACAGCCCTGAGAGGATCAACGAGGACCCCTATGGAGATGGGTGGATCTTCAGGATCAGGACCGCCGAGGGCTCCGATGCCGAGGGCTTGTTGGACGCTACTGCGTACACAGCCCTAATCGGAGAATGACGATGTCTGACAGAGCGTTGTACATCTACGTCGACGGGTCTTGTGAGGAGAACAGGAACGTGACCAGCCAAACCCCTGCGGGTTGGGGCTTTTGCGTGATATCGGGAGATAGTGGAATCGGAAGGGGTGGTGGTGACGTCGTCCTAGAGAAGAGTGGTCCTGTTGTCACCGACGGTTCCGCAGATGGTTTCCTAGGCGCTGAGGTGGGGTCCAACAACACCGCGGAGCTCTCGGCGATAGCCCATGCCATGCGGTGGCTGCTGGCCGAGGGCGGTGACCAAGGCGTCGTAGTCCGAGGTGATTCCCAGTACGCCCTGAGGATTTCCTCGGGAGAGTGGAGGGCAAAGGCGAACAGGGCGCTCGCGGACTCCGCGAGGTCGCTTTGGTTTGAGGTCTCGTCACTACGCTCGCTGCGGGCCGAGCATGTCCGCGCGCACCGTGGGCACCGCTGGAACGAGAGAGCGGACCACCTCGCGTTCAGGGCAATGCAGGGTGAGGACGCGTTGCCGCTGCAGTTCTGGAAGCCGGGGGCTCGCTGACTACTCGGGGCCTGTCAACGGGCCGATGCTGAATTTCACGTAGGCCCCGTTAATCAGCATCAGCAGGCCGATCAGGATGAGTATCAGCCCCGATGGGTCGGGAACCAGTTCCTGTAGGGGGTTACCTAGGACCCAGCCGGTGAAAATGGTCGCTACCCCTGCAACGAGGGTCTTGCTGGAGGAACCCGCTGGGTCCTGCCACAGGTCGAGCCAGGGAATCAGGCCGCGGCGCTTGAACGTGCAGCGGTACCAAGCCACATAGAGAAGTCCAAGGCCGGTCAGTCCAATCACCCCGAGGGAGAACGAAGCAGAGTCCCACGGCCCGGCGGGTGCGTATCCTATGGCCAACGTGTCGAGTAGTAGTAGTGCACCCACGGCCGCGTGAGCCCTCCACTCCGGCGCGTCCTGCTCCGCCATGCCACAACGAAGCGGTGCTCAGGCTTGAAAGCCGCGCCGATGGTGTCATCAATGCGTCCACTCAGGCGGCCCCTGACATGGCTTACTCAGTGAGCATTGAGGACGTGACGTCGGCCGCCACGAGGCTGGAGGGAGTAGTGAAGCGCACGCCAGTGGTGTCCTCCGAGGACATCAACGCCATTGCCGGCAGGGAGGTGCTGCTGAAGTGCGAGAACCTGCAGCACGTAGGAGCGTTCAAGTTCCGCGGAGCGAGCAACGCCGTGATACGTCTGGGAGACGCAGCTGAGAGTGGGGTATGTACACACAGCAGCGGCAACCACGCGCAGGCGCTCGCCCTTGCGGCTAAGCTGCGTCGAATCCCGGCGTACATCGTGATGCCTCGGACCGCTCCTCGAGTCAAGGTGATGGGTGTGAGGAGCCATGATGCTGAGATAACCTTCTGCGAGCCCAACCTAGCCGCTCGGGAGAGCACGGCTTCGGAAATCATAGAGCGGACCGATTCCACTCTGATCCACCCCTATGACAACCCGGACGTCATCGCTGGTCAGGGGACCGCCTCGATGGAGCTCTTCGAACAGGCAGGGGCACTGGATGCGATTGTCGCTCCCGTCGGCGGTGGGGGGCTGATCTCCGGGACCAGTATCACCACCAAGTCCTTGCACCCCGATACCCGAATCTTCGGCGCCGAGCCCGAGGGAGCTGACGATGCTGCTCGCTCGCTCGAAGCTGGCGAGTTCATTCCTCAGACCGAGCCGGATACCATCTGCGATGGGCTGCTGACGAGCATGGGGAATCACACTTGGCCGATTATCAGGGACCATCTCGAGAAAATTGTCAGGGTGAGTGACGAGCAGGTCGTCGAGGCGATGCGGCTAGTGCTCGACAACCTAGGGATGGTCGTCGAGCCCAGCGGAGCGGCTTCTCTGGCTGCGGTCCTGACTCCCGAGTTCAAGTCCCTAGAGGGGATCGATAGGGTCGGTGTCATCCTCTCGGGTGGGAATATCGATTCTCTCCCATTCTAATCTCCGAATTAGAGGGTACCCTGTGATACGGAGAATATTGGAGCACGGGCCGGGATTTGCACCCGGGTCCACGGATCTGCAGTCCGTTGCATAGCTGCTCTGCCACCCGTGCAGCGACTCCCGACCCCCGAGGCTCCCTTGAAGACTCTTTGCAGGTCGAGGTGGGTGCTTGAGGCACTAGACGGTATGTTCATCTCCATTCAGCCTCCCACGCGAGGCATGCCTGATATTTCCTCTCGCTACGAGGGGCTTGGAGTCGGCTTCGCGCCCTATCTACAGCCTCCCGGACCCGAGGTGGTACGGTGGACGGTGGGCGAGCCGGGCTTCGACACACCCAGCGAGATCATCGAGGCCGCAATCAAGGGGTTGGAACAAGGGAACACCAAGTACACCAGAGGCCCGGGCTCGATGGAACTGTGCCAGGCGGTATCCGACTACCTCGCGAAGCATCATTCCGTAGAGGTTGGGGCGGAGGACGTGGTTATCACTCCGGGCGCCAAGCAGGCGCTACTGTACTCGTTCATGATTACCACGATGCCCGGCGATGAGGCGATTCTGCTGGCCCCCTCATGGGCCTCGTACGAGCCGATGCTGGAGCTCATCGGGGCGGTGCCGGTGAACGTGCCGGTCCGCAAGGACAATTTCCATCCCGATCTCGATGCCATCAGAGCCGCAGTCACCGAGAAAACTCGAATGATACTAGTGAACTCGCCGTGCAACCCCACCGGGGCGGTGTTCACCCCGGCGGAGTTGCAGGAGATAGTCGACATCGCCGTCGAGCACGATCTCTGGATTGTCTCCGACGAAATCTATGCGAGGTTGGTCTGGATGGATTACCCTCACGTCTCGCCGTATGCGCTGACGGGCGGCTCGGAGCGCACCTTGATTGTCAATGGCTGGTCGAAATCGTGGGCGATGACGGGCATGAGGCTGGGCTTCCTAACGGGTCCGTCCGATGCCATGGGAGCGGCGATGAAGAGTCAGGCTAACTCCGCCTCCCACGTCCCAACCTTCCTGATGCACGCAGCCGCCGTGGCCCTTGACTGCGACGACTCGGTCGAGGAGTTCAACCGAGAGTACCTGAAGCGACGCGAGATAATGACGGAGGGACTGTCTGAGATACCCGGGCTAAGAGTGGTAGAGCCTGAGGGGGCGTTCTACGTCTTCGTCGACGTGACTGGCACGGGAATGACCGATATCGAGTTTGCAGATGGTGCGCTGGAAGCGGGAGTGCAGCTCATTCCCACCTCTTTGATTACTGGAGGCGAGGGTTTCGTCAGGATATCATACGCCACCGACGAGGAGGCCATCCACGAGGGTCTGCGGCGGCTGCGGGCGTGGCTTGTCGATTAGTCACCTTGAAATCGGCAAATCGGTGCAGCCCGAGCATGAGCGGCTCCACTGCGCGCGGCGGTCACGTCGTGCTTGACTACATCGGATACTCTCCTCCCGTCGATGAAGACGGTGCGTGGATGCTGCAGGTTCTGAGGGACTGCGTCAATCGTGCGGGTATCAGAGAGGTGCATGCGCACGTGGCGCAGTTCGACGGCAGCGAGAGCCCCCCCGGCTTCGCGGCCGTCGTCCTAATCGACGAGAGCCATGTGAGCGCGCACTGCTACTCGGAGAGTGGGCTGCTGGCGATTGATATCTTCACATGCGGCGACAGCGACCCTGGGCCGCTGGCTGACGACATCCACAGCATGGTGGTCGAAGCAGTCCCCGGACTCGAGTTGTCCGGTCGGGAGCGTTTGGACAGGTTCTGAGGTGAGGCTTTGTCGGTACGTGACTTCATCGAGGGGAACTATCGCCACTTCAACGCCGGGGCTCTGGCACAATGCGCCGATTCCCTGCGGGGGTTCCTCGACGGCGGTGGACGACTGATGGTCACGCTAGCCGGAGCCATGTCGACCGCCGAAATCGGGCGGACCCTCGCACCCGCTATCAGGGCGCAGAGGGTGCACGCCATCTGCTGCACCGGAGCCAACCTTGAGGAGGACCTGTTCAGCTTGGTCGCTCGCTCGCACTACGAAAGCATCGCTGACTGGCGCGAGCTGACTGCGAGCGATGAGGTGGAACTGAGAGAGAGGGGGATGAACCGAGTCACCGACGTCGCGATTCCTGAGGAGGAGGCGATACGCATGATTGAGGGGCCGCTGATGTCGCTCTGGGAGGATGCCGAAGCGGCTGGTGACACGCGGTTCCCCCACGAGTATCTGTATGACTTACTACTGCATGGCGGTCTCGAGTTCGATGCTGATCCGAGCGAGTCGTGGTTGATGGCCGCAGCAGACGCCAACCTGCCGATATTCACCCCGGGATGGGAGGATTCGACACTGGGTAACATCCTAGCGGCTAGGGTCCTCGACTGCTCGCTGAAGAGTCCGGATATAGTCGGCGGTGGCCTGCACGCGATGCAGGCACTGGCCGACTGGTACCGCGAGGACGACTCGCCCACCGGACTTCTGCAGGTCGGAGGGGGGATTGCGGGCGACTTCGCTATCTCTGTGGTGCCGATGCTGCGCCAAGACGCCAAGGTCGACGTCTCGCTGTGGGCGTGGTTCGCGCAGATATCCGAGTCACGCCCGTCCTACGGCGGCTACTCGGGCGCGCCGCCTAACGAGAAGATAAGCTGGGAGAAGTTGGGTGAAGATACGCCCCGTTTCGTCATCGAGTCAGACGCGACAATCGTGCTTCCGCTGCTTCTAGCAGCGCTAGAATAGATTCGTGAATACGTCACATTGCTCGGCTATCCTGATCAGTTGGTTGTACTTCGATGTGCGGTCGCTCCTAGCTGGCGCACCGGTCTTAATCTGCCCTGCGTCGGTGCCGACGGCGAAGTCTGCGATGATGTCGTCGCTAGTCTCGCCGGAGCGGTGGCTGATTACGGTCGCGAAGCCCGCGGAGCGCGCCATCTCGATGACCCTTAGGGTCTCACTGACAGTGCCAATCTGATTGAGCTTGATGAGGATGGCATTGCTCGACCCCTTGGATATCCCCTTGGCTAGCCTAGTAGGATTGGTGACGTACAGGTCGTCGCCGACCACCTGCACGCGATGACCCTCGCGCGCGGTGAACTCCGACCACGAGACCCAGTCGTCCTCGCCGAAGGCGTCCTCGAGCGAAGCAATCGGATAGTTATCCAACCAGGACGAGTAGAGGTCACCCAACTGCGAGCCAGATAGCACCTTGCCGTCGATGTGATAGCCGTCCCCGTGGCAGAACTCCTGCGCAGCGCAGTCGAGTGCAATCGAAATCTGCTCTCCGGGAGCATATCCGGCTCGCTCAATGGCTCCGAGGACGAGGCGAAGACCGTCCTCGTTGCGTGGCAAATCGGGGGCGAATCCGCCCTCGTCTCCCACACCACCCAGAAGGCCTTCCTCCTTGAGCACCGACCTCAGGGCATGATAGGTCTCGACGCCTGCACGCAGGGCCTCTTGGAAGCCGTCGAATCCGTGCGGTACGACCATGAACTCCTGGACGTCGACGTTCGATTCGGCGTGGGCACCCCCATTCAGAATATTCATCAGCGGGACGGGGAGGGTGACCTGGCCATCCTGGATGATTCTCCGGAAATTTCTCCAGGCTGCCAGTGAGGGGTGCAGCTGCTGGAAGCTGTTCCACTCGGCCTCATCGATGAAGTCAGAGTTGTCGCTGTCCATGGTTGCAAAGATTGCCTCGGTGGTCCTGGTGGCGGTTCCTCCGCGGCCCCCGCGGCTGAAGAAATTCTGGCGCAGGGTTCCCACCTCGGTATGGAAGTGGTTGTTCCAGAAGACGGTGAGCTTGTGGAGCAGCTGCCAGCGGCTGTAGGTCGCGTCGAGCACCAGCATGGCCTTCAGCCGCTCGATGATCTGGTTGCGAAAGCGGTCCTGGGGGAC